>Ga0265299_10000291_pt1 | contig 64171 bp, 60 predicted proteins | sample AusTroGonzalo_MG_4_FD_193485 | JGI IMG/M metagenome (GOLD analysis project Ga0265299, IMG submission 193485) | Bovine rumen microbial communities from tropical cattle in Woodstock, Queensland, Australia - Gonzalo_02 | ecosystem: Host-associated > Mammals > Digestive system > Stomach > Rumen ... | reverse complement strand
TCGCACATCATTTACAATGGAAATGTTCATGACCACACAACTATACAAAGATATTGCCCAATGGTCTTTGGCGCATAATACCATTGTGTGGGCTGCATAATTTATTTACTCAGTTTTTGATAAAATGATCTTCGACCGCCTCTCCAATATAGAACTTTACAAGGGCCTTTCCAATGACATTTACGTTGGTTTGACCTATTTGCAGCAGCTAAAGCCCGATATCGAAATTGGTGTTTATCAAATTACTCCTCGGGTCAAAGCTATCGTATCTAAGTATGAAACTAAGGTAAAGAATGGGTTCGGCTATGAGGCGCATAGAAAGAACATAGATATACAATATCTTTTGAAAGGCGAGGAACGTATAGCTTGTTATCCAGTAGAAAAGTTGATCGAATCGACGCCTTATAGTGAAGAAAAAGATGCGGCTTTTTATGCTGCGGATGACGTTAAAGCACAAGAGATGATAATTGGCAATAGCTATTTCGCCATTTTCTTTCCGCAAGATGGTCACATGCCGCAGTTGTGTGTCGATGAGCCTCAGATGATAAAGAAAGTTGTGGTGAAAGTGGCAGTTAGATAAATAAAGATTAAACGAATATACATTATATATTATATGATTAATGTTGGAATTATCGGTTGTGGCTTCGTGGGTGGAGCGCTGAAGGATTGGTTGGAGCACAACAATCCGGAGTGCAAGTTGTTTATCAGCGACCCGCCGAAGGGATATAATGACGATTTGAGCAATATCGATATTGCGTTTTTGCAGATTCATGTCCCGACTGAAGACGACGGCACGCAGGATTTGACGCTGATGAAGCAGCTGATCAAGAACCTGCCGGATGTGCCGGTGTTCGTCCGTACCACCATTCTTCCTGGTTCCAGCGAGATGCTAACGCGTGAGACGGGTCATCAGGTGTGCTATATGCCAGAGTTCCTTACTGAGCGTACATATATTGAGGATTTCAAGAAGCAGACGATGGTATTCACGGGCTCGCATGAGCTGCTTACTAAGATTTTTGTTGGCAAGAAGTTCACTGTGATGACTCCGTTGGAGGCTGAGCTCACGAAATATATGCACAATGTGTTTGGCGCCTATAAGGTTACTTATTTCAACGCTTGCCGCGAATATTGCGAAAAGATGGGAGCCGACTGGCGCAAGGTGCATACTGGAGTGCTTCTTTCGGGCTATATCAGCGATACTCACACCTACGTGCCTGGTCCGGATGGCAAGTTCGGCTACGGTGGCAAGTGTTTCCCTAAGGATGTCAATGCCTTTGCCAAGATGACAGAAGGCACGCCTCTCGGAACGCTTTTGGAGCATCTGCACGAGCTGAATGTGCATTTCAGAGGGGAAGAGGAACATATATAATTTATAAAAGCTTATTATTGAATTGAAATATGAAAAAAATCATGCTTGTTTTCGGCACGAGGCCTGAAGCTATTAAGATGTGCCCGTTGGTGAAGGAGTTTCAAAAGTATCCAAAGGATTTTGAAACTATTGTATGTGTCACAGGACAGCATCGTGAGATGCTTGACCAGGTGCTGAAGATATTTGAGGTTACGCCTGACTATGACCTAAATATTATGAAGCAAGGGCAGGATTTGTACGATGTGACAGCTCGTGTGCTAACGGGTATGCGTGATGTTTTTAAAGAGTGCAAGCCTGATGTAGTACTTGTACATGGTGATACAACAACTTCTACGGCTGCCGCTCTTGCAGCGTTCTATCAGCAGATTCCAATTGGACATGTTGAGGCGGGTTTAAGAACTCACAACATTTATAGTCCTTGGCCAGAGGAGATGAACCGCCAGATAACAGGACGCATTGCAGAATATAATTTTGCTCCAACACCGCTTTCTGAAAAAAATTTGAAAGAGGAAAAAGCATGGGGTAAGATTTATGTTACAGGTAATACTGTGATAGATGCTTTGCATGTGGTAGTTGAGAAACTTAAAAGCGACAAAAATCTCGCAAACGAGCAGATTAAGATTCTTGCTGATGCCGGATATGATGTGACAAGACTTGATAATGGCAAGAAGTTGGTTCTTATCACAGGTCATCGTCGTGAAAACTTTGGTGAAGGCTTCATCAGCATGGTTACTGCAATGAAAGATCTTTCAGAAAAGTATCCTGATGTTGATTTTGTGTATCCAATGCACTTGAATCCTAATGTTCGCAAGCCTATTCATGAAGTGTTTGGTGAAGATTTGACAGTTTATAAGAACTTTTTCTTTATCGAACCGCTACAATATCTGGAGTTTGTGTATTTAATGGAAAAATCGACAGTTGTTCTTACCGATAGCGGCGGCATTCAGGAAGAAGCTCCGGGATTAGGCAAGCCAGTGCTAGTAATGCGTGACACCACCGAAAGACCTGAGGCTTTAAAGAGTGGCACAGTTCATTTAGTTGGGACCAACCATGACCTCATTGTAAACGAGGTTTCTACATTGCTCGATAATGACAAGGCTTATGAACGTATGTCAAAGGCTGTAAATCCTTACGGCGATGGCAAGGCATGTAATCGTATTGTACACGCTATCAATGGCGAAGAAATGGATAGATATGAAATAAAATAATAACAATTAAATACAAAAAATATGATAAACGTTATCGGACTCGGCTATATCGGACTGCCGACAGCACTTATGATGGCTTCACACGGTGTTGAGGTCATCGGAACTGATTATAACAAGGAACTTGTTGCCACTTTGAATGCTGGCAAAACCACTTTCAAAGAGGACGGTTTGGATGAGCTTTTCAATGCCGCTTTGAAGGCTGGCATTAAGTTTACAACTGAATACCAGAAAACTGATATGTATATTGTATCAGTGCCAACTCCATACGACAAATTCTCAAAGAAAGTTGATGCTTGCTATGTAGTGGCAGCAGTTAAGGAAGTGATGAAAGTTTGTCCGCAAGGCGCAACAGTAGTTGTTGAATCGACAGTTTCACCAGGTACTATGGATAAATATGTGCGTCCTGTAATTGAGGCGAATGGATTCAAAATTGGTGTGGATATCAATCTTGTTCATGCTCCTGAAAGAATCATCCCTGGCAACATGGTGTATGAGTTGCTTCATAACAACCGTACTATAGGTGCTGATAGCCGTGAAATTGGCGAAAAAGTAAAGAAATATTATGCTTCGTTCTGCCAGGGCGAAATTGTTGTGACTGATATCCGTACAGCTGAGATGACAAAGGTTGTTGAGAACACTTACCGTGCCGTGAACATCGCTTTTGCAAACGAATTATCAAGAATTTGCCGTCATGACAACATGGATGTTTACGAAATCATCCGTATTTGCAACATGCATCCACGTGTAAATATTCTTCAGCCTGGTCCAGGCGTCGGCGGCCACTGTATCAGTGTTGACCCATGGTTCTTGGTCGGTGATTATCCACAATTGGCAAAGGTTATCGACGAGTCAATGAAGACCAATGATTCGCAGCCAGTGTTTGTTCTTGAAAGAATTTACGAAATCATGAAAGAGCACAATATCACTGACAACAGAAGAGTGGGCTTATATGGCATTACATACAAGGAAAACGTTGACGATGTCCGTGAAAGCCCAACTCTCCAGATGCTTGACATCCAAGAACGTCATCTCGCTCGTCCATTGAAGAGTTTCGACCCATTCTTCACAAATAAGGAGATTGTTCCAAACCAAGTTTTGGATTTTGACCAGTTCTTGAACGAAGTTGACATGGTTGTTATTATGGTAAAGCATGATCATATCAAGCAGAATTGGGATAAGTTGAAAGGAAAAGTTGTGCTGGATTGCCATAATATTTGCCCGTTAGATGGAGTGTATCATATTTAATATGTGGTAATTCTGGTTTTTACGCGCATACGAAGTCGCAAATGGGGCAATAAGGCTTCCGCACAGCCTTAAGCCCCGAACATAAATTGGCAGATACCCCGCTGGTTTCTCAAAAATGGTTCAATGTCAGAGGGGCTGTCCAATGACTAAAATGGCTGATAGATTTATTATTTTGAATGGAAGATGAGGCGTATATTGGCAATCTTGGTTGTGTTGCTCTGTTTTTATTCTTGCAATAAACATGATATGGATACACCTCTTTGTTTTATTGGTGATTCCATGGTTGCTAATTGGGACGTAGAACGTTATTTCCCGAACCATATGGTTGAAAACAAGGGTAAAGATGGTATTGGCATAGCAGACTTGGATGCGATTAGTTTAACTGAATCTATGACCAATATGATTGTTCTGATTGGGACTAATGACCTTAATACTCCGATGACAAATGCAGAACTTGATTCGTACGCAACACAATATATTACGGAGGTTTGTCAATTGAAAGCAAATCGATGCGTGCTTGTCTCCATCTTGCCGACCGCAAATATACAAAAGAATCAGAGAATTGAATATGTAAATAGAAAGATTCACGATAGTATTACTCAACTTGTAGCTGTAGAGTATGTTGATTGTTATGATAGCTTTATGCATGATGGTAAGATTAAGGAAGAGCTGACAAGAGACGGAACTCATTTGAACGACTACGGATATATGCTATTAACTGATTTGATAAAAGAAAGTTTATGAGAATTCGTGTAATGGCCTTTATGCTGGCACTGGCTGCTTCTGCTACTGTTCATGCTCAAAGTATTGAGATGGGTTTGCGTGACAGCCAATATGCTCGTGCAAATTATCACAGTGCCAAAGGTTGGATTGCAGGATACGAGCAGAGCCTCTTGAATACGAGATTGGAAGAACAAAGTGGACGTTTGTTTACAGGGTATGAATATAAACGGGATATTTGGAAGGTCAAAGCTGTTGCCTATTGTGGATCAGAATACACTGGTATATGGCAAGTTTACGGAGCTTGGATGGAAGGTGCATATCAATTGAATAGAATTTACTTCGATGCCATGGTCAATCCTCATTACGACACTGGTCTTGATTTCAGCTTTTGTTATCAGGCTGAAGTTGGTGTCTTATTATGGAAAAAACAAGAAAACAATCAGAAAGTTGAAATATGCGCTTCATACGGCAATATTCCAGAGTATCGTAAAGCAGTGAGTAATTTTCAGGGTGGATTAAAGTTTACATCGAATAACTTATGGGTAAAACCTATGGTCTTTATACCACTTGCCAATAATGATTATGGGCAAACGTATTTTCGGGTGCTTTGTTCATTTGGCTGGTGTTTTGATTTATAGAATACTACTTTTTATGGTAAAAGAATATCCGTCGCTTATATCTCGTGATGAATCAACAGCCATCAAAGGTCTGCTGATGTTACTAATTGTGTTTGGTCATACTGGTATGTTGACGACAGATTATGCTACAGGATCGAGGACTTTCTTTTGGAATTGGTTGTATTCATTTCATGTTTATGTTTTTCTGATATTACCGTTTATCTACGGTTATAAAAATAATAGCGTCGAAAACACCACCAAAGTAACAGGGGGGGGTAAACTTATTGATATACATCAAGTTTTAAAAGATTTAAAGCATAATTTGATAAAAATAGGTGTCCCATATTGTTGGTTTTTCCTGTTTTCTGCTATCATTTTTGTTACTATTGGTGGTGGGAAATTGGATTTGGGCGGTATGCTTTATGCCTTTGTCTTTGGCAATGAGCCATTGATGGATGAATACATAGGTTTCAACTTTATGTGGTTTTTGCCGGCCATGTTGGCGTTGACGACGCTTAAAAGTGTTTATTATAACTCAAATAAGACAATTAAGAGTATAATCATATCTATTTCGATTGTTTTATGGGTTTTGGCCATTTTCAAGGTTGTTTCCAAATATACGGTTGGTATGTATGTGCCTTTTGCTCTATCACAAGCTTTCTATTTCATAATCCTGGGTTTGGCAGCAAGGTATATCATTGAAAGACAATATCGGAAAAAGATACTAAAGCCTATTGTTGTTCTGTCGATTGGAGCATTGACAGTGTTGTTATATTATAGAAATGAGATACATACAACAATCAGTTTTCATACGGCGATTCGATTGGTGATGCCCATTCTAATGTTTCTTCTTCTTTACGGTATCCGTGACTTATTGGCCAAATCACGAATACTGAAATTTATAGGGACTTATTCTTTGCAAATCTATCTAGTGCATGTGTTTGTTATCAATGCGCTTGTGGTGCTTTTTATTCATTTTACCGAGCAGAATATCGGTCTCGGAATTGTCATCTATATTTTGGCGTTAGGTATCAGTTGTGGATTGGCATTAGTAATGGTGAAGGTACCTTTTATCAATAAAGTGTTGTTTCCGACTAAACAATAAATTATAAAATTGATTATAAATGAATTATACTCAACTTCAATTTCCACAAGATACATTATTTCTTGTAACCGGCGGAGCCGGGTTCATCGGTTCTAACCTTTGCGAGGCTATCTTGAAAATGGGTTATCGCGTGCGTTGCCTTGATGATTTAAGCACTGGCAAGCAGGCCAATGTCGACTTGCTTGCTGATAACCCGAATTATGAATTCATAAAGGGAGATATCAAAGACCTTGATACTTGCATGAAAGCTTGCAAAGGCGTTGATTATGTCCTTAATGAAGCTGCTTGGGGTAGTGTTCCGCGCTCAATTGAGATGCCGCTGTTCTACTGCGCTAATAATATTCAAGGTACTTTGAATATGATGGAAGTTGCTAGACAAAATCATGTAAAAACATTTGTTTACGCTTCAAGTTCATCGGTTTATGGTGATGAGGCACATCTGCCAAAAAAAGAAGGTGTTGAAGGTAACTTGCTTTCTCCATATGCGTTGACTAAAAGAGCTGATGAAGAGTGGGCAAAACAATATACAAAGCATTATGGTCTGAAAACGATAGGTCTCCGCTATTTCAATGTATTTGGTCGCCGCCAGGATCCTAACGGGGCATACGCTGCTGTGATTCCTAAGTTTATCAAAATGTTGATACACAATGAGCAGCCTACCATTAACGGTGATGGTAAGCAGAGTCGCGACTTTACCTATATCGAAAATGTGATCGAGGCAAACTTAAAAGCTTGTTTGGCTCCTGACGAGGCCAGCGGGGAAGCTTTCAATGTAGCATATGGCGGCCGTGAATATTTGATAGATATTTATTATGACCTGACAAAAGCTTTAGGTAAGAATATTGAGCCCCATTTCGGTCCTGACCGTCCGGGTGATATTAAGCATAGCAATGCCGATATCAGCAAGGCAAAACGTATGTTAGGCTATGATCCGCAATACGATTTTGCCCGTGGCTTGAATGAGGCAATTGAATGGTACAAGAATAATTTATAATACGAATAACAATAAAACATACATACTATGAAAGACACTAAAATCTGTGTTATTGGTTTGGGCTATGTTGGATTACCTCTTGCTCGACTTTTTTCAACCAAGTATAAAACCGTAGGCTTCGATATGAACCAGAATCGCTGCGATGCTTTGATGGCTGGTCATGATGCTGCCCTTGAAGTGAGCGACGAACTGCTTCAAGATGCTATCAAGAACCACGGCTTTATTTGTACTAGTGACATAGAGAAGATTCGCGACTGCAATTTCTACATTGTGGCAGTTCCAACGCCTGTGGATAGCGATAATAATCCTGACTTAACGCCTTTGGTTGGTGCCTCAACCACCGTTGGCAAGGTTATCGGCAAAGGCGATGTGGTGGTTTACGAAAGCACCGTATATCCTGGCGTTACCGAGGATGAGTGCATTCCCGTGGTGGAGAAAGTTTCTGGCTTGAAAATGAATGTTGACTTCTATGGTGGCTACAGTCCTGAGCGTATCAACCCGGGCGACAAGCAACACACCGTGGAGCATATAAAGAAGGTAACTTCGGGCAGTACACCTGAGATTGGCAAGTATATCAACGAGGTTTATAGTAGTGTTATTACTGCTGGAACTCATCTGGCACCTACTATTAAGGTGGCAGAGGCTGCCAAGGTGATTGAGAATAGTCAGCGTGATATAAACATCGCCTTCGTGAATGAGTTGAGTAAGATTTTCAACAAGATGGGCATTGACACTTTGGATGTTTTGGAAGCTGCCGGCACCAAGTGGAACTTCCTGCCGTTCCGTCCCGGTCTCGTGGGCGGCCACTGCATTGGTGTTGACCCGTACTATCTGGCTCAGTGCGCTCAGCGTCACGGCTATAACCCAGAAATTATCCTTGCCGGTCGCCGTATGAACGACGGTATGGGCGAGTATGTAGCCACCGAGACCGTGAAGCTGATGCTGAAGAAAGGCATACAGGTGCTCAACAGCAATATCCTCATCCTTGGCTTCACCTTCAAGGAGAACTGCCCCGATGTGCGTAATACCAAGGTGATTGACATCTACAAGGCTTTGAAGGAGTACAATCTCAACATTACGATTTACGACCCGTGGGCCAACCCTGCCATCGTGAAGCACGAGTACGGCATTGAAGTCACCAACGAACTGCCTAAAGAGAAGTTTGATGCTTGCATCGCCGCCGTGGCGCACAAGAAGTTTGAAGGTTTGGACGTTCTTGGCATGCTCAAAGATAAACATGTGGTGTTTGACGTGAAGTGCATGTTGAATAGAAATATGGTAGACGGGAGACTATGATTTTAACACATTTAACACAGAATCAATTTGTTTAAACTATGATAATCAGACATTTATTAGACACTATTCGATTAAAGCATAAAAAGAAACAATTGTTAGGTAAAGCTATTGTAGGTAGCATCCAAGACGATTTGTTTTGTAAAAAATGTAGCAATATTTCCCTTATTGATGGCTCAACACCCAACGACATTAGATTGGGCAATAAAGTTTGGATGTGGGGAAGTTTGTGTTCACAGAGTGGAGGAAAAATTATTATGGAAGATTATTGCAAATTAGGTGGTGGTAGTGCAATTGACGCAGTAGAAAGTGTACGAATAGGGAAATATACTACAATTGCTGTGAATGTACACATATCAGATAACAACAATCATCCTGTAAATCCTTCATATAGAAAATATATGCGTATCAAAGGAGATGATGAATCTCGCTATTGGAAGCATTCTGCTCATGCACCAGTGGTAATAGGTGAAAATTGCTGGATAGGACGCAATGTCAGCATTATGAAAGGGGTTACAATAGGGGACAATTGTGTGATAGCCGCCAATTCGGTCGTAACTAAAAGCATTCCGGCGAATTGTATAGCAGCAGGTAATCCTGCGAAAGTCGTTAAAACTGATATTCAAAATATTCCAGCTCCGACAAGCTGTGCGGGGTATAATGAATATGTCAAATCTCTAAAGTATTGATTACCATTTATCATGAAGTCTGCTTGGCCAGTTGAAAGCGATCAACAAAGAAGAAACAAACTTATCTTGTTTCTTATCTCACCTTTTGTAGCGCTTTTGTATTCGCTAAAAAGCATGAATACAAAGTCATCGTTTATGGTCTTTTATGGTTTTGCCATTTGTTTTGGGATGGCTTTCTCAACATCTGCATTTGATGTGTTATCAACTTCATCAGTGGGTCTCGATGCTGGGCGATACAGATTACAATTTGAAGAAAGTTCAGAGATGACCACGTCGGAGTTCTTAAGCACTTGGAAAGATTATACGGACTTTGATACTGGTGCCAAGGATTTTTATTACATAGCAATGGTTTATTTGGTATCGCGTTTTACGCACAACTACCATTGGTTGTTTATGGTTTTTGCCTTGGTTTTTGCTTTCTTCCAACTCAAATCTTTAAAATTGCTTGTTGAGCGGAAACAATGGGAAAATAGTCTGTTTTTCATTGTTTTGGCAATGTTTTTTACATGGAACCAAATTTTCAATATCAATGCCATGCGTTTCTATACCGCAGCATGGGTTGGTGTTTATTCTGTTCTACAAATATTTTATCATAAACGAAGAGGGTATTTTTTATTATTGTTGATAACACCTATAATGCATAGTAGTTTTTGGTTGTTTGTTGCGGTTGTAATATTTGCATTTTTGTTGAAAGGTTTAGAATGGCTATGGATAGGATTATTTGTAATTAGTTTTTTCACTTCTACAATTTTTGCCAATGTGCTTCAAGCATCGGCAGATTATCTTCCTGAGTTCCTTGCAAAGACTGTTCGCGGTTATACTGACGAAGATATTCTGTATTCTACTATAACTTATTCAGGTACTGGTTTTTGGTGGATTCCCTTGTTTTTTGACCGCGCATATAGAATTTTCACTAATCTATTGGTGGTATTGTTTATTTTCAACCGCAAATCCATCAAAGAAAATAACACAAGAAATCTTTATTTGTTCATTTTAATTTTTATGACATACGTCAATTTTGCCATGCCTATTCCTGCTCTTGGTACACGTTCCATCGTGATGGCTTATCCGATTATCGCTTATATTTGGCTGGCAAATTTTGGCAAAACCAAATATCAATGGCTGATATATGCACTCCCTTTTGTTTGGTTGTTTGATATAATAAAACACATTGGTTATTATTTTATGGTTTTGGATTGGACTTTTTTCATTAGTAGTCCTGTTATATTAGTTTTTAAGTATTTGATTCTTTCTTAAACATGGCGCGACGCAGTAATTCTTTTGCAGCATTTACGGCTACTGGTAGAATCCTTGCTATGATTGCAGGGTTCCTAATGCCAATCCTTTTAACCCGTTTCCTTACACAAGAAAACTATGGACTTTATTCCCAATTTAATGTACTGCTTGGTTTTATGAGTAGTATATTTGCTTTTGGGATGCAATCCAATTTATACTATTATTTCCCAGGTTCAGAAGAAAAAAAGCAGAAGACATTGATTGGTAATACTTTATTTACAATGATGGCTTTTGCTATTGTCGCTATGGTTTTGTTAATGGTTCCTCAAACAGCAAAACTATTTATCGGCGAGGGAAAACTGATGGATTTTCGTCTTTTAATCTCCATCGGTATTTTTTTCTCGGTACCTGTTCTTTTGATTTTTCCATTATTAGTAACCCGAGGTGATAAATCACTTTCGGTTATCTATCCACCTGCGGACACTCTGCTCAGGATATTAATTATTATAGGTACAGCTTTATTATTCAAAACTATTGAGGCAATACTTATCTCTATGGTAGTGTATCATGTATTGCAGTTCATTTTTACCGTATGCTATTCTTCTTGGCCTTATAAGAAAACAAAAGGAAAATGGTTTGATTGGAGTTTGTTGAAATCTCAATTTATATATGCGGCCCCGTTTGGCGTGGCTGTAATATTGAATACTATTTTTCATAGATTTGACAAGATGCTGTGTATTTCCTATATTACACCAGAAGAATACGCAATTTACAGTTTGGCTTTTTATGGTGTCCCTGGAATCAATCAGGTTTATGATTCGGTTGGTGAAGTGAATATCCTAAACATGTCTGCAGCATATAAAGAGAATAATTTTAAAGAAACTATATCATTGGCACAGAGTTATGTTACCCGTTTAATGTCTTTTTCCATGCCATTGATATTGGCCATATTTGTTTTTGCCGATGTTGTTATCGGTTTCCTTTTTCCACCTGAATATATTGGAGCGGTACCGTTCTTTAGAATATATGTGTTTTCTTTCATAATTGGCGCATTGGGAGCGGGTCTTGTTTTAAGAGCAACAGGAAAAACCAAGTATACCTTAAGAGCTTATGTGATGAGTGCAGTTTTATATTTGCCATTTGCTTATTTTTCCATCAAAAACTACGGTACATGGGGAGCTATTTCTACAGCCATGTTAGGCATTTTACTCCCGAAAGTATTTCAAATTGCTTTCGAGATGAAAATTTTGAAAGTTTCTTTTTGGCGTTATATGCCTTGGAAAAAACTTGCTAAAATAGTGATACTTTCGGTTTTGTTAATAATACCTATAGCTGTTCTCAATCATTTTGTTGATTTGAATGTATTTTTGGCGGGAGGCATTGCCGTGGTTTATGTTTTGACAGTTTGGTTTATTGAATTAAAGAAAGACCTTTTTATTATGAGTAAGGACACATTTTTAAATTATATTTCAAACATAAAAACTAAAATCATCAAAAAATAAACATTTATGACACAATTAAGGAAAACATGGTTCTTTCAGTTGCCTTTTATAAAAAGGCCATTGGTGTGGCTTCAAAAAAAGTATGTGTTGGCAATAGCTATTATACTTCCTGATAAGGCTTATCTAAAATGGAAATATAAAAAAGTTTTGGGCAGAAAACTAAATATAGATCATCCAGTTCTGTTTCAAGAGAAGTTGCAATGGTTGAAGTTGCATGTCCGGAAGCCAGTCTATCATCAGATGGTTGATAAAGTTGAAGCCAAGAAATATATCACAGAAAATGTCGGTGGCGAGTACGTGATTCCAACATTAGCGGTTTACAATAGTTTTGATGAGATAGACTTTGATAAATTACCCAACCAATTCGTTTTAAAAGGAACATTTGACAGTGGGAGTTTTTATATTTGCAAAGACAAGTCTAAATTAGATATTGAAGAAGCAAGGAGAAGGTTATTGGTGAATTGGAAACACAATTACTACATTTGGTCAAGGGAATGGCCTTACGATGGATTACCGCATCGAATTATTGCCGAGCCTTTGTTGGTAGATAATGAGTATCCATATCTTCGTGATTTTAAATTCTACTGTTTTAACGGAGAGCCAAAAATCTTCTATATCACATCTGATAAAGGAATGGGACTTCCAACCCGTCAAGACTTTTTTGATACGGAAGGAAATCATTTGGAAATCCAAGATGCGCATTATTCCAACAATCCTGTTAAGCAGCCTGATTTGCCAAAGAATCTTAAAAAGATGGTGGAAATGTGCAAGGTGCTGGCAAAAGAAACATATCATCTTAGAGTGGATTTTTATGAAGTGAATGGCCATATTTATTGTGGAGAATTTACATTTTTTGAAGCAGGAGGTTTCAACGAATTCGCTCCAGATAAGTACAATCGTATTCTTGGTGATTGGATAAAACTACCTATTGACAAATAAAGCTTATTCTTTGTTTTAGCAATGAAACAAAAAACCGTTTTACTTTATTGTTTTGGCACCGACGAAGTGCTCCTTGGTTCGCCCAAAGTAGCAGGCATTCAGGTGCAGATGAGTTTCTGGGCTCAGACGTTTGTCCATCACGGATGGAAAGTCTATAGTTTCTCTACACACAAGAGCGGTAGCATTGAAGGCATTGATTATATCTATTGTAAGACTCCATGGCTAAGCCGTCATGGAATGAGCATTATTTCCGAATTTATTGACAGTTTTAAGTATATTCGAAAAACCAAAGCCGACTTAGTACTGATAAGAGGTGGTCAACGTACACTGTATGCCGTCAATATGGCATGTAAGCGATTCAATGCAAATATGGTGTTTCTTTCGGCTAGCGACCGTGATTTTGAGCCAGGCAAAGAACTATTTAAGGGGAAACGCATCAATGTAAAAATTGGTTTATGCCTATATCGCAAGGCTTTACATGATTTGACTTATTTTGTTACCCAAAACCAGTTTCAATTGGATAACCTATTGAAGCATTATGGTAAACATAGTATCATTATACCAAACATTTGGGGAGTACCTGAAGCAAACATAATGATATCAAAAAAATATTCAGCCATCTGGGTAGCCAATCTTCGCCGATTGAAACGAGCTGAATGGTTCATCAACCTTGCTATGAAATTGCCGCAACATAAATTCGCCATCGTTGGTGGTGTGAACGAGCAAGACTACTATAATGCGATGAAAGAAAAAGCCAATGCGGTGGCTAACCTTGAATTCCTTGGCCCTCAGCCACTTAATGCCGTAAATGAATTGTTGAACCAAAGTAAAGTGCTTGTTTGCACTTCAGAGTTTGAGGGTTTTCCGAATACTTTTTTACAAGCGTGGGCTTATAACGTACCTATAGTATCAACAGTCAATCCCAGTAACTTCATTTCAGATTGTGGACTTGGGGCTGTTGTAGAGAATGAAGAACAGCTTTTACAGAGTGTGGTGGAATTACTTAATAGCCGCGACGAGTATGAGCGATGCCAAAATAACATAAAAAGGTATTTCACATCACATCATGATGCTGAAATGGCATATCAAAAAGTCATGAAGTTGGTAAACGAAAAATAATATCATGTTTAACTTAGAAAAGTTTATATCAAACAGTGTGACATTCCGTCCAGTAAGCATGTTTGCCAAAGATATTGAGGCAAATAAAGAGGTGCTGACACGAGAAATAAAAGGCAAGAAAGTGTGTGTGATCGGAGGTGCTGGTTCTATAGGTTCCAGTTTTATCAAGGCTGTGTTACGCTTTGAGCCTAAAAGTGTGGTGGTAATTGATCTAAATGAGAACGGTTTGGCGGAATTGGTGCGCGATGTGCGTAGCACTTACGAATTATATGTGCCGTATGAGTTTCGCTGCTACACGTTGAATTTTGCAGACCCCATTTTTGAGCGCATCTTTCGCGAGGAAAAGGGCTTTGACATTGTGGCGAACTTCTCCGCTCATAAACATGTTCGTAGTGAGAAAGATCGTTATAGTGTACAGGCTCTTATTGAGAACAACGATATCAAGGCCAAACATTTAATGGATTTGCTAACTGTATATCCACCCAAACATTTCTTCTGTGTTTCAACAGACAAGGCTGCAAATCCTGTGAATATCATGGGAGCCAGCAAGCGCATCATGGAAGATTTGGTAATGGCTTACAACAAGTTTTTCAAAGTGACCACAGCACGTTTTGCCAATGTAGCCTTCAGTAATGGGTCTTTGCCAGATGGTTGGATACATCGTCTGCAAAAGAAACAGCCTTTAGCCGCACCGAGTGATGTAAAACGTTACTTTGTTTCACCTGAAGAATCTGGTCAGATTTGTATGCTTGCCTGCATTTTAGGACATGGTGGAGAAGTGTTCTTCCCAAAATTGGGTGAAGATCAAATGTTGACTTTTAGTAGTATTTGTGACGACTTTGTTAAAGCGGAGGGCTTTGACAAAAAGGAATGCGTAAGCGATGCCGAGGCAAAAAAGTATGCTAATAATATGGATTACGAAGGTACAACTTATCCTGTTGTATATTTCAAGAGCGATACGACAGGTGAAAAAGCATACGAGGAATTTTATGTGCCTGGCGAGAAGATTGACTTGAAGCGTTTCCAAGCGCTTGGTGTTGTAGTGCAAACTACACGACATGAAATGAACGAAATCAACAATTTCTTTGATAAGCTTGAGGAATTATTTGCTAATCCCAGCTTTACTAAGGCCGAGGTTGTGGATGTCATTAAGGAATTTATCCCCAACTTTGAGCACGATGAGAAGGGAAAAAATTTAGACCAAAAAATGTAAATTATGAAAATAGCAATAGCTGGAAGTGAAGGTTTTGTGGGCAGTAATGTTTGCGCTCAGTTGACCACTGCTGGTCATGAGATAATACCCATTGACGTAACTAAAGGCGTTGATTTGTGTGATGCAGATGTAGTTAATCAGATACCGCAGATTGATTGTTTTATTCATCTGGCCAATTTAGTTTTTGTACCAGCCTCGTATACCGACCCTGCAAAATTCTACCGTGTAAATTACTTAACCACCTTAAATGCTTTGGAGGTTTGTCGTAAGTGGAATGCACGTTTGGTATATATCAGTTCTTATATTTATGGACCTCCGCAGTATCTTCCTGTGGATGAGAATCATCCTATTTGCCCTTTTAATCCGTACGCACAAACCAAAGTTATATGCGAAAAGATGTGTGAAGGTTATCACCGTGATTTTGGTGTTCCCGTTTCAATCGTAAGACCATTCAATATCTATGGAGTTGGACAGCAAGGCAAGTTGTTGATTCCTGAAATCATTGGACAATTGAAAGAAGGAAAGATAATAATACAATTAAAAGACGCTTCTCCAAAACGTGATTACATCAATGTTGTGGATGTGGCAAAGGCCATCATAACCTGTGCTATGAGTAATGTCTCTTATGGTGTTTATAATGTATGCTCTGGAGAGAGTTTGTCTGTGCGAGAGATTACTGAAATCATCAACCGTAACTTGAAACACAAGGTGAAGTTTGCTTTTACTACATCAGACCGTCCCAATGAAGTGGATGAGAGCCGTGGCTCATGGGAGAAACTGAAAAACCTTGGCTGGTTTCCTTCCATTAGTTTTGAAGAGGGTATTATAGAGATTTTAAAATCGGAAAACTTATAAGGTATGAAAGATATATCCAAAGAGACTGTTTCTATGTCATCCACACTTCTTAATGCATTAAAGACAATGGATGCAAGAAAAGTGAAGACACTTTTTGTTTATACTGATGGTCATTTTGAAGGATTGCTAACAATTGGTGATATTCAGCGTGCAATTATCAACAATGTGGCTCTTGCAGATCCTGTAAGCCGAATTCTTGACCACAACAAAATATATGGTTATACTTTTGAACAAGAAGAAATAATTCGTGAGAAAATGCGGGGACTTCGTGCGGAAGTGATGCCCATCCTGAATGAAGAAGGAGAAATAATTGATGTTTGGTTTTGGAATGATATTTTTAAAGGTGTTGAACCAGATAACCGCTCAAAGATAGATCTCCCTGTTGTCATTATGGCAGGCGGTAAAGGTACTCGTTTAAAACCGATTACTAATGTGTTACCTAAGCCACTAATTCCTGTAGGTGATAAGACGATTTTAGAGGTTATTATGGACCAGTTTGAGAGCATCGGCTGCCACAAGTTCTACATGAGCGTGAATTATAAAGCAGACATGATGAAGTACTATCTTGGTCAGTTGCCACACCACTATGATATTGAATTCTTCCAGGAAGAAAAGCCACTGGGTACTATCGGTAGTGTAAGTTTATTGAAGGGCAAGATCGGCACTCCTTTCTTTGTAAGCAACTGTGATAGTATCAACGAGCAGGATTATCGCGATGTGTATGACTATCACCAGACTAATCACAACGATATGACCATTGTGACCATGGTAAAGAGTTTAAAAATTCCTTACGGAGTGATTGAGACAGGAGAGGATGGATTGATGATTGCGTTGAAAGAAAAACCAGAGCAAACATATCAGGTTAACACGGGAGTCTATATTCTTAATCCTGATTTAATTGAAGAAATCCCTGAGGGTGAGTTTTTTCATGTAACAGATTTGATGGAGAAAGTGAAAGCCAGAGGCGGTCGTATTGGCTGTTTCCCTGTTAGCGAACAATCATGGAGAGATATGGGAGAATGGCCTGAGTATTTGAGTTTTATTGGATTGACAAATCATATTTAACGACTATGAAAATACTTTTCATGTCATCGTCTTTTCAAGGCGGTGGTATCACCTCTTTCGGCCATGAGGTGGCTAATGCCTACTCGAAAGATAATGAGTTCAGTATTATACTTGGGAGTGATAAAAGTGTTCCCATCATCAACAACCAGGTAAAAAAATACTATTACAATTGTAGCGATACCGGTATCAGTAATGCAAAGATTATTATTAACTTAATTAATAATACTATCCAGCCAGATGTTATCATTGGAAGTTGTGCATTGATTCTACCAGTGATTGCACGGTTTCTTAATGATAACATAAAAATCATAACGGTCAGCCATTCTTTGAAATACGTTGAGTCGGATGTTGCAGCAGTTGCACATCGCTTTGTTGACCACATCATTGCCGGTTCAATTTATAACCGACAACATATGATGCAGAAATTCAGGATTAGAGACCAAAAGAAGGTTAAGGTTATCTACAATTTTGTGAAAGACCATCCACATTGCTTGGAAATAATGGAGAGCAAAAAACATGCAAAAGAAATTTCCATTGTTTTTCCAGGAGCTTGTTCATCATCCAAATCACCAGAGATTGTTTTACAAATTATTCGGAAATTGGTAAATACCGATGCCAATTTCAAGTTTTATTGGATGGGACGGACGATGGTTCACATGAGCCGCCATTTCCCATTTTTGCATGTTAGTGATGTCAAAGCTTTAGCACCAAAAGATTCAAGAATTGTTTTTCCAGGTAGATTTCCAACTCGTCAAGAAGCTGAGGACTTAATAGCATCTGGCAATATCCAACTTTCTCCCTCAAGAAGAGAAGGTTGTCCAATGTCGTTTTTGGAGGCGATAAGGGTTGGGACCATTGCCATAGTTGCAGATTTTGGCAATTTCAATCGAGAGATAGTTGAAAAAGGCAACTTCGGATACGTGATTCACCATAACGACATTGACGGCTTTGCCAACAGAATAGTTGACATCTGCAAGAATCCACAAAGCTATTCAGAATTATACAACAACGCATATAACACTTTCCTAAGCGAGCTTAACTTTGAGACATGGAAAGCGCGAATGGACAATTTAATATATACAGAAGGATGTAATCATTCTCCAAGGAGCAAAAAAGTTTCGACGCTAAAACTCCAAATGAATATTACCAAGATAAAAATGCTGAATATGGAAAGCAACTTTCAACGGGTGCTTTTTGAAGATATTAAGGTATTATTAAGAATGTGGAAACTGAAACGTAGATTATTCATACGTAATAACAATTAAATTGAATTATTAAAAGAAAGTTAAAACAAATTATTATGCACGAATGGATTAGACGTGTCCTATATGGATACTATTATTTTAAAGCCATATACAATATTAGTCCGAAATATGGCGCGAGCAAAATTTTCAAAAGAGTATTCAAAAGAGGGATTGATTGGGACAATCCAAAGTTGTTGCAAGAAAAAACTTACTGGCTGCTCTTTAATACCAACACAGATTTATGGACTCTCTGTGCTGACAAATACAGAGTGAGAGGGTTTGTAAAAGAAAAGGGGCTGGAGGAGATTCTTACGACTCTATATGGCCAATGGGAGACAGTGGATGACATCGATTTTAATAAACTTCCAGACCAGTTTGTACTGAAAGCAAACAATGGTTGTGGTTCTGTAATTCCTGTTAGAGACAAGAGTAAACTTGATGAAAAGTCTGTCAAAAAGACCATGAAACGGTGGATGAAGTACCGTTTTGGATATTGTGGTTCACAATTCCACTATACTCGGATTGAACCATGCATCGTTGCAGAACAACTGTTAGAGGAAAAGGGAGAGACAAAAGCATTATCTCCTCACTCTTTGGTGGATTACAAAATATGGTGTTTCAATGGAGAACCAGAATGTATTTTGGTGGTATTTGACCGTGCTCCTGGTTTCACACAACAGATGGTTTTCGACTTGGAATGGAACGACATTTCGCCCAAGGTATTTGATGCTGACTACTATAAGAAACCATTTCCAAAACCAAAAAATCTTGACAAAATGTTAGAATATGCGCGAACTTTGTCCAAAGACTTCCTTGAAGTTAGAACAGACTTCTACAACATAAATGGCAAGATTTATTTCGGAGAGCTAACCTTTACTGCTGGTTATGGTGATCTTTCTGAAGACTATTATAGATATTTAGGAAGCAGATTTAAACTGCCTTTTGAGAAATAATGAAAAACAAATAATATAATATAAGAAAAATGAAAAAGCAATTAGTAATCTGCGGTGGCGGCAGTAGTGCCCACACTTTGATTCCTTTTTTGAAGGATTCTATCTTCGATGTTTCCATCTACACATCGAGACCTGAAAAATGGCACAAACAAATTGATTTGGAATGGCATGACCCTTCTGGCAAGGTAATGGGACGTTATTCCAATGAACTAAAGAAAGCTTCAAACAATCCGCAAAAGCTTATCCCTGGTGCGGATTACATTGTTTTTTGTATGCCAGTACATAAATACAGGGTATGTTTGCAGGAAATTGCTCCGTACATTGACAAAGAAAAGACCGTTTTTGTCGGAACCGTTTATGGTCAGGCCGGTTTCAACTGGATGGTTGATGAAATTAAGAAGCAACAATCGTTAAACAATGTTGTTACTTTCGCCTTTGGTCTTCTGCCTTGGATTTGCCGCATCATAGAATACGGTCACATCGGTGTAACATACGGTGGCAAGGCGGTCAATTATGCGGCTTGCTATCCTAAATCCTATTTTAATCAGTTGAACGAGGAGTTGTTTGAAAACATCGGTTTCAAATGGTTTGGAAAAGGCCATACCGAACAAAGCGACAACTTTTTGTCACTGACCTTGTCAGTTGATAACCAAATCATTCATACTTCCCGTTGCTATGGCTTGTATAAAGTATATGGCCCAACGTGGAACAAGAAGGAGGATGTCCCGATGTTCTATCGCGATTACGACGATGTTTCAGCCAAGCTACTGGCCGATTTGGATGCTGACTACACCAAGATTCGTGAGAAAATCAAAACCCTCTATCCGCATAAGGGATTCAACCACATGTTGGATTATTTGGCACTTGAACGTTTCTCATACCAGTCGCAGAATACTGATGTGAAAGAATCATTTGTAACATCACAGACTTTGGTTTCTATTGCCACTCCTGCTGTTCAAAACGAAGATGGTCTTTGGGAAATAGACCGCAACCATCGTTTCTTCTTGGACGATATCTACTACGGCAACTGCATTGCCAAATGGATGGCTGAACAGCTGGGTATTGAAACCCCAACCATTGACGGTATTTTACATTGGGCGCAGACCATTAGGCGTGAGCGTATTATTGATGAGAACAACAAACTCATTCTTAATAGCAATGATTTATGTGCTCCTTTGAAATCAGGTATCCCATGCTATTATGGGTTCAAGACAATTGATGACTGCATAGATTAATAGGACTATTAGATAGGATGCTTTTCAACTCCCTCAAATTTCTGCTTATATTTCCTCTGATATTTGGTATTCACTGGGCAATCCCAGCCAAGTATAACCAAGTGAGGAAATTGTTTCTGATTCTTGTCAGCTATCTGCTGTATATGAATTGGAAACCAGCTTTTGCCCTTGTGCTACTGGCAGTTACGTTTGTGACGTATGGGGGTGGGTATTTAATTGATAATCAAAAACTTACGAAGAAAAGAAAACACATTGTCTGGATTTTTGCCCTCGTGGGTCTCTTTCCACTACTTGTCTTTAAGTATTATAACTTCTTAAACAATAGTTTAACAGATGTTCTTGCCGCCATAGGATTACAATTCTCCCTGCCAGGATTGAATTGGGCAGTACCTGTAGGCATCTCGTTCTTCACATTTCAAGCTGTGGGTTACATGCTGGATGTGTATCATGGTCGAATCAAGGCAGAGAAGAACCTGATAGACTATTTGCTGTTTGTATCGTTCTTCCCCCAGATTGCTTCCGGTCCTATCAGCAAAGCAGATGAACTTTTACCACAAATTAAGAAGGAGCGAGTATTCAACTATGTACAGGCGGTTAGTGGGTTGAAATACCTGCTTTTGGGAATGTTCCTTAAAGTGGTATTGGCCGACAGAGCTGGTATCTATGTGGATACGGTATTCGGGGCATACGAGAAGTTTTCAGGTGCAGGCTGTGCTTTGGCGAGTGTACTATACAGCATACAAATCTACGCTGACTTTGCAGGTTATTCCCTGATGGCTGTAGGTGTGGGCAAGATAATGGGTTTTGACTTGATCAATAACTTCAAGCGGCCATACTTTGCAGTTAGTGTTACCGACTTCTGGCGCAGATGGCACATTTCACTTACACGCTGGCTCACTCAGCAAGTATATATTCCACTTGGGGGCAGCCGTTGCAGCAAAGCACGAAACTATTGGAACATCTTTGTGACGTTTATGGTGAGTGGCGTTTGGCACGGAGCCAATTGGACATTTATTGTATGGGGCTGTATGCATGGCGTGTTTCAGATTGTGGAGAAGGCTTTTGGCTGGAACAAGAAAGAGTCGAAAAGCATTGTGAAGGCTTTGAGAATTTTGGTGACTTTCACCGTTGTTACACTGGCATGGGTTGTATTCCGCAGTCCTTCGATAGGAGATACGGTAGGGTTTATGTCTCGCTATTTCACATCAGCTGGTCGATTCATTGCCGATAGTTCAGGTTCACAACTGGTGTATTGCTTTATGGCACTATTGCCGTTAGTGCTTTATGAGTTTCTTGTTGAGTTTAAGCCTGCCTTGTATGGTCGATTGATGAAGCGTACTGTTATACGATGGGCAGCCTATCTTATTATGTTCACGATGATCATTTTGGTGGGTGTACACGATGGTAGTTCATTTATTTACGTTAGTTTTTGAACTATGAAAAAGTATTTATTGAAAATAGCATTGTTTTTTGTGCTTATGGCTATGATTGACGTGGCTTGTGGGTGGGCTTTTGATATGTTGAGAAGTAGATTAAAAGGTGGGCGTTCATATAAGAATGAGTATATCAAAAATGTCTGTAAAGAGGACATCTTAGTTTTAGGCTCATCAAAAGCAGACCATCATTATGTGCCGAGCGTGTTTGAGGATTCCTTAGGTTATACTTGTTATAATGCCGGTGAAATGGGATGCGGGATTATCCCAGCATATTTACGCTATAAAATAGTCAGCCAAAGGCATAAACCAAAGCTTGTTCTTTATGAAGTAACTCCTAAGTATGACTATTTACAGGATAATGGTTATTCACATTACTTGGGGGGCATAAGACCTTACGCCTCTGACCCTGTCATAAAGCCAGTTTATTTAGATTTCTCTGATAATTTAGAATCAATGCGATTGTTATCTAACATGTACCTAAACAACTCGTGTATTATTAATTTATTAAAGGATCTGTTAAAACCAACACCAGACGAAAAAGGCTATGAACCGTTGTTTGGAAGGATTAATCCGAAATTAATAAAAAATAAACAAAATAAGGAAAGTCGTGAAATCATTATTGATTCACTGAAATATAACTATGTTGTAAGGCTCATAGAAGATACTAAATATGATAAAGTGCCTATAGTTTTTATAATAAGTCCATCAGTTAAACAAGTCAATGATGTTTCAGATTACGAACCCATGTTTGAATTGTGTCAAAAATATAATGTCCCAATAATTAATAATATTTCGTGCGAATCATTTGTTGGAGAAAGCAAATATTATCAAGACTTGATACACCTCAATCATGAGGGAGCGATAGCCTATTCTAATTATATCTTACCACAGATTAAAACGTATTTGAATAATAATTGAAAAATGATAAAAGTTGCTATATTATACCGCGTTATACAACATTGGAGAGCACCAATGTTCAAACGCATTTCGGATATTGAAGATGTTGATTTGACAGTTTATTACGGGGCTGATTTCGAGGGTACAAAAGTGGTTTCTGGTAAGGATTTCAGCTTCAAGACCAAGAAGATGCGTACAATAAAAATCACGAAAAAGGTAGGATCGTCTTCTGGTCGTATGATGCCATACTGTCCTTTCCTCTTTTTTCAATTGATGAAAGATCGTCCTGATGTGATTATCTCAGAAGGCGCCTCGAACTTTGCCAATGCGATGCAGGGCTTTTTTTATGCTAAACTATATAGGAAGAAGTTTATATGGTGGGGGCTTGGAAGATTGCGCGATAAATTTTATGAAAAGTCTAGGAAGAATGATTACATCAATCGTATCGAGAAAAAATGTGACGCACAATTATGCTATAGCTCATATGCCAAAGAATACTATAATTATATTGGCATCCCCGATGAGAAAATTTTTGTGGCAGTCAATGTTGTGGATACTGACCAAATAGCCGCAAAAACAAACAGCCAACAATTCCAGATAGCAAGAGAAGAAGCGCATCCTTTTACAGTGTTATTTGTGGGCGCGTTGGAGCCAAACAAGAAAGTGGATATGTTGTTGCGAGCCTTCGGAAAGTTTGTGAAAGCCCATCCGGATGCCAAACTTGAAGTTGTGGGCAAAGGTAGTTCATCTGAAGATTTGAAGAAAATAGTTGAAAAAGAAAATATCGAAAACGTTACTTTCCATGGACAAGTGATAGAGGGGTTAGAGCAATTCTATGCGAAGGCTGATGTATTTGTCCTTCCTGGTTTGGGGGGCTTAGCCATTTCCGAAGCTATGGCTTACGGGCTTCCTGTCATTGCCTCTGTAGGTGACGGTTGTGAAGTTGACCTGATTAAAAATGGGAAGAATGGTTTTCGTAATCCAGAATTAAGAGAAGACGACATTGTTGATTATTTGAATCAGATGTATGATAATCCTGTTCTGTTAGAGAGCATGAAAAATAAATCGTTGGATATTATAAAGAATGAGCATAATGTCCATACATATATAAACGCAATCAGTAGAGCTATTCATTATGTCTACAACAGTAAGTAAAGCCCGCACACTTTTTCAGAAACTTTATTACAGAAAGCTTTATTGCAAGGGAAAGATTGGGAAAAATGTGTTGCTTTCCCGTCATGGCACAGTAATCAATCCACAAGAAGTGACGATTGGTAATAATGTTTTTATCTCCGAATACTTTCATATATCAGCCCATCAATTTAAGATAGGTCACGATGTAATAATTGGCCCAAGATTGACGGCTATTTGTAACAATCATATTTTTGACCGTGTTGGACAGACCGTTTTTGAATATGCCTCGGATAAAACATACGAATCGATAGTAATAGAATCAGATTCATGGTTGGGAGGTAATGTTGTACTATTACCTGGGGTGACAATCGGTCAAGGATGTATTGTTGGTGCCGGCAGTGTAGTTACAAAATCGTTGCCTCCTTATACTATTTGTGTTGGCGTTCCATGCAAACCAATTAAAACAAGGTTTTTAGAAACTGATTTAAAAGATCATTTAAAAGCTTTAAAATGGAATGATAAAACCATTGAAGGTATAATTACTCAATGGAAACAAGTTGAAATGAAAATGTAATATCATATGGAAGAATTAACCCAAAAACTCTCCAACGGAGAGATGACAGTTCAGGAATTGCCCATGCCACAATTGAGTGAAGGCATGGTACTTGTGAAGAACCACTACTCACTAATCAGTGCAGGAACAGAAGGCTCAACAGTAAAGGCTGCTCGTCAAGGCCTCATAGCTAAGGCCAAATCGCGTCCGCAACAAGTTGCTCAAGTGATGCAGGTTTTGAAAACACAGGGCATTGTACAAACTTATCGTACAGTAATGAAAAAATTGGAAGCCTATTCTCCATTAGGCTATAGTTGTGCCGGTGAAGTGATAGAGGTGGCCGATGATGTGAAAGATTTCAAAGTGGGTGACCTCGTTGCCTGTGGAGGATTGACGGCAAACCATGCCGAAGTGGTAAGTGTGCCGGTGAACCTTTGCGTAAAACTTCGCGAGGATGCTGATATGGCATTGGCTTGTTATAATACTCTGGGTGCAATTGCTTTACAAGGTGTTCGTCAAGCAGATATGCGACTTGGTGAGACTTGTGCTGTAATTGGTTTAGGATTAATTGGACAAATAGTCTGTAATCTTTTAAAGGCTTCTGGAGTTAGGGTTGTTGGTGTTGATGTAAGTCCGGCTCCAGTGGCTCAGGCGGCAAAGCATTGTGTTGATTTGGCATTGATACGTAACACGGCCGGTATTGAAGACAAGATAAGCGACTATACTGGTGGTCTTGGAGTTGATGCGGTGATTATTGCTGCGGCTACTCCGAGTCTTGACCCGGTAAATTTTGCTGGTGCCATAGTGCGTAAAAAAGGAACTGTGGTCGTATTGGGTGCTGTGCCTACTGGATTTGATCGAGAGCCGTACTACTACAAGAAAGAACTGCAACTGAAGATGTCTTGCTCGTATGGTCCTGGTCGCTATGACCTGAATTACGAAGAGAAGGGTATAGACTATCCAGCTCCTTATGTCCGCTGGACAGAAAAACGCAATATGGAGGCTTTTCAAGAGTTGATTGCATCAAAACGAATGGATTTATCATATTTGACCACTCACACTTTTGCATTGGAAGATGCTCCTAAAGCATACGATATGGTGGCAAATAAGACGGAACCATATCTAGGTATTGTACTGAAATATGATGTGAACAAAACACATGAGCATAATAGTGTGAAGATTTCTGATGCGACTAATGCTACCAGTAATGTAGGTGTTGCGTTTATCGGAGCAGGAAGCTATGCTCAGGGTAATTTGTTGCCCAATTTACCAAGTGATATTCGCAGAATTAGCGTTATGACTAACTCAGGTGCCACCTCCAAACGTGTGGCAGAGCGTTTCCATTTTGAACAGTGTACTCCTAATGAGGAAGACATAATGAATAACCCCGACATCAATACGCTGTTTATCGCGACTCGCCATGATAGCCATGCGAAATATGTAATTGACGGCTTGAGGAATGGCAAAAATGTATATGTGGAAAAACCATTGTGCTTGAATGTAGAAGAATTATTAGAGATTCAGAAGCTGTGCGAAGAGAAACAGAAGAGTGTGATGATTGGTTTCAACCGCCGCTTCTCACTCCATGCTCAGACTATCAAGAAGAAGCTTGGCAGTGGCAAGATGTCAATGATTTACCGCTGCAATGCTGGCAGCATACCTGCAGATTCTTGGGTACAAGATATGAAGATTGGTGGTGGCCGTATCATCGGAGAGGCCTGCCACTTTATTGATTTTATGGCATATATCTGTGGCAGCAAGCCAGTGAAGGTGATGGCTTCCGTGATGCCAGATAATCAAAACCTGAACGATACAATGAACATAATTGTGGAGTTTGAGAATGGTTCGAGCGGTGTTGTGGCATATTACGCCAATGGATCTAAAGCTATGCATAAGGAATACTTCGAGGTATTCTCCGCTGGAGCTTCAGCTACCATTGATGATTTCAATGAAACAAAGATCTATACTAAAGGTAAGCCAGCCAGATTTACGACACGTACTCAAGACAAAGGTCAAAAGGCTATGGTAGATACTTTCTTTGCTAATATCAAAGAAGGTAAAACTCCGATTCCTATGGATGAAATATTTGCGGTGACTTTGGCTTCGTTTGCCGCCTTGAAGTCAGTGCAAGAGGATGGTGCGCCAGTGAAGTTTTAAGAACGTAAGTGGGTAAATCAAGGATTTTAGTTTTTTTAAAAGTGGATAAAACAGAAGTAATAGAACCATTTATTAAGCTTAAGCAGTACTGTGAATCTGAAAACTACAAAGGTTGGGACCCTTACGACGGCCTTAACTCGAAGGTGTTTCAGGCGCTACCGTTTTTAAAAAAGTCAGCTTTTTGCCGGGAAGTAGTCATTCAAGGTTTTAAGCGAAGTCCCATCAATTTGCGAAGAATTGCCTTGGTGCCTAAGGATTACAATGCCAAAGGTGTTGGATTGTTTTTGCAAGGCTACTGCAATCTGGTAAAACTTGTTCAAAAACATCCCGAATGGGCTGAGCAGTTGGGGTCTGAAGAAGATATGTTGGCAAGAGTTAAGGAAATTGCCAAATTGTTGATTTCTTTGCAATCGAAGGGCGATTATCATGGTGCCTGCTGGGGCTACAATTTCGACTGGCAAGCGCGTGGTGGCTTGTTCTTCCCAAAGTATACACCAACTGTAGTGGCCACAAACTTCTGCGCCACGGCATTGATGGAGGCGTATGAGTTAACTGGAGAGAAGATCTATCTTGATGTCGCCTTGACCTCGGCTGAATTTGTTAAAGAAGACTTACACCGACACGAATGCGAGGATGGCTTTTTGTTCTCGTATAGTAAACTGCCGGGAAACGATACGGTTTATAACGCTTCATTATTAGGAAGTCGTTTGTTAAGTTTTTGCTACAAATATACAGGCAACAAAGAATATCGCCAACTTGCCGAAGAATCGGTAAAGGCTTGTTGCATTGGGCAACGTGAAAATGGCGCATGGATATATGGTTTGGGTCCGACACAGAGCTGGGTGGATAGTTTCCACACTGGTTATAATCTTGATGGATTAATTGCTTACGAGGAAAACACTGGTGATACAAAATATCACGAATGTATTGAAAAAGGATTCAAGTATTATATTAAGAATTTCTTTGAACCAGATGGTACACCAAAATACTATGATAATAAGATGTATCCAATTGATATTCATTGTCCGGGACAGTTGTTTGTCACTTTAAGCCGTCTGCATAGATTTGCTGAAAGCAATGTAATTGCTGAAAAAGTATTGAATTGGACTATTCACAATATGCAAAACAAAAAGGGTTATTTTTACTATCAACTAAAAAAAGGAATCAGTTCAAAGATTCCATACATGCGCTGGAGCAACGCTTTTATGTTTTGTGCACTATCGTATTATCTGTTAGAACAATAATTTTATCAAAATGAATGAAGATCAGCGTATTACGCTCAAAAATGGCGTAATGGTATATCCTTTTACCTCGTTTGAAGATTTATTGAATTTCGCATCCGATAAAAACAAACTGCTTGTTGCAGTAAATGCTGAGAAAATACTTCACGCAACCGACCAAACTCGCGATATAATCAACCGAAACATCGGTTATTGCGATGGTATTGGCGCAGTGATGGCTTTGAAAAAGCATGGCTGCAAAGATGTGGTAAAGATTCCGGGATGCGAATTGTGGCTTAAGATTATTGAAAAGCTATATAAAGAAAGCAAAACGTTTTACTTAGTTGGTAGTAAACAGGAAATTATCGATAAGACTGTAAGTCAACTCAAACAAGATTATCCAGAGATCAACATTGTTGGTTATCGTAATGGATACATCAATACAGAAGAGGAAAAACAGCAGTTGATAGAGGATATTGCAGAAAAAAAGCCCGAGGTTGTATTTGTTGCCATGGGTTCTCCAAAGCAGGAATTATTGATGGAAGAAATCTCCCAAAAGCATTCTGCAATATATCAAGGATTAGGTGGCAGTTTTGACGTTTACACAGGCAACGTTGAGCGAGCTCCTCAATGGTGGGTAAAACACAATCTGGAATTTGCATATAGATTGGTCAAACAACCTTCAAGAATTAGAAGACAAATACATTTGTTCAGGTTTTTGTTTTTGGTGAAGATTGGGAGGATATAGCAAGCAGTGATAAAATGAAAAATCTAATTAAGTCTATATGGTTACAGCAAAAACCTATATTGAAGGAGTATAGTGGACAGGGTATGGTGCGAGGATAATATGCAGATTAATGGTTTGAAGCAAACACGACAGGAATTAAAGACGAATTGAGAAGAGTGGGTAGATTAGTGTAATTGTAGTATTATAATTGATGAAGAATAAGCTTATACACATTAAAGGTTTGTTCCGACGCTGGTATCGCAAGCTGTTTAGACGGAATATGAGTGTCGTAAAAAACGGCCTTTGGTATTTTCAAGAGTTTGCTGATATTTATGGCGATACTATTAATGACGTTGATTCGGCTGAGCGTTTCTTCAATGATTTCATGAAAGAGACTGGCGGAACTGTGATATTAGATTTTTTAGATACTTCAAATTGGGATTGTATCCGTACAATAAATGTTGACAAACAGAATGGATTGATATGGTTTTATTGGCAATTGCCACATGAGGATCCTGAAATTGACATAATACGAAAGATGGTTTTCCCATGTGATTATCACGGAATGTGTATTAAGTTAGACAATGTCAGGTTTATTCGAGGAAGAAAAGGAAAGTGTTTTGGAATATGTGTGAATGGCTATACAATGAGGGAAAAAAGTATTAAGAGTTATGCAAAGAATGATGGTTGGGATGTAAAAGGTATAAATTCAGAAGAAAGCTTTTTTTCGACCAGTGTTTTAAGAGTGAAAGACAATATAAGTCAGTTTTTACAATTCATAAACACTCCAATATCATCTTTTTGGATTATACCAAAATCACTGAATGTGCGACCAGATGATTCAGAAAAGTTTTTATATCAGATTGGCGTCGAGCGGTGTGAAAATAGAATAAAAGCTGCTTTTGAACGATTATATGCTTTTGAAAAATCGAATGCTGACGAACAAAAATTTTTGCTAAAATCAGTCGGTAACGAACTGCGCAATGCAGCTGAAAACTTGTTTAAACTTATAATGTGTTTCTATCAAGAAGAGTACCATTTCGCGATAAAGAATTATGATGATTTAAGGCTTGGAGATTTAACAGGACCATTGAAGAAGTCAGTTTATACATCGGAACAACAAGTTATATGGCTGGGTGATATAGCAAAAATAGCAAATGATTTATCTCATGATTCTGGAAATCCAGTAACGCTTATGGATGTTGGGCTTTTGTATGGCGTTTTGGTATATTTTGTAAATGATTTTAAATCACGAATTGCCAGAAAAGGCAAAGAAATAAAACCTATAAAAAAGAGTAACAAACCAGATCCAAGAGATTACATCAAAGAGCATTTCAATGAACTGTGTTTTAAAGATGAGATAGATTTGTCTTTGAAAAAACCAACCGGACATATTAGCTATACAGTAAAAGCACAAGTAGGAATAATAATGGATGTTTTTGCAGATAAGGAAGACTGGACATTGTGTGAAGACGGTTATTTCAGAAATATCAAAAAATTTGATGACGCAACTATTCTTAAAGTGTGGGATAGAGAAGAAGTTATTAAGATTATTAAAGAAATAAGACAAAAGACACGAAAGATTTGTGAATCCAAAGGCTATGACACTGAATATTATACTTTGGGATTGACTCTAGATGCAGTATTGAGTAAGGAGTTTAATCCCCAACATCTTTTTACAGAGGAAGAGATTAAACAGTTGATGATTAATGCAGATGATAATAAGAATAACAAACTCGTCATTGATGAAGATGGTTATGCAAGGATAATTCAAAATCCATTTTACGGCTATCTTTATCCTGTGTCACAAGAAACTTGGTTTGCCGGGAACCAATATGTTGGTAAAGATTCAGAGTTGACAGATTTACATGATAGTTATGTGCTTTGCATTCACTTATGGTTGAAATATCTTGAAACTGGTTATAGACAGTACGATGATTTATATGTATCAGATGATGGACTTGATAAAATCATAGAAGAAATCAAAAAATATTACTATGCATAACATATATATTGGATTAATTTGGTTGTAGTGATTAAATGAGATTTAGTTTGTTGATGGTATAGTCAATGAGAGTGTCGAGAGCTAACAAGGCGCCGGTGGTGAGGTTGTAAAATATATCAAAAAGTCAAACCTTTATATATTAGCGTTTGAATAATTGTAAATCTATAAAAATGACGGCAGACATTGAGGCTAAAAAATACTTTAGATTAGCAATTGAACAAGGTCGGATCCCTCAATATCTTTATAAATATACATCGGTTGATAATTGTTTAAAAGCTATCAACGATGGGACATTGTATTTTGCCGATCATCACACATTCAACGATCCTTTTGAATGTATGGCAATTATTGATTCAAATAACACTGAAAAAGAATGGTTTGATTTTTTAATTCAAAATCATACAGATAGACTAACCGCTCGTGCCGTTGCACATGATATAGTTAGTGACCCACAGAGAGCGGAAAAACTCATAAAAGATAGTGTTTGCACTTTTCAGAATTCAACAGGTTTTTTGTGTTTGTCGAATAAAAAAGATAATCTATTATTGTGGGCACATTATGCCAAACAACACGAAGGATGTTGTATGAAAATAGATTTACTAAATGATGTTGACTCGTTTTATCGTATTCAACACGTAACATATGATAATAAATATCTCGCATATAATTATTTGAGGCATCAAGCCGGAGCCTTTGAATCCATTTGTCATAAATCAAAAGACTGGGCTTATGAAGAAGAGTATCGTATAATGGATTTTCATTATATTGGAGCAAAAATTATTAATCCCGGCACTATAAAGGAAATATATCTTGGGTGTCGAATTAAGGATGCTGACAAAAAAGAAATTCTTAATGCTGTTGCAACAACCAAAAAGCAACCAGGTATAACTGTTTATCAAACAGCTCCAGACGCTCAATCGTATCAACTAAAATTTTTAAAAATTTAACATATTAAACTGGTATTTGAGTTTAAAGAATAATACGTCAGTTGATCATGAAAGATTATCCCAAAGTCATAGAACTAAGCAAGGCATTGCATAAGGCTGTCGATTTAAAAGATACTCTTGCTATGGCTGATGCTTTTGAGGCTTTGGATAATGCATACAAAGAAGAGTTTGGCGATAATCTGGAATCTTATGAAGCTTTCCATGCATATTTTGTAATGATGTATGCCGGAACCAGATACTTGGCATTTAACAATTTTTATGAGTCTGTTCAAAACAATTGCACAGAAATTCAAGAAAGATATGACAGTTGTTGCAAATATTCCAAATTCAACAAACAACAATTAGAAGAAATTGGTGAAATAGTCAAGAAATTAGACGAAATAAGTCATTCAACACCAACAAAACATAAAAATCTAACCATTCCAAGACACGACACCCGATGCTGCCTATGCCGTAAGAATCCGGCTAATAAAACAGGCTCGCACATGGTGCCTAATTTTCTCACACATCCGACATTTTCTTTCGATGGACGAGGAAAACGCTTTCGTGAAGCATTAGACCATAGTTTCATGAACGACTTGAAACGTTTTTGTTCTTACTATGGAGCGGAAGTGCCACCAGAGCGAATAGAGCTCGCTCTTGGGCGTCAAATAACAGATGAGGATATCGAGAATAATATCAATCAGCTGGAATATGATAACGAGTTCTGTTCCGATTGTGAGAAAAGATTTGGAGTGTTGGAATCTGCATATTCAGCATACTATAACAGACAGAACAAAACAATATCACCTAGAGTATCGTACTTGTTTTGGATGTCAGTGATTTGGAGAATGGCTATTGGCAGAATGAGCATCTTCATGGATGTTGAGGATGAATTGCCGTTACGCTGGATGCTCAATGATAATATTCTTGATACACTTAATGCAATAGAAGCAAGCGATACCGATCTCGGTACATGGAAATACGCCATTTTTCGTGCTGAAGGGTTAAAGGAAGGAGATAAAGGTATTCTTGGATATCGTAAAGAAAGTTCTCCATACGTTGTTATGTACAACGACCTTGTTATGGTGTTTTATCACAAAGAACCTTCTGATGATGAATTAATAATTGGACCGATAAATGTTGACAGAAAATATCTGAACGATTGGCATCAACAGGAAAAGGAAACAATTGTTAATAGACGTTGGTTCTGGGACGTAAGAGATTGGATTGACGAGACATCGTATGACTATTATGATCCTGCTCGAGAACAAGCTTTGTTGGTGACTCGTGAAGGTGAAAGACATCTTGACAAACCTATTCCTGATGATGGAAAAGATTTATTAATTAAGGCGAGAAGACTTGTAGTAAAACCTAAACAAAAAGTTCTTCGACTAAGAAAATTGTCTCGAATAGCTTGTGCTGATTTCAGAAGAAAGGAAGCTGAAAAACGTGGCGAAAAATATGATCCATTGGCTGATGAAGAACTTTTTCTTTCAGAAAATGATTTCAGACAATACTATGAAGACTTAGCCCAAATGGCACAAAATGGTAATTTGAAAGCGGCACAACACATGCCGTTTTACAATGAAGCCAGAAAAGCAATTCCAGATAATAAGGCATGGAAAGAATCAACAACATATGAACCTTCTGACCCCGAATATGATGAAACATTGGATTGGTTGCTTGATCAGATGCATCCGAACGAAATAGCAGAATTATTATTCGGTAGCCAAGAGTCTATTCGAATGAATAAAATAGGAAGGAATGAACCTTGCCCATGTGGCAGTGGAAAGAAATACAAAAATTGTTGTGGAAAGTGGAGCTAATTTTTCCTATCTTTGTACCTTGAAATAATTTTTGCTGTCATGAACACACATATACTCAATGCCATTATTATCGGAGCATCAGCCCTGATGGCATTTATTGCAGTGCGATGGGTTTACTTCAGAGTACTGAAAATCGCCAAGGATAAAAACCTTGTCGACAACCCAGACGCACGTAAACTACAGAAGACCCCAGTCCCTGTGATGGGCGGTATTGCCGTGTTTTTCGGAATTATTGCAGGTGTCGCGGCAGCCATGGTGCTAAACTTTTTCTTTGGATATGGTAATGTTTATTCATTGATGCCAATCATCTTGGCGATGGTGGTGATGCTCTACACCGGTGCCATGGACGATATCATCGGACTGACACCAAACAGCCGGTTTGTTGTTGAAATCCTCTCAATAATCGGGATTATATTTGCCTCGGGCAGTTGCATCAATTCATTTCACGGCTTATGGGGAGTCGAAACTTTCGATTGGTATCTGGCGGTAGCACTGACGGTGTTTGCTTGTGTGGGCATAATCAACGCAATCAACATGATTGACGGCGTGAACGGCCTCAGCAGCGGTCTTTGCATCGCTTGCTGCATTGTTTACGGCTGTATCTTCATATCGGCGGGCGACATTGTCAATGCATTGTTGGCGTTTACAGTCGCAGCCGCATTGTTCCCATTCCTGATGCACAATGTGTTTGGCCTGCATTCGCGCATGTTTATCGGCGATGCCGGTACGATGATGATGGGTGTGATACTCTCGTGGTTCACTATCTGCCTATTGCGTAGCGATTCGGTAGTGGCTTCGAATCCCCAATACATGAATGCCAATGTTATAGCGATGGCATTGTCAATTTTGAGTGTGCCGGTTTTCGACACAATCAGAGTGATGACGATGAGAATTCTCAAGCACATGAGCCCATTCCATCCCGACAAAACGCATCTGCACCATATATTCATCAATGTTGGCTGCAGTCATACGATAACTTCGCTTTTGGAAATAGGAATCAACCTTGCCGTATACGGTATTTGGCTGCTGTCGTATCATTTTGAAGCCAGTATCGGATGGCAACTTTACATAGTGATATTCGCGGCTGTGATTTTGGTTTGGGGAACCTACTTTTTCCTCTTTAACCAGGTTAAACATCACACCGATACGATGCATAAGCTGGCATATTATTCGATTTCGACCCATCTTGGACATAAAAACTGGTGGATTGGGCTGCAGATGCTGCTAGACAGGCGTGAGATAGTCGAAAAGAAACCTATTGAGGTGAAAGTTAAACAGCCGTCGCACGTCATTAAATTCGATTCAGATCCTGAGAATTATAAAGATCAGGATAGAAAAAAGATTCTTGAGTTTATGAAAGGCAAGGCGGAAGTGTATGTCGACGATATCGAAAAACGCAGCGGGGCTGAGAAACTCAGGATTTATCCACTTTTGTTTGAAGGCGAGATGGAAGGATATATCAGGGTTATAACCCGTTCGGGTCTTGGCTCGCCCGAGATTGTTACTTTGGCAGACGATGTTTCATTTTAAACTATTCAAAATATGACAGATATAGATTACAAACAGCAGGACATAAAAGCGGTAAAAGCCTATTTGGAAAAATTCCCTGAAGGCGTTGATGTCGACGAAATCATCGAAAAGTCGGGTGCCAACCGACTCCGTGTTTATCCAATTTTAATCGAGATGTTTTTCGACCAAAAACTTGAAGTCTTAAAAGAATCGGAGCTGGGCTCGTTTTTGCGGGTGAAGGTGAAGTAAGAGGTCATTTTCAGGAATGCCTCTATGATGATAACGGCAACCTAACCGAAGTCATAGCTATGCTATCTGGTGGCACAATTCTAAACATTCCTACAGGTCAATGGCATAGCTTGAAAACATCGAGAGAGGTTCCACAATCATATGATACAATGATGGGAAGTTTGAGGGGGGTTGACAAATGATGAGATGATGTCTATCCAAAATGTTTAATGGTTTAAGAGGTTCAAGAACTTGACTTATGGAAGAGCAATATTTCAAAGGAGTGCTTGCCGGTTATCTTGGGGCAAACTTTATGAGTTGTCCTATAACCGAATGGCAGATAGATGTGATAAAAGAGAACATCTTGCATTATTGCGAGGCAACGATTGACCATTCTCAGCTTTCATATCAAGAGAAGGAAGAACGAAAGCGCCAGATGAAACAGTGTCTAGAAGTATATATCCAAGGCGTGAAGGATGAACTGAGAGCGAAGGGAAGGATGAAATTGGTTCTTGGTTCAGGATCAAATGTTAAAGGTCACAATCAAAACAATATATGATTCTTAAAAAGTACGCATCGAAAATTTTCGTTGCCAAGAGGACACCACTATAGAATTTGATGTCCTCACTACTATTGTCGGAGCCGGCGCAGTGGTCTGCAAGACCCTGCCCGGGCATTGTACTGCGGTTGGGGTGCCGGCGAAAGTGATAAAGTTTCATCATTAACGAATATAGATTAATTGTTATTATTACCGCCATTATTCCTTTATCAAGGATATTCAGATGATATTCTGTACGGTGCTGGGTAAGAAGATGGAGTATGCGGGGGGGGGGAGTTATAAACGTTGGGTGGTTTTTGGAAAACGTCTCCACAATCATATGATGCAATGATGGGAAGTATGAGGAGTTAAACATAATAATAAAACCATGTTTTCAGAAATAATCCGGTAGGCGGGGATCAAATAATATGAATACAGCATTTTGTATAGACGAAAGAGAAAAGATCATAAAATTGTCCAATACTCTTCCAGGTATTAATTGGCAAGAAGCTGGGAAACGATTTACCAAATCGTACTGGGAGGTGCAATATCATTTGGTCGATTCTTCTTTTAGTAGTTTTCAGATAGGGGCAAATCTTAAGGAAGAAGTGGTCGCCTGTTTGCTTGGAGGATACGGATTGAAAGCAGAACTGGGGCTTTTGGCATTTCACAGAATAAAAAATCTCAGACTGATAAGTTCAAAGGCAACGTTATCGGAAATTGAAAATGCAATAAGCACTCCTTTTATGTTGGATGGCAATGAAGTTCATTATCGCTTTCCTCATCAGAAATCAAAGTATATTTTTAATTTTCTACATAGAGATGACATTGAAGAACTTGAACATCTTTGCGGCAGTGAGTTGAGAAACAGACTGCTTTCGGTAAAAGGAATTGGACCTAAAACTGCATCATGGATTGCCAGAAACTATGGCAATTGTGAGGATGTGGCAATAGTGGATATTCATATATATCGGGCTGGCAGGTTGGCCGGTTTCGTTAATCCGTTGTGGAATATGCAGAAGGACTACTATAAAATAGAGAAGAGTTTTTTGGATTTTTGTCATTCGATCAATGCATTGCCCTCAAAGATGGACTCAATAATGTGGAATCAGATGAAAGAGTCGAACAAACGTGCAATAGAATTGTTAAATCTAAATATATCATAATTATGTCCGGAATTTCAGGAAGTTCAAGTTTCGATATTGGCGGTGAAATGCCACGCTTGCCGAAAAAAGATTCAGATTACTGTCTGAATCTGATCATTAAAACTAATTTGGCTTCAGTGAACATTAACTTGTTGAAAACCACTAAAGTTGGCGAGATACTGCCAGTGGTAGCTCAAAGTATTGACGGACCGGTGGTTGTAATGAAAGATGGCAAGGTTTTGGGAACAGTGCTTAGCAGCTATTTGATGGATTTGTTGAATTGCATAAACAACGACACAGAGTATCAAGCAGAAATAATAAAGATCGACGAAGCGGTATGCCAGGTCACGATATCTGCCGTGAAATAAGTGTTATCGGCGGTGTATATAAAGAATTATGCTATTGGCCAATTTGGGACTGTGTGTATGGTTCTGGATGGAGGTCGGTGCGTGTATTGCGTGCATTTTGCCCGGAAGCAACGATTTCTTTTTACACTGTTGGAGATGAGCAGATAGAAAAAATGCTAAAAACTTATGCGGTATCGGAAAAGTTGAATCATTGTTTAACAAAGTCGGATACTACGATAAGTTTTTGTTATAATCATCCATTAGCACAGCCAATTATTCAAGGGCAGTATCATAATCGATGCTGTTTGCAAGCAGAAGGACCTTTCGTTATTGGCTTTGGAATGCTGGAGGCAACAGCCAAAATCAAAGGTGAATATGTGGTTTATGATCCTCAGTCGCCACAACATCCGGTTTCGTTCAAGGAACAGGGTGGACAGGCTGAACATCTTGCTTTAGTAATGAATGAAAACGAGGCAAAGAAGTTGTCGGGTGAAAATGAGTTGTCTTTGATTAAAAGAACATTGTTTGATAAAGAAAATTGTGAGTGCCTTGTTATAAAATGTGGTGCAAAGGGTGCATATGCCTATAATTCAGCGGATGATGACGGGATACAGATACCAGTATTCAAGACAAAACATGTCTGGCCGATTGGTAGCGGCGATGTCTTCACCACAGTGTTTTCTTATTGTTGGTTTAATGGATGTGCTCCGGCAGATGCAGCCATGAAGGCAAGTAAGGCAGTTGCAGTTTATTGTGATAATTGTGGTTTTATTGAAGATATCCCAAATGTACTGCAAAGATGTGCGTCTTTTGAAGCTTTTTCTCCCCAAAAGCAAGGACTTGTGTATTTGGCGGGACCATTCTTTACGTTGCATGAGAAATTGTTTGTGTCAGAATGCCGAAATCTTCTGCGTTCTATGGGTGTTGAGGTTTTTTCTCCTTATCATGACGTTGGAGAGGGGAAAGCGGACGATGTTGCTCCTAAAGATATAGAAAAATTAAAAGATTCCGATTGTGTTCTTGCCATTATTGATGGGTTGGATTCTGGTACATTGTTTGAAGTTGGCTATGCTGTATCATTAGGGAAAAAAGTTGTTGCCTATGTGGAGAATGAGACGGAAGGGTCTCTGAAAATGTTGGCTGGCACGGGTTGTGACATTGAAAGTGATTTCACCACTGCGATATATAAAGCTTGTTGGTATGCGTCAGAATAAAAGAGCTATGTTGTTGTCTGGTGGCATGGATTCGATAGCTTTGGCTTATTGGCTGAGGCCAGAGATTGCCATAACCATTGATTATGGACAAAAAGCTGCAAAAGCTGAAATTGCTGCCGCAGAAAGAGTCGCTGCGACTTTATGTATGGAGCACCATGTTATTAATGTTGACTGTTCTAGTCTTGGAAGCGGTGATTTGATTGGAAAAGCGCCATTAAAGGAGGCGCCCATAACTGAATGGTGGCCATATAGAAATCAGATGCTTGTCACATTGGCTTTGATGAAAGCCATTCAACTAAATGTGTGTGAGCTAATGGTTGGTTCGGTAAAAACAGATGCTCAACACACAGATGGGACACGGGAGTTTTATGACAAACTGTCAGAACTGGTGGCCATGCAGGAGGGGGAAATAAAAGTGACAGCTCCAGCAATTGGCATGACGACTGTTGAACTTGTAAAAAAGTCCGGAATCTCAGAAAGCTTATTAATGTATGCACATTCCTGCCATACTTCCAATACGCCATGCGGGAAGTGTCATGGTTGTATGAAATATATGTATGTAAAAAATCAATTAGGGATTATTTAGATGGGCGGGCCGTCGTTATTAAAGGAACCAATTCATTTCGATACATATCAGTATGAATGTGTTGAAGAAATCAAATTGCCCAAGGTAGATAAAAATTCTTTTGGGAAAGAGTTCTTAGAGGTGTTCAGCGGACGCAGGTCGATTAAAGAATTGGGGCGTTGTCCTATAGAAAAACTGTCTTACATTCTATATTATGCAATAAAACCTTATTCGATAGCGCGTGATGATTATGGTGTGACGGTATATAAGTCAGCAGCTCCGTCCGCGGGTGGCAGACATCCGATAGATGTTATAGTAGGATTGCCTGAAAGACATAAAAGATGCCTTTATTTATATGATGCATTAAATCATTCCTTGCGGCGTATGAATATTGCGCCCCAGAAACAATGGGCTTTTCAGAATGATGTAGAACAAACTCTACCATTTGGAGAAAGCACGTTGATTTGGTTTTCTGTACAATATATGCGAACGGCATCGAAATATTCAGATTATATGAGCTTGGTGTGGAGAGATATTGGGGCACAGCTTTGTTGTATTCAACAGGCCGCTAAATATGTTGGGTTGGATTCATGTCCAATAGGGTATATGGCAGAAGAAACATTTGACGCAATGTTTGGCTCAGATAAGTTGATTTCCGGTGGAGGATTGATTGTGGGGGAATCCTTGATATAGAAATGTTAACCTATAGCAGCATTGGGTATAAATATACCTGGCTTCATTCAATTATCGGAACTAATGCCCGCCGAGTATGCTAAACAAGTGAGTGAATCTTAATAATTGTGAATTCATAGTTATAATCTAACATAATTATTTCTATTTGTCTCAGGACTATAGATGCGTTAATTAATATAACAACAATTGTTTTAATTTTATGGTAAAAGCAAGAAAAAACAACGATTTTCCCAAGAATAGTTATCTAATAATGGCAAGAGAAGATCTAATCAAGATTTTGCTTGAACAAATTGATGCCGGAAAAAGGATAGCAGTCATGCCGGTAATGTCAAACATGGTACAGGAATACTATGGTCGCAGTTTTCGTTATGTTTATGATAAGGAACAAGAAAAAAACTTTAATAAAGAAAGAAGGACATGGGTTGAATACGTGCAGGAAGTGTTAAAACGCGCTTTTACCGAGCCAGATAATGAGTATTTGAAAGAATTTACAGATGCCGGTGTGTCATTGATAATTGTTGCAGGAGAAGATTATATTCAAGAAGAACGTGATGAGATTTATGATAAAGTTGCCTATTTGGAGTCATTAATAAAGAGATTGCCAATAATACCATCAGCTATTGATAGTGAATCGGAGAACACAAGTACTACAAATATTACTTCTAATAATGTGTTTATTGTACACGGTCATGATTCTCTGGTGCGAACTGAAGTCGAATTGTTGGTGAAAAAACTGGGATATGAACCGATAGTCCTTTTCAAACAAGCGAGTGGAGGGAAGACAATAATAGAAAAACTTGAGGATGAAACTAAGGAAGCTGCATTTGCAATAGTTTTATATACAGCATGTGATATGGGCCGTGATAAGGATACAGAGACAGAAAGCCCTCGTGCACGACAAAATGTTGTTTTTGAGCATGGATATCTTTGCGCTAAGTTGGGCCGCAATAAGGTTTGTGCTTTGGTTGAACAAGGTGTTGAACAACCAGGTGATCTGGCTGGTGTTATATACATATCATTAAAAGATAGCTGGACATATTTAGTGGCCAAGGAGATGCAGAAAGCAGGACTGCAAGTTGACTTGAACAAAATATAATCAGTATGACTTCCAACATACGTCATCTTGGACCAATAACAATTGATCCCACAATTTATGATAGGGTCAGTAATACAACTATACCCAATCCTGCCTATCGTGTGGTTGAAGAATTGTCATCTGTGTTGGTTGCACCAGACATTAAAAACATTGCTGTTGCAGGAAACTATGGAGCGGGAAAGAGTTCGGTAGTTCAAACGGCAATCAATAAGGTAGAAAACGAAGAATCAAAATCGGCAATATGGTGGAAGTTTTGGAATAGAAAAAGAAAGAGGAAATTCTTAAACATATCGTTGGCGCTATTAAACACACTAAAACCAATTGAAGAAGAGGAAGATGCGAAAGATGATCAGAAACAGGGCCGTAATGTAAGAATTGTAAATAAATCCAACAAACACACATCAAATAACGTGTTGTCGGATGAACAAATAGAATATAGCATATTACAGCAGATGCTATATTACGATATGCCGAGTAAAACGCCCAAATCAAGGTTTTACAGGCTGAGATCTGTTAAATGGTGGAAGCCAATATTGGGAGGCTCGGCCATTATTATTGCTATATTATGCTTTTGTATACTTTTTAATCCTGAAATATTAAGAGTTGACTCATTCGTTGAAAGGTTTACAGTTACAGCTTCCGCTAAGTTTTGGATTGATATTGTCTCCGCGACAATTTTGTCGTTATTTTTCATAGGCGTTGTTTGGTGGATAATAAGGCGTACACGATTTCATGTTAGCACTATAAAGATAAAAGACACGGAATTGGCAATAGATAATTTGTCCGTTTTCAATCATTATCTTGACGAAATAATTTATTTCTTCGCTGCAACTAAGTATAATGTTGTGATATTCGAAGACTTGGACAGATTTACTGATAGCACAAAGATATTTGGTAAATTGCGAGAGCTTAACAGAATATTGAACAACAGTCAGTATCTTAGAGAAATATTGCAAAGAGAAATCACATTTGTCTATTCAGTTAAAGACGATCTTTTTGATGCAACAAATCGGGTAAAATTCTTCGATTATATAGTTCCAGTCATTCCTGTAATCAATTCATCCAATGCTTATGAAAAATTGACTGAATTTTTGGATGCTGAAGATTTGGATGCTTTAGATGGGAAGGATTTTCTAAATCTTTGCGAGTATTTTGAAGACTTGAGATTGTTAGTCAATATCGTTAATGAATTCAATTTATACAAAAAGATAATTAATTTAGACTCATTTAAACTTTTAAAACGCAAACTTTTTGGTATAATTGTTTATAAGAATTATTGTCCCGATGATTTCGCTAAGATGTATAATGGGCATGGAGTGGTTGCAGGAATATTGGATAATAAAAAGACAATAATTGAGGAGATCGAAGGTATTCAGAAACGCAGATTACAAGAAGAAAACAATAAGTTACAGGAATTAGAAGCAAAATCTTCCGAATGGGAGAGCAAAATAAGAGAAGAATATGTAGAAGAGTCCAAAAATCAAACCAATAGTTATGTTATTAGGTCATATACAAATTATATTTTAGCCCAAAATTCAACCATTTATACGTTTGATAAGGTTGCTAAAGATCCGAAAGCATTTACACATTTGGAGAATGATGAGTTTTATTTATACGATGGCTCTTCCCAATGGAGAATCAACTCTTTTGCAGATTGGCAAAAAGTTGTCAATCCCCAAAAGACATATAGAGAAAGACTGGAAGCAAATCCGTTTTTAAAAGAGCTAAACAATCAAAGAGAAAAAGTTGATAGTAGCATAACCACCGAGTTGAACTCATCTGACACATTCGGAAAGGTCGCAATTGTGGATTTGTCGGTAATCGATGCTTATCTGTCAAAAGAAAATGGGAATGGCAAACGGTATATTGCGGCTGACAAAATTCCACTGATACGTTTTTTGTTGCTGCATGACTTTATTGACGAACATTACAGGGATTATATCACATATTTCTATCCTAATTCGTTGGGGATGGAAGACAAACGTTTTGTGATAAATGTTACGTCACTTGATTCCGAATCACTTTCATATGGTTTTCCTTTGATCAAGCCACAATCTGTAGTTAACCATTTTGAAGAAAGTGATTTTGATAGCAACAGGCGACTGTTCAATATAGACCTAGTTTCTTTTTTGGCATTAAATGGTGATAATCAAAAGACTAATCGTAAGGCGATTGTGAGAAATTTGGTCAGAGTTAAAGACATAGATTTTCTAATAGCAGTTTATGAATCGAATAAAGATGGAGCACATGCCTTTATTCATGAAGTGCTTAATTCGTGGGATATAAGTTTAATTGCGGAGAATCTTAAAAACAACGACACCCGACGCCATGTTTTAAGAGAAATATATATCAAGTATTCAAATATTTCTTCTAAAGAATTATTAAACCATAAATTTGGGCAGTGGATAAACACTCATTTCAAATTTGTGGCCGACAGGATGAATGTGATTGGAGAACAACGTCTACTGGAGTTTTTTGATGCTTATAATATTGTTTTTGATCGCATTTATTTATTAGCAGTTTCTAAAAAAGTAGCCGATTATATTATTTCAAAGAATAGATATGTTATTAATGCTCACAATTTAGAGGATATAGCATATTACTTGAATGTTCTTGACAATTACAGACAGGCTAGTTTGACTACCTTATTTAATTGTGGCATACATGCATTGTCTTCTGCGGCATCTTCAAAGCTTCCTGATTTTATAAAATGTTTCCCATTGACAAGTACTGAAGAAATAGATTTTGCCAAAGTTCAAATAGTTAATGATTCAAGAATATCTGTCAACATGAAAAAAAGTTATTTGTCACGTCAGAGGTTGAGGATATATTATGCTGAAGACATTGATGATTCGGCACTTGATTTTGTTTTTAATGAATCATTGATTACACCGACTTGGAAAAATTTGTATTATTTATGTTTTGTAAAGAACAAACCAGCACCAAGAACATTCTTGAAAAAGAACAAATTGGAAGGTTTTTTGTCATTGAAAAACGACCAACAAAACATAATAATAAAAAATTGGGTGTTTTCGAATATTCTTACATCGGATATATATGGTTCAGTTGTTGATTCAATGGCTGTTGCATTTAAATCATTCCCCGCAAATATAGATGATGTGCGTGCCTATATACTGATTAACAAAAAACTTGTTCAGTTTAATGTTGAAAATTATACTGTAGTTCGCGAAAATTACTCATCATTAGCTTCAGATTACATTGATAAGAATTTGGATGCATATTTGGACAATGTTGTAGATTATGCTGTGTCTGCAAATGAAATGCTAAGGGTGTTGTCAGTTTTAAAGTACAAAACGCGGCAAGCTGAGTATCTTTCTAAACACCCCAAATTTGAAGGTGATGTCACCCCAAAATTAGCATCCATTATATCTGCGTTAATAAAAAGCCGTGAATTGGATCTTTCGGCTTTGACAGAAGACTTTTTGATTGCAACTATAAAAAACACGAAAGAAGAAGATTTGCGCATGTATGTTGGCAGAAGGAGTTTATTTGAGTTGCCTTTTGATAATAAGAGATGTAGAACCATACTTGAAGCGATGGGCGGACAATATTTGAGAATATTGTCGTCTGGTAATGTCTGTCATATTAAAAATGATCATAACAATATTCGTATTGCCAAATACTTGGCGGACAATAGTTTTATTGATTCATACAAAATAGTAGATAACAAGAAGATAAAAATAAATAAGATTTAGAAAACAAAATATAATGCCAAACAATCGTATTTACCTTTGCCTCGCTCATATGTCGGAGGCTGGACTTGAACAAAAGTATATCAAAGAAGCATTCGACACCAACTGGGTGGTGCCGCTTGGACCGAATGTCAATGGATTTGAAAAAGATTTGGAAGAGTTTTGTGGTCAGAACAAGAGAGTTGTGGCTCTTTCAGCCGGAACTGCTGCAGTGCATCTCGCTTTAATAGCCTGCGGCGTGAAGCCGGGCGACGAAGTGTGCGTGCAGAGCTTCACATTCTGCGCATCGAGCCATCCGATAACTTATCTCGGCGCGACGCCAATCTTCATTGATTCGGAGAAAGACACTTGGAATATGGATCCTGAGCTGCTCGAAGAAGCAATCAAAGACCGTATCGCAAAGACAGGTAAAAAGCCGAAAGCCATTGTACCTGTTGCACTTTACGGAATGCCGTATCAGATTGATAAGATTATGGCTATTGCCAATAAATACGACATTCCAGTCATCGAAGACGCCGCCGAAGGCTTCGGAAGCCGCTGGAAAGGTCAGGTTTTGGGCACATTTGGCAAATATGGCGTACTGAGCTTCAACGGCAACAAGATGATTACCACTTCGGGCGGCGGAGCGTTGATAACCAACAATGAAGACGAGTGGCGCGAAATCATGATGTACGCTACGCAATATCGCGAGAGCTATCCTTATTATCAGCACGAAAAGATCGGCTTCAACTACCGTATGAGCAACATCTGCGCTGGTATCGGCCGTGGCCAGATGACGGTGGCGAACGACCATATCGCACATCACAAACACGTTCAGAAGATGTACGAAGATTTGCTGAAAGATGTGAAGGGAATTCATGTCCACGCTCAGCCGAATACTGGCGAATACGACAGCAACTACTGGCTTTGCACAATCACCATTGACCCTGAAGTCAAGATCAAAGGTCAGGAGAATGCATACAAAACTATCGTGACAGGCGCTGTTGGCGGTGCTGCAGGAGTGATACATGCTGCTTCATCGGCGGTTACAGATTGCCAGCCCAACGACAACGTTGAAGCTCTTCGCGTCTTTATGGATGCAGCAGGAATCGAGGCTCGTCCTGTTTGGAAGCCGATGCACAAACAGCCGGTTTATAAGAATTGTCCAGCATACGTTAATGGCGTTTCAGAAGCGGTGTTTAAAGTGGGTATGTGTTTGCCTGCAGGACCGTATGTGAGCGATGATGATGTGAAGTATATTGTGGAGAAGATTAAAGAAGCGATAGTTTAATAGACACAACAACAAATACAATGATTAACGAGGCGAGTCGATTGGCTCGCCTCGTGTTTTAAAAGCGTTATGGTTTATATCTAAGTTCTTTTTTGAATGTTCAAAAAAAGAACCACTTGCTTCGTTTTCTTTTTACAAATACGGCTTTATTGTCTGTAATAAAATAATGAGAATGACAAGGAATATCCCAGTTACCAATAGATGGCCATAGGCTAATACTCTCTCCGTTATAAGATAGTTTCCATTCATTGGGGTCAAGTGGAGTGTCGATCCGATGTCCGCAGCCACATGCACACATATGGGCTACAATCTTGTGTTTTATACAAACATATATTATATTATCTTGCAGCGTAATTGGGATGGAGTCGACAAAAATATGTCTATACTTTTTTGCTTTCATTATCAATTTCGTTACAATCAGTAGTATAAACAGAATAAGATTCTTTACGTATATCAGCATAGAAACCAAGCATCTTTTTCCATCTAATTACAGACAAATTGGCTGCCAATGCATTCAATTCCGCTATTTGTATATCAGTAGCATACAAGTCTTTTTCTGCATTTTCGCTTCCCATAATTTGTGGGAGGTGATTGTAGCAGTCGGATGTGCCAATGGCAACATGTATCATGCCGGAGAGTTTTCCGTCGGGATTTTGCCCAATTCCTAATCCTGACTCAATAAATGGAATCTGTTTATCGATCAAATAATCTGCTATATGACGTTTAGTAGTTACGGTATCTAGCGAAAGGAATACATAGTCGAGTGTATCGAGATTGGATAAGTTGGTTTGTGTAACCATTACAGCATGAGGAATTATGGCTCGGTGCATTTTGTCGTATAATGAGGCATAGTAGTTAACTTTTTTAGGTGCCTTTGATAAAATGGAAATATCAGCTGCTCCTGGTGCCCTGAATGCGTTGTGGTTGTTGATTTCGTCTTCATCGAATAAATGGATTTCTTGTACAGGAAGTTTTGCAATCAAATCCAGAATATATGCGCCGGTTCCTCCAAGACCAATTATTCCTATTTTAAGACCCTTGAATATGTTGTAAAGATTAGTAATCCTCGCTCGACTAGCATTAGTATCCATATATCTCAAAGGACTATCCTCGTTAGTTATTTCTAGTGGCTTGTTAATAAGGTTCCATGCCTCAGGTTCTAGACTTAAGGCTGGAGCGGCAATAATGTCAAAATAGTGTTTTGCCTTTTCGTAATAGTCGGGATAATCTCCAGCGGGAGGGAATTCCTCCTTTTCGGCGTGACACGAAAAAAAGAAATTGCTCGTAATTCCTTTGCATATTATTTGGCGACCTGTTGGATTAACTAAGGATGGTAGAGGTGCTCCATTGATGTCGCAAGGTCGTTCCCCTATCCAATGGGCTGTGTGGTCGCTTGGACGAATGGCGCGATCTCCAGTTGTGCATAGTGGCATGATTAACGTACCATCTTTCAATTCGTGTCTGGTATTGATGTATGGCATGTGGTGGATAATCAAATATCCATCACATGCCTCCATTACAAAACCCTCTTCTTGCAAATGTTGCAGGTCGGGACTATGACTGATGAGTGCTTCTAACATTGAAATCCATTTTATTACAGACATAAACTTCAGTACCTGGCGACATTAGACCAGACGGGTTCTGACGAGGACCATTGCTATATTTTACAATATAACCAGCCGCGCCTTGTGCCGGCACATGGGCAAACTCAACAATTTGTTCAAAGGTTACTTTTTCCTTATGATATTCATAAGGGGTACCATTTACAAAAATTACCGTCTTTTTCCCCAATGTGATGAATTTTTCAACACCAGGCTTACCCAAGTCTATGTGGTCGTCGCAACTCACATAATGATCTTGCCATCCTTGTGGCATGTCAACATAAAGTTCCGAATCAGCCGATAGACCGGCTAATTCTCGGATTTCCAAACCAGTCACAATCTGGTTTCTGCTTTCGTAATTTTTGCCATCCACTTTGAAGTGGTAGGTCTTGTGACCCTTTGGGTCGGAAAGAATAGTCTTTTCCATAATTTTATATTTAAAATGTTTATATTTCACCCTTTGATTTGTTAACCTCATCTTGGGCGAGTTATCAAATTATTATGACACAATATTCGTTAACAAAAACCATGCCAATCCCGCAAACTGCCACTTTGTCATGAAAAATATGCCAAAAATACTGACAAAAATGCCGTAAACTGATAAAAGTTTAACTTTTTCGTTTGATTTTTGAAAATTTTTGTATTTTGTAAAAATATTTTTGTATCTTTGCAGAAAATTTTATTATTCAATGGGAGAACGCGTCGCATCTTATCTTGACATCAAATCATTTTTAGAGGAATTTTTAATAAAAGCAGACCTGTTTGGCATACTTTATGTTGAAACTAAACAGAACAACATCGATACTTTGGCTGAATTGGAAATAACGCCTGATGAAAGGGAAAAATATGTAAAATCACTCGCACCTGAAGATTATTGTAAAGGTCCATTGCCCAATGATTATCCTAATCAAAACGACGTTTGGGTGTTCGGCAAAATGGTTAAAACAAAAGAAATATACATCAAAATCTATATTGGGAAAAATAAAAGTCCCTGCGTTTGCATATCATTTCATACGGCAAAATATAAATTAAAATATCCATTAAAAAATAAATAATCATGATAAGTCCGTTTACTGGTGGAAAAGCCACACTAATGACTGAAGAATCCACAACTGTATTTCGTGGAGAAGAATTTTCATATACTAGATATTTCTATCGTTGTGAAGATACAGGAATTACTTTTACAGATAAAGATTGTGATAAAAAAGGACTTGAACAGATATATGAAAAATATCGTGAAAAATATTGTATACCATCTCCAGAGATGATAAAAAACATTAGGCAAGCCTATAATCTTTCAGCGATAACTATGTCGAGAATACTTGGCTTGGGAGATAATCAATATGGTTTGTATGAAAATGGAGAAATGCCGAGTAAGACAATAGGCAAACTTGTTTCGACCATTCAAAACAAACAGGTTTTTGACCTTTATTTGGATATGGCAAAAGATCAGTTTTCCGAAAGGGAATATATAAAGATAAAAAACCGCATAAATCCAAGTGTTGGTGTGCGTTCATATATTGATTTGAATCAAGAATATTCTAATCTTTGGCATTTTAAATTCGATTCTCCGCGTCGAGCATACAATATAAATGAAAAAATACGTTGGAGAAAGTATCAGGAAAACAATTCTTTAATATTAGCATAAATATGGAACAAGCCCAATCTGTAAGCATGTATTTGTTATCCATTGAGGAAACAAAAATAATTAATAATATTGGCGGAAAAGATATTACTAATCTGACAGAAAACAATCTTAATATACATTTTCGGATTCATTCCGAGGTGTATAAAGAGAAGGATGAAATACACGTAAATTGCGCTATAAAATACACTTACGATAATCAGGAACTGTTTCTTGCTGAAAGCAAAAATAAATTCCATGTCGATGATTTGTCGAATCTTATCATAAAAAATGATAATGATAATACGGTTGGTTTTAAATATGATATAATTCCCACATTAATTAATATTTCATATGGAACTCTTAGGGGTATTGTTTTTAAGGAAACAAAAAACAGTCCATTGGAAAAATATCCTGTTCCGCTCATTCCATTAAATGTATTGACGGAAAAGAGCTCACTTTCGATTGTTGAGTAGATTTTTTGTATATTTGCACTGCATAAAACACATGATCTTATGTCAAAAACCGCATTAATCACCGGAATAACCGGGCAGGACGGCAGTTTCCTCGCCGAATTCCTTCTCGAGAAAGGCTATGAAGTGCACGGCATCATACGCCGCTCGTCGTCGTTCAACACAGGGCGCATCGAACATCTGTATCTCGACGAATGGGTGCGCGACATGAAGCACAAACGCCTGCTTACGCTGCATTACGGCGACATGACCGACTCGTCGTCGCTCGTCCGCATCATCCAAAGCGTGCAGCCCGATGAGATTTATAACCTCGCGGCACAGAGCCACGTGAAGGTGTCGTTCGACTGTCCGGAATATACCGCCGAGGCCGATGCGGTGGGCACCTTGAGACTCCTCGAGGCCGTGCGAATACTGGGGATGGAGAAGAAATGCCGCATCTATCAGGCGTCGACGTCGGAGCTGTTCGGCAAGGTGCAGGAGGTGCCGCAGAAGGAGACAACGCCGTTCTATCCGCGCTCGCCTTACGGGGTGGCAAAGCAATACGGCTTCTGGATTGTGAAGAACTACCGCGAGAGCTACGGCCTGTTTGCGGCTAATGGCATCCTCTTTAACCACGAGAGTGAGCGCCGCGGCGAGACATTCGTTACGCGAAAGATCACGCTTGCGGCATCGCGAATCAAGCAGGGCCATCAGGATAAGCTGTACCTGGGCAACCTCAACGCCTTGCGTGACTGGGGCTATGCCAAGGACTATGTGGAGTGCATGTGGCTCATCCTCCAGCAGGAGAAGCCCGAGGATTTCGTCATCGCCACGGGCGAATACCACTCGGTGCGCGAGTTCTGCACTCTGGCGTTTAAGAACGTGGGTATTGAGCTGCGCTGGGAAGGCGAAGGTGTGAATGAAAAAGGCATCGATGTGGCGACAGGCAAGAGCCTCGTGGAGGTCGACCCGCGCTATTTCCGTCCGGCGGAAGTCGAGCAATTGCTGGGCGATCCGACGAAGGCGAAGACCCAGCTGGGATGGAACCCGAGGAAGACGAGTTTCGAGGAGCTGGTCCGCATAATGGTACAACACGACATGAAAAAAGTCAAGAAGATGTACCTTCGTGATCAGATTGATGATTGATTTTTTTTGTTTACCGTTTACCGTTTATGGTTTACAGAATACAAAAGAATAAACGGTAAACAGTAAACCGTAAACAATTAAACTTTAATCGATGGAAAAACATTCAAAAATATACGTTGCAGGTCACCGAGGCATGGTTGGAAGTGCCATAGTGCGTGAGTTGCAGCGGCAGGGATATGACAATCTGGTGCTGCGGACGCATAAAGAACTCGATTTGACGCGGCAGGACCAGGTGGAGAAGTTTTTTGCCGAGGAGAAGCCCGAATATGTGTTTCTCGCTGCGGCGAAAGTCGGCGGAATAGTGGCCAACCAGAGCGCTCTGGCCGATTTCATGTACGACAACATGATTTTGGAGATGAATGTCATCCACGCGGCTTGGAAAAACGGCTGTAAGAAGCTGGAATTTCTTGGCAGTTCATGTATTTACCCGAGAATGGCACCTCAGCCGATGCCGGAGTCATGCCTGCTTACTTCAGAACTTGAAAAGACCAACGAAGCCTACGCTTTAGCTAAGATTTCAGGTTTGAAATATTGCGAATTTCTGAACCGTCAGTACGGCACGGATTACATATCAGTAATGCCAACGAATCTTTATGGTCCGAATGACAACTATCATCCCGAGCATTCGCATGTTTTGCCTGCTTTGATTCGTCGTTTCCATGAGGCGAAAGTCAATGGTTTACAGGAAGTTACCTGCTGGGGTGATGGTAGTCCGCTGAGAGAGTTTTTATACGTCGACGATTTGGCTAACCTTTGTGTTTTCTTGATGAATAACTATTCGGGCAACGAAACCGTCAATGCTGGAACTGGTAAGGAGCTGACAATCAAAGCTTTAACCGAATTGGTTGCTAAGATCGTCGGCTATAAAGGTGCAATCAAATGGGATACTTCTCGCCCGAATGGCACGCCGCGTAAGCTTTTGGATGTCTCTAAAGCCACTGCTTTGGGCTGGAAGTATAAGACGGAGCTGGAAGATGGAATCCGGCTCGCGTATGAAGATTTTCTTAACAATCCAGTTAGAGCTGAACGATAGTATGCTTCGCACTTTGGCTTTTGGCCATTGGCCATTAGCCCTTAATTAAAAGAATAAAATAATGTCAAAAATGCCAACAGCCAATAGCCAACAGCCAATAGCTAAAGTCTTCGTATCCGGTTGTTACGACCTGCTGCATAGTGGTCACGTGGAGTTCTTTCGGCAGGCAGCGCAATACGGCGATTTGTACGTTGGAATAGGCTCTGATGCTACGATTTTGGAGTATAAGCACCACAAAACCGTCTACAGCGAGCAGGAACGCCTCTTCATGGTGAAGAGCATCCGCTATGTGAAGGACGCTTTCATCAACGCCGGTAGCGGAATCATGGACTTCATCCCGACGGTCGATGCGCTAAAACCTGATATCCTTGTGGTGAATGAAGACGGCGACCGTGAGGAAAAACGGCAGTTTTGCAAAGAAAGAGGCATAGAATATGTGGTTTTGCGTCGCGACCCGCATGAAGGACTTGATCCGCGCTCCTCTACTGACTTAAAAAAGGTTGAAAGTCGCATCCCGACACGTCTCGACCTCGCCGGAACATGGATCGACCAGCCATATGTGAGCTGTTTTGCTCCGGGATGGGCTATAACAATATCTCTTGAGCCTAATTTCGAGGTTCGTGAACGCTGCGGACTTAGCACCTCGACGCGCAACGTCATCAAACGGATTTGGCCGTATCAGCTGCCTAACATGGATCCTGAGACCTTGGCGCGACTGGTGTTTTGCTTCGAAAACCATCCCGAACGTGAAGACGGTATCATCAGTGGGGCGCAAGATGCTATAGGAATATGCGTTCCGGGATTGTGCCGACATTATTACGACAATCATTTTTGGCCTGAGAAAATCGAGACTTGCAACGATGAATCAATTCTGCAATGGCTTGAAAATCATCTGGTTATGATCCCGATGGAGCCTCGTAAACCAGGTTGCTCCGTTGTCGAAGGTAAAGACATCACCGAACCGAAAGTAAAAGCACTTGCCAAAGCGGCGGATGACTGCTGGAAAGCCATCATGAATAAGGATTTGCAAGCATTTGCTGCTGCTTACCGTGACAGCTTTAATGCTCAAGTGGCAATGTTTCCGGGGATGGTTTCACCATCTAATAGTTTAGAGTTTAAAGTTGATAGTTTAAAGTCAGTTCAAAAAGTTCAAAGTTCAAAAGTTCAAGAGTATATCGATAGGTGGTCAAAGGTTTCTGGTGTATTGGCTTGGAAAATGCCAGGCGCCGGCGGTGGAGGATATCTCGCCTGTGTAGTTGAAGATGCTGATATGTTTACGTCTGAACATCCCGAGGCGATTCGATTGACCATTCGTCGCTCAGGGTTCTAATGGTTATAGGTTATTGGTTATTGAAGAGTTAGATTATGGGATTAAGAAAGTTTTCGTTTGAGACATTGGAAGTTTATAATAAAGCTCGCGCTTTAGTATCAGATGTATATCGTATTCAAAATGAGTTTCCAAAAGAAGAAAGATATGGCCTAGGCGATCAAGTGCGACGTGCTGCAGTATCAATCACATCAAATCTTGCCGAAGGAAGTGGACGACAATCGATAAAAAACTCAATAACCTATAACCTATAACCAATAACCTTTAAGATGAAATTACTTGAAAAGAAATATATAATCCCGTTTATCTTGATAACCTCGTGCTTCGCGCTGTGGGGTTTTGCGAATGATGTGACGAACCCTATGGTGAAGGCGTTTTCAAAGATTTTCAGGATGAGCGTCACTGATGGCTCGTTGGTGCAAGTGGCGTTTTACGGCGGTTATTTTGCCATGGCCCTGCCTGCAGCGCTGTTTATCAAACGTTTTAGCTACAAAAAAGGCATTCTAATGGGTCTGGGCTTATATGCCATCGGTGCTTTAATGTTCTTGCCCGCAGCGAAAACCGGCAATTACTACCCGTTTTTAATCGCATATTTCATTCTTACATGCGGCCTTAGTTTCCTTGAAACAAGCGCGAATCCGTTCATTTTATCGATGGGCGATACCGAAACGGCAACGCGGAGGCTGAATCTCGCGCAGGCATTCAATCCTATCGGTTCGTTATGCGGAATGTGGGTGGCGATGAATTGGATTCAAGCTAAGATGAATCCTCTTTCGACAGCTGAGCGTGCAGTTTTGCCGGATGCGGAATTTGAAGCCTTAAAATCGGCCGATTTATCAGTGGTTGTTAAGCCTTACGCCGCTATCGGGATAGTGCTGGTTGTTATTTTTATCTTAATTTTGATAACAAAAATTCCTGTAAAAAAGATTGAAAACACTGGCGTGTCGCGTGCTTTTGGACCTTCGGTGAAGCGTCTTTTTGCCAACAAAACTTATCGTGAAGGCGTGATTGCACAATTTTTCTATGTCGGAGCGCAAATCACATGCTGGACATTCATTATCCAATATGGTACAAAAGTCTTTATGGCTGAAGGAATATCGGAGCAAACAGCCGAAATCATGTCACAAAGGCTAAACATCATCGCAATGGTGCTCTTCTGCGGCTCACGATTCATCTGTACATGGCTGCTGAAATGGTTCAAACCAGCAAAAATGCTTGCTACTTTTGCCATTATTGCTATAATATTGACTATCAGTGTGATAGCAATTGGAGGTCGCATTGGAATATATAGTTTGGTTGCTATTTCAGCCTGTATGTCGCTGATGTTTCCAACTATTTACGGCCTTGCTTTGAAAGATGTCGGACAAGATGCCGAAATCGGTTCTGCCGGCCTTATAATGGCAATCCTCGGCGGCTCTCTTCTTCCGCCTTTGCAAGCTTTAATTATCGACTACGGCAACGTATCATTGTCGTTTATTGTTCCACTTATTTGCTTCATAGTCGTTGCTTTATACGGTTATCGAACCTTAAAATTCAATAACCAATAACCTATAACCAATAAACATTAAAATGAAAAGATATTGTCAAACTTTAAATCTCGTCGACGACGAACAAATGATCCAGAAATATTGTGACGTTCACAAAAACGTCTGGCCCGAAATCATTGAAGGTCAACGGCAAGTGGGGATTCTGGATATGCAGATCTATCGTCGTGGCCGCTTGCTTTTCATGATAATGGATACCATCGACGACTTCGATTTCGACCGCGATATGGCTCGCCTCGCAACTCTTCCCCGCCAAGCGGAATGGGAAGCATATGTTTCGCAATTCCAAGGCTGTTCGGCAAATGCCCGCAGCGACGAGAAATGGCAACTTATGGAAAGAATATTTTAAACCTCAATAACCTATAACCAATAACCTATAACCATTAAAGAGAAAATAGCATGAAAAAACCTAAACATAGTAATAGCCTTTCAACGTTTGTCAATACGATATTGCGTATCTACGGCGAGCATCCGTTCAAGCCGATGAACTACAAGCAGATAGCAAAGATCATGGGCGTTCGCGACGCTGCAGGCAAAGACGTGATATTTCAGGTGCTCGAGACCCTCAACCGCGACGGTCAACTCATTGAGCATCACCCATATAGCTATACTCTGAACCCTGATCTGGTGAGCGAATACGGTCCGAAACCGCATTACGTGGTCGGAACGGTCGACATGAAGAGCACTGGCAAGGCTTACGTGGTGCCTGAAGACGGCGGCGAGGACATCCAGATCGCTGCCAACAACACGGGCAAAGCACTGCACGGCGACAAAGTCAAGGTGGCGATGTTCCCGAAACGTAAGTCGAAGAAGACCGAAGGCGAGATTGTGAAGGTCATACAGCGCGCGCATAACGAGTTTGTGGGCATCTTCAGCGTGTCGCACGGCTACGCCTTCGTGGTGCCCGACAAAGACACCATGCCGGTCAACTTCTTCATCCCGCGCGGTAGCTACCGTGGCGCGCGCGACGGACAGAAAGTCATTGTGAAACTTGCCGACTGGCCCGAGAACTCGCGTAACCCGTTCGGCGAGGTGGTCCGCGTGCTCGGCTACCCGGGCGAGAACAACGTCGAGATGCAGTCTATTCTCGCTCAATACGAGTATCCGCTGGAGTTTCCGAAAGATGTCGAGAAAGAGGCAAGTCAGATCTCCGATAAGATTTCTTCTTCAGAAATTAAAGCCAGAAAGGACTTCCGCGATGTTCTTACCATCACCATCGACCCTCGCGACGCAAAGGACTTTGACGATGCCATCTCATATCGCAAGCTCCCTAACGGCAACCACGAGGTCGGAGTTCATATCGCCGACGTGTCATATTACGTGAAACCAGGCTCGGCCATCGATCAGGAAGCACAGCAGCGTGGTACCTCGGTTTACCTTGTCGATAGAACTATTCCGATGCTCCCGGAGAAGCTGTGCAACATGGTCTGCTCGCTTCGTCCCGACGAGGATAAACTGACGTTTTCGGCTGTCTTTGAGATGAACGACAAGGCCGAAATTCTTAAAAAATGGATTGGCAAGACTGTGATAAAATCCAACCGTCGCTTTGCATACGAAGAGGTTCAAGCCATGATTGAGGGTGGGGAAGGTGATTATAAGCAAGAAATATTGATTCTCAACGATTTAGCTACCAAACTTCGTGAGAAACGCATGGCTCAGGGCTCGATCAACTTCCATTCCGAGGAGGTGAAATTTATCCTCGACGAGAAAATGCATCCCATCGACACCTACGTCAAGGTGCAGAACGAGGCGAACATGCTCATCGAGGACTTTATGCTGCTCGCGAACCGCACTGTGGCTGAATCGATTGGCAAGAAAGACTCGAAATATCACGGATACACCTTCGTGTACCGTGTGCACGACGAACCTAACCCCGAAAAACTGTTCAGTTTTATTTCTTTAGTCTCAAAATTGGGCTATTCGATGAACATCAGCACCCGCGAGAATCTAGTGAGGTCGTACAACGCCTTGTTCGATGCCGTCGAAGGCAAGGGTGAGCGCAATCTCGTTGAGACAGTGGCACTTCGCACCATGGCGAAGGCTCTCTACAGCACCGTCAACATCGGTCACTATGGCTTGGCGTTCCCGTTTTACACTCATTTCACCTCGCCGATCCGCCGTTATCCCGACTTGATGGTTCATCGTCTGATTGAGCGCTATATGATTGATAATCAGCCTAGTGCGAATCAAAATGAATACGAGGTTCTGTGCCAGCACGCCTCCGAGATGGAGCGCAAGGCGGCCGAGATGGAGCGTGAGTCGGTGCGCTACAAACAGGCTGAGTATCTGCAGGATAAGATCGGCAAGGTGTTCGACGGACTCATCTCCGGCATCAGCAAATGGGGCATCTACGTGGAGCTTGTCGACAGCAAATGTGAGGGTATGGTGCGCTACAGCACCCTCGACGACATGTACTACCTCGACGAGGAGAATTTCCGCGTCATCGGCCAGGAAACACGCCAAATCTACCGCCTCGGCGACGCCGTGAAAGTCCGCGTCGAAGCTGTGGATTTGATTAAAAAGCAAATGGATTTTACTATGGTCAGCGCCAAACGCAAAACCAAAGGAAAGGCCATGTAAGGACACACCGCGTGTGTCCATAAAAATTTTTGTTTCATACAACAAAATTTTATATTTTTGCGGTTAGAAAATTATTAAAAACTTCATATTATGGTAAACTACAAGGATTTAGGGCTCGTGAACACCCGTAAAATGTTCGCAAAAGCTGTCGACGGCGGCTATGCCATCCCGGCATTCAACTTCAATAATATGGAACAGATGCAGGCCATCATTATGGCGGCTGTGGAGACGAAATCGCCAGTGATTCTTCAGATTTCGAAAGGCGCACGTAACTACGCCAACCAGACGCTGCTACGCTACATGGCAGAAGGCGCTGTGGCATACGCCAAGGAACTCGGCTGCGCTCATCCTGAGATCGTGCTGCATCTCGACCACGGCGACTCGTTCGAGCTCTGCAAAAACTGCATCGAGATGGGATTCTCATCGGTGATGATCGACGGCTCGGCACTCCCATACGACGAAAATGTAGCACTGACACGCAAAGTCGTCGACTACGCTCATCAATACGACGTGACAGTCGAAGGCGAACTCGGCGTTTTGGCAGGTGTTGAAGACGAGGTCTCGGCCGAGGCCAGTCACTACACAAAACCTGAGGAAGTGGTTGATTTCGTGACCAAGACAGGCGTCGATTCACTCGCAATTTCAATCGGAACATCGCACGGAGCATATAAATTCACTCCTGAGCAGTGCACCGTCGACCCGAAGACAGGCCGTTTGCTTCCTCCACCGCTTGCTTTCGACGTGCTCGAGGCCATCGAGAAGGAGCTTCCGGGCTTCCCGATTGTGCTTCACGGCTCATCATCGGTGCCGCAGGACGATGTCGACACCATCAACAAATACGGTGGCGGACTGAAGGCAGCCGTCGGTATCCCTGAGGAACAGCTCCGCAAGGCAGCAAAGTCAGCAGTGTGCAAAATCAACATCGATAGCGATAGCCGTTTGGCAATGACTGCAGCAATCCGCAAGACTTTAGCCGAGAAACCAGCAGAGTTCGACCCTCGTAAGTACCTCGGACCAGCTCGCGATCACATGAAAGAGCTTTACGAGCATAAGATTATCAACGTCTTAGGAAGTAATGGGAAATTAGCTGAATAATGGTTATTGGTTAAAGGTTATTGGTTATTGAAATAACGATGTAATAATTTAATGGTTACATCGTTATTTTTTTATGAAAAACTTTTTCCTATTGCTGATTTTGGTGCTTTGTGCTTTAAAAATAACAGCACAGGAAGAATATTTCACAGTAAAAGGAAGGATTTTTTCGAACGACAGCTTAACGGCAATTCCTAATGTGAATATAGTCAGTGAGTTATCGCGTTATGGAACGACTTCAAATCAGGACGGATGGTTTTTGATAAAATCAAAACCAATTGATACTCTTTGGGTTAGCTGTGTAGGATTCGACCGTCAACGAGTTCCGGTTTTTCGAGATAGTATTTTAGATAAAGAGCTGATAATCAAGATGATACGAAGCAACGTCATGCTTGATTCGGTTGAGATATATCCTTGGCCTGATTATGAGACTTTCAAGCAGGAAATCATCAATATGCCATGGCGCAGGCCGTATATGGTTCCTGGAATCTCGAAAGAAGGCGACGAAGCGTTTATTCACAAAAAGCCAGTTCGGGAGCCAAAAGGCTCGGTTGTCAGTCCTATCACATTGATTTACAATAGGTTCAACAAAAGAGAACGCTTCAAAAGAAAACTTGAGCGCAATCGCCGACGTTTCAATCGCGAGATGGAACGCCTCGGCGCGGATTCATTGATGATTCCGGAATGACGAATTTCTTTGAAAGTTTTTAATTATTTTCCTATCTTTGCAAAAAATATTTTATGGCAAAGCGCAAAGTACCGCATACCTACGTCATCGTTTTCTTCATAATCGTGGTTGCCGCCATCATGACCTGGTTTATCAAGCCGGGGATGTACGTCGACGGCAAATTCTATTATGAAGAGGACTTACCCATTGAGTATCAGGAGGTTTTTCAGCCCGAAGCTCAGACGTGGCAGGTGTTTTCGGCGCTTTTCAACGGCTTCGTGCAGCAGTCGAAAATCATCATTTTCATCCTGATGATTGGCGGCGCATTCTGGATTATGAACAAAAGCCGAGCCATCGACATGGGAATTTTTTCTTTCCTGAAATTTACGCAAAAGCTTGAAAATCACAAGTTTATACGGTTTTTAGGCATCGACAATATCATCATCGTGCTGATAATGCTGCTGTTCAGCTTGTTCGGTGCGATTTTCGGGATGAGCGAGGAGTGCATTGCCTTTGTGATAATCATCATACCGCTCGCAATATCAATGGGTTACGACAGTATCGTGGGTCTCTGCATGGTGTATGTGGCGGCTCATATCGGCTTTGCGGGTGCGATTCTGAACCCGTTTACGATAGGTATCGCGCAGGGAATTGCCGACGTGCCGTTGTTTTCGGGCATCGGCTACCGCATCTTCTGCTGGGTGATTATCAACATCTTCGGCATTGCTTTCGTGCTGCATTATGCCCATAAGGTGAAGAAAAATCCGAAGATTTCAATCATGTACGACGATGACGCTTACTGGCGGAAAAACAGCGTGGCACAAGGGCAGGAGTTTGAGCATTATGTACCAAAATCAGCTTGGTTTGTGTATGCTTTTTTGCTCATCGCGATGGTGATTTTCTCGTATTTAAATCCAAAAACGACGTTAGTAATAGGTTCAAGTGCCTTTGTGATGCCGATAATCCCGATTTTGACTGGAATTTTCGCCGTTTTAGGAGCTTTTTCGTTAAGAAAAACGGTACATAACTTCATTTTGCTGCTGCTTCTTTACACCATTATTTATCTCATCGTCGGCGTGATGGGCTACGGCTGGTATGTGATGGAGATTGCGTCGCTGTTCCTCGCCATGGGAATCTGCAGCGGCATCGCTATCGGCAAGAGTGCCAGCGACATAGCCCGGCTTTTCATCGAAGGGATGAGCGACATTTTGTCGGCTGCGGTGGTCGTCGGATTGGCTGGCGGCATCGTGATAATTTTGCAAAATGGCGGTATCATCGACACGATTTTGTACGGACTGTCGAAATCGATGTCCGACTTCGGCAAGGTGGCGTCGGTGGAGATAATGTATGGCATCCAGACACTTATCAACATCATCATACCGTCGGGCTCGGCGAAAGCAGCCATTACGATGCCGATTATGGCGCCGTTCAGCGACCTCATCGGGGTGTGCCGTCAAGCCACTGTGATGGCGTTCCAATTCGGCGACGGCTTCACCAACATGATAACGCCAACCTCAGGGGTGTTGATCGGAGCATTAGGAGTAGCGAAAATCCCATATCAGAAATGGTTAAAATGGAGCTGGAAGATGATACTGATGTTAATACTAATAGGAGGAATTCTATTGATACCTACTGTATTGATGAGTCTTGAAGGATTTTAAACGGTGCATGCAAAGCGTCATTTCGACCGAAGCGTAACGAAGTGAAGCGAAGTGGAGAAATCCTCTTTGAGAAAAAAACAATGAAAGAAAGTTATATCTACATAGTAACTAATTTTGACAGAACGACTCTTTATATAGGGGTTACAAATGATTTGATTAGAAGAATATATGAACATAAAAATCATTTAGTTGAAGGTTCATTTTCTGATAAATATAATTGTGAAATATGTGTTTATTATGAAAAATTCAATGATATAAATCAAGCATTTGATAGAGAAACTCAATTAAAAAAATGGAGTCGAAAAAAGAAAGAAAACTTGATTAACTCAAAGAATCCTGGATGGATGAGTTTGGTTAATGATAATGAGATAATAAATATAGACGATTTATAAAAAGATTTTTCGGATGGAGGATTTCTCGACTCCACTCCGTTACGCTCGAAATGACGTTATGCTGAATGCCCTGCTAAGAATAAAAAATCTTAAGATTTCGTTTCGTCGCGATGGCGAATGGAACGAGACAGTACATGGTGTCAGTTTCGAGGTGCCGAAGGGCAAAACTCTTGGAATAGTTGGCGAATCGGGTTCGGGAAAGTCGGTGAGCAACCTGGCAGTGATGCGGCTTTTGAACGAGAAACAGTCGCGAATAACAGCCGACGAAATCACCCTCGACGGGAAAGATATCCTGCATCTTTCGGAAAACCAGATGCACGACATCCGTGGAAAGCGTATCGCGATGATATTCCAGGAGCCGATGACGTCTCTAAACCCCGTGTTTCAGTGCGGTTTTCAGGTAACTGAGGCAATTTTGGCTCACGAAGATGTCACCGAGGATGCGGCCAAGGCCCGCACCATATCCCTGTTCAAAAAAGTGATGCTGCCACGCCCCGACGCCATCTACAAGAGCTACCCTCACGAGCTCTCGGGCGGACAGAAACAACGCGTGATGATAGCGATGGCGCTGGCCTGCAACCCCGAGCTTCTGATAGCAGATGAGCCAACCACCGCGCTCGATGTGACAGTTCAAAAGGAGATTTTGAAACTGCTTAAAGTTTTGCAAAAGGGCACGCCCGAGAGCTCGAAGTCCTCAGATAGCTCCGAGAACTCCCCAATGTCAATGATCTTTATATCTCACGATCTCGGCGTCGTCTCCGAAGTCTCCGATTACATCGCGGTGATGCACAACGGCAACATCGTTGAATATGGCGAGGCCCGGGAGATCCTGAATAATCCGAAAGATCCATATACAAAAGGTCTCCTCGCTTGCCGTCCGCCGATGGATTACCGCCTGAAACGACTCCCAATAGTGAAGGAATTCCTCGACGGCACCTGGAAAGAAGACGCTGATTTCAAAAAGCAACTTATTGTCACTCAACAAGATAGAGAAAATCATCTGAAAGAGATATACAGCCGCGAACCGATTTTGAAGGTGGAGCACCTGAAGACGTGGTTCCCGCTCAAAAAAGGCGTTTTCAACCGTGTTTACGACCACGTGAAGGCCGTCGATGACGTTAGTTTTGAGGTTTATCCTGGCGAGACGCTGGGTCTCGTTGGCGAGTCTGGGTGCGGTAAGACAACTCTCGGCCGTTCCATTTTACGTCTGGTGGAGCCTTCCGAAGGCAAGATTATCTTCGAAGGCAAAGATGTTATGTCGCTGAGCGGCAACGACTTACGTGAATATCGTAAGCACGCGCAGATTGTCTTCCAGGATCCGTATTCGTCGTTGAATCCGAAGATGCGCATCGGCGACGCGATAGCGGAGCCGATGATGGTGCACGGACTGGAACCTGACGCAAAGAAACGTCGCGACAAGGTGTGCGAGCTGCTCACCGAGGTCGGACTGCAACCAGAGCATTATCAGCGGTATCCGCATGAATTTTCTGGCGGTCAGAGGCAACGAATCTGCATCGCGAGGGCACTGGCAGTGCATCCTAAACTGATAATTTGCGACGAGTCGGTGTCGGCTCTCGACGTGTCGGTACAGGCGCAGGTTCTGAACCTCCTCAACCGACTGAAAAACGACTTCGGGTTTACGTATGTCTTTATTTCTCACGACCTTAGCGTCGTTCGCTTCATGTCGGACCGCATCCTCGTGATGTACAACGGCCGTCCAGTCGAACTCGGCGATGCCGATGAGATCTTCAACAACCCGAAAAACGAATATACAAAGAAGTTAATAAACGCAATTCCTTCCGTCATTTCGAGCGAACATCGAACGCAGTGAGATGGCAGTCGAGAAATCCTCTTTTCGCGAAAGCTTATTCTAAAAAGGATTTCTCCATTCCGCTACGCTTCAGTCGAAATGACGAGGACAAATAAATATGAGTTATGCAAACAATCAAAGAAATCTACCGCATCGGCCACGGCCCGTCATCATCTCATACCATGGCTCCTCGCTTCGCTGCGGAGCAGTTCCTCGAGCGTCATCGCGATGCCGCAAGTTTTGAGGTCACGCTGTACGGAAGTCTCGCCGCCACTGGCAAAGGCCACCTCACCGATGTCGCCATCCTCGAGGTGCTTGAGCCTCATGCCAAGGTCAACATAGTGTGGCAGCCGAAGATATTCCTGCCATATCATCCTAATGGCATGACATTCATGGCTTTAGACGCCGAAAACAAAGTCCTTGAAGAATGGACGGTTTACAGCGTGGGTGGTGGTGCCCTCGAAGAGGAAGGCAAGCCTTCCAACATCCCCGACATCTACCCGCTGACGAAGATGACCGACATTATGAAATGGTGCGAGGAGACTGGCAAGACCTATTGGGAATATGTGCTTGAGGCCGAGAACGACAAGACCCTTATCCCGCATATCAAAGCCGTCTGGCAGACCATGAAAGAAGCCGTGGAGCGCGGATTGCGTACTGAAGGCCGACTGCCCGGACCGCTGAATCTGCCAAGGAAAGCAGCGCAATACCACATCAAGGCGATGGGCTACCAGCACACTTTGCGCAGTCGTGGACTTGTGTTCTCCTACGCCCTCGCCGTTTCCGAGGAAAACGCCTCGGGCGGTCTCATCGTCACGGCGCCTACCTGCGGCTCAAGCGGAGTGCTTCCGGCCGCATTATATCATCTTCATAAAAGCTACGAATTCGACGACCTGCGCATCTATCGCGCCTTGATAACCGCCGGTCTGATTGGAAATATCGTGAAAACCAACGCCTCGATATCTGGCGCCGAAGTGGGCTGCCAAGGTGAGGTGGGAGTGGCCTGTGCTATGGCTGCGGGTGCTGCCTGTCAGCTCTTCGGAGGCAGCGTGGCACAGATCGAATATGCCTGTGAGATGGCTCTCGAACATCACCTCGGCATGACTTGCGACCCGGTCTGCGGACTGGTTCAGATCCCGTGCATCGAACGTAACGCCTTCGCCGCCGCCCGAGCACTCGACGCCAACATCTACTCGACATTCACCGATGGCCGTCACCGCGTTTCCTTCGATAAAGTCGTCGCCACCATGAATAAAACCGGCCGCGACCTGCCATTCCTCTATCGTGAGACGTCAGAGGGCGGTCTGGCTGAAGACTACAAACAAATGGAATAATCGTCATTTCGAGCGGAACGAATGTGGAGTCGAGAAATCCTCTTTGAGAAGAAACAATATAAGAAAACCGATTACTCAATGGATTTATCGGATGGAGGATTT
>Ga0265299_10000290_pt1 | contig 64211 bp, 55 predicted proteins | sample AusTroGonzalo_MG_4_FD_193485 | JGI IMG/M metagenome (GOLD analysis project Ga0265299, IMG submission 193485) | Bovine rumen microbial communities from tropical cattle in Woodstock, Queensland, Australia - Gonzalo_02 | ecosystem: Host-associated > Mammals > Digestive system > Stomach > Rumen ... | reverse complement strand
TATGGCAGTCATCCCGCTATTGGCAGTTGGAATGAGGCCCGTTATCTGCGTATGGAGTACATGGGACAGGGCGACTGGCTGCTTTCTGTCAACATGGCAGCCGTCCTGATGCCACTGGAATATAAATATGTCGTCGTTGACGACAAAAGCCACAGTCTCGTGACATGGGAGGAAGGCGACAATCGCATGGTGGACAGCGAGTTGGCTGATGGTCAGGTGCTTGTCTGCTATGGCGGTGGACTGCGTCTGCGCGAAAACCTTTGGCGTGCTGCCGGCGTTGTGGTGCCGGTATTCTCGCTGCGTAGTGACCACAGCTTCGGCATTGGCGACTTCGGCGACCTGCGTCGCTTCGTTGACTGGGCGGTGGCTACTGATATGAACGTCATTCAGTTGCTGCCTGTCAATGATACCACCACTGATGGCCATTGGCACGACTCCTATCCTTATAATATTACCTGCAGTTTTGCCCTTCATCCGCATTACATAGACCTTGAACAATTGGGCGATTTGCGTGACAAACAGCGTATGACAGCTTATCGGCGTCGTCAGCGTGAATTGAACGCCCAGGCTCTGTGTGACTATGAGGCTGTTGGTCGCGTGAAAAACGACTACCTGCATGAGTTCTTTGCAGAACAGGGGGCTTCCACCCTTGCCAGTGCCGACTACAAGACGTGGCGTGAGGCTAACAGCTGGTGGCTGGAGCCTTACGCAAAGTGGCGTGTGGAGAATCAGTCGGGAACAGCCGGGCAGTCTGATTTAGACTTTGTTTATTATGTTCAGTATCACCTCCACCTGCAACTGAAGTCTGCTGCTGAGTATGCCCGTTCAAAGGGCGTGTCGCTGAAAGGCGATTTACCTATTGGCGTTAACCGCCATAGTGTGGAGACGGCCACACATCCGGAGTTCTTTAATCTTGACTGCCAGACGGGAGCTCCGCCCGATGCTTTTTCGCCTCATGGTCAGAACTGGGGCTTCCCTACCTATAATTGGAGCAACGAGGCACTGATACCATGGCTCCGTCGCCGTTTTCAATGGATGGAGCAGTACTTCGATGCCGTCCGCATTGACCATGTGCTTGGCTTCTTCCGTATCTGGGAGATTCCGCAGGATGCCGTCTATGGATTGTTGGGACATTTCTCGCCTGCGCTGCCCCTTACTGAGAACGAAATAGAATACTTCGGACTGCCTTTCCGCAAAGAGTTGCTGACGCGTCCGTTCGTTAACGACCGTGTGTTGGAACGTCTTTTCGGTATGCATGCCCAATATGTGCGAGAGACTTTCCTGATGTCGCAGTCGTACGGATTGTATGTTATTAAACCTGAGTATGATACGCAGCGGAAAGTTCAGCAATACTTTAATGGACGTAATGACGAGAATAGCCTATGGATTCGTGAGGGTATGTACCAACTGATCAGTAACGTTCTTTTTGTTGAGGACTCTCGACAGCCGGGTATGTATCACCCTCGTATTCAAGCCTATCGAGAGCCCGTTTTCGATGCTCTTAGCGCTGATGAGAAGGAGGCCTTCATGCGTCTCTATAACAACTATTTCTATCAGCGTCATTCCATGTATTGGGGTGGGGTGGCCATGCGCCGTCTGACCGATGTGCTTGCCGATAGCCGCCTCCTTGTCTGTGCCGAAGACCTCGGTATGCTGCCCGATTGTGTCAGTCCCGTGCTTGATGCCCTGCGTATCCTCACGCTGGAGATTCAGACAATGCCTAAACAAAATGGACTGGAGTTTGCACATCTTGATGCCAATCCATACCGCTCGGTGGCAACGGTCTCTACCCATGACATGCCGCCTTTGCGCCTTTGGTGGGAGGAAAGTCCTGAACGCACACAGCGCTACTACGTTACCATGCTGCAAAAAGAAGGACGGGCTCCCGCACACCTTCCTGCTCATTTGGCTGAGGAAATCATTGCCCGACACCTGTATTGTCCTTCCATGCTTTGCCTGCTTTCACTGCAAGACTGGCTCGCCATGGACGGCGAACTGCGCTCTCAGCAACTGCGACAGGAACGTATCAATGTGCCCAGTGATCCTTATAACCGTTGGCAGTGGCGTATGCACCTCACCATCGAGCAACTTCTCGCTGCCACACGCTATAACGGCAAGGTCCGCACCATGATTTCCCGCAGTCGGCGCTCGCATCGGTAATCTCATATTTCTCATACGCTACAATTAAAAGAGTAGGAAAAGTGCAATAAAACGTGCTAATTTAGACTTTTTATTATTTGAAACGTACGAATTCCGAACTTTTTTGAGTACCTTTGTGCGGTTTATGAAGTTATGAGAAGATGAAAGAAAGCGTTAAGACAGCTGTAGAGCATATCCTGGACAGCTATCTCGAGATGAATAATCATCGCAAGACGCCGGAGCGTTATGCGATACTGAACGCCGTTTATAACACCACAGGACACTTCTCGCTGGACGAACTGAGCGAGAAACTGGCGGTGGACTATAAGTTCCCGGTGAGCAGAGCGACGTTATACAATACGTTGAATCTGTTTATGGAACTGCGCCTGGTCATCCGTCACCGTTTTCAGGGAACCACGATGTACGAGGCGTGCTTTGACAACAATTCGCACTGTCATCAGATGTGTACTGTCTGCGGCAAGGTTTGCGAGGTGAAATCGCCCGAGATAACGGCTGCCATTGATGCGCTACACCTGAAAAGGTTCCGTAAGGACGGCTATACATTATATATATATGGCATTTGTTCAACGTGTCAGTCGAAATTGACGCGAATGAAGAAGACTGCAAGGAAAAAGGAAACGATTAAAAATACAAAGAAAAATGAACAAAGGTAAGGTTGACGTCCTGCTGGGATTGCAGTGGGGCGACGAAGGTAAAGGAAAGGTGGTCGATGTACTGACCCCGAAGTATGACGTGATTGCCCGTTTTCAGGGTGGCCCGAATGCTGGTCATACGTTGGAGTTCGAAGGACAGAAGTATGTGTTGCGTTCCGTTCCCTCGGGCATTTTTCAGGGTGGCAAGGTGAATATCATCGGTAACGGTGTGGTGCTGGCTCCCGACCTCTTTATGGACGAGGCCAAAGCATTGGAGCAGAGCGGACATGAGTTGAAGAACCGTCTGCATATCTCGAAGAAGGCACATCTCATTATGCCGACACACCGTGTGCTGGATGCTGCCTATGAGGCTCAGAAGGGTAAGAACAAGGTGGGTACTACCGGCAAGGGCATTGGTCCGACCTATACCGACAAGGTGAGCCGTAATGGTCTGCGCGTTGGTGATATCCTTGAAAACTTCGAAGAGAAATATGCTGCTGCCAAGGCCCGTCATGAGGCTATTCTGAAGTCGCTCAACTTCGAGTACGACATCACTGAGGTGGAGAAGAAGTGGCTGGAGGGTATCGAGTATCTGCGCCAGTTCCCCATCGTTGACAGCGAGCACGAAATCAATAATATCCTGAAGAGCGGACAGAGCGTTCTCTGTGAGGGTGCTCAGGGCACCATGCTCGACATTGACTTCGGTTCATATCCCTTTGTGACATCTTCAAACACTGTTTGTGCAGGTGCTTGCACTGGTCTTGGTATTGGTCCCAACAAGATTGGCGACGTCTTCGGTATCATGAAGGCCTACTGCACACGTGTCGGTGCCGGACCGTTCCCCACGGAGTTGTTCGACGAGACCGGCAAGAAGATTCGTGACCTCGGCCACGAGTATGGTGCTGTGACAGGACGTGAGCGCCGTTGCGGTTGGATTGACCTCGTAGCTCTGAAGTATTCTATCATGGTTAACGGCGTGACGAAGCTCATCATGATGAAGAGCGATGTGCTCGACGGCTTCGACACCATCAAAGCCTGTGTGGCTTATAAGCAGAATGGTCAGGAAATCGACTATTTCCCCTATAACATTGAGGATGGTATTGAGCCTATCTACAAGGAACTGCCGGGCTGGAAGACTGACATGACGAAGTTCACCAGCGAGGAGCAGTTCCCCAAGGAGTTCAGCGACTACATCGCTTTCCTGGAAAAAGAATTGGAAACGCCCATCGCTATTATCTCAATTGGTCCGGATCGTGACCAGACAATCGTAAGAAAGTAATAAAGTAAATAAAGATGGCACAAAAGCCCAGTATACCTAAAGGAACACGCGACTTCGGACCACAGGAGATGGCCCGTCGCAACTATATATTCGACACCATCAAACAGGTGTATCGCCTGTATGGCTTCCAGCAGATTGAGACGCCGGCGATGGAGACTCTTGGAACGCTGATGGGAAAGTACGGCGAGGAGGGCGATAAGCTGCTCTTCAAGGTACTGAACTCCGGCGACTTCCTGACAAAAGTCTCCGACGAGGAATTACAGGAACGCAATGCGCTGCACCTGGCAGCTAAATTGTGCGAGAAAGGTCTGCGCTACGACTTGACGGTACCCTTCGCCCGCTACGTGGTGATGCACCGCGAGGAACTTCAGCTGCCGTTCAAGCGCTATCAGATGCAGCCCGTGTGGCGTGCCGACCGTCCGCAGAAGGGACGTTATCGCGAGTTCTGGCAGTTCGATGGTGACATCGTCGGTTCTGATTCGCTTCTGAACGAGGTGGAGCTGATGCAGATTATCGACACAGTATTCACCCGTTTCGGTGTCCGTGTACAGATTAAGATTAACAACCGCAAGATTCTCAGTGGCATTGCCGAGGTTATCGGTGCTGCCGAAAAGATTGTTGATATCACCGTAGCTATCGATAAGCTCGACAAGATAGGCAATGACAATGTCAATGCCGAGTTGCGTGAGGACGGACTCAGTGAGGAGCAGATTGCCAAGCTGCAGCCCATCATTCTGCTGGAAGGTACGAACGAAGAGAAACTCAATACAATTGCCGAGGTGCTGAAAGACAGCGAGACAGGCCTGAAGGGTGTTGAGGAACTGCGTTATATCCTGAACGCTCTGACCATGCTGAACAATGAGCTCCAGCTTGACTTGACGCTGGCACGTGGTTTGAACTACTACACAGGCGCCATCTTTGAGGTGAAGGCCCTCGATGTTCAGATTGGCAGTATCACTGGTGGCGGACGCTACGATAATCTGACTGGCATCTTCGGTATGCCCGGCATCTCGGGTGTCGGTATCTCGTTCGGGGTTGACCGTATCTATGACGTTCTCAACGCCCTTGATGCCTATCCCAAGGATGCGCAGACGGGTACTCAGCTGCTGTTCATCAACTTTGGCGACAAGGAGACGGCATACGTTTTGCCTGCTGTGGCAAAAGCCCGTCAGGCCGGTATCAACACTGAGCTCTTCCCTGATGCCACAAAGATGAAGAAACAGATGGCCTATGCCAACGCCAAGCAGATACCGTTTGTGGTGCTTGCCGGTGAGAACGAAATCAATGAGGGTAAGCTGACCCTGAAGAATATGTCGACGGGCGAACAGCAACTGGTCACCATCGAAGAACTGATAAACAGCGTTAAGTAAACCACATACGTGAAATTACGTAGGATAGCTTCACCGCTGCTGCTATCCGCAGCTTTACTATTGGGCGCGTGCTCGGAAACGAAGTACGTGCCTGATGGTATGTATCTGCTTGATGGTGTGAAGGTGAGGGTGGACGGCAAGAACTATGAAGGTGTGAATCCCGGACAACTGAAGAACTATGTCCGACAGCGTGGTAATGCCCGTTGGTTCTCAACCGTTAAACTGCCGTTGCTCGTCTATTCGCTTTCGGGACAAGATACAACCAAGTGGTTGAACCGCACATTGCGTGGTATCGGCGAGGCTCCTGTCTTGTTGGATACCGCCTTGGTGCGACTCTCGTGTCGTGATATGCGGCAGTCGCTCAAGAACATCGGCTACCTGGATGCAGAGGTGGAGATGCTGCCAATCACTCACGGTAAGAAGGTGGTGGCCAACTACATGCTGCAACCGGGAAACGCGTATTATGTGGGACAGGTCGATTATCGTATTGACGACCCGCAGATTTGTCAACTGCTTGAACTCGACGATACGACAAAGCGTGGCATACGCAGCGGTCAGCAGTTCAATGTGACACAGCTGGACCAAGAGCGTAAGCGCCTGACACAACTGCTGACTGACAAGGGCTATTTCCGATTCCATAAGGACCATATTACGTTTCTTGCCGACACATCGGCACATTCACAGCTTGTTGATGTCACGCTGTGGCTCCGCAATTTCAAGAATGTCCAGAAGGAAGATACGCTGCACAGCCGCTATCGTGTGGCTTCCATCAGTTATGAGAGCGGCAATCCCAAGGACAGTGTCATACACCTGCGCCAAGGCATTCTTGAGGAGTGTACTCATTTCGATGAGGGCGATTTCTATTCGGCCACGGCACTTCGTAACACCTATAACCATTTCGGGCGCCTCGGTGCCGTGCGCTATACGAACATCTCTTTTGCGGAACGGCCCGATACGTCATCGTTAGACTGCGTCATACAACTGCAGACGAACAAACCATCGACGCTGAGCTTCCAGCCGGAAGGCACGAATACTGCCGGCGACTTGGGAGCTGCCGCCTCGCTGACATACCAGAACAGGAATCTCTTCCGGGGTTCCGAGAATCTCAGCATCGAACTGCGTGGTGCCTATGAGGCTATTCGCGGACTTGAGGGCTACAGCAATCAGGACTTTGTGGAGTATAGTCTGGAGACGCGACTGCAGTTTCCGCGTTTCATCATCCCCTTCCTGAGCAAGCAGGTGCGTCGTAATGTCAATGCAGCGAGCGAGGTGTCGTTGCTCTATGATTTGCAGAACCGTCCGGAGTTTCATCGCCGTGTTGTTTCTGCAGCCTGGCGCTACAAATGGCAACAGCAGGACAAACGTCATCAGTATCAGCTGGATATGCTCGACTTGAACTATGTGTTTATGCCATGGATCAGTGAGACCTTCCGTACGCTCTATCTCGATGATGTCACCAGTCGAAATGCCATTCTGCGCTATAATTATGAGGACCTCTTTATTACGAAGATTGGTTTCGGCTATGGTTATAACAACGGACAGACGGCCATCAAGACCAATCTGGAGACGTCGGGAAACCTGCTGGGTGCCGGTTCAAGGCTCTTCGGTGCTGAGAAAGACAGCCACGGACAGTACCGCGTCTTTAACATCGCCTATGCCCAGTATGTGAAGGCCGATATTGATTTTACACGCAGTCTTCAGCTGGACTATAACAACCAGCTGGTCTTCCATGTCGGACTTGGTGTGGCCTATCCCTATGGTAACTCATCGGTGCTGCCGTTCGAGAAACGCTATTTCTCGGGAGGTGCCAATAGTGTTCGTGGATGGAGTGTCCGTAGGTTGGGACCGGGAAAATACAAGGGACAAGACGGGCGTATTGACTTCATCAATCAGACAGGTGACATGAAGCTCGACCTCAATGCAGAGTACCGTACACATCTGTTCTGGAAACTTGGTGGTGCGCTCTTCGTCGATGCCGGAAACATCTGGACGCTGCGTGAATACAAGGACCAGCCCGGTGGAAAGTTCACACTGCAGGATTTCCCCAGTCAGATTGCGGTCAGTTACGGCATGGGACTGCGCTTTAACTTCGATTATTTTATTGTGCGCTTTGATTTAGGCATGAAAGCTATCAACCCTGCTTTCCAGGCTGATGATTCAGAGCATTATCCTTTGCTGCACCCGCGGTTCAGTCGCGACTATGCTTTTCACTTCGCGGTAGGCCTTCCATTCTAACCTGCCACTTGCCGTCGCGTAGTACCGTTTTCAAACGAAATTCATCGCCACTGCGGAACTCTCCCGGACGTCCGATGCTGTCAATGGCCAAGTAGTCATCGACCTGCAGTAGCACTTCACAAGTAGTGTCGTTGATTTGCTCGCAGTCGAGGAGCTCTATCGATGCCGCCTCGCTACGGGTGTTCAGCATGTCGAGGTCCTCCTGGCTGGTGTTCGTTGCCGCATAGCGAATCCACTTCTCCGACTCTGGCGTTATCAGCTCGTTGGCACGCACATAGTCGTAGTTGAAATAGGCCTCGGCAAAGGACGTTGCAGAGCGACCGGCCTTCTCCTGAAGAGAGGACAGATTGTCGGAACAAGCCGTCAGCGTGGCGACGGCAACCATCAGTAAAGTGCTTTTTTTCATGGGTTAAAGTCTTAATAAAGTACAAAGGTAGTGATTTCCTTTGGTTATCCCGTCATTTTTTGTTACTTTTGCACAAAATTAACGACAAAATGCTTAGATTTATATCCTTTGGGAGCGGCAGCAGCGGTAATTGCTACTACCTGTTCACCGAAACGGATGGCCTGATAATAGACATTGGAGTAGGACTCAGAACACTGAAGAAACAGTTTTCCGACTATGGTCTCAGCCTTAGTAAGGTTTGTTATGTGCTGATTACTCACGACCACGCTGACCACATCAAGTCAGTGGGAAGTATCAGCCACGAATGTCATCTGCCTGTCTATGCTACCCAGCTTGTTCATCAGGGCATAGACCGTAACTACTGCGTACAGCGTAAGCTCGATTCGTCTATGAAGAAGAAGATTGTAGCAGGCGAGTCCTTCACCTTGGGCTGTTTTCAAATTACCCCATTCTCTGTTCCTCATGACGCCAGCGAGAATGTGGGCTTCTTTATAGAGACCGAGGGCGTCAGCTTCTGCATCATCACCGATGCTGGTTCAGTGACCGACGAGATGAAGTCCTATATCAGTAGGGCCGACTATCTGGTTATTGAGTCGAATCACGATGTGGAGATGTTGAAGAACGGCCCGTACCCCGCCTATCTGAAGACGCGTATTCTGAGCAATAACGGACACCTGTCTAACGCTGACTGTGCCCAGGCTATTGCTGAGAACATGACCGAGCGCTTGAAGCATGTGTGGCTCTGCCATCTCAGCGAAGAGAATAACCATCCGGAGTTAGCCCGTAAAACGGTGGAGACGATTCTCCGTCAGTATGGTATTATTGCAGGAAAGGATTTTCAGTTGGAAATCCTGAAGCGCAATGTGCCGATGGGTATCTTCGATTTGGTATAAAGCCACAGAGCGGGATACGGGAATCGAACCCGCCTCCCAGGCTTGGGAAGCCCGTGCACTACCGATGTGCTAATCCCGCTTGAATAAGATTCTTGAAAAAATTTGTTTGTGTAATGAGCCGATACCCGGACTCGAACCGGGGACCCACGCATTACGAATGCGTTGCTCTACCAACTGAGCCATATCGGCAAAAAAGTACACCCGCAGGGGCTCGAACCCTGGACACCCTGATTAAGAGTCAGGTGCTCTACCAACTGAGCTACGGGTGCATCATTATTTCAAAAAAACAGGAGGAACTCTGACCTCCCTTTGTACACCCGCAGGGGCTCGAACCCTGGACACCCTGATTAAGAGTCAGGTGCTCTACCAACTGAGCTACGGGTGCATCCGTTTTTCGTTTGCGGGTGCAAAGGTACACTTTTTATTTGATTCCCACAAACTTTTTGTGGATTTTCTTCAAAAAAAGTTGAATCTATCGCTGTTTGGCCACTTTATGGGCCCTGTGTACCCCTTCAATCCTCGCAAAAACGGCGTTTTATCGCAAGTCAATCACCTCGGCTGAGGGGAAGTCTTTGGCGTTGAAACGGAAATAGGCGTCGGGCAGTGACTCCTGTTTCAGATTGGAGACGTCGAAGGTGGTCCACTTCTTTCCCTGAAGCATCTTTACCTGCGAGGGGGTGTAGCTCTTGCTGTCAACGGTGATGAAGAGCTCCTGCACCTTCTTGGCTTTCGAGTCTGCGGTCAGGTGTACGATGTAGTTGCCGCCATCCTTGCGCATAGTGCTCTTGTAGCCCTTCTTGTACATATTGATAAAGTTATAGGGATTCAACGACTGTAGCTCGCTTTCCTTGGGATTGCTGACGTTCACCTCGTCGTTGCGTGTCATGTATGTCCACTGCGTCTTACCGTCGAACCACACCTTCGTGTGCTGGGTGGTAGCCATGAACTTATTGCCTTTGACGGCGATGGTACCGGTGATGGTGCCCTGCGGCATACTGGCCTTGAAGTCGGCCTTCACGCCGCTCTTGGCTGTTAGCTTCTGTGCGGCCTTGTCTAATACTTGTGTTGCTGTCTGCGCGTAACCTGTTGCCGTAGCCAGCAGAAGTGTCATTGCAAAAACAATCTTTTTCATCTTGTGTGGATTATGTGTGTTGTGAATTATCGGTTTCTGAACGTGCTCAGCAGGCTTTCAAGGCTCATCTCGTCCTGGATAAGCACCTCACGCGGCTTGGAGCCGTGGGCTTGACCAACGACACCGGCTTTCTCCAGTTGGTCCATCAGTCGTCCGGCACGGTTGTAGCCGATGGCATACTTGCGCTGGATGAGCGATGTAGAGCCGCTCTGCTGTAAGACGATGAGACGGGCTGCGTCCTCGAACAGCGGGTCGATGTGCTGCACGTCGAACTCGCCGCCGCCACTGCCGCCTTCCATGCCGTCGTCGGTCATCGGCTCCGGCAGCTCGTAAGTGTCGGGATAGCCCTGCTGCTGCGATATGAACTTGTTGATGGCGGCCACCTCGGGGGTGTCAACGAAGGCACACTGCACACGGATGGGGTCGTTGCCCTGCAGGAAGAGCATGTCGCCGCGGCCAATAAGCTGATTGGCACCCATGCGGTCGAGGATGGTCTTCGAGTCAATGCCCTGGCTGACCTTGAAGGCGATACGTGCAGGGAAGTTGGCCTTGATGGTACCCGTGATGATGTTCGTTGTCGGGCGCTGCGTGGCAATGATCATGTGGATACCCACGGCACGGGCCTTCTGGGCAATACGGGCAATGGGCAGCTCAATCTCCTTGCCGGCAGTCATGATGAGGTCGCCGTACTCGTCGATGACCACGACGATGTAGGGCATATAGCGGTGACCGTTCTCGGGGTTCAGTCGGCGCTCAATGAACTTCTTGTTGTAGTCCTTGATGTTACGCTCGCCGGCAGCCATCAGCAACTCGTAGCGGGCATCCATTTCCACGCAGAGCGACTGCAGCGTGCGCACCACCTTCGATGTGTCGGTGATAATGGGCGATGCGTCGTCGTCGGGCACCTTGGCCAGGAAGTGCTTGTCGATGTTCGCATAGATGCTGAACTCCACCATCTTCGGGTCAACGAGCACAATCTTCATCTCGGCAGGGTGCTTCTTATATAATAAAGAGGTGAGAATGGCGTTCAGACCGACAGATTTACCCTGACCGGTAGCACCGGCTACGAGCAGGTGAGGCATCTTGGCAAGGTCGAACATAAACACCTCGTTGGTGATGGTCTTACCCATGGCGCAGGGCAGTTCCATCTTCGACTCCTGGAATTTCTTGGAGTTTAGTATCGATTCCATCGAGACGATGGAGGGCTTGGCGTTTGGTACCTCAATACCGATGGTGCCCTTGCCGGGAATCGGCGCAATGATACGGATGCCGAGTGCCGAGAGGCTCAGGGCGATGTCGTCTTCCAGATTGCGGATTCTCGAGATGCGCACACCCTGTGCAGGTGTAATCTCGTAGAGGGTAATGGTAGGACCGACGGTGGCCTTGATGCTCGATATCTCCACGCCGAAGTTACGTAGCACGTCAACGATGCGGTTCTTGTTGGCCGTCTGCTCTGCCATGTCGATATAGGGCTTGCCGTCGTCGTCATACTCCTTCAGCAGGTCCAGCGTGGGGTAGTGGTAGTTCTCCAGGTCGCGCTTCGGGTCGTAGGGCTCCAGCTCTTCATCGCCCACGCTGACGAGGTTCTTGCCATCGGCCGTCTCCTCCTGCTTGCCAGTGTCAATGGTCATGTCAACATCCTCGGCATCGGCTGCCGGTGTCACGATGGTGGCAGCAATGGGCTTCTGTTCTGCGGGCGTGTCGGCAGGCTCGTGGTCGAAGATGACCGTCTGTGTCGTGGGGTCGTCAAAGGTCCCCGGGTCTTCCTGCGTCTCCAGATGGTATGTACCCTCAGGCTCCCCGTCTTCAGCATTGTTGTTTGTAATCTGGAAGGGAACCTTGCGGAACAGCGGCAGCGGGTTCAGCACTTTGCGGATGAAGTAGATGGTCTCGGCACTCAGATAGGTCAGGAAGGCAATAGCCACCAGAGCCAGGATGGCCGTCAGTCCGGGAGCACCGAAGAAACCCTCAATCTGCTGGCAGATAAATACGCCGTGGTCACCGCCGGGGTTGAAGTGGCTGTCCACAAACAGCGGCGACAGGAACTTGGCAAAGGTGATCGATGCCCAGAGCATCAGAATCATCAGCGACATGAACCACTTCAGGAGCTTCGACTTGAAGACGCGCATCAGTCGCAGTCCTGCTAAAAGCAGGAAGGCGGGAATGAAGAAGGCGGCCAGTCCGAAGCAGTCCTTCATAAAGAACGAGGCGGCAAAAGCACCGATAGAACCGCACGAATTGGCAAACTCATGCTGCTGGTTCTGAATCTCGCCAGCCCGCAGTTCGTCAATCATACTCTGGTCGGCGGCACCCGTCGTAAAGAACGATAAGAATGCCAGTATCAGGTAGATAGCCACAATGACAAAGATGAGTCCGAGGAAGAAGTTGACTCGTTCATTGTGGAATATATTCTGGAATCCAATAGCCTCGGCAAGTGAGGTTGCCGAACGCTCGGTTTTCTTTCTTTTCTTAGCCATAATTCTGCTTGTCTTTCTGTATTTCAGTGCAAAATTAGCGGAAAAAGTTTAGAATCTACCATAAATATCAATTTTTTTTGTAATTTTGCACTCCGTAAACGATTCGACAGATGAAAAAGACCATATACAACAAGTTTGACAAGTCCAGAATCCCTGCTCTGCCGCGAGCGCTCTTCGACGGACGCATCGAGGTGGTGGTGTCGGCATCGGAGGCGGCCAAGGCTGTGCGTTTCCTGCTGTCACAGGACATTTTGGGCATTGATACCGAGACGCGGCCGTCGTTCCGTCGCGGCGACATCCACCATGTGGCGCTGCTTCAGGTCTCTACCCGCGACATCTGCTTCCTCTTCCGTCTGAACCACACGGGACTGACACCCGACATCATCCGTTTTTTGGAGGACACGACGGTGCCCAAGATAGGCCTGTCGCTTACCGACGACATGAACGCCCTTCACAAGCTGGGCGATTTCACGCCGGGATCGTTCATCGACCTTCAGAACCATGTTCGCGAAATCGGTGTCGAGGATCTGAGCCTGCAGAAGCTCTATGCCAACTTCTTCGGACAGAAAATCAGCAAGCGTCAGCAGCTCAGTAACTGGGAGCGCGACGTGCTTGACGACAAGCAGAAAGGCTATGCCGCTACCGATGCCTGGGCGTGCATCATGCTCTTCGAGGAGCTACAGCGCCTGAAGACAACGGGCGACTATGAACTGGTGAAGGTCGCTGAGCCTGCGACCGTAAGTGCATAACGATTATTATTGACTATGAGACAGATACAACTCAAGCGAGGTAAGGAGGAAAGCCTCCGCCGTTTCCATCCGTGGGTATTCTCGGGTGCCATCCTGCGTGCCGACAAGGGCATCGAAGAGGGTGAGGTGGTGCGTGTTGTCACCGAAAAGGGCGATTTCATCGCCGTAGGACATTTCCAGCAGGGCTCTATCGCCGTCCGTGTTTTGTCGTTCCGCGATGTTGCTATCGACGATGCGTTCTGGAATGCCCGTCTGGCATCGGCGCTGAACATGCGCATTGCCATCGGCTTGGCCGACGCAGAAGGCCATAACGCCTATCGCCTGGTTCATGGCGAGGGCGATAACCTGCCTGGCCTCATTGTCGATATCTACAACAAAACGGCGGTCATGCAGGCTCATAGCATCGGCATGCACCTCCAGCGCCATGATATTGCCCGTCAGCTGATGGCAGTGATGGATGGCCGCATTGAGAACGTCTATTATAAGAGCGAGACGACGCTGCCCTTCATGGAGCCCGAGAATGGATTCCTCTATGGCGGCAGCGACGAGAACATCGCCACCGAGAACGGTCTCCGCTTCTATGTCGATTGGCTGCGTGGTCAGAAGACAGGCTTCTTTGTGGACCAGCGCGAGAATAGAGCATTACTTGAACAGTATTCGCGTAACAAGCGCGTTCTCAATATGTTCTGCTATACGGGCGGCTTCTCGTTCTATGCCATGAGGGGTGGGGCAGAGCTCGTTCATAGCGTCGATTCCAGCGCCAAGGCCATCGAGCTGACCAACCGCAATGTGGAGTTGAATTTCCCTGGCGACAAGCGTCATCAGGCTTTCTGTGAGGACGCCTTCAAGTTCCTCGACGGCATCAGCTCCGAACAGCCCTACGACCTCGTCATCCTCGACCCTCCGGCCTTTGCCAAGCACCGTGCAGCCCTGCACAATGCGCTGAAGGGCTACACCCGCCTCAATCAGAAGGCTCTTGAGAAGATGCCTGTAGGCAGTATCCTCTTTACTTTCAGCTGTTCGCAGGTGGTCACGAAGGACCATTTCCGCAATGCCGTCTTCACGGCAGCTGCCCTTGCCAAGCGTAAGGTGCGCATCCTCCATCAGCTGCATCAGCCGGCCGATCATCCCGTGAACATCTACCACCCCGAGGGCGAATACCTGAAGGGTCTGGTACTCTATGTTGAGTAAGCATCCTTGAGTGAAGTGTCCTGTGAAGCATAAAATCAAAGATTTTATCGAGCGACACCGACTGCTCTCTCCCGATAAGAAACAGCTGGTGGCCGTCAGCGGAGGCGCTGACAGCGTGGCACTGCTGTTGCTTCTGCAGCAACTGGGCTACACCTTAGAGGCCGTTCACTGCAACTTTCATCTGCGTGGCGACGAGAGCAATCGCGACGAGGATTTTGTACGTCAGTTGTGTGAAAAGCTGAATATCGTGCTTCACTTAATCCACTTTGACACAAAAACTTATGCCGAGACTCATCAAGTAAGCCTTGAAATGGCAGCACGCGCGTTGCGCTACCGCTATTTCGAGCAACTCCGACAGGATATCGGTGCCGAGAACGTCTGTGTGGCACACCATCGCGACGATGCCGTTGAGACGCTGCTCATGAATCTGCTGCGCGGAACAGGCATTCACGGCCTGACGGGCATCCGTCCTCGTAACGGCCATATTGTCAGGCCTTTGCTGGACGTCAGCCGTCAGGAGATAGAAGATTTCCTCGATTCCATCGGGCAGCCCTATGTGACGGATTCTACCAATCTCGTTGATGATGTTGTGCGCAACAAACTCAGGCTCAACGTGTTGCCGCTGTTGAAGGCCATTAATCCCAGGGCTTCCGAGAATATCTACAAGACCGCCTGCAGAATGTCTGAGGCCGAGCGCGTCTTCGATGCAACGATGGAATCGGCGAAAATGCGCGTCTGTCCGTTGGGATTGCCTGATTCTCAGCATGATGGCAGCATCGATATGACCGCCTTGCAGCAGGAGCCTTCGCCAGAGTATCTGCTCTTCGAGCTGCTCTCGCCCTTAGGTTTTTCGCCCGATTCCATCGAACAGATTGCAGCCCACCTTGACAGCCCTACAGGCCGTGAGTATCAGTCAGATAGCCACGAGCTGCTTGTTGACCGCGGACAGCTTCTCGTACAGAAGCGTCAGCCGCTGCCTCCCGTATTACGTGTTCCTGAGACCGGCGTCTATCAGTATGCTACTGGGAAGTTGCGTGTAGAGCAGACCAACGATGTTGAGATTAGTCGTGATGCGGCTGTTGCCACCCTTGATGCTGCCCTTGTCACCTTTCCGTTGACGGTGCGTCCTGTCCGTGATGGCGACCGCTTCCATCCCTTTGGAATGACGGGCAGTCGCTTGGTCAGCGACTACCTGACCGATCGTAAGGTCAACCTCTTCGACAAACGCCGTCAGCTTGTTGTCACTGATGCCAGCGACACCATTCTTTGGCTTGTCGGGCGTCGAACAGACCATCGTTTCCGCATTACCGATGACACATCCAGCATGCTCCGCCTCTCCTTTTGTTAAGATTTTATCAATCCCCTATTAAGCCTTGTTTTTGCGGCATTACCCCTCTGAAACCCCGATAAACACTGGGGCTGCGAGAGGGGCCGAGTATTGGTTGGCAGAGGCCGACTATTTCGAAATACTCGCCGAGTATTTTTCAAAACTCGTGCCCTGCTGAAAATTTCTCGTGGCCCTATGAAAAACGACATGCGCTTTGTAAATAAATTTCCGTATCACTACGAAAATGTTGATTTTTGCCCCCATTAGGCATATCGCCCCCTATACCCCTCTATATCATGGGTTCCCCCCTTATATAGGGGGGGGAACCATAGATATGAGGGGATGGGGGCTACCTGCCTTACCATGGGGGCGGGGCAAGGTCGGCCAAAGTAGTGCAGAAGATGACCTCACGACGAAGGAACTGTTTGCTGTGCAAGAAAAAAAGGAAAGATAGGAATATAACTCAGAATTTTTTTGTACCTTTGTACCCACATTCAAAACCTTAACAGTTTAATAGTACAAATAAAAGAATGAAAACAAGACTTTTACTTTCCATCGCCGTCCTCATGACGGTAGTCATCACCGCACAGGCGAGAACCTATCTTATTTATTTCGACAACGAAGCTGTACGTGTGACCGATGAGAACAAAGACAACCTGACCACCCTGCTCACCGATGCAGGACTGCTGACGGCCGGCACCGTAACGCTCTCCACAAATGGCGAAGTGCTTAAGCTGACGCTCAACGGCGCCAAGCTGCAAGCGTTGAATGGCGGCTATAACACCACGTTGGCTATCGGTGAGGATCTGACGCTGGAGTTGATAGGCGAGAACGAGATTGTGTACGATCTGGATAAAACATACGGCGATGCGCTTTGGTGCGGCAGTGACAAAAAGGTCACGCTGACCGGTAGCGGCACGCTGACCTGCAAGGCCCCCGCTTCTTCTATGCATGATGGCGTATTTATTAATAAGGGAGCAACCCTCCTGATTGACGGCAATGCCACCCTCATCGCCATAGGAAGGTCAACTGGAGTCTATGGAGACGAAAATGGAAAACTGATTATCAACTACGGCACGCTGAAAGCCTCGTGTGCCGACCAGTGGGGACGTAACCAGATAGAGGTGCTCAGCGGCATACAGCTTGGCGAGGGTGTCACCATCACTCAGCCCGCAGGAGCCTATTTCTCAGATGGCGGGATATCGATTGTCAATTCTGACGGTAGCATTATCCAGAGAGACACCGAAATCATTATCACGGGCGGCAAAGCATCGGGTATAGCCAGCACTACGGCCTCTGCACAGCACAGCGGCAGACGCTACAACCTGCAAGGTCAGCGTGTAGGCAAAGAATATCGTGGCATCGTCGTAGAGAACGGACGGAAGAGGGTGAGAAAAATGTAAAAATGTAAGGGTGACATGTGACCAGGTCCCTGTCACGATAGTTTTCCTATCTCAACGAGATACGATTCTATCTCATTAAGATACGCGGCTATCTCATTGAGATACGATTGAAATTCGTGGCTTAGCCCTGGAAAACGTTGAAAAGGTTACATGGTTACAGCTGTAACCATGTAACCATTCCGGAAACTTTACTGGATTCGTTGACACCTTTACTGAAAAGGTTGTCTTTTTTCCTGAGGGAGGTAGACGGGACGTATCATCATCACACCTCCCGTGCCTCAAACCCCTTGTGCATCGATGTTTCAGAGCTGTAATAGGGGTATGTGAGGTTTACTTGCGAATAAACTATTTTTTGTAAAATTGAGCAGTTCTTTTCGCGTTTTCTTGATTGATTGAAGAATAATTCTTATCTTTGTGCCGATAAAACTAAAAACTGATTATGAACCATGCAGGCCATCTTCGTTTTTCTTTAACTCATGTACACAAAAAGAACCATCCCTTTTGTGTATATGAACAAAATTGTTGTGAATCAAAAACCTGTGATTCTCTTGGCGTGAAGCCGGCAGAGCTGACGGCGTCCCAGATTCTTCAGGCGGACTCCACGGATTACCTACTTGGTGGAAGTCTGACGATGAAGAACGGCAGGATAGACAAGTACCTCTTCGACGGCGGCTATGCCCAGGCGACGGCGACGGGCAGTAATAACGACAGCTTCGCCTTCTACTACTATAATCAGGACCATCTCGGCAATATCCGTGAGGTGGTGGATGCCAGCGGCACGGTGCAGCAGGTGACGAACTACTACCCCTTCGGTACTCCTTACTTCGACGCATCCAGCACCAAGAATGCCGACATGCAGCCATACAAATACAACGGCAAGGAGCTGGACCGCATGCACGGTCTGGATACCTACGACTATGGTGCTCGCCAGTACGACCCGATACTGGCACGATGGGACAGGATTGACCCGCTGTGCGAGAAGTACTACGATGTCAGTCCGTATGCATATTGTGCGAATAATCCGGTGAATGCAATTGATCCGGATGGAAGGGAGATATTCATCCCCAAACAATTTCAATCCCAAATATTATCAATGATAAACTCCTTTTCAGAGACCCAGTATAAGGTTAATGAGAAAGGCTATATGTGTGTTGACAAAGATGCTAAAATAAATGAAAAGGGTTCTAACCATTATTCCGAAAGAATAGACGCAACGATTGCGGCAAAAGGAAAACTAACCTTAATGGTAAGCGATAAATATACCTTACCTAATGGGAAAACTTGTGATGTTGAAAAAGATTATGGGGGTGGACTTACAATTACCGAAAAAACAAAAAAGTCAGATGTGAAGACAGTGGTTACAGGAAAAGACCATTTAGTGCATGATACTAATGGAAACGAAACAAAAAAGCCTGCTGGAGAAGTTCTTATACATGAAATAGTCGGACATGCAGCACCGGCTATTGTAGGAACAGAAACGGGAAATGCTGTAAAAAATGAAAATATAGTTAGAAAAGAGTTGGGACTACCAGAACGTATAGTAAATAATCGTCATTATGAATAAGCTTTTATTTTTGTTGCTTCTATTCACCAAGTTAGGTGTACATGCAAATGATTCCATTCTTGTAGAAAAAGTATGGACAGAAAGGCGAACTATATTTTGTAATAAAGAGGAGATTGGTTCTATTGGAGAAGATACTTTGATAGAGAACTATGGTATAGCATGCGGTTATTGGGGGTGCAAAGAAATACTATTTTTTAGTAATCATCAGTTTAAAGAATCATATCCCGATGGTAGGGCGTATATGGGAAAATGGATGCTTAAGGATGATTTACTTACAATTGTATATAACAAAAGAGAAAGAGGAGAGAAGAAAAAACTCAAGTTCAAAATAAAGTATAGACAAAAGAAAGAATGTCCAACACTCTATTTGTTCGAAATAAAAGGACGCGTGCGTGTTTGTTATATTTATTGTAGTTACAATGATTAATTCATAAAGACATATCATGTTGGGGATTGTCACTCTGTGAGCATTGGTGGAAGTCAGACGATGAAGAACGGGAAGATAGACAGATACCTCTTTGATGGCGGCTACGCCCAGGCATCGGTTGCAAGTGCGACAACCGACAACTTCGCCTTCTACTACTATAATCAGGACCACCTCGGCAATATCCGTGAGGTGGTGGATGCCAGCGGCAATATTCTGCAGGTAACGAACTACTACCCCTTCGGTACTCCTTACTTCGATTCGTCCAGTACCAAGAATGCCGACATGCAGCCATACAAATACAACGGCAAGGAGCTTGACAGGATGCACGGTCTGGACGCCTACGACTATGGTGCCCGACAATATGACCCTATACTGGCAAGATGGGATAGGATAGATCCGCTGTGCGAGAAGTACTACAACATCAGTCCGTATGCGTATTGTGCGAATAATCCGGTGAAATATATTGATCCGGATGGGAGAAAGATCCGAATATGCCAGAAAGACAGGAACCAAGTTCTAGGATATATTAACAAATTAGCTCAAGGTACATTCGCTGTTGATAAAAGTGGATACCTATTTCTGTCAAAACCATCAGATTCTAAAGGTTTTTCTAGAACATATACAGAATCTCTCGTGAGAGCAATAAACAACAAAGAGAAAACAATTATGGTTTTTGTTGATAATTATTATCTTGACAAAGATGATAATAAACAAGATATTTCCCTAAAAGGAGAAGGTACTACTAAAGAATTCTTTAATGGCAATATATCTGTAGTAATATCTGGGAAAACATATAATGGGTTAGTTGACAAAGATGGCAATAGCATATCAGATAAACCTGAGTTCATTTTAGCTCATGAAATTGCAGGACATGCAGAACCCAGACTTAATGATAACGGAAAAGGAGATGTTGTGAATGCTGTTGAAATTGAAAATGCAATAAGAAGAGAAACCAACGAGAAAGAAAGAAAGGAGGAACCAGAACATGTGCAGTAGTATGTTTGTTACTTGTTTGTTGTGTTGGATTACTAACCTTTTAGGGTGCTGGCAACTTGGAGAGAGCTCTACCTATGTTATTAATCCAAATGGGGAGTGCAGTCTTATTTCCAAAGAAATATCAAACATTCCCCCAACGATATCATTCCTCTACAATGGAAAAGGAATTGTAAAATATTGCAATGGCAAAACACTTTCATTTAATTGGCAACAAGAGTTGGACAATAGTATATGTGTGGAATGTGATAGTATTGGAAAAAAATCTTTCATCGTTCAGATTACAGAGAGTAGATTGGTACTAAAGGAAGCAACGAATAATGGTTTGATTAATGAATACATTTTAAAACATTCTAATTTGAAAATTGAAGAATATGAAGGGCCTGAGATAAAAATAATGGATTTCGAATATGACTTCCTTAAAAACAAGAATCCATTTCCTGATTTGGCTTGTTTTGTCGTAAAAGGATATGAAAAAAACAATAGCACCTTGCTGATTGGAGGGCAAGAGTATTGGGAGATTATGAACGGCCTGCCATATACACAGTGTGTGGTGTTTGTCAAGGGTTCAAAACGTCAGCGTAATATTCCATGTTATCTTGTTTCAAGAGTTAAAAGTAAAAGCGGTATAATCCCCGTTGCAAATTATATTGGACACTTCAAACGATCTGCAATCACAGGGAATATCAGAAATCACAGAATCACAAAGATAAAGAATCAGCGGGGACTGGTACCTGTTTCACTCATAATGATTTCTTGACAAAACATTTGGGTGTTTAGAAAAAAGAATATACCTTTGTCCTTGTTCTTCTATACCGATAACCCAATGACACGACAGATAGTGGAAAACAGCAGTAGAATCATGGTGACAGATTTTGATTCCAGGAGTTACCTCTCAGTTACCTATGAAGTACCTCTATTCGTTATACCTGCCATTATGAAACACCGATAAACACAGGTATTCCCAAAGATTCTGTTAGGTATAGCCCGTTTTTCATCAAAACTATTTTTTACTGAATTGAGCAGTTCTTTTCGCGTTTTCTTGATTGATTGAAGAATAATTCTTATCTTTGTGCCGATAAAACTAAAAACCGATTATGAACCATGCAGGCCATTGACCAATGTCATCATGAGGGGCACCCCGGCATTCATACACGAGAGCGCATTTGTCGGATGCGACAACCTGAAGGACAGTCCGTATTCAAACGCCAAATGAGACATTTCAACATACCGACATTAACGGTTCTTGGAGTTTGTATCTTTTGTATGGAATCACAGGGACAGGTTTTTGATTCTTGAGGCAAAAAAAGCGTTTTACGTTTTTTGAAAAAGTAAAGTATTAGAAATTACTATGGATTATGAGAACCGTCCCCAATTTCTCATTTATCTCCGATTGTGCAAGCAACCACACGTTGGCACTCGAACAAAGTAAAGTGCTATGGATGTAGAGTGATAATTATAGTGCTTCGTCCTCGGGGCGAGAAATAGCACCTGTCTTCTGTCGAGGCAGGTGCTTTTTCTTGCGTAGCCACGCTGCTTTGCGGGCTTCGTAGTCGAGTTGATGCTGTTCCAGATAACCGTCGGCCATATATAGAACTATTGGTTCTTGTACTTGCCGTAAACGACCTTTAGCTGTATGGGGCTTTCGGTGGCAGTGCCGGCTACCAGGCGTGTGCTGGTGATGCTGAGGTTGTGCTCAATACCAATGGTGGTAGTGGTGCTGCCGTAGTAGGCGGAAGTGGTGGTCACCTGATCCAAATGGATGGGGATGAGCATCATCTTATTCCAGTTGGGGTGGTTCTTCTCCCAGTTGATGTCGTTCTTCAGTCCATCGGCCTTTAGCTGTGCAAGATGGGTGATGAGTGCCGAGATGTTTGAGAAGGAGTAGAGGTTCTCCTTGCTGCTATAGGTGCTCGTGAACGAGGTGACGTTATCGGCCAGCGACTTGTCGGCAAAGAAGTTGTTGACGCTGTCCTTGCAGATGAGCAGTACGTTCTGGGGAACGCTGAGGGTTGATTTCTCGTGTACCTCGTTGTTAATACGCAGGAACGAGACACTGGCAGTCAGCAGAGAGTCGGAGGTGTGGTTCTGCATCATTTCGTCGATGGGCAGTGTGACCTCGGTAAAGAGGCCTGCAGGCGACTTGAGGTAGGTGCAGGTGTTGTCCTCAGCCAACTGGCGGAGCTTGTCCTGCTCGTTGGTGATGCGGATGGTCTGCAGCACCTCGGGGGTTCCGGCCAGCGTTACCTGTGTGTTGTAGATGCTGTCCTCGCTGACGGCACGGTAGTGAATCTGCATGCCTGTGTAAGGTATCTGACTGTGGAAGCCAAGACCGTCGATAATCTCGTAGAAGAAACCGGGGCAGACGTTGCGGATAAATGCATCGGAGTTGCGATAATACTCCGGATGGAGGTAGTATTGCTGCAGCACATAGGTACCATAGTTCTTGTAGGTTGTGCCGTTCTTGTCTGTGTAAGGCTCGTTGACGGGGATGGTAATGTGGTTGTAGTAGGTATCCTCGGACTTCTCGGTAGCAGTGCTATACATATCGGCCCAGGTAAACATCTTGCTCTTCTGCAGACCGCCCTGGCGCAGATAGCCCAGACGAACGGGGTCGTAGTTGGAATAGAACTCCTGATTCTCGTCAATGGGGCTTGACAGTTCAGTCACCTTCATCTTCATGGCAGCCAGCGAATCGCAGAAAGCGGAGGCATCGCCAAGGTAGATAATCAGTTCGCAGGAGTCGGCTACAACCTGTCCGTTCTCCTTGCTGACGATGCTGTCTTTCTGGGGCAGCGAGAAGGTTTCGAGAATGTGGAATTGCGACATGAAGTCTGTCGTGATGTAGGCTCCTGTCTCGGGGTCTATCACGCGACCGAAGTAGCAGTCGCTTGTACGTGCAATGACGGAATCGACGGTAGCGGTGCGTGTGATGACGTTGAAATTGGCGGTCGTCACTTCCAGCTTGTCTGTCTCGCTGGTCAGTGAGGAGCCGATGTTGAGGTCGTCGTTATTACATGCAGAAAAAGCCATGGTAGCCACGGCCAATCCTGAAAGAAGTCCTTTGCGAATCATTTTATCCTGTGAAAACTATTCTTCTGTGTCTGGGCAAATCTGGTCATAGAACGACTCAAAGGCGTCGGCGAAGTCGTCGCCGCAGTATCCAAGTACGGGGATGTTCTTGTCCTTTGCGTATTGCATCAGTGCAGGATCAGTGTCTGCGTGACCCTGAATAACGCCGTCGCTGAAGTCGATGGCTAATTTGCTCAGTTCATTATAATCAAATGTGTCGTTGTAGCCGGCAAGCACTTCTGCGTTGGCGTCGCGGAACTCGATGCCTTGCTTGAAGTTTTCGCCAAAATTCTTGCTGAGTCCATTTGTGAAGAGTGATGTCACAACCTTCGTGTTGGCGAATGAGGGCTCGTCGTGGTATGCTGTCTTAATATAAAGAGGTACGACGGCGCTCATCCATCCCTGACAGTGGATGACATCGGGCACCCAGCGCAGTTTCTTGACGGTCTCCAATACACCACGGGCAAAGAAGATGGCACGCTCTCCGTTGTCATCATAGTCCTCACCGTTCTCGTCGGTAATCATGCGGCGCTTTGAGAAGTAGTCATCGTTGTCGATGAAATACACCTGTACGCGTGTGTTGACAATAGAGGCTACTTTGATGATAAGGGGATGGTCTGTGTCGTTAATGATGAGGTTCATACCCGAAAGACGAATGACCTCGTGTAACTGTCCGCGACGCTCATTGATGGTACCCCATTTGGGCATGAACGTGCGAATTTCGTAGCCTTTCTCCTGAATAGCCTGGGGAAGAGCCTTTCCCATGAGTGACAAGTCGGTGTCGGGAACGTATGGAGTAATCTCCTGATTAATGAACAGAATTTTCTTCTTTGCCATTGTTTATGAATTAATTCCCTGCAAAGGTACGAAAAAAAACTGGCAATTTGCGTATTTTTTATGCTTTTTTTTCCTTATTTCGCAAAAATGTTGTTTCTTTGCAGTGCTAAAACGAAAGAATAAATGATAAGAACAAAACTACTATTACTTCTCGCACTGTCGATGACAGTATCTCTAAACGCTCAAACGAACAGCCGCTCAACCGTTGATTTGAATTTCGGGTGGCGCTTCTCGCATGGTGATATTCCTGAAGCTGCAGCACCAGCCTACGATGACCACTCGTGGCGTGTTGTTGACGTTCCTCACGATTTTCAGATAGAACAGCCATGGGTGGCTCCTGCTGCAGATGAGAAGGCCGTCAACGATGACCCTGCTGCCAACATTAAAAGCCGTCTGTCGAGTCGTGGCTTTAAGGAAATGGGACGTGGCTGGTACCGCTACCACCTGACACCAGCCGACTCACTGCGTGGACGTCGGCTGCTCCTTGAGTTCGATGGTATTATGTACACGGGTGATGTATATCTTAACGGTGAACATATCGGTGGTACCGATTATGGCTATGTGGGCTTTCAGATTGATGTCACGGACAAGCTGCATATCGGTCAGGAGAACGTGATTGCCGTGATGGCCGATACGCGTGAGCCCGGTAACTCCCGCTGGTACACTGGTGGCGGACTGTTTCGCAACGTCAGGCTTGTGACGACGGCACGCGATCTCTACATGGAACGTCATCCGCTCTACGTGACTACTCGCGACAATCGTTTTGTCACCGTTGGCGTGGAGTTCACCAATCGTGGCAAGGACAAGAACACGTCTGTCGAGTTACGCATTTACGATCCTGACGGTGTAAAGGTATATGAGAACCGTGAGACGGCACGTCGTGTTTCGACATCGCGGACACAGGAGTTTCGGATAAAGGAGGCAGAGATTCAGAATGCCAAAGTCTGGGACACGGAGCATCCGTATCTCTATACCGCTGTGGTGACGCTGCTACGTGCCGACGGCAGTGTGGCCGATGAGTATGCTGAGCGTTTCGGAATTCGTACGATAGAGTTCTCGCCGTCGTTTGGAATGAAGCTCAATGGCAGAAAGGTTTTGCTGAAGGGCTATGCCAACCACCACTCGTTGGGTGCCCTCGGTGCTGCTGCCTATCCCCGGGCCATCGAGAAGCGTCTGCAGCTGATGAAGCAGTTTGGTATTAACCATATTCGTACCTCGCATAATCCATATAGCCGTGAGTTCATTGAACTGTGCGACCAATACGGCATTCTGGTGGTCGATGAGCTCTATGACAAATGGACACGTCAGCATACAGGTGGGCGCGTTCCTTTTGAATATCTTTGGCAGAAGGATGTTCCCGAGTGGATTAAGCGCGACCGCAACTCACCATCGGTGGTGATGTGGAGCTTAGGTAACGAGCTGCAGCAGGATGCCACAATGCCCTTTAACGACTTTGGCGTGACGATGTACCAGCTGATGCGTCCTTTGGTTGCCCGCTATGATTCTACTCGCAAAGTGACAGTGGCCATGCATCCCCGTTATCGTAATTGGGAGACTGACTCGCTGCCTTGTGAACTGGCCAAGATTACTGACATCCAGTCATACAACTATCGCTATATGTATTTCCCCGGCGACGGACGTCGTTTTCCCTGGATGACTTTCTATCAGAGTGAGGCTTCTGTGGCTGCTATGGGACAGAACTACTTTGAGATGGATCTGGATAAGGTCATTGGTCTTGCCTATTGGGGAGCTATCGATTATTTAGGCGAGAGTCAGGGATGGCCGGCAAAGGGATGGAATCAGGGTGTCTTCGATATTGCTCTGAATCCCAAGCCGAAAGCCTATTACATGAAGAGTTTCTTCCTGCCGGATGAGCCCGTGGTACACATCGGCATTATAGAAAAGAAAGGTGACCAGATGTGGAACGGCGTACAGACAGGCAACGATGGCATGAGCGACCATTGGAATAGGGTGGAAGGACAGAAACTGTCGCTGGTCACCTATACGAATGCAGATGATGTGGAACTGATCATGAATGGCAAGAGTCTGGGCGTGAAGAAAAACGATGTGAAGAATCCGAAGTCTCGTAACCAGATTGGCTGGAGTGATGTTGTATGGCAGCCTGGCTATTTGGAGGCTGTGGCACGTAAGAACGGTAAGGTTGTGGCACGTCACCGCATTGAGACCACTGGAAAGCCTAAAGGACTTGTTGCTCATGCAGACAATGCAACGTGGAAAGCCGACGGCATGGATTTGCAGCATGTGGCGGTGAGCCTTGTTGACACTAAGGGACGATGCATCAAGACCGCTAACGACCAGGTGACATTCCATGTGGATGGTGATGCCAGCATCGTTGGCGTCATCAATGGTGATATCAATTCTGAGGAGATGACGGTCGGCAACAGCCGACGCCTGTATAACGGTTCGTGTGTAGTCATCTTGCGAGCCGGTCGTAAGCCGGGACCAGTGACAATAACCGCTACAGCAGAGAAACAAAAGAGTGTGAAACTAAAACTGCAGACCTTGTAAGGCCTGCAGTTTTTTATTGGTTATGCCAGTGTGTGGTTGTCAAGATATGCTTGAACCTGTTCCTTGTAGTTGTCGGAGATGGGGATGAACAAATCGCCGAAGACAATGCGGAAACGGTCGATGGCCTTTACTTCTGGCATGTGGACAATCCACGAACGGTGGACACGCAGAAATTCGGGCTGGGGGAGGTATTCCTCCAGTTTTTTCATGCTCATCAGTGACATGATTTTCTCGCCTGAGCGCAGATAGATGCGTACGTAGTCTTTCAGTCCTTCAACGTACATAATGTCATCCAGACAAACACGTAGCAGCTTATAGTCGCTCTTGACAAACATGAAGCGGTCTTCGCTGGTCAGGTTCTGCTTGTTCTGCGATGAGAAATAATCCATTGCCTTGTCGGTTGCCAGCAGGAAATCCTGATAGGAGATGGGCTTGAGCAGATAGTCAAGTGCGTTTACCTTATAGCCGTCAATGGCGTATTGATTAAAAGCCGTCGTAAAGATGACCTTTGTTTCCTGGGGGATAATCTTGGCAAACTCGATGCCGCTGAGTTCCGGCATCTGGATGTCGAGGAACAGCAGCTGAACGGGGTGCTCGCGCAAATCTTTCATGGCGGTGATGGCACTGTTGTATGTGCCTTGTAGCATGAGATATGGCGTTTTTTTAACGTAGCTCTCGAGCAGGCTGGCTGCCAAAGGCTCGTCGTCAATAATAGAACATGTAATAGTCATAATTGTATTATTATTGTTGATTGATATTCTTTGTTGTCATCGCTGACGGATTTCTCCCATTTGTATTGTCCGGGATATGACAAATCGAGGCGGCGCTGCACTTGTTGCAAGCCAATGCCATGACCGCTGTGGTCTTCCGAGGTCTTCGGGTGGTTTGAGTTGGTGAGTTGGAACTCTATCTGCTGGTGCGTAGCATTCAGTTTGATGTGAATGTAGCTGGGCTCAGTAGAACTGATGCCGTGTTTGAAAGCATTCTCGATGAGAGAGATGAACAACAACGGTGCAACCTTGATGTCGGCTGATTCGTAGTTGACATCGAACTTCACATCGACAGTGTCGGCCAGACGAATTTTCATAAGACTGACATAGTTCTCAAGAAACTGTATCTCATCGCGAATAGATACGCTGACCTCCTGATTGTCGTAGAGCATGTGGCGCAGCAGACGGCTCAACTGCATGATGGCTTCCTGGGCACGGGCAGTGTCGAAAGCCGTCAGGGCATAGATGTTGTTAAGCGTGTTCAGAAGGAAGTGAGGATTAATCTGCGAGCGCAGGTTACGGAGCTCGACCTGAGCACGGGCAGCCTCTGTCTCTTTCAGTTTCTGGTCGGTGGTAACCCAACGGCGTGCGACGGCCAATGCTGTGGCTCCTCCGGCAAAGATAGCCAGATTGAGCGAGTTACGGGCAATGTAGGAGAGGGTTCCAAAGGTATCAAGAGGCACGTTGTTGGCCGGTACATAGATAGAGTTGACATAAACCATCCAGAAGTGCAAGATCGTACCCAGTACCAGAAGCAATACCACATTGATCATCACGTCGTAGCGATGCTTGCCAGACTCGAAGAATTTCGGTGCCAGTACCATGTAGTTCAGATAAAACACAATCATCTGGAACAGGGGCGTCATACACGTCATCAGATAGTGCATGATATTTAAGCCTGTACCTCTCCAGTAAGTCATCGGCGACAGGAAGAGGAATGCCCACAGGGCCATGTGGCATGCACCTGCCAGATGCTTGTTGATGTCGAAACGACCGATGTAACTTCTATTCATGTCTGATTGCTTCTATCGGGTCCATGTTGGCGGCTTTCTGTGCAGGGATGTATCCGAACAGCACACCAATGCATACACAGACGAGGAACGATACATAGATGCTCCATGCCGGCACACTCGACGGCATACCGAAACTAGAGAGGAACGTGCTGGCTCCCACACCTACGAGAACGCCTATGAGACCTCCCGTAAAACTGATGAGTACCGACTCGATGAGGAACTGCAGCGAGATGACGGGACCTGTAGCACCAACGGCCATACGGAGACCAATTTCCTTGGTGCGCTCTGTCACCGAAACGAGCATGATGTTCATGATACCGATACCGGCGACGAGCAGCGAGAAGGCGGCAGCCACCACGAGGATAATCGTCACGGTGTCCATGGTGCTCGACATCGTTTCCATCATCTCTGCCTGAGAACGGATGGTGAAGTCATCGGCAACGTCTTCCTTCAGCTTGTGGTTGTCACGCAGCATCTGCGTCAGCTCCTCGATGGCAGCATCCGACAGCTCCTCAGTGATGGCTGAGCATACGATTGAAGAGAACCACGTCTGGGCGGCAATGCGCTTCATGACGGTGGTGTAGGGTGCAATGATGACGTTATCCTGGTCCATACCCCACGAGTTGTAGCCTTTCGACTTCAGGACACCCACGACACGCATGGGGATAGACTTGAAACGAATGGTTTTGCCAATGGGATCGTGACCGTCGAAGAGTTCTTTGACGATGGTCGTACCGACAACGCATACCTTAGCAGCCTTCTTGATGTCCTCTTCGGTGAAACAATCGCCCTCTTCAACAGGCCACTGCTTGATATCGAGATAGTCTGTTGACTCACCATACATCGAGGCATTGGTATTGTTGTTGCCATAGATAGCCTGTCCGCTGGCAGTGACTTCGGGTGACACCTTCGTGACGAATTTCTTCTCACGCATGATACGCTCGTAGTCGGCCATCTTCAGTGTCTGCATGGCTGAAGGGTCCTGACGGACACCACCACGCATATCTGCACCAGGGCGAATCGTGAGCAGATTGGTTCCCATCGTTGACAGCTCCTGACGTATGCTCTCCTTCGAACCTTGTCCAATGGCCATCATGATGATGACTGCTGCTACGCCGATGATGATACCCAACATCGACAAGAAGGAGCGCATTTTGTTGTTGGCGACGGCCTTCAGGCTTACTTTGAATAGATTTAATATGTTCATTTTCGTTCTGTCGTTATACCGTTATTACGTTATACCGTTATTTCGTCACCCATCAATCGTCCTGTGGAACGGGTAGGGCAGCGAGAGCCTCGGCTGCCGACTTGATGTTCTGGTTGACGGTATCCTCACGAATCTTGCCATCACGCAGGTTGATGTTGCGGGAGGCATACTCTGCAATCTCAGGATTGTGGGTCACGAAAATGATGGTATGCCCTTGGCGATAGAGCTCTTGGAACAGTACCAGCATTTCAAATGAGGTTCGCGTATCCAAGTTACCCGTTGCTTCGTCAGCCAGCAGCACGGCAGGGTCGTTAACCAATGCACGGGCAATGGCAACACGCTGCATCTGTCCACCAGACATCTCGTTTGACTTGTGGTATAGACGGTCACCGAGTCCCACGGCCTGCAGGGCCTTGATGGCCTTCTCCTTGCGCTCGGCGGCAGAGAATTCGGAGTTATACATCAGCGGCAGCTCCACATTCTCTACGGCTGTGGTTTTAGCCAGCAAGTTGTAGTTCTGGAAGACGAAGCCGATTTTACGGTTTCGCAGATGAGCACGTTGCGACTTCGACATCGTGCGAACGCTGATGCCATCAAGGAAATATTCGCCGCTGGTTGGTGTGTCGAGACAGCCCAGCTGATTCAGCAACGTCGATTTGCCTGAGCCAGAGGTACCCTGGATAGTGACGAACTCGCCCTCGTAGATTTTGAACGAGACACCACGAAGAGCTTTCACCGTCTCGGAACCTACTTGGAAATAGCGTTTGACGTTCTGTAGCTCTATGACTACTTTTCTTTCGCTCATTTTTTACCTTTTTACTTTTTTACCCTTTTACCTTCTCTGGGGCTGCTGGTTGCCTGCACCATTCTGCTGTCTGTTGTTGCCTCGTGGACGCGGCATGAAAGGATTCTGTGCCTGTTGGTCGGCTCCGGGCTCAGCGCCACCGCTGATGTTGAAGTCCGACAAGACCTCAGTACCTTCCTTAATACCACTGATAATCTCGGTCATGATGCCATTTGTTGTGCCAATCTCGACAGCGTGAGCCTTGAATGTGTTTCCTTCCAGTGTCCACAGCTTTGTCTTGGCCTCTACGTCTTCAATCTTCTGGTCTTCCTGCAGGAAAGCTTCGTTGGGCATGAAGCGCAGGGCTCTTGAAGAAACGGCAAGGACGTCGTTCTTCTCCATGGTATAGATGGTGACATTGGCTGTCAAACCGGGCTTCAGCTTTAAGTCGTTGTTGCGAGCGGAGATGACTACCTCGTAGGTGACGACATTGCTCTCGGTCGTGGCTTGCTGACGCACCTGTGTCACAGAACCCTCAAAGCGGTCGTCGGGGTAGGCATCAACGGTGAATGTCACGCGCTGGCCTTCCTTGACACCACCGATATCAGCCTCGTCGATGTTGGCAATGACACGCATGTCAGTAAGGTCCTGAGCAATAGTGAAAAGTTCAGGTGTGTTGAACGATGCAGCCACCGTCTGACCTTCCTCTACGGCTTTTGATAATACGACACCGTCGATAGGACTAGTGATGGTGGCATAGCCAAGATTGGTCTGTGCCTTGCGTACACTTTCGCGTGATGTGTTCACCTGTTCCTTAGCCTTCTTGTACGACAGCAGGGCATTCTCATACTCATCGGCAGAGACGAGACCTTTGTCGTAGAGGGTCTTATACCTATTATAATTTGCCTGCTCGTAAGTTACCGAACTCTCGGCACTGCTCAAGTTTGCACGGGCAGTATTCAGTTCGCTAATCAGGTTGGTCTTGTCGAGTTCTGCAATGACCTGACCTTTCTTTACCACCGAATTGTAATCGACATACAGCTTCGAGACGATACCAGACACCTGAGTACCTACGGTAACACTGGTCACAGGCTCAATGGTGCCCGTAGCAGTAATGGTTGTCTGAATGTTCTGACGTTCCACTTTGACAGTGTCAAAGCTTACGGTTTGTTCTTTCTTACCACCAGACAGCATCCAGGCGGCAATGGCTATGATGGCGACTACGCCAACAACAATCCAAATTTTCTTGTTCTTCATATCCTTGTTCTTTTCAATTATCATTTATCATTCAGTTGCGAAGCATCGCGATAGAAGCGTAACAACTGCAGGTTCAGTATGGTCATATACTTTGATTGCAGCAAGTTCTGCTGTGCATTGAGCAGACGATCCTTGCCTGTCATCAGTTCTACGATATTCTTCAATCCAAGGTTAAACTGTTCTTGCAGCAGGTTATACGACTGCTGTTCGCTCTCTACAGTCGTTGTTGCTGCGCGGAATTTCTGCTGGTTTGTCATAGCGTCGAGCCAGTAACCCTCGATGGTCTGATACAACTGTTTCTGCTTGTCCTGCAGGTCGAGCAGTGCCTGCTCCTTTTGTATGCGTGCCTTCGAAATGTTGGTCTTTGCCTGACGCTGGTCGAAAAGCGGCATGCTCAGTGAGGCACCGATGGAGCCGTCTAGGTTGGTCTTCAGCTGGTCGCCATAGCCTTTGTTTGACAGCGAGTTGGTGCTTGTCTGGAAACCGCCGTTCATGTTGATGGTGGGCTTCTGTCCGGCCTTGGCAATCTGAATGCTCAGGTCGCTGCTCTTGAGCTGTAACTGTGCATTTTGTATCTCAGGACGAGTGGCGAGAGCATCCTCATAAACGCTTTGCAAGGTGGGAATCTCGGCTAATGCCTGAGCGTCGGTTGTCGTTGGTACTACGATATCAAACGACTCTCCGTCAGTCAGTTCCAACAGTTGCTTCAACTGCAGCTTGTAGTTTGCCAGTTGGCTCTCAGCCTCCACAATACTGTACTCGTCGGAAGCACGTTGGGCGGTGAGTTGTGAGAGGTCAGCTTTTGACATCTTGCCAACTTCGACCATCTCTTTACCGCGCTCTTCGTTCTTTTTGCTCGTCTCCAACGATGCTTTGTCCACGTTGATAGCTTCGCTCAGATAGAGTATCTGGACGTACAACTGGGCTATCTTCTCCTGGATGGAGTTGGCGGTCTCGGTTTCTGATAATTCAGCCTGCTGTTCTGCCAGCTGGTTCAGTTTTACGGTATTGGTGTTACGTCCGCCGTTCCAAACCGTCCATGAGGCATTCAGACCATAAGAGCCGTTGTAGTAGCCTTTGTTGACCTTCGTGTTCACTGTACCATTGGTGACGGTGGTAATGCCCGAATCCTGCCAAGGACGGTAGCCGAGACTTTGGTTTGTCGATGCACTGAGCGAGGGTAACAAGGCGGCTTTTGACTGCATCACGTCTTCAGCAGCCGACAAACGCTGTAGTTTTGACTTCTTCAGCGTAATATTGTTCTGCATAGCGTAGTCAATGCAGTCCTTCATTGTCCATTTCTTCTGGGCTGATGCTAATGTAGCAACAGAAGCTGCCACAAGTATCAAAGTAAGTTTTCTCATATTCTTTGTTTCTATGTCGCTGCAAAGATACAAATTTCGGTGGAAAAAAACGATGTTTTATGATATAATGTTATGATATTTTTTGTTTTTTGATTACTTATTTGTACCTTTGCCCGCCGTAAAGCGTATGAAGAAGATGAAAATCAGACTTAACAGTCTTCTGCAATTTATTCTGCTGGTGATGATGGTGTTGTGTTTTACTGCTGTCACCACAAAACCGACGACCATCTTTATCGTTGGCGATTCCACGGCGGCCAACAAAGATACTCTTAATGGCAAGAAGGAACGCGGGTGGGGCATGATGCTTCAGCGTTATTTCGATGATCATATCCGTGTTGATAATCATGCTGTGAATGGTCGCTCCTCCCTTTCTTTTATCAATGAGGGGCGTTGGCAGACTGTTCTCGATTTGATAAAGCCCGGCGATTATGTCATTATTCAGTTTGGGCATAACGATGAGAAGCCGAAGGCTGACAGACACACAGATCCGGGCTCAACCTTCGACGACAATCTGGCACGCTATGTTCGCGAGACGCGTGAACGTGGCGGTATTCCTATACTGATGAATGCAGTGGTGCGACGCAATTTCAAGATGTCCGTTCCCGCGAACGACGATGATGAGAAGTTGCGCACCACAACATATACAGACAGCGTCAAGGTGGTTGAGGGCGACTCCCTTATAGATACTCACGGCTTGTATCGGGTGGCGCCCCGCAATGTGGCCCTTCGCATGCATTGCTATTTTGTTGATGCCAACAAGATTACCCACATCTTGGAGCAGGGCCTCGGTCGTGAAGGCTCGAAGCGTCTTCACATGTATTATAGGCCTGGCGAGGAGCCAACGCTGCCCGATGGACGTCAGGACAACACACACTACAATGTCTATGGAGCAACAGTGGTGGCTCGTTTGCTGGCTGACGCACTGTGCGATGAAGTTCCTTCGCTCCGGCAGTATCGCGTAGATAATTAATAAGGTATAGTTATGAACACAAAGGGAAAGATTGTTACGTTCGGAGAACTGATGCTTCGCTTCTCGAAGGAGAACAAGCAACGTCTGTCACAGGGTAAGGTATTTTGTGGTAATTATGGTGGTAGCGAAGCTAATGTCGCTGTATCGCTGGCCATGCAGGGCGATCCTGTGGAATATGTTACGCGATTGCCTGATACCCAGACGGGTAGGGCAGGTGCCATGAAGTTACGCGAACTAGGTGTTGGCACCAATCATATTATCTATGGCGGCGACCGCATCGGCGTCTATTACTTCGAGGAAGCTGCCAGCTTGCGTAACTCCAGTGTCATATACGACCGTAACGGTTCTGCTTACTATTACCTGCGTCCCGGCATGATTGACTGGCACAAGGCACTTGAAGGTGCTTCGGTACTTCAGGTGTCGGGCATTACGGCTGCAATCTCGCAGGAAGCGGCTGATGCTACCTTTGAGGCACTTGATATCGCTCAGGATATGGGACTCACCATCTCTGTCGATTTGAATTACCGCAAGAACCTGTGGCGCTATGATGGTGCTACACCGCGCGAGACGTTGGAGCGTATGATGCAGTATGGCGATGTCATGTTTGGCGACGTCATCGAATATGACTTCATCTCACAACACGAGAGCATTCCTTTCAAACCGCTGACTCCTGACTACGATATGAACCTCGATGCCTACCGTCGCTGGTATGAGGAGTTGCACCAGATGGCTCCTCGCTGCCGTAAGATGATGATTGGTATGCGTAATCAAATCAGTTCCAGCCACCACATGCTGACTGCACTGCTCTGGGCTGACGGAAAGATGTATAACGCTCCTATAGTCGATATTCCCAATGTGGTTGACCCAATGGGTGTCGGCGATGCCTTTGATGGCGGTTTCCTGCATGCCCTGCGCCTGTTTGACGATAACGATAACCAGCAGATACTCAACTACTCACTGGCTGCCGCATCGCTGAAAAACACTATCAGTGGCGACTTCAACCTCTCGACGGAAGATGAGATTCTGGCTGTCATGAACGGTGGCTTCACACTCGATGACATTAAAATCTACGGTTAACTCTTACGATTCTTTAGAAGAAAACGCAAATAGAATAAAGGAACGCTCCAGTTCGGAACGTTCCTTTATTGTTTGTCGTAAAGACGCTGTGCTTAGCAGAGACGGCGCGAACCGTCGCCGATGACAACATCGTAAACCTTCGGCTCGTGACCGTACTTGGCGTTGAACTTTTCTTTCGCCGTAGTTACGAACTGGTTATAGAGGTCGTTGCGCACGAGGTTGATGGTGCAACCGCCGAAGCCGCCACCCATGATACGCGAACCCGTAACGCCACATTCCTTGGCAATGTCGTTGAGGTAGTCAAGCTCTTCGCAGCTGACCTCATAGTCTTTCGATAGTCCCTCGTGGGTTTTGTACATCAGCTCACCGACCTTTTCGTAGTCGCCTTCGTTCAGGGCATCACATACGGCCAGTACGCGGTCCTTCTCGCCGAGTACGAACTTGGCGCGGCGGTAGTCCTCCTCGCCGACTTCGGCCTTTACTTCCTCCAGCTGTTCCCATGTGCAGTCGCGCAGGGTCTCAAACTTTCCTTCCGGATGCTTGGCTGCAATGTGCTTGACAACGTTCTCGCATGAGTTGCGGCGGTCGTTGTAGGGCGATCCTGCTAACTGGTGCTTGACGACGGAGTCGAGCAGCACAAGACGGTAGCCGTCGGGCTTAAAGGGGAAGTATTCGAACTCACGGCTACGGCAGTCGAGGCGCATTAGACAGCCGGCCTTACCGAAGACGGAGGCAAACTGGTCCATGATGCCACAGTTGACGCCGCAGTAGTTATGCTCTGTTGCCTGTCCGGCGAGCACCATATCCCACTGAGACACCTTGTTGTCGCCAAAGAGGTCGTTCAAACCGCAGGCGAAGCAACTCTCCATAGCGGCACTGCTTGACATACCGGCACCGAGGGGAACATCACCGGCAAAGGCAATATTAAAGCCCTTGACGGGAACACCCAGCTTCTTCATCTCCAGAGCGATGCCGTAGATGTATCGTGCCCATGAAGCCTTGGGACCATTGGGGTCGCTGAGCTTGAAGTCCACGCGGTCCTTGAGGTCGATGGCATAAGCCATCACGGTGTCCTCAGTGCCATTTGCTCTCATCTCGGCCATTACGCCCTTGTCAACGGCTCCGGGGAATACGAATCCGCCGTTATAGTCAGTATGCTCACCAATCAGGTTGATGCGGCCGGGCGATGCATAGACGTTGCCTGTTTTGCCGTCAAAGTGCTTGATGAAGCGGCTTCTTACAAAATCGATATCCATATTATCTAGAAAATTAAGGAGTTAAAGAAACATTGCCCTTTAACTCCTGTGTTAAACAATTTACTTTGCAACACCGAACTTATAGATGGTCTTCTGCTTGTAGCGCTGACCAGGATTCAGTACGACGCTGGGGAAGTACGGACGGTTCGGAGAATCGGGGAAGTGCTGTGCCTCGAAGCAGACGGCGCTGCGACGTGGGAACGTGCAACCATTGGCGCCCTTGTAGCCACTGGCGAAGTTAGCGGTGTAGAGCTGCATACCGGGCTCGGTGGTGTAAACCTCGAGTGTACGGCCGCTCTTGGGCTCCGTCACCTTGGCAGCGAAGCTCAGTTCGCCTTCTTCCTGTTTGTTCAGTACATAGTTGTGATCGAAGCCGTGACCGAACTTAATCTGCTCGTTGTCAGCCTCGATGTCCTGACCGAAGGGCTTCGGCTTGCGGAAATCAAACGGAGTGCCCTCTACCTTCAGAATCTCACCGGTAGGAATAGCGGTGGCATCGGTAGGCAGATAGAAGTCGGCGTTGATTTCGCAAATCTGATCCTCGATTGTAGGAGTGGGGTCAGCACAGCCGGCCAGTGCAAAGAAAGCGTGGTGTGTCAGGTTGACGATGGTCTTCTTGTTGGTGGTAGCCAGATATTCGATAACCAGCTCGTTCTGATCGGTGAATGTGAACTCTACCGTTACGTCCAGCTCGCCGGTGAAGCCTTCCTCACCATAGCTGGAGATACGGTGCAGAGCCAGTGAGCGGGGACCCATCTGACGGGCGTCCCAAACTTTGGCGTTGAAACCTACGGAACCGCCATGCAGGTGGTTAGGACCGTCGTTGAGTGCCAACTGGTACTCCTTGCCGTTCAAGATGAACTGTCCCTTGCAGATACGGTTGCCCCAGCGGCCGATAAGTGTAGAGAGGTAAGGCTCTTTACCGCTTGTGAGCTGCTTGATGCTATCGTGTCCCTGGATAACGTTTGCTACTTTGCCATCTTTATCGGGCACCATGATAGCACAGATGGCACCACCATAGTTAGAGATAGCTACTTCATAACCCTTACGGTTCTTCAAGACGTAGAGATCCGTCTTTTTACCATTGATAGTGGCCTGGAAGTTTTCGCGCTTCAGACCACTGAGATTCGCATTTTCAATTGTGTTCGCCATATCAATTCGCTTTAAGTTGATAGTATTTGCCCACAAAGTAACAAAAAATAAACCAAACAAACGAATGAAACGACGTAAAAAACGTTTAGCGTAGTGTTAAAAACAACTAAAGGCCAGATTTTAGGTAGTCGGCTACCACGTAATTGCTACCTCCAATGAAGATAAAATCGTCTTCTGCGGCATCATGGATAGCAGCCTCACAGGCCTCACTGACAGACGGATAGGCGTTTCCGTTGAGTCCTAATTGCTGTCCAATGACCAATATGGACTGTTCGGGTAGGGCGCGATCGCTGCTTGGACGGCAGAAATAGTAAATAGCGTCTTTTGGCAGCAGTGACATCACGCTGTAGAAGTCTTTGTCCTCGAGCATGCCGAATACGATGCGCTTCTGGTTGCAGACAATCTGTGACAGCTGTTTGCCAAGATATTCCCATCCGCCAATGTTGTGGCCGGTGTCACATACAATCGTTGGATTCTTTCTCACCACTTGCCAGCGTCCGAGCAGTCCAGTCATTTTGCAGACCTTCGTAAGGGCATCGTTCATCTCCTTGTTGATGACGGCCTGGGAGGTCGGCTGTTCGCATTGTGCCAGATAGCCGGCTTTCGTCAGTTCGTTGAGTACCGGCAGAATGGTGTTCATGTTCTTAGGCTGGTAGATACCTCCTAATTCGCAGTCAATGGCACCCAGATGGTGGGTGGTGTAGCGGTATCCGCCTTCGGGCAGCGATTCGTAGGATGCCACTTCGGCATGATCCTCAGCAAAGACTATCGGAGCACCTACCTCATTGGCAACGGCTTCAAAGACCGGTCTTGTCTCTGGTGTGGTCTCGCCAATGATGACAGGTACGCCTTTCTTGATAATACCGGCCTTCTCCATTGCTATCTGCACCAGTGATGAGCCGAGCAGGTCTGTATGGTCAAGGCTGATGTTAGTGATGAGTGAAACTATCGGTGTGATGATGTTCGTACTGTCGAGACGTCCGCCCAGTCCTACTTCGATGACGGCGATGTCAACCTTCTGGTCGGCAAAGTACTTGAAGGCCATTGCTGTCGTTATTTCGAAGAATGTTGCGCCTACAGACTCGAAGAGATTGCGACCATTTTCAACGAAATCGGAGACATAGCTCTGCGATATGGGCTTGCCGTTAATGCGGATGCGCTCGCAGAAATCTACCAAGTGTGGTGAGGTGTAGAGACCGACACGGTACCCGGCGCGCTGCAGAATGGCGGCCAGCATGTGCGAACAGGAGCCCTTTCCGTTGGTTCCAGCTACATGGATGGACTTGAACTGCTGGTGCGGATGGCTGTAGTGCGCATCGAGCGCCTGAATGTTCTGCAGTCCTTCCTTATAGCCGCCTTTTCCTTGCTGTTCGTAGTTGGCTGTCTGCTTGAACAGGTACTGTGTAATCTCTTCGTACGTCATGGCGATTTCTGTTTGTCGGTTTAGTTGAAGTAGTTCTTGAATCGCTGGAAGATGGTGTCCTTCGTCTGCTTGTCGCCCTTGAAGTTGTCGCTGTCCTTGAAGTGTTGCAGTGCCTCCTTCTCCTCGCGGCTGAGCGTCTTGGGCACATAAACGCTGATGTTGACCACCAGATCGCCCTTGCCATTTCCGTAGCCCTGAACAGCAGGCAGACCTTTACCGCGCAGGCGCAGTGTCTTACCGGGCTGTGTGCCGCTGTCAATCTTCACACGGAGCTTGGTGCCCTCGATGGTGGGAATCTCTACTTCGCCGCCGAGTGCAGCTGTGGGGAAGTCGAGCAGCAGGTTGTATATCAGATTGTTACCGTCGCGGACAAACACTTCGTGCGGCTCTTCCTCGATGAATACCTGGATGTCGCCGTTGACACCATTGTGTCGGCCGGCATTGCCTTTTCCTGGAACGTTGACAACCATACCCTCGGCAACGCCTGCGGGAATGTTGATTTCAACAACTTCCTCGCCCTTGACGATACCCTCGCCGTGACAGTTGGGACACTTTTTCTTGATGACTGTTCCCTCACCGCCGCAGGTGGGACAAACGCCCTGTGTCTGCATCATACCGAAGATGCTCTGGGTGGTATGGCTGATGACGCCTGCTCCGTGACAGGTGGGGCACTGCTCGCGCTCGCTGCCTTTTTCGGCACCAGAGCCGTTACAGTGGTCGCAGACGATGTCTTTGCGTACCTTGAATTTCTTGGTGACACCCTTGTTGATTTCCTCCAGCGTCAGACGCACCTTCAAACGCAAATCGCTGCCGCGGAACTGCTGAGGACGACGCTGACCGCCGCCACCAAAGCCTCCGAAGCCGTGACCGCCGAAGATGTCGCCGAACATCGAGAAGATGTCGTCCATGTTCATCGATGCGCCGCCGAAGCCTCCGAAACCGCCGCCATCGCCGCCAAAGGGACTGTTAAAGCCAAACTGGTCGTACTGCTGACGCTTCTTCGGGTCGTGCAGCACGTCGTAGGCCTCTGCAGCCTCTTTGAACTTCTCCTCGGCTTCCTTGTCGCCGGGGTTGCGGTCAGGGTGGTATTTGATGGCTATCTTGCGATAAGCCTTCTTTATCTCGTCCTCTGATGCGCCTTTGCTGACGCCGAGTACCTCATAGTAATCTCTTTTCTGTGCCATTTAATTGTCAATTATCAATTGTCAATTATCAATTATCAATTATTATTGTCCTACTGCCACTTTGGCATGACGGATGACCTTGTCGTTCAGCTTGTAGCCTTTCAGCAGGCAGTCAATGACCTTGCCTTTCTTGTCGTCGCCCATACCGGGAACCATAGCGATGGCCTCATGGATGTCGGTGTCGAAGTCGGCATTGTCGGTGTCGATAAGTGCGACTCCCTGTGCCTCTAGAATCTTGATGAACTTCTGATGGATAAGGCTCATGCCTTCGCGCAGCACTTCGGGATCGTCGGTCTTGGCGCCGTTCTCGATGGCACGCTCCATGTCGTCGATGACGGGTAGCACGGCCATAATGACCTTCTCGCCGCCGTTCAGGATGAGCTCTGTGCGCTCTTTCAGCGTGCGTTTACGGTAGTTGTCGAACTCGGCCGCCTTGTAGAGCAGCTGGTTCTTCAGCTCGGCAATCTCTTCCTGAGCGGCCTCCAGCGGGTCTTTTTCCTCAGCGGGCTCGGAGCCTTCTGCGTTAGCATTTTCAGCATTTTCTGAAGCTTCCGCTGTTTCCGTTGCCTCAGTGCTCTCCTGTGCCTCCTGATTCAACATTTCCTCCTCGTTGATGTTTGTATCTTTCTCTTTCATGATAAACGTAGTTTAATTGTTCTGTCAAGCGAATAGCAAATAGTGTGCCAATTACGCATACAGCTCAGCTTTTTTCTCCTTAATGGCCTCATCGTAGATGTAGTCGTCGTATGACATCAGCTTGTCGATGGTGCCATTGGGTGTCAGTTCGATGATGCGGTCGGCCACGGTGTTGATGAACTCATGGTCGTGCGAAGCGAAGAGGATGTTGCCCTTGAACTGAATCAGGTTGTTGTTGAAGGCCTGAATAGATTCCAGGTCGAGGTGGTTCGTCGGCGTGTCGAGAATGAGGCAGTTGGCGTTCTTCAGCTGCATACGTGCAATCATACAGCGCATCTTCTCGCCACCCGAGAGCACGCAGACCTTCTTCTGGATGTCCTCGTCCTTGAAGAGCATACGGCCGAGGAACGACTTCATCGTTACTTCGTTGCCGGGGCCCCACTGTGACAGCCAGTCAACGAGGTTCATCTCTGACTGGAAGAAGCTGGTGTTGTCCAACGGCAGGTAGGCGGTGGTGATGGTGACACCCCACTTGTAGGTACCGGCCTGAGCCTCGCGGTTGCCGTTGATAATCTCGAAGAGGGCGGTCATAGCCTTAGGGTTGTGGCTCAGGAAGACGGTTTTCTGTCCCTTCTCGATGGTGAACGATACGTTGTCGAACAGTACTGTTCCATCGGCGTCGACGGCCTTCAGGCCTTCCACCTCGAGTATCTGTGTGCCAGGCTCACGCTCCATTGAGAAGATGATGCCCGGGTACTTACGTGTTGACGGTGTGATTTCCTCGATGTTCAGCTTCTCCAGCATCTTCTTACGTGAGGTTGTCTGCTTCGACTTAGCCACGTTGGCCGAGAAGCGGCGAATGAACTCCTCCAGCTGTTTCTTCTTCTCCTCGGCCTTCATCTTCTGGTTCTGTGCCTGACGCAGGGCGAGCTGTGAGGACTCGTACCAGAACGAATAGTTACCCGAGAACAGTGTCACCTTGCCGAAGTCGATATCGACGGTCTGTGTGGAGACGGCATCCAGGAAGTGACGGTCGTGGCTCACTACGAGCACGCACTGCTCCAGGTTCGAGAGGTATTCCTCCAGCCACTGTACGGTGTCGAGGTCGAGGTCGTTGGTGGGCTCGTCGAGCAGCAGGTTGTCGGGGTGTCCGAAGAGGGCCTTAGCCAGCATGACACGCACTTTCTCGTTGTTCGAGATGTTGGCCATCTGCTGATAGTGCTGTCCTTCCTTGATGCCCAGATTCTGCAGCAGCTGTGCGGCTTCGCTCTCGGCTTCGTAGCCGTTCATCTCGGCGAAGGCCATTTCGAGTTCGGCGGCTTTTACGCCGTCTTCCTCGGTCATCTCGGGCTTGGCATAGAGAGCTTCGCGCTCCTTCATATTGTCCCACATAGGCTTGTGGCCCATCAGCACGGTGTCCATTACCGTGAACTCGTCATATTTGAAGTGGTCCTGCTCCAACACAGACATACGCTCGCCGGGCAGCATCTCAATGGTACCCTTATTGGGTTCCAGATCGCCGCTGATAGCACGGAGCAGCGTTGACTTACCGGCACCGTTAGCACCGATAATGCCATAGATATTTCCACTAGTGAACTTCAGGTTGACGTCCTTGTAGAGCGTCTTTTTTCCAAACTGGATAGCCAGATTCGTGACTGTAATCATCTTCTCTTTATACCTTATTATATTATTAGTGGGTGCAAAGGTACAAAAAATCTTCCGTACAGCCAAAATGTTTTTGCAAAATCAGCCTTGCCGGCGACGGAACTCCGAGCAAGTGATGGCTGTGGCGATGGCAACGTTCAGCGATTCTGCGGTGTCGCCCTGGCGGAATGTTGGGATGAGCAGGCGGTGTGTCACCTTCTGACGGATGTCCTGCGAAATGCCGTTGCCTTCGTTTCCCATCACGATAATGCCCTCAGTCGTCAGCTCTTCCTGATAGATGTCGCTGCCGTCAAGCAGGGTGCCATAGACGGGTAGGGTGGTGTTGTCAAGTAGTTTCCTGAGGTCGGTGTAGACCACCTTGACGCGTGCAATGCTGCCCATCGTGGCCTGTACCACCTTGGGCGCCCAAGCGTCGGCGGTGTCCTCGCTGCAGTAGATGGTGTCGATGCCGAACCAGTCAGCCATACGGATGATAGTCCCCAGATTACCAGGGTCCTGCACGCCGTCGAGTGCCAGGTACAGATATCCCTTCTCGGGCTGTCCGGCCGTCGGCTCAGGCAATGGGAACAATGCCAGCATCTGCTGCGGGTGCTGCAGGAAACTGATGCGTCTGAGCTCGTCCTCCGTTACCAGTTGTGCCTCCGGTTGCTCCGTTGTTGAGAAAATAGTCTGCGCCTGGAAGCCGGCCCTCAGGAGGTCGCCCACCACCTTCGGTCCCTCGGCCACGAAGAGTCCTTCGCGACGGCGGTACTTCTTCTGCTCCAGTGCCCGGATGAGTTTCTGTTGGTTCTTGCTGATCATATTGCTGGCAAAGTTAGCGTTTTTTTTGCGAACGGCCAAGTGAAAGGATGAAAAGTTTGGCGTTTTCCGTGTTTTTGACTATCTTTGCATCGCGAAAATGAGCAACGTCTATTTCCAGTTCAAGCGCTTCACGGTCAGGCAGGAACGCTGCGCCATGAAGGTTGGCACCGACGGCACACTGCTTGGTGCCTGGGCGCGTGGCGGGCTGCGTGTGCTCGATATCGGTACGGGTACAGGACTGATTGCACTGATGATGGCCCAACGCTGTCCGGAGGCTCAGCTAACGGCCATAGATATTGATGCCGGAGCAGTAGATCAGGCACGCGAAAACGTTGCTGCGTCGCCTTTTTCTGATAGAATAACGGTCGCGCAAGCCGATATTCGCGATGAAAAGCTGACTTTCGGTGCGGATTCTGATGCCATTCCCGATGCGATATTTGATGCCATCGTGGTGAATCCGCCCTATTTCAATGACTCGCTGACTTGTCCTGACGACCAGCGGACGACGGCTCGTCACACGACGACACTGACCTATCGGGAGTTGATGGAGGCAGCAGAAAGGCTGCTGGCCGACGATGGCGAGCTGTCGGTGGTGATTCCCTTCGACTGCAAGGCACGGCTGGAGAGCGAGGCGGCACTGGCTGGCTTGTCAAAGTGCCGCGAGTGCAGTGTCCGCACCACACCGCGCAAGGCGCCCCGCCGTTACCTGCTGGCCTTCCGCAAGCATCCTGCCGAGCTGGAAACGACCGATGGCGTATTGGAAACGGCCCCTGGCGAACGCTCTGTATGGTATCATGAACTGACCAAAGATTTCTACCTATGAAAGTAACGATATTTCAAACCGATATCCATTGGGCTGCTCCCGAGGAGAATGTACGTCAGGCACAGCAAATGATAGCCACGAATCCTGGCTCCGACCTCTATGTGCTGCCTGAGATGTGGGCTACTGGCTTTGCTACAAAGCCGCAGGATATTGCAGAAGATGAAGATACGTCTGTAGCCCTTCGGTGGATGAAGCAGACGGCCGTAGAACACGACTGTGCCGTCTGTGGCAGTTTGGCTGTTAAGACGTCGGATGGATACTTTCGTAATCGTCAATATTTTGTCACGAAGGATGCTGCCTTTATCTACGACAAACATCACCTCTTTACTTATGGTCACGAGGATCGTTACATCACGGCTGGCGACAAGCAGGTGGTGGCTACGTTTCGCGGTCGGCGCTTCCTGTTGCTGACGTGCTACGACCTCCGCTTTCCTGTCTGGTCGCGTTACGGCAGGGCAGGGGAGTATGATGCCATCATCGTCGTTGCCAACTGGCCCGAGAGCCGACAGCAGCCTTGGCGTGTGCTGACGCGTGCCCGTGCCATTGAGAATCAGTGCTATCTCATTGGGTGCAATCGTGTAGGCGATGACCAATGGTGCCACTACAGCGGCGAGAGCCTTGTCTGCGACGCTCGTGGTGAAACGCTGGCTTCCTGTCCTGCAAATGAGCCTTCCACCTGCACGGTAGATCTTGATTTCGAGGCACTTGCTGCTATCCGCTCTCGTTTTCGTGTGCTTGATGACCGCGACAATTGACAACACACATTGTCTTCAGTTGACAGTTGACAGTTTATTTGGGATCGTAACGTGGACTAAAAAGTAGTCTAAAATTTTTATCATTATATATAATATATATATTATATATAATGATACATTTCTATTCAAACTTCACTATGTCATGAGAAAACTGTCAACTGAAGAAACGAGCATGGCACTACTTCTCCACCATTCCCTCTCCAGGTCACGAGTAATTTTGCCAAGGCACGGGTATTGAAAAATACTCGGCCCCTGTCGCGAAAAAGTCGGCCTCTCGTGTCGCCTTAATTATGTCAGCAGATTTTAACTTATTTTTTCCTGGAAATACTTGTGAGGCTCGGAATTTTTGAGTACCTTTGTGGGCAGATTCCAGAACTAAGAATTATAACTTAAATATTAAAACGCTTATGTCACAAATTACGGGACACATTTCCCAGATTATCGGCCCGGTCATCGACGTGTACTTCAACACCGAGGGACTGGAGGCGGAGAAAGTGCTGCCCAAGATTCACGACGCCCTGAAGATTGACCGCGGTAATGGCCAGACGCTTATCGTCGAGGTGCAGCAGCACATCGGCGAGGACACCGTCCGCTGCGTGGCAATGGATAATACCGACGGCTTGCAGCGAGGCTTGGAGGCTGTTCCTCTCGGTACGCCTATCCAGATGCCTTCGGGCGACCAGATTAAGGGCCGTATGCTGAACGTTATAGGTCAGCCTATTGACGGTATGAACCCTCTGTCGATGGAAGGCGCCTATCCCATTCACCGCGAGGCTCCCTCGTTTGAGGAGCTCTCCACGAAGAAGGAAATCCTTTCGACGGGCATCAAGGTTATCGACCTGCTGGAGCCTTATATGAAAGGTGGTAAGATTGGCCTCTTCGGTGGTGCCGGTGTGGGTAAGACTGTGCTCATCATGGAGCTTATCAATAACATTGCCAAGGGCCACAACGGTTTCTCGGTGTTCGCCGGTGTCGGTGAGCGCACCCGTGAAGGTAACGACCTTATTCGCGAGATGCTGGAGTCGGGCGTTATCCGCTACGGCGAGAAGTTCCGTCAGGCTATGGAGGAAGGCAAGTGGGACCTCTCGCTTGTTGACCCCGAGGAGCTAAAGAAGTCGCAGGCCACCCTGGTGTATGGTCAGATGAACGAGCCTCCCGGCGCACGTGCCTCTGTGGCTCTGTCAGGTCTGACGGTGGCCGAGGGCTTCCGCGACGGTGGTGGTAAGGATGGTGGCGCTGCCGATATCCTGTTCTTCATCGACAACATCTTCCGCTTCACGCAGGCAGGTTCTGAGGTGTCGGCTCTGCTGGGACGTATGCCGTCGGCCGTAGGTTATCAGCCGACATTGGCCTCGGAGATGGGTGCCATGCAGGAGCGCATCACCTCGACGAAGACGGGCTCTATCACTTCCGTACAGGCTGTGTATGTGCCTGCCGACGACTTGACCGACCCTGCTCCCGCCACGACGTTCACGCACCTCGACGCTACGACGGTGCTCGACCGTAAGATTGCCGAGCTGGGTATCTATCCGGCCGTTGACCCGCTGGGCTCCACCTCGCGTATCCTTGACCCGCTGATTGTAGGCAAGGCTCATTATGAGTGTGCACAGCGCGTGAAGGAGATTCTGCAGCGCTACAAGGAGCTTCAGGACATCATTGCCATTCTGGGTATGGACGAGCTGTCGGACGAGGACAAGCTGACCGTGAACCGCGCACGTCGTGTGCAGCGCTTCCTCAGCCAGCCGTTCACCGTTGCTTCGCAGTTTACTGGTCTGCCCGGTGTCATGGTGCCCATCGAGGATACCATCAAGGGCTTCAACGCCATTCTGGACGGCGAGGTCGACGACCTGCCCGAGCAGGCGTTCCTCAACGTTGGTACCATCGAGGATGCCAAGGAGAAGGCGAAGAAACTGCTGGAGGCTGCGAAAGGCTGATGCCAATTGACAATTGATAATTGAAAATTGACAGTTATGTTAAGTCTAAAGATAGTTTCGCCCGAAAAGATTGTGTTCGACGGAGAGGTCGAGAGCGTCCTTGTACCAGGTACGAAGGGACAGTTCGAGATTCTGACCGACCACGCACCCATCATCTCGACTCTGCAGAACGGCTACGTGGAGTATGCCACGAAAGACGGTAAGCAGCGTCTGGATATCCTCGGCGGCTTCGTTGCTGTGCAGCAGAACGAAGTGTCGCTGTGTGTGGAAGTCAACGAGACAGTAGAATAAAAAGACAGTAAGATGGAACAGACTCCAATGATGCAACAGAACCAGACAGAGCAGAGCCCGACGGCAACGCAGAGCCCCCTCTATAATAATAAGGTGGGGACGCTAGCCAAGCTTTTTCTCGGCTCAACGGTGTTCCGCCTGTTCATGGCTGCCGCCGCGATGCTCGTCTTCTGCGTTGTCAAGCGCGACGACCTGAGCGCCATCAAGTGGTTTGCCGCCGTCTTCGTCGTATTCTTCCTCGTCACACTCCTTTTCGATGCATTATTCTTTGCAATAGTCAGTAAAAAACAATAACTAATGAAACAAATAAGATCAATATTCCTCGTGGCGTTGCTGCTCTGCTGCTCGCTTCCCGCCTTCTCCCAGGAGGCTGAGAAGGAAGAGGGTGGGGTGAATCTGAAGGAGATATTGTTCGGTCACATCCAGGACAGCTACCAGTGGCACGTCACCGACATTGGCGGTCATGCCCTGATTATTCCACTGCCCATGATATTCTACTCCCAGCAGAGCGGTATGCACGTCTATTGTTCGTCGCAGTTTGCGCACGAGCCCGACGCTGACCAGCTGCGCGAGGGCCCCGACGGGTTCTATATCAAGGGTGCTGAGGATGAGAAAGGACAGATCGTGGAGATGGTTGACGGACAGTTGCAACCCGTCTGCTTCGACATCTCCATCACCAAGACGGTGGCCGTGCTCATGATTAATGCGCTGATTCTGGTGCTGTGCGTCCTCACGGCTGCACGGTGGTGTAAGAAGCACAAGGTCGATGACCCCGCCCCGAAGGGTTTCACAGGCCTGATGCACATGTTTGTCATGACCGTTTACGACGACATGATCAAACCGTCGCTCGGAGCAGAGGCGCCCAAGTATGCGCCCTACCTGCTGACCTGCTTCTTCTTCATCTTCCTGAGCAACCTGCTTGGCGTCGTGCCTTTCCCACCGGGAGGCGGCAATCTGACTGGCAATATCACCTGCACGATGTTCCTGGCACTCTGCACGTTCCTCATTGTTAACATCACGGGAACGCGTGCCTACTGGAAAGAAATTTTCTGGGGCGATGTGCCCTGGTGGCTCAAGGTGCCCCTGCCTCTGATGCCCTTCATCGAGTTCTTCGGCATCTTCACGAAGCCCATCGCTCTGATGATCCGACTCTTCGCCAACATGCTGGCTGGTCACGTCATCGCCATCTCGCTGTCGTGCATCATCTTCATCATGTTCGCCCTTGGTGGCGTCATGGGTAACGTGCTGGGCTCGGCCATGACTCCTGTCAGCGTTCTGCTGAGTATCTTCATGATGTTGCTCGAAGTGTTGGTGTGCTACATCCAGGCAATGGTGTTCACGATGCTCTCGGCAGTGTTCATCTCGATGTCGCACGTCAAGGAGCATCATGCTTAAGTTAAGGGTGAAGAATTAATAGAGATAAGAAATAAACAATTAATAACAATTAAAAACTTTAAAATTATGATTTCATTATTATTAGCAGCAGATGCACTCGCAAAGCTCGGTGCTACTGTAGGTGGTGGTTTGGCAGTTATCGGTGCTGGTCTTGGTATCGGTCGTATCGGTGGTCAGGCAATGGACGCAATGGCTCGCCAGCCGGAGAAGATGAGCGGACTGCAGAGCTCGATGATTCTGGCAGCTGCCCTCGTCGAGGGTGCTACCTTCCTGGCTCTCGTGATTTCTATCCTCGCACTGTTTGTATAATCACATAATACGGCGTACGTATGTCATTGATAACCCCTGATTTTGGACTCTTTTTCTGGATGACGGTCGTCTTCCTCGTAGTCCTCTTCGTACTGTGGAAGTGGGGATTCCCCGTCATAGTGAAGATGGTCGAAGAGCGCAAGGCCTACATCGACGAGTCGCTGCGTAAGGCCCATGAGGCCAACGAGCGTCTGGCGAACATCCAGAAGGAAGGTGAATCCATCTTGCAGGAAGCACGTGCAAAGCAGGCCCAGATACTCAAGGAGGCCGCTGAGACGCGCGATGCCATCGTAGAGAAAGCCCAGGACAAGGCAAGGGCTGAAGGTGCTCGAATGCTGGAGGAGGCGCGTGTCGCCATCGAGCAGGAGAAGAAAGCCGCCATTGCCGATATCCGTCAGCAAGTAGCTACGCTCAGCGTCGAGATTGCCGAGAAGGTTCTTCGTCAGAACCTGAAGGACGACAAGGCGCAGATGGATTTGATTGACCGTATGCTGGATGATGTTTCTGCTAAGTAATTATCAATTGTCAATTATCAATTCTCAATTGGATAAAGTATGGATATAGGAGTCATATCGGTTCGCTATGCCCGCGCTCTGCTGAAGAGTGCTGTGGAGCAGAAGCTGGACGAGACTGTGTATCAGGAGATGCAGCTCTTGGCTAAGAGCTACGTCGATGTGCCGCAGTTGCGTCAGACGATAGCAGGCCCGATGCTCGCGAAAGACAAGAAGGAAGAGCTGCTGCTGACGGCTGTCGGCGGCCAGCCTACCGACTTGACCAAAGCCTTCATACAGCTCGTGCTGCGTGAAGGTCGTGAGCCGGTGATGCAGTTCATCGCCAATTCGTACGTCACACTCTATCGTCAGCAGAAGAACGTCATCCGAGGACGTCTCATCACCGCTGCACGCGTCAGCCCCGATACGGAGCAGAAGATGCGCCGGATGGTGGAGAGTAAGACTAATGGCACTGTGGAGTTTGAGACAGAGGTGAATCCCGACCTCATCGGCGGTTTCATCCTCGAGTACGACACGTATCGCCTCGATGCGAGCGTGAAGTCCAAGCTCAACACGATTCTTAACCAGTTAAGTAAATAGTCGTCATAACGTTATAACGTCATAACGAAAAAAGAAAAAAACAATGTCAGATAAGATTAAACCAAGCGAAGTATCCCAGGTTCTGCTCGACCAGCTGAAAGGAATCTCCAATGCCGAGAAATTCGACGAGGTAGGTACCGTGCTGACCGTCAGCGACGGCGTGGCACGTATCTATGGCTTGCGCAACGCCGAGGCCAACGAGTTGTTGGAGTTCGAGAATGGCACGATGGCTATCGTGATGAACCTTGAGGAGGATAATGTCGGTTGCGTGCTTCTTGGTCCTACGGCAGGCATCAAGGAGGGACAAGTGGTGAAGCGCACGAAGCGTATCGCCTCTATCCGCGTCAACGACAACATGCTGGGGCGTGTCATCAATCCGCTGGGACAGGCTATCGACGGCAAGGGTGATATCGACCTCACCGGCGCTTTCGAAATGCCGCTCGACCGCAAAGCACCTGGTGTGATCTACCGTCAGCCCGTGAAGGAGCCGCTGCAGACAGGTCTGAAGGCCATCGACTCGATGATTCCTATCGGTCGCGGACAGCGTGAGCTCATTATCGGCGACCGTCAGACGGGTAAGACCGCCATCGCCGTTGATACCATCATCAACCAGAAGAGTTTCTATGAGGCAGGCAAGCCTGTCTATTGTATCTATGTGGCCATCGGTCAGAAGGCCAGTACCGTTGCTACCCTCGTCAGCACGCTGCAGGAGCACGGCGCTATGCCTTACACCATCGTGGTGGCTGCTACCGCTGCCGATCCCGCTGCCATGCAGTACTATGCACCGTTTGCCGGTGCTGCCATCGGTGAGTACTTCCGCGACCGCGGTCTGCCTGCACTGGTCGTTTACGACGACCTGTCGAAGCAGGCTGTCGCCTATCGTGAGGTGTCGCTGATTTTGCGCCGTCCCTCTGGACGTGAGGCTTATCCTGGTGACGTGTTCTATCTGCACTCTCGTCTCCTTGAGCGTGCGGCTAAGATGAACGAGCAGCAGGAGGTGGCTGAGCAGATGAACGACCTGCCTGAGTGCATGAAGGGTCACGTGAAGGGTGGTGGCTCGCTCACCGCTCTGCCTATCATTGAGACGCAGGCTGGCGACGTATCTGCTTATATTCCCACGAACGTGATTTCGATTACCGACGGTCAGATCTTCCTCGAGAGCGACCTCTTCAACCAGGGCTTCCGTCCCGCTATCAACGTAGGTATCTCGGTATCACGTGTAGGTGGTTCGGCACAGATCAAGTCCATGAAGAAGGTGGCTGGTACGCTGAAGATTGACCAGGCACAGTACCGTGAACTCGAGGCCTTCTCGAAGTTCTCGAGCGATATGGATGCTGTGACGGCGATGACACTCGACCGCGGTCGTAAGAACAACCAGTTGCTCATCCAGCCGCAGTACAGCCCGATGCCCGTAGGCGAGCAGATTGCCATCCTCTACTGCGGTGTGCATGGTTTGATGCGTCAGGTGCCTATCGATAAGGTCCGCCAGTGTCAGGAACAGTTCCTCGACAAGCTGCGTTCATCGGCTCCTGAAGTCATTGAGACGCTGGCCAGCGGAAAGATTGACGACCAGACGACAGACAAGATTGAGGCCACGATGGCTGACATCGCTGGAACGTATAAAGCATAATTGCCTATGCCGTCGTTAAAGGAAATCAAAGGCCGCATTGCCTCCGTCAACTCCACGCGAAAGATTACTTCCGCGATGAAGATGGTGGCGTCCAGCAAACTGCACCACGCACAGGTGGCTATCCAGAACATGCTGCCTTACGAGACGATGCTCGAGCACATTCTGAAGACGTTCCTCGCTGCCGAGGCCGAATCGCAGACGGTGTTCGACGTAGAGCGTCCCGTGAAGCGTGTTGCATTGGTGGTCTATTCCAGCAACTCGTCGCTCTGCGGCGGCTTCAATGCCAACGTCATCAAACTGATGCAGAACATCGTTGCCGAGTACCGTGAGCAGGGTGTCACTGGCATTGAAGTCTATCCCATCGGCCGTAAGGTCGCTGAGAAGGCACAGAAGCTGGGTTACGATGTGCAGGGCGAGTTCGCGTCGCTGGTTGACAAACCTAATGTCCGCCAGTGCATAGATCTCGCAAAGGAACTCGGCAAGAAGTTTATAGATGGTGACATCGATAAGGTGGAACTGGTCTATCATCACTTCAAGTCGGCTGGCTCGCAGGTGCTCACACGAAAGACCTTCCTCCCCATCGATATCGAGGAGGAACTGGAGCGTGATCATGAGCGTGACCTCACGTCGATTCTCGCCACCAAGGAGAGTCAGGAGTATCAGAAGAAGAACAAGCGCAAGAAGACGAAGGTGGATGCCGACGGAAAGGAAGTGGCACCGCTGAACGACAACTTCCTCGTGGAGCCCGATATGGACACCGTCCTGTCACACCTCATTCCGAAACTGGCTCACCTGATGCTCTATACGGCTCTGCTCGACAGCGTTGCTTCTGAGCATGCTGCCCGTATGGTGGCTATGCAAACGGCCACCGACAATGCTGACGAGCTGCTGCGCCAGTTGAATCTGCAGTATAACAAAAGCCGTCAGCAAGCCATTACGAGCGAACTGCTCGATATTGTTGGCGGTTCAGTGAATAACTAACTGTGTGGTAATTATGAAGAAGATTGTTTTTATGATGTTTGCACTGGCAGTAACGACTGCCGTAAGTGCACAGACAGTAGAAACTACTGCTAATGCCAAGACGACTGCGAAGATTGACACTGCGCAGTTCATGCGCGAGTGCAGACAGTTCTCTGTTTTTGTCACGAATGCGCCTGCCAACAAGGCTGTGTTAGACTCTCTTTCTGTCTGTCAGGACACGCTGATGGCTCATTATCATGCCGTCAAACCCCAATTGACGGATAAGCAGATAGAGGAGTACAATCGCATCAAAGGCCGCTATGCTCGCCGCGTCATCGAGTACAAAGGCGAGAAGGTCGGAGAAGGACTGAAAGCAACCGGTGACAGTATTGCCAAGACTGCCGGAAAGGTCGGTAATGCCATTGGCGGATATTTCAAAGGAATCTTCGGACGTTGATACAGAGTGTTAATATTCAAAAAAAAGGCTGATTTTTCAGCCTTTTTTTGTAATTTTGCGCCCAATTAATTACAGACTGTAACAATAAATAACATTCATATGTCAGACAACCATTCCTTCATCGGACACAAAATCAAGGGAATTAGAGAGTCCAAGAACCTCAGTATCGAGGAAATTTCAGAACGTAGCGGACTCACTGTAGAGCAGATAAATAGTATTGAGAATGACGTAAACCTACCGTCACTGGGGCCGCTGATTAAGATAGCCCGTGCACTGGGTGTGCGACTTGGTACGTTTATGGACGATAACGACGCACTGGGCCCCATCATCTGCCGTGCAGCCGACCGCGAGAAGGACAGCAGCATCAGCTTCAGTAATGGTGCCACCGATGCCCGCAAACATATGGAGTATCATCCGCTGGCACAGCAGAAGGCTGGCCGCCACATGGAACCGTTCGTGATTGACATCAATCCCGATGAGACACCTGATTTCCAGCTTTCGGCTCACGAGGGCGAGGAGTTCATCTACGTGATGCAGGGTGAGATAGAGATTGTCTATGGCAAGGATACCTACACGCTGAAAGAAGGCGACTCTATCTTCTATGATTCCATCGTGAAGCACCACGTACACGGTGCTCCCGGCAAGTCGGCCAAGATTCTCGCAGTAGTTTACATCCCCTTTTAAAATCACCGTTATCACGTAATAACGTTATAACGTCATAACGAGAAATAGAATGAGCGAAGTAAGATTAGATATGGCAGGAAGACCTCTGCCTGACAGAACATATCCTGCAGAGACGGGAAGTGCCGGCTACCAGCTCTATGAGCGTACACTCGGACAGTGGCTCGAGTATTGGGCAGAGACAACGCCCGACAAGGAGTATATCGTATATAGTGACCGCGACCTCCGCTTCACCTGGAGCAAGTTCAACGAGCGTGTGGATAATCTGGCAAAAGGCCTGATATCCATCGGCGTGAAGAAGGGCTCGAACGTAGGCATCTGGGCCACCAACGTGCCCGACTGGCTGACGTTCCTCTACGCTACTGCCAAGATCGGTGCCGTGCTGGTCACTGTCAACACTAACTACAAGCAGAACGAGCTGGAGTATCTTTGTAAGGACTCCGACATGCATACGTTGTGTATCACCGACGGCACATGGGATTGTAACTATGTCGATATGACCTATACCATGCTGCCCGAGTTGAAGACCTGCGAACGCGGTCATCTGAACAGCGAACGCTTCCCTTACCTGAAGAACGTTGTGTATATCGGTATGGAGAAGTATCGTGGTATGTTCAACACCGCCGAGCTGCTGCTGCTGGGACAGAACATCGACGACCAGACGCTGCTCGACATGAAGAAGAATGTAACGTGCCACGATGTCTGCAATATGCAGTACACCAGCGGTACGACGGGCTTCCCCAAGGGTGTCATGCTGACGCACTACAACATTGCCAACGACGGTTACTTCACCGGCGAGAACATGGGCTTCACGCAGGACGATAAGCTCTGCGTCTGCGTACCTCTGTTCCACTGCTTCGGCGTCGTGCTGGCTACGATGAACTGTCTGACTCATGGCTGTACCGAGGTGATGGTCGAGAAGTTCGACCCGCTGGTGGTATTGGCTTCCGTTCATAAGGAACGTTGTACGGCGCTCTATGGTGTGCCGACGATGTTCATCGCCGAGCTGAACCACCCGATGTTCGATATGTTCGACCTCAGTTGTCTGCGTACGGGTATCATGGCCGGTTCGCTCTGTCCTGTGGAACTGATGAAGCAGGTCAGCGAGAAGATGTATATGACGATTACGAGTGTGTACGGCCTTACGGAGTCGTCGCCCGGTATGACACAGACCTGTCTGAACGATACGTTCGAGCAGCGTTGCACCACCGTCGGTCGCGACTTCCCGTTCGTTGAGGTGAAGGTGCTCGCCCCAGAGACCAACGAGGAGTGTCCTGTTGGTGTGCAGGGTGAGATGTGCTGCCGAGGCTTCAACGTGATGAAGGGCTACTACAAGAACCCGCAGGCAACAGCCGAAGTCATCGACAGCAACGGCTTCCTGCACTCCGGTGACCTCGGTGTGAAGGACGAGCAGGGTTTCTATAAGATTACAGGACGCATCAAGGACATGATTATTCGTGGCGGTGAGAACATCTATCCGCGCGAGATTGAGGAGTTCCTCTATCACATGCCCGGCATCCGCGACGTACAGGTGGCTGCTGTGCCGTCAAAGAAGTACGGCGAGGCCGTCGGTGCCTTCATCATCCTCGAGGAGGGTGCCAAGATGACGGCAGAGGACGTGCAGTTGTTCTGTCGCGGTAAGATAGCCCGTTATAAGATTCCTAAGTACGTGTTCTTCATTGACCAGTTCCCGCTGACGGGTTCCGGTAAGATTCAGAAGTTCAAGCTGAAGGAGATGAGTCTTGAACTCTGCAAGCAGCAGGGTATTGAAGTGATTTGATATGAAAATCGGAGATAAGGTTAGATTCCTCAATGAAGTAGGAGGTGGCCGTGTGTCAGGCTTTCAGGGTAAGGATATCGTTCTTGTCGAGGACGAGGACGGTTTCGATGTGCCCATGCGTATCACCGAGGTGGTTGTCATCGGCGATGAGAACTACGAGACCTCACACGTCGTAGAGGCAAAACTGAAGGGTCAGACGAAGGCCGTTGAGGAAACTGAGGACGAAGAGGTGGAGCCCGCCGACAAGCCGGTCACCTTCCGTGCTCCTGTCGAGGAGCGTCGCGGCGGCGATAAGCTGTCGGCATATCTCGCTTTCGTTCCCATCGACTTGAAGGAGCTGTCTGATACGCGCTTTGAGTCTTATATCGTTAACGACTGCAACTACTACCTGCGCTATGTCTATATGACGGCAGAGGGAACAAGTTGGCAGGTTCGTTCGACGGGAGAGATTGAGCCTAACACCAAGTGCTTCATCGAGGAGTTCGGACGCGACCAGCTGAATGAACTGGAACACGCGTGTATCCAGCTTCTGGCTTATAAGCGTGACAAGTATTTTCTGCGTAAGCCGGCTGTCGATGCGCTCATCAACATCGACCCAGTGAAGTTCTACAAGCTTCACACGTTCAGTGAGAACGATTACTTCGAGCAGCCCGCTTTGATTTACACGATTATTGAAAACGACAGACAATTTGTAAAGCTATGAAATACGGATTTATCAAGGTTGCAGCAGCAGTGCCGGCAGTAAAGGTTGCCGATACTGAGTACAATGTCCAGCAGATAGAGAGCCTGATTGCTCAGGCCGAAGGACAAGGCGTTGAGATCATCGTCTTCCCCGAGCTCTGTCTGACGGGCTACAGTTGTCAGGATCTGTTTAAGGAGCAGTTGCTGATTGACAAGGCCGAGGAAGCCCTGTTGGTGCTGCTCGACTTCACGCGCAAGCTTGATATTATCTGTGTTGTAGGCCTGCCCGTGCAGGTAGGCGCTTTGCTCTACAATTGTGCTGCCGTCATTCAGAACGGCCAGTTGTTAGGTGTGGTTCCCAAGACCTATCTTCCTAACTATGGCGAGTTCTATGAGAAGCGTTGGTTTGCCTCTGCCAGCGACTTGTCCGTAACGGACATCTATCTGGCTGGAAGCCCCATCCGCATCACCCCTGATCCGCAGCTCTTCACGACGAGCGACGGTGTCAACTTCGGTATCGAGATTTGCGAGGACGTCTGGGCACCGACTCCTCCCAGCAACCGTCTGTCATTGGCAGGTGCTGATATTATCCTGAACCTTTCGGCCAGCGACGAGCTCATAGGCAAGCACGACTATCTGAAGGCGCTGCTCAGTCAGCAGAGTGCCCGCACGATGTCAGGCTATGTCTATGCCAGCTGTGGCTTCGGTGAGTCGACTCAGGATGTCGTCTATGGCGGCAATGCTATCATCTACGAGAATGGTCAGCTGCTCTCCGAGGGCGACCGTTTCTCCTTCCAGCCCCAGATTAAGATTGAGCAGATCGACGTTGAGCGACTGCGCACTGAGCGTCGCATGAACTCAACCTTTATCACGGCTCAGGCACGCATGCGCCAGTCGGTGGTCAGCATCGCCTGCAAACCCGTGATGGGTCGCGAGTTCAAATTGGAACGTGCGATAGAACCCCATCCCTTCATTCCGAAGCCTGAGCGCATGAAGGCCGACTGCGAGGAAATCTTCAACATCCAGGTGGCCGGACTTTCCAAGCGTCTGTACCATATCAACGGACAGAAGGCTGTCATCGGAATCAGCGGAGGTCTTGACTCTACGCTCGCATTGCTGGTCACTGTCCGCGCTTTCGATAAGTTAGGACTCGACCGTCGAGGCATCATCGGTATTACGATGCCGGGCTTCGGCACCACCGACCGCACGCATAACAACGCTGTGGCACTGATGCAGCAGTTGGGTGTTACCATCCGCGAAATCAATATTTCCAAGGCTGTGCTCCAGCATTTCGAGGACATCGGCCAGGACCCGAAGAAGCACGACATTACCTACGAGAACTCACAGGCCCGTGAGCGTACGCAGATACTGATGGATGTTGCCAACCGCGAGAATGCGATTGTCGTCGGTACGGGCGATTTGTCTGAATTGGCACTTGGCTGGGCAACGTATAATGGCGACCACATGTCGATGTATGGTGTCAACGCTGGAGTGCCCAAGACGCTCATCCAGTATCTGGTTCGTTATTACGCTGATCATGTCGTCGCTAACAGCGAGGCACAGAAAACGTTGCTTGACATCATTGATACACCCATATCGCCTGAGCTGATACCTGCCGACGAGATGGGCAATATCCGACAGAAGACCGAAGACCTTGTCGGTCCTTACGAACTGCACGATTTCTTCATCTATTATTTCCTGCGTTATGGTTTCCGTCCGGCTAAGATTCAGCTCCTGGCTAATAAGGCCTTCGCAGGTAAGTACGACGAGGAAGTCATCCGTAAGTGGTTGCTGATATTCTGCCGTCGCTTCTTCAGCCAGCAGTTCAAGCGCTCTTGCCTGCCTGACGGTCCGAAGGTCGGCTCCGTCAGTTTGTCACCGCGTGGCGACTGGCGTATGCCCAGCGATGCCTCCAGCTCATTGTGGCTGAAGGATCTGGAGCGTTAATCATCTTTTCCTGTTGTTATAGCTCAATGGTCACACGACCATTGATTTGTCGTCCCGTCAGATAGTTCGGAACGGCCCATTGGCGGTTGGTAACATCAGTCACCCAGTAGTAGCTGTTGACGTTAGAGATACCGAAGAGGTTCAGACAGTCGAGACCTAACCATACCTTACGCAGCGCAAAACGCGAGGCGGGGACAGCTGGGCTATAGGCGAGATACGACATTCCGATATCAGCTCGCTTGTAGGCTGGTGCACGGAAGTTCTGCTGCTCGATGCCTCTGTGTGGCGCACCGAAGGGCAGACCGTCGGCGTATGCCAGCTTCAGCGTCATCTTCCAACGCTCTGTACCGGGGAAGTAGTCTGTAAAGTGCAGGTTGATGGCGAAACGCTGGTCGGTGGGTAGCGGGAAGGCGTCAGCTGCCGACTGGCTGTCGAAGTGCTGACTGGTCTTCATCAGCGAGAAGGTGAACCACGAGTCGGTGCCTGGCACAAACTCGCCGTAGAGTTTCATGTCGAGACCTGCGGTATAGCCAGAGCAGAGGTTTTCTCCGTAGTATGTGACCTTGACGTTCTGCACGTTGTACGGAACGAGGTTCGACAGGTTCTTGTAGTAGGCTTCGGCAGTGAACTTAAACGGACGGTCCATCATGCGGAAGCGGTAGTCGAGAGCAGCGATGAACTGCAGTGAGCGCTGGCTCTTGATATGGTTGTTCAGAGTAACGACAGTCTGACGGCCTACGGTGGTCGTATCGCGCATCTCCTTGAAGAACGGTGCCTGGTAGTAGAGACCTGTAGCCAGACGGATGGTGACGTCGTGGTTCCACATGGGGATGATGGCCAGCGAGGCGCGTGGCGATACGGTTGTCTCGCCGCTGAACGACCAGTGGTTGAAACGCACGCCGTAGTTCAGGGTGAAGAAGGTCTCCTGAGGCGTCGACCAGCGATAGGTGTCCTGTATGTATCCCTCAGTACGGCGGGCGTCGATGGTGTTCTGCGATGACAGCGTATAGATAAGGTCCAGACGGTCAGCAGAGTGGGGGATAGAGTAGCCGCTGGAGTCGCGCATCTCGTACTCGCGGCTGTTCTCCTTGATATGCTCCCACTTCATGGTGACGCCGGCCTCCATGTCGTGATGGCTCCAGCGTTTGTTGGCCATCAGCTTCAGACTCTGCACGTTGGCCTTCAGGTAGTTGCGTGCATGTTCCATGTATGTTCCCACGCCCAGGTTCTCCGATGACTGACTGTCGTCAAGCCAGTACTGTCCCTGGATGTCGTAGGTCTCCTGTTCCTTGGTGTTGAAGGCAGAAGCCAGCAGCTTGATGGTGGAAGAATCGTCGAAATGACGAGCTATGGAGAACGTGCCGAAGTAGGTGCGGAAGACGTCGCGCTCCTGTCCGTCGAAATAGACCTTAAACGATTTCACGTCCTGCATGGTGCCGAAGCTTGTCTCGCGGTCCTTGGGTTTGAAGTTGTAGTGATTATCAGCTATGTTACCGATGAAGTCAACCGTCCATCGGCTGTTGGGCGTCCAGCTCATGTACGTCTGGTAGTCAATAAAACTGGGACGGTACTCGCCCGTTGTCTCTAATGAGCCCAGCAGGTAGCGGTTGGTCTTGTAGCGCAGACCGTGACTCATGGTGAAGTGCTTGTTGCCGGTACCGAAGTAGGCGCTGGCGCCGAGCAGCGACACCGTTGCCGTTGCCTCCGTGCGCTTGGGCCGACGGTAGGTAATGTCAAGTGCCGACGACATCTTGTCGCCGTATTTCGCCTCGAAGCCGCCGGTGGAGAAGCCGATGCGCTCCACCATGTCGCCGTTGATGACCGACAGGCCTTCCTGCTGTCCGCTACGGATGAGCAGTGGGCGATAGACCTCCACATTATTTATATATACGAAGTTCTCGTCGAAGGAACCGCCACGCACGTTATATTGGCTTGACAGCTCGTTGTGTGTGGAGACGCCTGCCTGCTGCTGAATCAGGTCTTCTACGGCGTTGCCCGATGCCGACGGGTTGTTCTTGATGTTCTTGACGTCAAGCTGCTCGGTGGCTGTCGTCTGTCGGCGCTGCTCGGTAACGACCACCTCCTGCAGGGCTTCTTGCTGATAGAGTGTCATGAGCACCGTCTGTGTGCCCTTGGGGTTGTGGAAGGTGCGTGAGCGTGTCTTGAAGCCAACCATCGAGAACTTCACCACCACGCTGTCTGCCGACTGCAGCACGATGCTGAACTCTCCTTTCAGCGAGGCAATGGTGACCTTTCCCTGTTCCAGACAGGTGACGGAGGCCATCTCAACAGGGTTACCCTCCTCATCGACAATCTTACCCTTCAGCGTAAAGCTGTCGGCTATACTGCTGAGACTCACCGCCATTAGGACGAGGAGCAACAGCAGTCGGCAAAGATGGTTCTTGTTTGACATATTTATAATAACGCAGCAGTCGCTGTTTTATTATAATTCGTCGTGTTGTAGTTGTCCGATTAATGTAGCGACGTAGGGACGCTGCCAGTCACGTTCGTGGTAGCGCTGTCCGTCGTATTCCAGAATGTCAAGGTCTATGGGCACAATACCGAGTTTTCGTTTCTGTGCCGTCCGTCCGAAGCTTAGCTCGATGGCTTTCAGCCTCAGACTCAGCTCCTCGATGCCCAGTTCCGTGGTGCCCTCAGCCAACTGGTTGAGGTAGAGGTCGTGACGTAGGCTCGATACAGGCTCCGTCCATTGCTCGGAAGTGTAGTTTACATTTGAAATAACCTCGCCAAGACACTGTCGTGCCTTAGCAAGGTTACTCTTCTGATAGCAGTTCGCAGCCAGCGAAAGGAGAACTTTATGCATCTTATTATTGATCATTGACCATTCTTCTCTCACCTCTAGCTTCTCACCTCTAGCTTCTCAATTATTTCTGTGCATTGATGCGCGACTTCACCTTATCGACATAAGCGTCGATGGTGGCCACAGCCACGATGTTGACGACGTCGCGAACGGAAGCACCGAAGTCGATGAAGTGGATGGCTTTGTTCAAGCCCATCTGAATCGGGCCGATAATCTCCACGTCGGCATCGAGCATCTGAAGCATCTTGTAGCTGGAGCGTGCACTGGTGAGGTTGGGGAACACCAGTGTGTTCACCTTCTGGCCCTTCAGACGTGTGAAGGGGTACTGCTCGTCGCGCAGCTCGTTGTCCATAGCGAAGCCCAGCTGCAGCTCACCGTCGATGGGCAGATCGGGATAGAGCTCGTGTATCTGCTCGACAGCGTGCTTCACCTTCTTGGCACCTGCGCTCTGGCTGGAACCGAAGTTCGAGTGCGAAATCATGCCGATGACGGGCTTCTCGTTGAAGAAGCGTACGGCTGTCGAAGCCAGCTTAGCAATATCGACCAGTGTGTCGGTGTCGGGATCCTCGTTCACCATCGTGTCGGCGACGTAGTAGGTTCCCTTCGGCGAGTTGATGATGTGCATAGCGCCGAAGTGCTTGTATTCGGGACGGATGCCGATGACCTCGTTGACAACCTTGATGGTGTTCGAGTACTTGGTGTAGAGACCGGTGATGAAGGCGTCGGCCTCACCCGTCTCCACCATCATCATGCCGAAATAGTTGCGCTCGAACATCTTGTCGTTGGCCTCCTGGAAGGTGTAGCCCTCGCGCTGGCGCTTCTCGGTCAGGATGCGGGCATAGCGTTCGCGGCGCTCCTGCTCTGACGGATGGCGCAGGTTCACAATCTCGATGCCCTCCAGGCTCAGGTCCAGACTCTTGGCCAGCTTCATGATGACCTCGTCGTTACCCAGCAGCACGGGCTGGCAGATGCCTTCTGCCTTTGCCTGTACGGCAGCCTTCAGCATGGTGGGGTGTACGGCCTCGGCGAATACCACGCGCTGCGGATGTGCAGCGGCTGTGGCATAGAGCTTCTGCGTGAGCTTCGTCTCCTGTCCCAGCATTACTGAGAGCGAGCGCTTGTATTCGTCCCAGTCCTCAATGTTCTTGCGAGCCACACCGCTGTCGATGGCGGCTTTGGCAACGGCAGCAGAAACCTCAGAGATGAGACGGGGGTCAACGGGCTTCGGAATGAAGTAGTCGCGACCGAAGCGCAGATTGTTCACCTTATAGACGTCGTTCACCACGTCGGGAACGGGCAGCTTGGCCAGGTCGGCAATGGCGTGGACGGCAGCCAGCTTCATCTCCTCGTTGATGGCTGTAGCGTGTACGTCGAGGGCTCCACGGAAGATATAGGGGAAACCAATGACGTTATTGATCTGGTTGGGATAGTCGGTACGTCCTGTTGACATCAGTGTGTCGGGACGGGCCTCCATAGCGTCCTCGTACGAGATTTCGGGTACGGGGTTGGCCAGTGCGAAGATGACGGGATCCTTGGCCATCGTCTTCACCATCTCCTTCGACAGCACGTTGCCCTTCGACAGTCCGACGAAGACGTCGGCACCGTTCACGGCCTCTGCCAGCGTCTTGATGTCGGTACGCTCTGTGGCGAAGAACTTCTTCTGCTCGTTCAGGTCGCTGCGGCTGGTCGAGATGACGCCCTTCGAGTCGAGCATCACGATGTTCTCCTTCTTGGCACCGATGGCCATATATAATTTGGTACACGAGATGGCGGCAGCACCGGCACCGTTTACCACAATCTTCACTTTCGCAATATCCTTGCCGATAACCTCCATGGCGTTCTTCAGACCTGCAGCACTGATGATGGCGGTGCCGTGCTGGTCGTCGTGCATCACGGGGATGTCGAGCGTGCGCTTCAGGCGCTCCTCAATGTAGAAGCACTCAGGCGCCTTGATGTCCTCCAGGTTGATGCCGCCGAAGGTGGGGGCAATGCGCTCCACAGCCTCGCAGAACTTCTCGGGGTCTTTCTCGGCCACTTCAATGTCGAACACGTCGATGCCGCCATAGATCTTGAACAGCAGTCCCTTACCCTCCATAACGGGCTTGCCTGACATCGCGCCGATGTCACCAAGTCCAAGCACTGCCGTGCCGTTAGAGATGACTGCAACAAGATTGCCTTTGTCCGTGTAACGGTAGGCTGCATCGGGGTTATCCTGAATTTCCAGACAGGGATAGGCAACGCCGGGCGAGTATGCCAGCGACAGGTCTGTCTGCGTACGGTAAGCCTTCGTGGGCTTCACTTCAATCTTTCCGGGCCGTCCACTCTCATGATACTGTAGGGCGGCTTCTTTCGAAATCTTCACCATATAATATTTAGCTGTTTGTTGTTGTGATTTGCAAATCGCCCGCAAAATTACTAAAAATTTAGCGAACTGCGCGTGTCGAATGAAGTTTTTTTCGTAACTTTGCACCAAACTTGAAAACTTATGCAAGAAACTAAGCATATTACGAACTATCGACAGTCTTTGAAGGAGCGAATTGTCACAACGGCGATGTCGTTGTTCGTGAAAAACGGCATCAAGGCCGTGAAGATGGACGACATCGCTTCACAGCTTGGAATCTCGAAACGTACGCTCTACGAAATCTATGAAAACAAGGAGGTCCTGCTCTTCGAGGGCGTCAAGCTGTACCTTGAGAATGCGAAGCAGAAAATGTGCGAGTTTACCCAGGCAAACGACGACGTGATGGACATCGTGCTCTATTTCTATCGCATGAAGAACCACGAGTATCAGGTTACATCCCCATCCTTCTACGAAGACATCCAGAAGTATCCGCGAGTGACGGCCTATCTTGACGGCGAACGGCAGAAGAACCAGGAGCAGCAGTTCGCTTTCATGGAGCGTGGCGTTGCCGAAGGCTATTTCCGCGACGATGTCAACTACCGCGTTCTCAACCACTTCTTCGAGGCTATGGGCAACTATGTTCGTGACCATCAGCTCATCCATCAGTTTACGTCCGACGAACTGTTCAATAACATCCTTTTTGTCACCCTACGGGGCATCTGTACCCCCAAGGGTCTTGCCAAAATGCAAGAAAATGACGCATTTTTGTGAATTTCTGCTCAAATATTTGGCCAAATGAAATAAAAAGTGTAATTTCGCAGCGCAATTCGGGAAACCGTATGTAAATATATTGAAAACTTGAAGTTATAAACCTATTAAATAAACAAAAACAATGAAGAAGTACAACTTTAACGCCGGTCCTTCGATGTTGCCCCGCGAGGTCATCGAGGCTACCGCTAAACAGTGTCTTGATTTCAACGGCTCGGGTCTCTCTCTGATGGAGATCAGCCACCGTGCAAAGGACTTCCAGCCCGTCGTCGACGAGGCTGTGGCTCTGGTGAAGGAACTGCTCGACGTTCC
>Ga0265299_10000285_pt1 | contig 64824 bp, 38 predicted proteins | sample AusTroGonzalo_MG_4_FD_193485 | JGI IMG/M metagenome (GOLD analysis project Ga0265299, IMG submission 193485) | Bovine rumen microbial communities from tropical cattle in Woodstock, Queensland, Australia - Gonzalo_02 | ecosystem: Host-associated > Mammals > Digestive system > Stomach > Rumen ... | reverse complement strand
CATCCTCCGTATTACCGCGGCTGCTGGCACGGAGTTAGCCGATGCTTATTCGCTGGGTACTCTCATCAATCCACACGTGGACCTTATTGCTCCCCAACAAAAGCGGTTTACAACCCATAGGGCCGTCTTCCCGCACGCGGCATGGCTGGATCAGCCTTCCGGCCATTGTCCAATATTCCTCACTGCTGCCTCCCGTAGGAGTCTGGACCGTGTCTCAGTTCCAATGTGGGGGACCTTCCTCTCAGAACCCCTAACCATCGTCGCCTTGGTGGGCCGTTACCCCGCCAACTAGCTAATGGTACGCGAGCCAATCCGATAGCAATAAATCTATTAATAAAGGATCATGCGGTCCCTTATGTTACGGAGTATTACGCGACGTTTCCATCGACTATCCTCCACTATCGGGCATGTTGCTCACGCGTTACTCACCCTTTCGCCGGTCGCCGTCAGAGTATTGCTACTCCACGCTGCCCCTCGACTTGCATGTGTTAAGCCTGCCGCTAGCGTTCATCCTGAGCCAGGATCAAACTCTTCATTGTATATTTTTTATAATGCTTAGCTTGTCCTGACGCTTGTTTCTATAAAGAAACTGACGCTCGTTTATTGATAAATTGTTTGTTACAATTTTCTCGGTACTTGCTTGTACTTTTAGTCTTTCAATATTGTCAATGAGCCGTAAAAAATCCCGTTCGTCTCAAACGGGACTGCAAAGGTAGTAAGTTTTTCCGTAACCACAAATTTTTTCTAAGAAATTTTTGAAAAATTTGAGTTAACTTTGTGGTCTATGGAAAAGAGAGCCTCACTGTGGCAAATATTCGGGGTGTTCGCCAAGATTGGTGCCTTCACCATCGGCGGCGGGTATGCCATGATTCCGCTCATCCAGGCCGAGATGTCCAAACGCGGATGGATCTCGGACGACGAGCTTCCGGACATCGTGGCCCTCTCCCAGAGCGCCCCGGGCGTAATGGCCGTCAACATCTCCATCTTTGCCGGGCACAAGCTCCGCGGGGTCAAGGGCAGCATCGCCGCCACCCTGGGCAGCATCCTCCCCTCCTTCCTCATTATCCTGGCCATTGCGCTGTTCTTTTCGGCCTTTAAAGAGAATCCCTGGGTGGAGCGGGCTTTCAAGGGGATTCGGCCCGTAGTCATTTCCCTGATTGCCATTCCCATGGTGAATATGGCCAAGAAGTCCTGCAAGACGTGGTGGACCTGGCTGCTGGCCCTCCTTTCCCTGGTGCTGGTGGCTTTCCTCAACGTCTCCCCTATTTATATTATATTGTGCGTGCTGGTGCTGGGCTTCAGCGTTACCTATTTCAGAATGAACAAAGATTCCCGGTCAAGCCGGGAATGACGGAATGGATATCATCACCCTCATATTGGAGTTGGCCTGGACCTTCTTTATCATTGGCGCTTTCACCATTGGAGGCGGCTATGCCATGCTGTCGCTCATCCAGAACGAGGTAGTGGTGGAGCATCCTTGGATCTCCGAGAGCATGTTCACGGACATTGTGGCCGTGAGCCAGATGACGCCCGGTCCCATTGGCATCAACAGCGCCACGTACGTGGGCTATCACGTGCTGTACAACGCCACCGGCAGCCAGCTGCTGGGCTTCTGCGGCTCCCTTACCGCCACGCTGGCCCTCATCCTTCCCTCGTTCATTATCATGCTGCTCATTGTCCGCTTCTACTTCAAGTTCAAGAGCAGCCGCCTGTATGCCGGCACCATGGACTGGCTCAAGCCCAGCGTTGTGGGCCTCATTGGCGCCGCGGCCATTATCCTTATAATAAAAACCACCTGGACGGGCGGTGTGCCAAACATCCAAGTGGTTTCTGATAACTTCCCCGATTGGAAAAGCTGGGTGCTGCTGGGCGGCGCTTTTGCGGCCGGATACTGGGGAAAAGTCAACCCCATTTACATTATCCTGGGCGGCGCCGCGCTAGGCTTGCTGCTTTACTGATTACCAGCTGCGGGGATTCTCTTTCAGGTACTGTTCCAGCTCCTCGGGAGTGCGGGCGGGCTCACGGTCCAGACCAATGAGGCCGCGGCTGTCCAGGGAGTAGGTCAGGCCCATGGCGTCAAACATCTCGAAGCTGTGGTCGAGGGAGGCGTCAAAGCGGGCGAAGTCCTTCTGGTCGGCGGCGCACCACTGGATCTCTGACAGGGCGCACATACGGGGCAGGAGCATGTACTCCAGGTGCTCGGGCGTGGCCACATACTCCGTCCAGAGGTTGGCCTGTACACCCAGGATGTGCTTCTGGGCAGCGGGGGTCAGACCCTCGAAGGGCTCATAGGAATAGACCTTCTCAAGGGGGAGATAACCACCGATGCCGAAGGGCTCCTTGTCGCGCTCCTGGCTCTGATAGTAGTCAAAGTAGAGATAGCTGTTGGGGGTCATGATGGCGTCGAAGCCCTTGTTGGCAGCCTCGATACCGCCCTTGACACCGCGCCAGCTCATAACCGTGGCACCGGGGGCCAGGTTGCCTTGCAGAACCTCATCCCAGCCAATGATCTTGCGGCCGTGCTGGTTCAGGAAATCCTGCATGCGGGCGGTTACATAGTTCTGCAGATAGTGCTTGGCCATGGGGCCCTTCTTGATGCCCAGCTCGCGCATCTTGGCGGCGCACTTGGGGCAGTGGTCCCACGGAATTCCCATATCCTCGTTGAAGGCCTCGTCTCCGCCGATGTGGATGTACTCGGAGGGGAAGATGTCCATAACCTCGGTGAGGACGGTCTCCAGGAACTTGTAGACGTTTTCGTTACCGGCGCAGAGGATATCGGGAGCCACACCCCAGCGGGTCCAGACCTCGTAGGGACCGCCGGTGCAACCCAGCTCGGGATAAGCGGCCAGGGCAGCCACCATGTGGCCGGGGAGGTCAATCTCGGGGATCACGGTGATACCACGCTCGGCGGCGTAGTCCACAATCTCCTTCATTTCTTCCTGGGTGTAGAAGCCGCCGTAGCGGATGCCGTCGTTGGAGCCCCAGTCCTTCTTGATCACGGTACCGTTGCGCCAGGCACCAATCTCGGTGAGCTTGGGATAGGCCTTTACCTCCATACGCCAGCCCTGGTCCTCGGTGAGGTGCCAGTGGAAGCGGTTGAGCTTGTAGGCTGCCATGACATCCAGGTAACGCTTGGTCTCCTCGATGGAGAAGAAGTGACGGCAGGGATCCAGGTGCATGCCGCGGTAGGCAAAGCGGGGCTGGTCCTCGATGTGGGCGCAAGGGAGCACCCAATCGGCCTTCACGGCCTTGTCTCCGTAAATGGCGGCGGGCAGCATCTGCTTGAGGGTCTCGCAGGCATACACAAAGCCATTGAGGGCCGAAGCCTCCACGCGCACAGCCTTGGAGGTGATGTCAATCACGTACTGCTCTGCAGCGAGGGCGGGATTCTGAACGAAGCTGATGCCACCGTTGGCGAGCTTGCACTCCTTGCCGGTGGCCGTCTCCAGGCTGGCCACAAAACGGCGGGCAGCGTTGACGGAGGCTTCGTCCATGTTTTCGTCAAAGTTTACCGCAGCGCCCTTCACGCAGAAGGTGCCGTTGGTAAGGCTCACAGTAGCGGGCATGGGGATTACGTGGAACTCCTGCGGCGCGGGTTGGGCGCAGGCCACTACCATGGCCGAAACAGCAAAAATAAGGGAAAATCTTTTCATGTTATGGTTCGTAGTTAGGATTTACGAAGATACGAAGAAAAAGTGTAAAGGACAAGGTTAGGCCGAAGGAACCGGGCGGGAGCGGAGAAGCAGCCAGGACATAATAGCGAAAGTACCGATGAGCGCGGTGTTCACCACGAGGCGGATTACCAGGGCATCGGCCCTCATGTCGCAGAAATAGATACCCGCATAGGCTGCGCCCATAAGGCCGAAGAGGGCGAGAATCCGCTTCCAGTTGTACGGAATGGGATAGTACTTGGAGCCCAGCCAGGCGCTCAGGATGAACATCACCAGATAGCTGGCCAGATGCCCAAAGGCCGAAGCCCAATAGGAGAAGCGCGGCATGAAGACAACATTGACCACCGCCGTTACCACCAGACCCGCCAGGGTAATCCAGATGGCCATATTGGTTTTGCCGGAGAGCTTGTACCACATGGATACGTTAAAGAGCATTCCCAGCAGCATATAGCTCAGCAGCATGATGGGCACCACCCCCACGCCCACGCGGAAGTCCCGGCCCAGGAAGAGCGAGATAATGTCAATGTAACCCACCACAGCCAGGAAAACCAGGCCGCAGAAAGCCGTAAAGTACTCCATCACCACGGCATAGAGCTCCTTGGAGCCCTTGTCCTTGGCCCGTTGGAAGAAGAACGGCTCGGCCGCATAGCGGAACATCTGGATGAACAGGTTCATGATCACCGCCAGCTTGACGGCCGCCTGGTACACGCCCAGCGATGCCCGCCAGGCCTCGGACGAGGTATCAAAGTAGCGGAACAGCACGCGGTCCAGGAAATCGTTGGCCACACCGGGCAGGGCCGCCACCATAAGGGGCAGCGAGTACAGCAGCATCCGGCGCACCACATCCCCGTCCCATACCAGTTTGAGCCGGAGGATATCCGGAATAAAGAGCACCAGGCACAGCACGCAGCTGATGAAGATGGCAATGATGGGATAAGTAAAGTCCGGCTGGGCGGGCCATACAAAGAAGAGCACCAGGTTGGCACCCGTTTCCGTAAGGATCTTGATGGTCTTGAAGATGGCAAACTTCATGGCCTTGTGCTCCTGCCGCAGCTTGGCAAAGAGGATGGCCGTGATGGAGTCGCAGAAGAGGATGGAAGCCACATAGATGATGAGGCTGCGGTAGCCGGCATAACCCAGGGCGGCCGAAATGGGATCCGAGAAGGCCACCATGCAGGCCAGGAAGGCCAGATTAAGGCCGAAGACAGCCAGCAGCGCACCCGAGTACACCCGGCGGGGATCCTCCCCCTCTTTGTTGGCAAAACGGAAACAGCCCGTCTCCAGCCCCAGCACCAGCACCACCTGGAGGATGGCGATGTACGCCATGAACTCCGTAACCACGCCATACTGCACCTGCGTAAGCATACGGGTGTAGATGGGGACAAATAAAAAATTGAGGACCCTCGCCAGAATGGAGCTGAGGCCGTAGATGGCGGTTTCACCGGCCAATTGTTTCAACGGATTTGCCATAGATTTCACAAAATTAGCTAATTTTGCGGAAAAGAAGAAAGTTATGAGAAAGTTTGTCTTAGCCGTTCTTACCGTGGGCCTGCTGGCCTTTTCCTGCAAAACCCGTTCAAGACAGGAAGTTACCGTTAACCTGAGCACCCAGGACAGCCTGGCTGCCGTCAAAGCCGCCCAAGCCCTGCCGGAAGAACCCGTATTTGACATTGTCACCAACATGGGCACCATCCGCGTGCGTCTGTTCAAAGATACGCCCAAGCACCGGGACAACTTTGTCCACCTGGCCCTGGGTGGCTACTATGACAACACCCTCTTCCACCGCGTCATCAACGGTTTCGTGATCCAGGGCGGAGACCCCTTCACCAGAGACACCTCCCTGGTAGACAAGTGGGGAGAAGGAGGTCCGGACTACACCATAGTGGCCGAAATGAGAAATGAAGAGGGAGAACCCCTGCATACGCACGTGAAAGGAGCGCTGGCCGCCGCCCGCCAGGGAGACGTAGCCAACCCCTTCAAGGAGTCTTCCGGCTCCCAGTTCTATCTGGTACAGGACCCGGCCCACTGCCAGCACCTGGACGGAGAATACACCGTATTTGGAGAGACCATTGCCGGCCTTCACGTGATTGACGAAATTGCCGCCGTAGAGACCGACCGCATGGACCGTCCCGTCCAGGAAGTAAGAATATTATCAATAAAACCTAATAAAGAACTAAATTAGAACAAGTTCGGCACAGAACTTGCAGATTGTTTTATCGAATAGTTTTTTAATAGGTTAAGTTTTTAGGTTAGAATGAGAACGGTCCTTGCTGGGAAGCACGGACCGTTCTGTCATTTATATGTGTAATAAAAACTAGTCTGCCAGACAGGAGTCCATCATCTGTTCCAGGGCCTTCTTGTCCAGGTTCTGGCCAATGAACACGATCTTCTGCATGCGGTCGCCGTACTCGGGATCCCAGTCCTGGCGGAGCTTGCGGTCGCGGTTCATCATTTCGGCCAGCTCTTCCTCATCCATGGTGGCAAACCAGAGGCCGCAGTCCTTGAGGGTCTTCTGCTTGCCGGCCTGCTCAAAGAGGAAGCACTTGTCAATGTCGTTGGAGAAATAGCACAGGCCCTTGGCACGGATGATATTCTTGGGCCACTTGGTGGCTACCATGTGGTCAAACTTGTTCAGATCCAGGGCCGGACGACGGGTGTACACGTAGGTGTCGATGCCGTACTCCAGGGCTTCGCCTTCGGCCTCTTCTTCCTCGTCCTCACCCTCAATGGCGGCAATCCAGGCGGCCGAAGTGGCTACCACGTCAAAGTTGAACATGCCGGTATAGATGAGTTCATCCAGGTCTACGTCTCCGTAGTTGCACTCCAGCACCTTGGCGCCGGGGTTGATGGTCTTCACAATGCCCTTGAGCTTACCCAGCTCCTCGGGGGTCACATCGGCGGCCTTGTTCAGGAGCACGAGGTTGCAGAACTCGATCTGCTCAATGACCAGGCGCTCGAGGTCGTCCTCGCCAATGTCTTCCTTCTCCAGGGCGGCGCCGCCTTCAAACTCGTCCTTCATGCGCAGGGCATCCACCACGGTGGCGATGCAGTCCACGTACGGGCAGCCGTCCTTTACGGCCTGGGGGGCCAGGGCCGGCATGGTGCTGATGGTCTGGGCAATGGGAGCCGGCTCGCAGATGCCGCTGGCTTCCACCACAATATAGTCGAACTTGCGGGAGGTGGTAAGATCGGCCAGCTGGGCCACCAGGTCCATCTTGAGGGTGCAGCAGATACAGCCGTTCTGCAGGGCTACCAGGCTGTCGTCCGTTCCGCCCACGATACCGCCTTTCTCAATGAGGCTGGCGTCAATGTTCACCTCTCCAATGTCGTTCACAATGACGGCGAACTTAATACCCTTCTTATTGGTAAGAATACGGTTCAGAAGCGTGGTCTTGCCGCTTCCCAGATAACCGGTCAAAAGAAGTACCGGAATGTCTTGACGTTGCAATTTGATTTCCATATCCAATTGATATCTCTACTAATTCTCGCGCCGCAAAGATAGCGTTTTTTTTCCTGCTACTTGCATAATATTAAAAGGAAACGAGATTCCGTCGCTTCGCGCCGGCATCTCTGGGGGCTCCTTAATGAGGGCCAAACCAACTGACCTTATGCCTCTTTTGGCCGTCTGGGACCTTTGAAAGTAAGCTTTCAAAGCCCCAGACAACCAAAACAGCCAACTGCTATCGCAGTCGGCTGTAAATGTTGGTTTGCGGAGAGACCGAGATTCGAACTCGGGATACCCTTTTGGAGTATACACGCTTTCCAGGCGTGCCTCTTAAGCCACTCGAGCATCTCTCCATAGCTTTCCCGAAAAAACGGGACTGCAAAGTTAAGAACTTTTTCAGAATTCGCAAAAATTTTTATTCTTGTTGCATGAGGGGGGCTCCTTCCCACTCAGCCTTAATGGTATAACCGTTGGAGAGGGCAAAATCGGCCACGATGCTGAAGGTGGCGGAACCGGTCTTGGTAACTGTCAGGAGACCCTTAGTGAGGGTAACATCGGTGTCCCCCCAGTCGGCCAGTTTCACTACCGGTCGGCCCAGTTCTTCGCTGTAGTATGGGATGCAGTAGCCGTCTTCATTGTTGTTCATCTGGACGGAAACCATGGTTTCCTTCATGTCCTGCATGAAGTCGATGGTCTTGCCCAGGTTCTCGCACTTGATCCAGAGCCAGAAGTTTTGGGTATCCCCATTGGACAGGTTGTTGGTGAGGGTGATTTCCATCTCCTGGGGTGTGGATTCGCCCATGGTGTAATAAAAACCGGAGGCTATATCCACGCCATACTTCCTGTCCCCTTTGGTAAACCAGCCGGAATAGACCGTGATATCGGCCGTGGCCTTTGCCTCTCCGCAAATGGCCACCAGCTTGGTATAACCGCCTTCCTTGGCTACCAGTTTGCCGTTTTCAAAAGTAGCGACGTTGGGGTTGGAGTTGGTAATCACCAGGTCCTCTAGGTTGGTGGCCGTGGAGGGCGTACAGTCAACCGTGAACGTCTGTTCCTCCCCTATAAACAGTTTGGCAAACTCGGGATTGAACTCGATCTTCTGAACCAGAATGGACGCTTTATTGCATCCGGAAAGCAGGAGCGCAACGGCCCCTAAACCAATAACGAATAGCTTTTTCATATTAAAATTGATCCCTAGAACTCTTGACGGAGATAGAGGGGTTTACCGTCGGAGGTAAGGCCTTCTACCTGGAGCACCAGGCCTTCATCGGCCTTCATGGCGGGCAGCAGGAGGGTCTCTCCGGGTTGGATGTCCAGCAGCGGCTGCCACAGGAGCGTCTCCCTCTGGTTGGGATAACGAGGGTCTTCGGCGGGAGTAAAGGCCACGGGATAACCGGCGCCGGAGAAGTTGAGGATGCGAACGTTATCGCCAAAGCGGATACCGCCCAGATCTCCCTTAAAAGTCACAAAATTGGCTACACCGCTATACATGGCACGGCCGAAGGTGCAGTAATAGGGGTAGACTTCGATCCTCTGGATCAGAGCCGGATCCATGGCATAGATGAGCGAATGGTTGAACACCGGAACGCCATCTACCAGAATGAGGGACGGCAGGTCTCTGAAGGAGGAAACACCGTTCTGCAGTCTCAAGGTACGCACCTGCATCTCCAGGTCCTCTCCCCTGCCGCGGGTACGGATATCGGAGAGATACTCCACAAACACCTCGCGCAGGGTAGCAAAACGGGTATAATCGTCCAGGACGTACGTGATGTACTTGTCCGAAAGGAAGGCAATGGAACGGGTAGGAAGCCGCTGGTACAGGGTATCGGCTTCAAAGGCCGAAGTCACCTGCATGCGGGCGCCCAGGCGGGTAATCACCTCCCCCTGGGAAGGATCCAGAACCAGGTTGGGAATGTCCTTGGGAGCCAGCGTGCGGTACGGGCTGTCCATCTCCACCTTGAAGGCGGGAGCGCCTTTCTCCAGCGTGACCACCAGGTCTCCCGGGCCAAAGAAATTACAGGTGTAGAAGCGGACGCTGCCATCGGCCTGCAACTGGCCGGAATAAATGTCTTCCAGATGGCCGGGGCGGGAGATGAACACTTCCTGGGACTCAAGAGTACGGATGGGCTGACCGTCGGTCTGGGTGAGATGCAGGGTAAGGATCTCGCCATCGAACTCCGGCACCACATTCTGGTTGCCGGAAGAAGCAGGCGCATCCAGGATCTGCCCCAGCGAGGCCGTTCCGTACTGGGCCAGGGGCTCGTTGCGGAAGACGGAAACGGAAAGGCTGGCAGGGACCTTCGAGGTAAGGCTGATCTGTCCGTTAGCGGATAACTCGGCACTGATGGCAGGCGAATTGGGCAGAGCCTTGGGAGCGGCCGGAGCCTTTTCTACCACCACGGCATCGGTCACGCGGGCGGTGGACAGGGTGTTATAGACGGAGATGATGCGGGAACCCTTACGGGCATCGTAGCCCTCTTCCCTCTTGGAAAGGGCCGTATAAGCGCTTAAACGGTAGTTGCCGGTAGGAAGGCTCTGCGGGAGCACCAGGGTGCCGGCGCCCCGGCCATGAAGCAGCGCCACTTTGCCGCTCACCGCCATTCCCTGGGCCGAAGTGAGCTCCAGATAAGCCACGGCACTCACATCGGAAAGACTCACACCGTCCGACACATCCACACAGAAGGCCGACAGATAGACGGTCTCTCCAGCGGCGTACCAGCTACGGTCGGTGGTTACGTAGGTACGCTCTACCCGCTGGGCAAAGGCCGGGCAAAGCAGCCCGGCGGCCAGTATGACTAACAAGAATCGTTTCATGTTGCTATCCTCCTATTCGGGCCAGTCCTTGGGTTTTACCACAGTGCCGCCCAGCGTACGACAATCCATACAAGCCTCCTGAATCCAGACATAAAAGAGAACCTCGTCTACGAAATCAATCATCCAGGGACGGTATCCCTGCGCATAGCGCTGGGCCATTTCAAATATCTTCACGCCCCTCTCGTCTCCACTGCCCACGGTGGCCTTCATCAGGTTATCATACAAATCGCGGGGCTGCTTATAAACACGGACATCCTCGTGCTTGATAAAGATGTCTTTGGTTACCAGCTCGGAAACGCCTATGTATCCGATAACCTGGGCGCTCGGATTGTCTTCGTTGATGATATTACCGCGCAGGATGCTGGGGATGGGAGAGAACAGATCTCCCGTCTGGGTGGAAGCATTCTCTATACTCTCCCAGTAGGCAAAGCTCTCCTTGGAGACCATGCGCAGGGACACAATGGAGTGGTACATCACGCTGATACGGCGGTCGTTCTGCCCCAAGGTGCGGTACACATAATCCACCATCTTGTTGGACTCCATGGCGCCGGTGGTTATGAGCGTGGTTACACCCTTGATGGTGCTGTCCCAGCAAGTATAGTTGGGATAGTGTCCGGGCACGTCAAAGATGCGGCCGTAAGAGTCTCCGTAATGGGAATCCCAGGTAGGGAAAATCTGTATACCCTGCTCAGGTTCCTTTCCTCCTCTGGGGATATACCGGAGGGTAGTGGTGGTATTGGCGTGGTATTCCCACTCTTCGTCCTGGGCCAGGCAATAGTAGGGTGTGGTGCCATCCGAATGGAAGGTAACCCGCACATCCAGGTGGTCATCGGCGGCCTTGTAGGAAAGGCTGTCAATCACCGGGGCCCCTTGCACGGTTTCCCAGCTGCTCACGTAATGGTGATTCTGTTCCTGGTCATACACATGCAGGCGATAACGGACATCGGGCCGGAGGTTGCGCGTATCCAGCGAGCAGGAGCCCCAGGAGGGTACTCCCTCCACAATGGTGCCGTCTTCTCCCTCCACCTGGGCGGTAAAGCCAACGGGAATGCCCCAACCCGGGTCGTAATAGGATGTGGCCTTGGTCTGGTTGCTCTTCCCCTCCAGGACCTCGGGGTTCAGGCGGGTAAAGTTGATGGTAGTGGTGCCGCCCACCATGATATCGCCTTCGATAACCACAGTGTACTGGTCCCCGGTCAATTCTGCCTCAAAGTCATAGACGCAGCCTCCTAAAAGGGGCAGCAGGGCTGCAAGGATGATAAGCTGCTTTTTCATTAGAACTTCAGGTTAAGATTGATGTAAGGGATCTGGGAGGCAAATACGGAAACCATATGGCCTTTGGGCTTGTCTGTGGGGCCGTCCACCGTATAGTAGACGGAATAGACATTCTTTCTTCCCGTAACGTTGTAAACGCCTATGGTAAAGGACAGATGGGTGAGCCGCTTGAGGTAGTGGCTGGGCTCTACGTTGATGGCCAGGTCCAGGCGGAAGTAATCCGGGATGCGCAGGGCGTTTCTCTCGGAATAAGCCAGGCGGCGGACACCGCCGTAGTAGAACACGCCCACGGGTACCGTCACGGGACGGCCGGTAGAGTAATCCAGGTTGGCCGAAATGCTATAGCGATGGGTGAACTTGTAATTGGCCACCATCTTCACGGTGTGGGGTCTGTCGTGCGGGGTATTGTACCATTGCCCATTGTTAATGGGGAAGGGGTCATCGGCCTGGGTTTCCTTCATGCGTGAACGGGCGTACGTGTAGGATACCCAGCCATTGAGGCGACCGGTGGATTTGCGGACCATGAGCTCGGCACCATAGGCGCGGGCCGTGGTGGTGAGCAGGTCATCGGCCAGGTTCTCGTTCATGACCAGCGTGGCGCCGGAGCGGTAGTCCACGCTGTTGTAGCTGCGCTTATAGTAACCTTCCAGGGAGATATCCACCGGGCCCACGGTCCAGTACATGCCTGCGGCCGCCTGCCAGCCGTCCTGCGGCTTGATGCGGTCCGAGGCCATGACCCACACGTCCATGGGTGATACCGTGGAGGAGTTGGTGATCATGTGGATGTTCTGGCGGAAGCTGTTGATACCGGCCTTCACCGTCCAGCTGGGCAGGATGGAGAATTTGGCCGAAAGACGCAGCTCCGGCATGAAGTAGAAGGTGCTCTTGCCCAGGGGCATGAAGCCGCCCAGACGTACGCCGCCATCCAGGGAGAAGCGGTCGCTCACCGTCCAGTTGTCACTGATGTACAGGGACGGCTCCACTCCCATCTGAAGGCCCAGGTCACGGTCTTTGATACCCGATGCCTCTCCCAGCGGCATCATGCGGCCGGAGTGGAAATTGAAGACATTGGTCTGGAGACCGTAAGAGAGCGTATGGGCCTGCGAGACGGTAGATTTGAACTTGAGCTTGAGGTATTCCTGAGCCAGGGCATGCTTGTAGCGATAGGCTCCGTAATCATAGCTCTGGTCTCCGTCAATGGTGGTCTGGTAGGAGTCGTAACCGGCGCTGACCTCCATGTTGTTGCTGGCGTTCATGATATGACGCCAACGGGCCGAAGCATTGAGGTTGGAGTAATGGAAGGAGGTATCGGCTGCAAAGGAGAACTTGTCACGGGACCAGTAGCCAAAAACCTGGAAGGTGTTCTTGGCGTTGGGCTTGTGGGTAATGGAGGCGTTCACGTCCTGGAAGGAGGTCTTGCCGCCATGGTAGTTGCTGTTCTTGGGCAGCAGGCCCAGGATCCAGTTGGAATAGGTGGTACGGCCGCCCAGGGTGAAGGTGGTCTTGTCCTTCACCAGCGGGCCTTCCAGGTGGAGGCGGCTGGTCAGCAGGCCCAGGCCCAGGGAGCCGGTGATCTTCTTGGCATTGCCTTCCCTGGTACGGATATCAAGCACCGAGGAGATGCGGCCTCCGTATTCGGCCGGGATGGAGCTCTTGTATAGTTCGGCCTCCGAGATCAGGTCCGGATTGAACGACGAGAGGATGCCGAACATATGGTTGGGATTGAAGACCGTTCCGTCGTTGTAGAGGATGAGGTTCTGGTCCACCGAGCCGCCGCGGACGTTGAAGCCCGAGGAGGCCTCGCCCACCGACTGCACGCCCGGCAGGGCCAGTACGGCCTTGATGATATCGGCCTCTCCAAAGGCGGTGGGGATCTTCTGGAGGCGGTCGGCCTGGATCTTTTCTACGCCAATGCGGGCCGTGCGGTGGAGGGAGACACTCTCGGCCGAAATGGAAGCGGCCTTGAGGGTAACCACCTTTTCCGTCATTTCTACGTCCAGACCGCCGTCTTCGAAGATGCGCACTTCCAGGCGCATGTCCTCCATGGGATAGCCGCTGAAGTTGAGGTGGTTTTCTCCGGTGGGCACCTGCATGCGCCAGAAGCCGTAGCTGTCGGTCATGGCGTAGTTGGAGGATTTCTCGTCATAGACGGTGATGCCCACGAGGGGCTCCGAGGTGGCCTTATCGCGCACATAGCCGTGGATGACGGCCTTGCCGCCCTTACGCATGCGCTTCTCGTCTCCAATCTCGTAGACTTTGTTCAGATAGGTAGCCGCTACGTTCTGCTCCTGCAGCACTTCCTGCTGCTGCGCCCGGCCCAGTTTGAACCAGTCGGTGCTAAGGGTGGGCCGGAGAGAGTGACCATGGATGATATACAGACTGCCCTCCCACTCCGAGGCGGTATAACCGGCCGATAGGAGTTTTTTCAGGGCCTGGTCCAGGAACTGGGCACGGGGGGCCGCCACGCTGTAGGTGGCAGGGTCGTCCCCGGCATGGGCAATGAAGAGGCTGCTGCCCGACACCCGGCGCATGACCTGCACCAGGGAATCGGCCGATACCATACGGACGCTCACCGTATCGTTTTGGGCTTGGGCGGCCAACGGCAGCAACAGGACCGCCAGAAGGATACTAATGCGTCTCATGGGAATTGACTGATTGAATGGCGTTGCGGATTTTCCGCTTACTGCGAAGACGCTGTACCGTACCGTCTTCCTTGACCCAGTACCAACTTTCCTTGTGCTGGAAGTAGTTCACCAGGTTGGTACGGTAATGGGGATCATTGTAACCGATATAGCCTCTGGCGTCCCGGTTGAGATCCATCAGGTGGTTGAGAGATTTGTCTACTTTCTTGTAAACGGCTCCACGGCCACTGACCACCCGCTCGTAAAAACCGGCCGGAACGTCATAGCCCTGATAAGCCAGGTTCACATAGGTCCGGGTTCCCCGGGTAAAATACTCTACCCGTTCCAGACCCAAATCCAGGATAATCGGAGAACCATCCTGCTGCAGCAGTACGTGCTGGAGGACGGCATCCAGCTGGAAGTTCAGGTTTTGGTAGGTTTTGCCTTCGAAACGGATTTCTCCCGGTCTGAAACCAAGGGTATCTACCAGATACGTTCCGTTGAAGTTGTTGCCGTAGACGTCGGCTACGCGGGCCCTGAAAAGGGGTAAATCGGCCCCTGCAGCCTGAGCATAGGTACTATAATCTGAATCCTGTGCATTTAGCAGGCCCGGCGCGCATAAAAGCAGCGCAGTGAGGAGGATGGTCTGAATGTTTTTCACGAGGATAAAGATACATCTTTTTCTTTGGAATTCCCACACTGATAATAAAAAACCAGGCGGCCCGGGGGGGTCGCCTGGAATAGTATCTGGTTGAACCGATTATTTCTGATCGGAATCCCACCATACGGGGATGGTCCAAGCATCGTCGGCGCGGTTCCAGTTGCTCAGCGAGTTGTCAGCACCGGGAACCTCCAGGCCAATAGCGATGAGGTTCTTGGAGTTGTAGTTGTACTCGTGGGAGCACTGACGCCAGCGGCGATAGAACTTGCCGTTAGGAATAGCCTTCTGGGCACCAGCCACCTTGTCGTGGTAAGCGGGGATGTCCCAACCCAGGAAGATGCCCTTGTTGAAATCGTAGCGGCGCATGTCGTTCCAGTTTTCAACGGAGAACTGGAGGGCCAGACGCTTCTGGGTCATGATACGGCCGAGGGTGATGTCGGCGGCGGTACCAATACCGTTGGCCAGGAAGTACTGGATATCGATTTCATCCATGGGAGTGAAGGACGGGCAGGAAGCCAGGGTGGCGTCTTCGGCAACCCAAGCTTTGAGCTTCTCGTTCATGAGTTCGATGGCAGCCTTGATACCTTCCTTGTAGGCAGCGTAAGCACCGGCCTTGTCATTCTTGTTGAAGAGAACTTCGGCCTTGATGAAGCACGCCTCCATGTAGGTACCTACATAGGTGGGAGCGGAAACGCGGCTATAGAAGGAGCCGGATTCGGCAGAATTATCATCAAGCTCACCACTGGCTTTTGAGCCACGACGGTAGAGAAGGTCTTTCTTGGCGGCATAGCCCTTGGACTCGCTGGTGCACTCTACGTATACGGTATCACCCTTGCGCAGTGCATTATCACCAGAGATAACAAAATGTCCAAGATTTTTAATCTTCTGCTCGTAGTTTAACGAATTAAACTCTTCGTCTGTAATATGCGTTCCTTTAGCTTCATTATATTCCTTGGCGTCTTTGTACAAGACATCAGGTGCCCATGAAGCACGCATAGGGCCTTTCTCGCTATTGATATTGGACAGCATATCCACACCCAGGGAACGACGCCATTTGCCGTCATTAGACCACTTGATCTCAGCAGGAGTGTTGGCACCCTTGGTAGAACGAGCCCAAGGAATGAGGTGGTCGGCACGGGGGTCTTCGATACCCAGACCGTCAAAGTTGGTCAGGTTGTCATAGAGCATCTTGGTAACCATGTAACCGGCGTTCATACCGCAAACGGAGTAGAGCGGGGAATAATCCACGGGCTCATCCCAACCCAGATAGTCGTGGGTCGCACCGTTGTCGTCGGTATGGTTGATGACGGTGTTGTCGGCGTTGCTCTGCATGGCCTTGCTTAGGCAATCCAGAATAGTAGCCTCATCGTACTTGCCTTCCAGATAGCTGCCGGCGCCCTTCTTGTTGAGCTTGTTGATCCAGCGGGCCTTGAGGAGGTAGCAGAGTTTGAGCCACTTACTCGTGTCACCGTTGTTCCAGAAATCGCCCACGGAGAGCGGAGGAAGGGAGACGTCAATGGGTTTCTGAAGGAGCTCGATGGCCTCGTCCAGCTGGTCGAAGCAACCCAGATAGATGGTCTTACCGGTGGAGTACACGGGAAGAGCGTTCTGGGACAGACCATCCTCATAAGGCATTTCACCGTAGAGGTCGGTCATGAGCATATAGCCATAGGCCAGCAGGGCCTGGGCCACACCGGCGTAGTGCCAGTTCTCAGCGGCCATAGCCTTAGCATAGATATCCTTGAGGGTAGGACCAGCGCCTACGAAGAACCACTGGTAGGGAGTGGTCACCTGACCATCAACAGGATTCCAATAGGAGACATGCCAGTAGTTACCTCCATCGTAATAACGAGTCCAGTCACCCATGGCCATGCCGGTACGCCAGGCAGCGAACTGAGTGGCGCTGTTGGTGTAGAACTCACAGTGGGCCAGCTCGAGCTGATACTCAGCGGCGTCCAGAGTGGGATTTTCAGGGTCCGTGTTAACATCCAGCCACTTGCTGCAGGAAACTGCCGAGAGGGCTGCAATCACAAGACCGCTAACCAGTATAGATTTGAAAAGTTTCATAATCAATGATGCAATTAAGTTCGACGGTCAGATTAGAAGGTAAGGTTGATACCGAAGGTAAAGCTGGAAGTAGCAGGAGTACCCAGGTAGTCGAAACCGACGGAGGAGGAACCACCGCTACCGGCACCGGAGGCGGCCACCTCAGGATCGCCATCGTAGTTGGTGAACAGGAGCACATTGCTGGCCGTAGCGGCAACAGAGGCGCGCTTGATCACGCGGGTCTTCTGCAGAAGCTTCTTAGGAAGATCGTAGCTGATGGAGAGGGTGCGCAGACGCAGGGAGTTAACCTTGGTGAGCCAGTTGGCAACCTCAGAGTTGTAAGCGCCCGTATAGTAGTTCTTGATGATGTTGTAACCGCTGGTCTGCTTGTTGTTGTAATCATACACACCGTCGGGAGCCCAGTTGTGGGTCTCTACAGCACCGTAGACAGGGTTGCCGTTGGCATCCTTGCCGGTCTGCTGAACACCGGTGATGGTGAGGGTCTGGTTACGGACGTCGGCAGAGAACTGGCTGGTACCGGCATTGGTCATAGCATACTTGGTGCCGTTGAACACATCGCCGCCCACGCGGAATTCCCACAGCATGTTGAAGGTGAAGCCCTTGAAACTGAGGGTATTGTTCCAACCACCGGTGAAGGTAGCTTCACGGTTACCAATCTCGTAGGAATAAACACCGTCGGAGGTAGGGAAGCCGTTCTTGTCAATTACGAGCTGACCCTGGAGGTCACCGTAATCGGCGATGCAGTTACCGTCCTTATCATAGACATTCTCAACACGGGTCCACTTGGTACCGGTGATGGCCATGAAGTGACCGCCGGACACGGTGGCTGCGCGGGCGCCGCCATACTGGACATCCGTTACGTACATGATTTCCATGCCTTCCGGAAGACCGGTCATGGTACCGCGGTTGCCGGCCATGTTCAGGCTGCTTTCCCAAACGAAGTCCTTGGTCTCGATAGGAGTACCGCTGATGGAGAGTTCCAGACCCTTGTTGTACACGTTACCTGCGTTGATGGAGCAGAAGATGTAACCGGTGGACTGAGGGCCACGGGGGCTCAGAATCTGGTTGAAGGAGTCGTTGGTATAGTAAGCGAGGTCAAAGTTGAGTCTGTGCTTGAAGAAGTGCAGCTCGAGACCAATTTCAGAGGACTTGGACATTTCAGGGAGCAGTCCAGGGTGACCACGGGTCCAGGTGGCACCTACGCCGGTCTTGCCCAGCAGATAGGAACCAACGGGCCACAGCTGGGTGTTGGTCTCATAAGCACCGGTATCCTTACCTACCTTGGCCCAGGATGCACGGATCTTACCGAAGGTGAGGATGTCGTCGCTCATCCAACCCTGATCCTGGAGGAACTGGGTGAAGACGATGGCGCCGCTCACGGAAGGATAGAAGTAGCTGCGGTTCTCGATAGGAAGGGTGGAGGTCCAGTCGTTACGGCCGGTAGCGGAGAGGAAGATGGTGTTCTTCCAGTCGAGGCGAACTTCACCGAATACACCGATCAGGCGCTTCTTGGTAGCGGAGTGGGAGAATTTGCGGTTGTTCTCGGTAGCGTTGGCATAGGAGAAGAACTCAGGCACCTCGAAGTTCCAGGCCATCTTGTAGTTGCGGTCGGTGGAGGTGTCATCGGTCTGCATACCCAGCATGATGTTGCCGGAGAAGTCACCGATCTTAGCATTCCAGTTGGACATCACGTTGTGGGACATGTAGGTGTACTTGAGGATGTTGTCACTCATCATACCCTTCTGCCACACCTGCTTCACAACACCGTTGGAAGCCACGCGGGTGGAGTTGGTCTGGTTGTAGGTATCTACACCGACACGGTAGTTGATGAACCACCACTTGGTAATGTCTGCACGGACATTGATAGCACCGGTGAAACGCTCGGTCTTATCGAAATAGTGGTCCTTATTGATGATCCAGTAAGGGTTGTTCTTTTCTTCCCAAGGATCCAGTTGATCACCTACACCTTCGAGTTTGTAACGGCTGCCGTCAGGGTTGGCCCAGTGGGTCATATCGTCGCTGGGAGCCCAGGTGTAAACGGAAGCCAGAGCACCGGAACCGGAGGAGTTGTACAGACCGCCGGAAGTCAGGGTACGGTCGGTATTGGCCACGGAGTAAGCCACATTGGCGCTCACAGTGAAGATGTCCAGGAACTTCTGCTCGCCGTTGAAACGGAAGGTGGTCTTGTCGTAACCGGTACCGGGAACGATACCCTTCTGGTTGTAGTTGGAGGCGGAGAGGAAGAAGTTGCTGTTCTTGGTACCACCGGAGACGCTGATGTTGTTATCCCAAGTACCTGCAGTCTGGAAGAAGTTGCGAACGTTGTCGTAGTAGGGACCGCTGTATCTCTCACCCCAGGAGGTGTAGGACTTGTCGTTTTGGACGGAATTGATCAGGTTACCGGAAGCATCGTTGATGTCATCGATATAACCTCTCTTGAACTCGTTCTGAACAGCCGGGAGAGTGCGGGCCCAGGAGGTGGTGTACTTGCTGTTGAAGTTCACCTCTACGGCGCCGTCCTTACCTTTCTTGGTGGTGATGAGGATCACACCGTTAGCTGCCTTGGAACCGTACAGAGCGGAAGCGGCAGGGCCCTTCAGGATGGACATGGACTCGATATCCTCGGGGTTGATATCCATCACACGGTTGGAGGAAGTGGTGTAAGCGGAACCGCTACCGTCGAAAGCCGTATTACCCACAACCTGAGTGGAGTTATCGTAGATGATACCATCCACAACAAACAGAGGCTGGTTGTCGCGGCTCTCGGAACCGGAAGTACCACCACGCAGGATGATGGAAGCGCCGGCACCGGCAGCACCGGAAGACTGGGTAACGTTAACACCGGCGATCTTACCGGAGAGAGAGTTGATAGCGTTAGCCGTCTTGTTGCGCATCAGTTCCTCGGAATTGATGTCCTCGACAGCATAACCAAGGGATTTACGCTCACGCTTGATACCGAGAGCGGTAACAACGGATTCCTCCAGGAATTCATTGTCTTCCTTCATGGTAACCACCATGTTGGCTTCGGCAGCCTGATCCACAGTGGTGTAACCAATGCAGGAGAACTCCAGGACGGCACCGGGACGGACGGTGATGGCAAATTTACCATTTCCGTCGGTCATGGTACCGGTAGAGGTTCCCTTGACGATGACGCTGGCACCCGGAACGGGTTCTCCTTGAGCATCAACAACAGTACCCGAGATGCGGGTCTGCTGCTGATCGGCCACGACCTCAGACGAGGAAGCGGCGGCAAACGCAACACCCGATCCCATGAGCAGGAGAGCCGTTGCGCATGCAGCGAAAAGCTTTGTCATTTTCATAAGTTAGTTAATAATTAGGTAGTGTGTGTCTTGGTTGTTGGTTTTGTGTTCGCCATTTCAGGCACAAAACAGCGCAAATATAATCGGTTTATGGCAAAGCAACAAGAAAAATTTAAACTTTTTATAAATATTAGTAAATCTTTTTATAAAGTCGCTTCCTCTATTGTAAAGAATCTAGCAAAGAGCCCAAATCTTCGTAATTGGAGAAATCCACCGAAGTCTCCTGCAGATAGGCCTCTATGGCCTCTTTCTTAGCCGGAAATAATTTTTGAAGAGAACGCTTGGAGGGTACAATCACGCGTCCTTTCTTATAAAAGAAGGGAGTCTCCTTTAATTCATATTTAACATTGGAAAAGCGGAACGTGGCGCCCGTGTCCGTAGAAGTCCCCCCCACCGTTTTGATGCTGCTGGTGGCCGAAGAAGTGCCGTAAGCACCTGCCTTGCGGTCGTCAAAGACCATTCGTTTCTCTACGCACAAAAGGACATCGCCATAATCTGCCACCACCCCAAGATACTTGTCCTGAACATGCAGGAACAGCACATTGGAGATGGAAACACTCTCCACTTGGGAAGGGTCGACCAGGGTCTTTTCGGACCCGTCCGTATCCAGGAAACGAAGCGTCTGGTCCAGGGTAGAGATATTGAAGGTTCCCCTGGAATACCCGCCGTCCTTATAAAGAAGGCTTCCCGGGCCGAAGGAGGGCATCACATACCGGACGCTGTCCGGCAAAGTGGCTTCGAACTCAGCTTGGGCCGATTGGGCCGAAGCCAGGGGAATCGCCAGGGCAAAAGCCAGAAGGGAAAAGAAAAGCTTTTTCATCTTGGTCATAAAAAAGGGAGGGTTCGAAAACCGAGCCCTCCCCTATCAAACAATTATTCAGAAATCTCTATTACCAACCGGGATTCTGTTTGATGGTGTATCCCTTTTCAGCGTACTGGTTGATCACGTCGGTGCAGATAGGTTCCAGATAGTTGCGAACATCCACGTTACGGGCGTCGCGGTCTGCAATCTTCTGAGGACGGAGGAAACCACGCATCACGGACACATCACTCACCTTGCTGCTCCAGAACTGAGGCTCACCAAGTTTGATGGTACCGTCGGCGTTGGAGTTGGCGATAGGATAAACAGCCACAACATCAAAGTTGGCAGAGGTGAGGAGGTTGTAACCTACGTTGGCCTTGGTCTTCTTCAGGTTGGTGTTCTGAGCGTGACGGTTGCCAGGGAGGTCGGCAGCCTGCTCAGCAGACAGAGTAGCAGCGAGGTCAAGCTCTACCCAGCCACCGACACCGAGGTCGGGGTTGTTGGCGATGAGCATGAGCTCCAGCTGGCCCCAACGGCGGATATCCTGAGGACGATACTGCTCCAGGAAGAACTCCATACGGCGCTCGCGGCGGATTTCCCAAAGGAGCGGGGAGGTAGCGCCGGCGGTCTTGTAACCCAGGGTGGTCTTGATAGGATCACCAAGACGGTCGGGATCGTCGGGCAGGTTGCTCAGCTGCAGATGGGCGGTCTTCTTGACACCCTTGTCGATAGCGGTCTGGTCCAGCGGACGCTCACGGATGGCGTTGATGGACTTATCCAGATCGGCCTGGGTCACAGCCGTGCCACCAAAGTGGTCGGCGAGTTCGGCCTTGGCCTCAATCCAGTTGAGAACGGTCTCGGCGTAACGAACGCAAGGGTAACCGTTTTCGTTGGTATCGGAAGCGTAGCAGGTAGGGCAGGTCTTGCCATTGTAGGCATACTGAACACCAATACGGTCGATGAACTTCTCGGAATACAGACCGGTAGGACCGGAGAGGACGGGCTCGTCTACGAAGGAAGCTTCGAAGCGAGGGTCACGGGTCTTAACCATATCCTGCATTCTCCAGCTGTCGGCACCGGCAACGTTGGTCTTGGAATAAGGCTGACCGTCGTTGCAGATCCAGGCCTTGAGGGTGGAGAGGTTACCGGAAGTAATCTGGCTCTCGTAACCACCGTTACCGCCGGAGTAAGAGGCGATGCAGTGCTGGGCAGAGCTGTTCACGCTCTTGTTGTACTCACGATAGAGGATGATTTCCTTGCTGGCGGGAGTGGTGTAGAGGGTTCCGAAGAGGGTGCGGAAGTCGGTATCGAAGGCAAAGTTGCCGGAATCGATAACCACGGCGGCAAAGTCGCGGGCGGCCTCGAGGAACTTCTTGGCGTTGGCGTCGATATCGGAGCAGGTCTTCATGGCCTCATCGTTCTTGTGATAGACATACCAGGTGCCTTCGAACAGCATGCAACGGGAAGCGATGGTACCTACTACATACTTGTTGATGTAGTTCTTACCGTCGTTTTCACGAACGTTGGCGATAGCGAATTTGAAGTCATCCAGGACATTGTTCATAACCGTGGAACGAGGATCGCGATCCTTGAACTGGGAATCGAAGTCGTCGGTTGCCACCTCATCGCCATAGTAAGGAACGTCACCGAAAGATTCCACCAGACGGCTGTATTCCCAACCACGGAGGAAACGGGCCACACCCATCCAGTGATTGTACTCGGAGTCGGTCAGATAACCGCCTTCCTTCATGGTCTCCAGACGGTTGATCAGGAGGTTCCACTTACGGACATAAGCAAAGTTCCAGGCAGAACCGGCACGACGGGCCAGCCATACACCACGGTAGGGAGTGGATTCGGCACGGTACCAGTTGTCGGCGGGAACGGAGAGCAGGATGTTGCGCTGCACACCGGAGGAAGTGTAATCATCACTATATTCACCGGCAGAGTACACACCGGGGGCGTTTACCTGGCCCCAGTTGTCGGAATAGCCGCTGAAATAGTTACCATAGGCGCCGTTCACAAAGAGACGGACATTTTCTTCGGTCCTCCAGTAGGTAACGTCGTCCAGAGAGGTCAGGTTGTCCCTGGTCAGGAACGTCTGGCACGCGGTGAACGAAAGCGTAAGAGCGGCCGCGAAAAGAATATTGATATACTTTTTCATATGCTTATACAATTAGAAGGTAACCTGAATACCGAAAGAAGCACTCTTGTAAGCAGGGGCACCTACACCAGCGAAGCTGGAGTTGTAGTTGCTCTCGTTGAAGGAGGAGTAACCGGTGATTTCTTCCGGATCGATAGGCAGTCCACGGAGATGATCAAAGGTGAAGAAGTTCTCCAGGGATACGTATACACGGGCTTTCTGCATGTTGATCTTGCTGGTGATCTTTCTGGGAATGGTGTAACCCAGGGTGATGTTCTTGATGCGCATGTAAGCCATGTTCAGGAGGTAGCGGTCGCTGGGAAGCATGTTGAAGATGAGGCTACGGCCGCAGTTGGCAGCTCTGGGATAGAAAGCGTCGTAGTTGGCGTCTACCACCTTGCCGTTCTCAACAGTCTCATACCAGAAGTCGTTGGCAAAGGTTGCAGCCATACCACCGTCGCCGGAGCTGAAGCCGGGGATGGAGGTCCAGGAGGAACCAACCATGTCGCGCTTACCAACACCCTGCAGGAAGACGGAGAAGTCGAAGCCCTTGTAGTCGAGGTCTACGCGGAAACCGTACTCGTAACGGGGAGTGGTGTTACCGATAACATCCAGGTCACCGTGACGGGACTTGCCCCAAAGTTCGGGCTTGCCGGGAGCGTTTTCTTCGTTATAGGTACCGATGAGTCTCTCACCGTCGCTGATGAGGCCGTCACCGTCGAGGTCAACGAACTTCACATCACCAGGACCGGAGATGAGGCTACCGTTGGCGATACGGCCCTGGGTAGCGTAGTTCTTACCGTCGGCGTACTGATAGTAGGCACCGTATTTATCGGCCTGCTTGATCAGGTTGCCATTGGCATCGCGGGCAAAGTCATCGTTCTGGAAGAGGCGGTCTACACGATAACCCCAAATCTCACCATCCACCTTGCCGTTGTACCAACCGTCCACAGACTGGGAGTTGTTACCGTACTTGGTGATGATGGTCTGGGCGTCGGCCAGCGTTGCGGTTGCGGAAACGCTGAGACCGTTGGAGAAGGTCTTGCCGTAGCTGACCTCGAGTTCCCAACCACGGGTTCTCAGGTCACCATAGTTACCCTTAGGAGCCGTAGCACCGATATTGTAACCGAGGCCTTCCATAGGAACGATCATGTTCTTGGTGTCACGCTGATACCAGTCGAAGGTTACGTTAACCTGGTTGAACAGGGAGAAGTCGAGACCGAAGTCCAGGGTGGTGATGTCCTGCCAGGTGATATCGGAAGCAACCAGGCCGGGAGTTGCATAAGCAGAATCCTTAACACCGCTGTGCATCCAGTAAGTGGTCTGGGCAGACATCAGAGGAATATACAGGGAAGAAGCAACGGTCTGGTCACCGATCATACCCCAGGAAGCGCGGAGCTTCATGGAAGAGAGGACGTTCTTAGCAGAAGCCATCCAAGGCTCTTCCGTCACACGCCAACCGGCGGAGAAGGAAGGGAACCAACGCCATTTCAGAGCGGACGGGAACTTGGAGGAACCGTCGTAACGGAGGTTGGCCTCCAGGAGGTAACGCTCTTTGTAGTTGTAGTTGATACGGCCGAAGAAACCGACGGTGGAACTCCAGGTGTTGTTGCCGTCAACGGTTTCGGTACCGGTAGCGAGCTTGAACTGAGGGTTGGAGATATCCATCAGGTCCTTCTTCTGAGCCCATACGTAGGTGTAGTCGTAACCCACGATGTTGGAACCCAGCATGAAGTTGAACTGGTTCTCACCAAGCTTGAGGTCATAGGAAGTGGTGATGTTCCAGGTCTGACGCTGAGAAGTACCGGAATCCTGGTTGATGAGGTTGTAAGTGGAAGGCTGGTACATTTCAACGGGCAGACCGTAAGCGGTGATCTGGGAGCCCAGGCCGTTGAACTGATTCCACTCGTTCTCTACAGTGTAGATGGAGCCGTTCTTGAGGAGCGGAGTAGCGGAACCCCAGGTGTTGGCACCGTAAATGGTGTAACCGGGCTTGAAGGTCTGGGTGTTGTTATTGGCATAAGTGTAGTCAATATTGATGTTCCAGTTCTTCAGAGGGGTGATGGTGGTACCCACGTTCACGCTCTGGTAGAGGGTCTTGGTCTTGGCCTGGTGAGCGATGGAGGTTTCATAAGCCATCGTACGGAGGTCGTTACCACTCTCGTCCTTGGATACGAGCGGATAGTTGGAGGGCCAACGGAAGAGGTAGTACCACTGGTCGGCAGTGGTGGAAGTGGTGGACAATGCCCAAGACTTGGTGGAGTGGGTCATCATCATACCGGCGTGTACATTGAGCCAATTGTTGATCTGGGTGTTGATACGTACATTGGCATTGTAACGGCGATAGAAGTCGTAGTCCGTGTTCTTCATCATACCCTTCTGGTCCAGATAACCCAGGCTGATGTTGTAGTCGGTTCTGCCCTTGTTACCGGCAACGGAGATGTTGTGGGTCATGGACGGAGCGGACTTGCGAACATTATAGTAGTAAGGATCGTAGGTACGGATTCCGATCTTACGGCCGGAACCGTCTACATACCAGTCACGACCATAGGTCATGGGAGAATCGGGATCCAGCTTGCCGTTACCGTACTTCTCTTTCCAAGCCACGGCGGCGTTGTAACCGGCACGGTCGATGAGCCAGAAAGCGCCCACGGGGTTGTAGTTACCCGTACGTTCGGCGGATTCTACCCAGTAGTGGAGGCCTTCAACATCGGCCATCTCATACTTCTGAGCCATGCTCTGGAAGGCGAAGTTGCCGGAATAGGTGATGTTCACGCGGTCGGCTTCCTTAGCACCCTTCTTGGTGGTGATCAGGATAACACCGAAAGCAGCCTTTGCACCGTAGATGGAGGCGGAGGCAGCATCCTTCAGGATGGAAACGGACTCTACGTCATCGGGGTTCACGAGGTTGAGGGAAGGGATCTCAACGTTATCCAGGAGGATAAGCGGAGAGGAGGAACCTTCGATGGAACCACGCTGACCACGGATGCGGAGGATGGCGTCGGAACCCACTTCCGTGGAACCTACGCGCACGTTCAGACCGGGAGCCATACCCTGCAGGCCACGGGCCACATCAGGAATAGGACGGCTCTCGAGGGCCTTGTCCACATTGACGGAAGTAACGGCACCGGTCAGGTTCACTTTCTTCTGTGCACCGTAACCTACCACAACCGTCTCTGCAATGAGTTCGGCATCGTCTTCCAGGACAATTTTAACATTGTCCTTGGCAGCTACCTCAACGGTAACATAGCCGATGCAGGAAACCTCCAGCGTAGCACCGGGACGAACGCTCAGGGAGAAGACACCCTTGGCGTCGGTCATGGTACCCGTGCTGGTTCCTTTGATGATGACACTGGCGCCCGGAACGGGAACGCCCTGAGCATCAACAACAGTTCCGGAGATACGGACCTGCTGCTGATCTGCTACCACCTCATACGAGGAAGCAGCGGCAAATGCGTTGCCACTTCCGAGCAGAAGGAAGGCAGCCGCAAATGCAGCAAGAAAATTTGTCATTTTCATAGAAAAACAACGATTAGTTAATAAATAGGTAGTGTGTGTTAACTAGTATTTCTAGGTTATAGGTTTTAGACGTAACGTGGAACAAAGATACAGCCTTTAATCAAATTGGGCAAGAAAAACTTAATATTTTTTAATAACCCCCGCCCTTCTTAATCTTTTTTAGAAAGTCAAAAGGGCGGGGATTAATATTTAATTATGTGAAACTGAGCCTATTTCAGTGCTTCGGCCAGGGCTTCCCAATGTTCGGGGGTCATGCTACCGGGGGTAAAGAGGCAGATGCCTGCGGCTCCGGCCTCGCGGGCGCCCTTGACGGCGGTTCCCATCTCGGACGGGATGAGGCCGCTCTGCTCGGGGTCTTCCAGTTCCACTTTGCGCTTCCATTCACGGCAGATGAACAGGCCGCTCATGACGGGCTTGTCCGGGACGGCTGCCACTTCTTCGGCCGTTACCTCCCCTACCCACTCGGCGGGCTGAAGATAGAAATCGTTGTAGTTCATGGGGAAGACCATGTCCACATCCCACTTGTTCCACTCCTGGCGCACCATCCAGTAGGCGTGCGACTTAGGGCCGGGGAAGACGTCTGCACTCACCTTCTTGCCGGTGGCGTGGACGGCGGCGCAGATCTCGTTGACCAGGGCGGTTACGTTGTCGCAGCGGAACTGAGCCCATTCGGCCACCTTGGAGGGATCCTCAACGGCTTTGATGTCTATGCCGGTGAGCTCCTTGAAGGCGGCTACGCAGTCGTCGCAGTAGCAATAGTCGGCCGGGGCGTATTCCTCGTCCATCACCAGACCGTACTTGTCCCACAGGCCGCGGGACAGAATCACATCCGGATAACGGATGTAGTCCAGTTGCACGTAATCCACATCCGGAATCTGGGCAATGGCCACCATCTGGTCTACCAGCAGCTTGTGCACCTCGGGATTGCGGGGATCCAGCGCCTTATAATAAGATACGTACGCGGGATACTCGTCTGCGCTCTGGCCCAGACGGTTGACGGCATACCAGCTGTGGGGCTTGTCTGCGCGCAGCATGCAGGGAATCCAGGCATGGTATTCCAGGCCTTCGGCATGGGCACGGGCCGATGCTTCTGCTACCACCACGGGGTTGCTGTTTTCCAGGCATACGCCCACCACACCCTGGGACTTCCAGAAGCGCATCTGCTCCTGCAGCTCGTCCATATTGGTTTTCTCGTTGATGCCTTGCCACACATAGATGGGGAAGGCGGCTTTTTGCTGCGTGCAGGCGCAAAGAAGCGCTACGGCAGCCATAAGAGTCAGAAATAGTCTACGCATTGGTCAAAAGTTTCGATTACACAAATTTACAAATAATCGGAAGAAAAACCGTATCTTTGTGTATAAACATTAACACTATGACCCGTAAATCCCTCCTTCTTATTATTACCCTGAGCCTCTTTGCTCTGGCAGCATCGGCCCAGGACAACAGTTTTGTACACGAGCAGAGCGACGGCTACGAGTGGCCCACAGACCCCGCCGTACTGGAGAAGCTGGACGCCTGGCAGGACCTCAAGTTCGGTGTTCTCATGCACTGGGGTCTCTACAGCGTCCCCGGTATTGTGGAATCCTGGAGCATCTGCAACGAAGACTGGATTACCCGTCCGGAAGGTTCTACCTACGAAGGCTACAAACAGTGGTACTGGGGCCTGTCCAAGGAGTTTAACCCCGTGGACTTTAACCCCGAGCAGTGGGCCAAGGTATTCAAGGATGCCGGCATGAAGTACATGATCTTCACCACCAAGCACCACGACGGTTTCTGCCTGTTTGACTCGGAGTACACGGACTTCTCCATTGCCAAGGCCGGTCCCTTTGCCGGCAACCCCAAGGCAGATGCCGCCCGCTATGTCTTTGACGCCTTCCGCAGCGAGGACTTCTGGATTGGCGCCTACTTCTCCAAGCCGGACTGGCACTGCGAGTGGTTCTGGAATCCCTACTACGCCACCCCGCGCCGCGGCATCAACTACAACGTAAAGCAGCACCCGGACTGGTGGCAGAACTATGTGGACTTTACCCAGAATCAGCTGCGTGAGCTCACTGGCGGCCGTTATGGCAAGCTGGACATCCTCTGGCTGGACGGCGGCTGGATCACCGGAGACCAGGTGGGCCTTAACGAAGTGCTGGCCGATGCCCGCCGCGTAAGCCCCGGCCTCATTAGTGTAGACCGCACCATTCAGGGTCCCAACGAGAACTACCAGACCCCCGAGCGCAGCATCCCCGAGAAGCAGATTGCCCATCCCTGGGAGTCCTGCATCACCCTTTCCAACGACTGGGGCTGGGTGCCCAACGCACCTTATAAATCGGCCCGTAAGGTCATTGGCATCCTCTCCGAGATTGTGGCCAAGGGCGGCTGCTTTGTGCTGGGCGTAGGTCCTACCCCCACCGGCATCATCGAAGGCCCGGCCGTTGCCATTCTGGAGGTCATTGGAGATTGGATGGGCCGATGCGGAGAAGCCATCTACAATACCCGCATCACCTCCAACTACAACTGCGGCAAAACTTGGTTCAACGCCTCCAAGGACGGCAAGACCCTCTACGCCATTTACGCTTTGGAAGATGGTGAAGAGCTACCTGCCGAGATTACCTGGACCGGCAACCTCCCCAAGGGCGGTAAGGTTACCCTCCTCAACAACGGTAAAAAAGTAAAGGCCACCGTCAAGGGTGACCAGGTTACCGTAAAGCTTCCCGCCAAGGGCCTCAAGCAGGAACCCATCGCTATGAAGTTCAGCCTGTAAGCTTTATCAACATGTGCAATAAAAAGGGCGGCCCCTAAGGGTCGCCCTAATTTGTGGGTTGCTGTACGCTATTGGAGAACAGCGCTCTTGAGCTCGGTGGCCCAGAAGAGAACGGTGCTATTGTCATCGTTGAAGGTGGCAGTGATAGCGTTGTAGTTCTCGGTGTTGTTGTTCTTCTCAACCAGCGGATAGAGCACACGCTGAATAATCTGAGGATTACGCTGTGCCTGGGTGTCCACAGGATAGCTGAGACGAGGATAGCCGGTACGACGGATATCGGTGAAGCTCTCATGAGCACCCATGATGCCCATGTGCAGCCACTTCTGGGTCATGATGGCTTCCAGCTTGTTATCATATGCATTCCAAACGGCGGCGGCGTAAGCGGTAGCTTCAAGCAGGGAAGGAGCCTTGGCGGCCTTGTAGTGGGTCTTGAAGCCATAGCTACCTACATCCTGGGCATTCATGTTGCGCTCGAACCACTCCTCGATGGAGAGAACGACAGCCTTTACGAAAGCTTCCTCGGCATTACCGGTAGCATATTTCTGCTGATAAGCCTCGGCCAGGAGGAAGTAGTTCTCTGCAGGAGAGAAGATGGGGTTCTTCATGAGACCGTTGGCCACGAAGGTAACGGAGTCGAGGGTAGCGTAATGACGCTTGCTCCAAGTCTTACCGGCCTCATCGTATTTGGCCTGGTCTGCGGAGCTCTCGCTGACGCTCTTACCGATGAACTTGCCTTCACCATTGGGGTTGTAGATGATCTTCAGACGAGGATCGTCCACATCGAGAATCTGCATGGCATCGATCATCTTCTGGGAAGCGGTAACGTTCTTACCGTCTCCGGCGAAGCCTTCTTTATACCACTCATAGAACTTGCCGTCACCGACATTCTCGCTACCAACTTCACCGAAGATGCCGTTGGCCATGCTGTCAACCATATCGCGGGAGACGCACTCCTTAATGGCGGCCTGGGCCTTGGAGGTGAGGCTACCCTTGGCAGCTACGTGAATAGCGAGACGGAGACGCAGGGAGTTGGCATAACGGGCCCACAGCTTGAGGTCACCATGGTTGATGAAGTCCTGAGACTGAAGGGCTGCCTTCACCATGGGAGAGCTGTTGGTGTTGCGCTTGAGAATGGACTGATAAAGGTCACCCAGATCATCGAGCATCATGCCGTACAGCGTTTCATCGCTGTCATAGGCAGGATAGGAAGAAGCCAGGTCGCTGGTGATGCCCAGATAGCCAGCCTCGGAGAAAGGAACCGGGCCGAAGGCATCGCAAAGCTGAGCCAGGTGGTCATAGAGGAACACTCTGGTCAGATCCAGGAAGATGGCGTCGTTCTCTTTGTCGCTATCAGACTCGTCTGCATAGGTCTTTTCCATCAGACGATACTGGGCAAGGAGCTTGTAGAAGTTCTCCCAGCGGTCGTTGGCCCAACCATCCTGGAGGAAATAAACGCTACCAGAATTGTTGTTGAAGCCCCTTTGCTGATTCACCTGGGCGAAGAAACCTTCCCAAGTGTAGAGACGCCAGTAAGTGTTGTAACCGAAACCCTTATAGGTGTCGCAGGCTACGTAGAATGCACCGGTCATCAGCTTGGCGCAGGTAACCGTAGAGGTCTTGGCCGGATCGGCGTACTTGCTGTCGAAGTCTTTCTTCGAGCAGGAGAATACGGACATCAGAACCGTGAGACCCAGAGTAAGTGCAAATATCTTTTTCATTGTCATAATCATTTAGAGGTTCACGTCCAGGTTTAGAAGTTGGCACGCAGGGAGAAACCGAAGGTGCGGCTAGCGTTGGTGGAACCCTCAAGGAATGCCTGGTTGGTCCAACCGGTGGAGTCGGAAGCTTCAGCATCCCAGATGGGGAGGTTCTTGTAGATGTAGAACGGGTTACGAGCGAAGACGGAAAGCTTCAGGCCCTGGCACCAGCCCTTGGTGAGCTTCTCAGGAAGAGCATAGGTGAGGGTGATTTCGCGGCACTTCAGGTAAGTGTTCTTGAAGATAGCGTCGGCGTAGTGCGTAGGCTCGTCAACACCCCAGTTGTAGGTCCAGTGGTAGTACTTGTCGGCGTTGATGATGGTAGTATTGGGCTGACCATTCTCGTTAACACCGGGCAGAATGAGACCGTTGTCCCAAACACGTTCACCGTTAGGACCGGAGGAAGCGGTGGTAGGAACGCAAGCACCATCCTTGAAGTAATAGGTAACACCACCGTGGGCGGCATCACGACCGTAGAGGGACTCAACAAGAGTACCGCGGCCCATCATGTATTCGTAAGGAGTGTTCACAACATCACCACCAATCTGGAAGTTGAAGTTGGCATCCAGGGTGAAGCGCTTGTAGCTCACGGAGAAGGAGAAGCCACCAATGAGGTCGGGCAGGGCGTTACCTACCTTAACGGGCTCGGAGGTGAGCTTGTAGAAACCGTCGGCACCTACGATGCGGTTGCCGTTGGCATCGGTCTGAGGAGCATAGGAATAGAGGTCACCCATCTTCTTACCTACATCGGAATAGAGGAATACGGCGCCACCATCCAGGCTGCGGTGCTGCAGACGATCCAGGCCGTCGGCGAGCTTGATAACCTTATTGGTGTTCCAAGCGAGGTTACCGCTCAGGTCTACACGCCAGTCGCGGGTTTCAACCACGGTGCCGTACAGATTGAATTCGATACCCTGATTCTGGAGTTCACCTACGTTCATCCAGATGGAGGAACCACCGGAGCTCATAGGAGCAGTGGTCTGCAGGATCTGATCCTTGATGCGCTTGTTATAGTAAGCCAGGTCGAAGCCGAGACGGTTCTTGAAGAACTTGCCTTCCAGACCAACTTCAAATTCGTAGGTGGTCTCAGGACGGAGGGCGTTGTTGTTCAGGCTGGCATCGATCATATTGTAGGTATAGGTCGAAGGCTGGTTGATGGACTTCTGGGTGTATACCATAGCGGCCTTGTACATAGCCGGAGCGTTACCCACGACACCGTAGGAAGCGCGGAACTTGGCAAAGTCAACGGCAGCGGGCATGTTGAACAGCTCGGACAGAATGATGGAACCGTTCACAGAAGGATACCAGTAGGAGTTGTTACCAACAGCCAGGGTGGAAACCGTCTCATTACGGATGGTACCTTCGAGGAAAGCCCAGTCGTCATAGGAGAAGGAAACCGTACCAAAGATAGCCTGCTTGAGGAACTCGCTCTTGGACATGTTGGCGTTGGTCTTGTTCTTGGAGGCGTTCAGGTGGAACCAGTTTTCAACGGTGAGACCGCCATCGGTACCCACGGAGGAGTTGAGGACTTTCTCGGAACGGGCGGAATAACCGGCAACCACATCCAGGCCGAACTTCTCAGCGAACTTGGTGCTGTAGGTGGCCATGATATCACCATAGATAGTGGTGAAGGTGTTGTTGGTGAGGCCATAGTAACCGGAATTGCCAAGGGCCAGAGGGAGGTCGTTGGGTTCCTTGTTCTCGATGGTCTGAGCGGTATAGTCAGTAGCGATGTTGCCCTTCAGGGTGAGACCCTTCACGATTTCCCAGCTGGGGGTCACGCTGGCGATGAGGCGCTGGTTGTTTTCCAGCTGCTCCCATGCGAGAACGCGCCACAGATAGTCACCGGAGATATCGCCGAAAGGAAGGTCATAAGCCCAACCTACGGCAGGCTCGGACTGCTTGCTGTCGGAGTAACGGCGGTTACGGTAACCGTTGGGGGTAACAGCATGCTCGCGGACGTAAGCGATGTCATCGAAGGCACCGAACATACCGGAGAAGTTGTTGGTCAGACGGGAAACACGGTAAGGACGGTTCTTCACGTTCTGGTTCATGTAGTTGATGGAGTAGCCAATCTTCACGGCACCGTTGGCGGTGATGTTCTGGCTACCGGAGAGCGCGAAGTTGTGCTTGCCGATATGGGAGTTGTACTGGTTGGGCAGGTTGTCGAAGAAGGTGTAGGAGAAACGGGTGCTACCCTTGTCGGTACCTGCGGTGATGGCTACATTGTACTGCTGGGTGAAACCGGTACGGAACAGGTCTGCCCAAGGGTTATCGGTGATAGCGGTGTAAGGACGCATCGTACCATCGAAGTAGTACACCTGACGACCGTCATACTTGGGACCGTAGTACATGTTGGTAGCATCCACGCCCAGAACCTGGTTGCCGTTCTTGTCGGTACGCATGAAGAAGCCTTCATCCGTATAGCCCTTAGAGGCCCACTGATCGTTACGTCCGCCAGGACCGAAGACGGTCTGGTACTTGGGCATGTAAGCCACAAAGTCACCCTGGATGGAAGCACCGAATTCTACGTGGATACCGCTGTTGCGCTTACCCTGCTTCATGGTGATGAGAACAACACCGTTAGCACCTTCGGAGCCGTACAGGGAAGTTGCGGAAGCGCCCTTCAGGATGGTCAGGTTCTCGATATCTTCAACGTTGATATCGGCAAGACCGTTGGACTGAATACGCTGCATGGCCCAGTAGTCACCGTTGTTGGCATCTCCGTTACGGATAGGAACGCCGTCAACAATGATGAGGGGCTGGTTGGAACCGGTAATGGTGGAAATACCACGTACCTGAATGGAAATAGCGCCCGTTGCGCCGCCGGGGGCGGTGCTGATACGAACACCGGAGGCCTTACCGTAGAGGGCGGAACCCAGGGAAGGAGCCACGGTGGCGTTCAGGCTTTCGGCCGAAACGGAGGAAACTGCATAACCCACCTTCTTCTCATCCTTACGGATACCGAGAGCGGTTACCACAGTGCCTTCCAGTAACTCGGCGTCTTCTTCCAGAACGAAGTTAACGACACCGCCATTCCAAGTGATGGTCTGGCCGGCATAACCGATGCAGGATACCTCCAGCTTGTCGCCTTGATAGACGCCCGGGAGGGTGAAGGAACCGTCGATGTCCGTTACGGCACCGTTGTGGGTTCCGGCTACCTGCACAGCTGCTCCGATGATGGCTTCACCGGCAGCATCTTTCACAGTACCTTTGACTGTACTCTGAGCAAAGGCCGTAAAGCCCATTGCTACAAAAGCCAGCGTCATGGCTACTCTTAAAAAGAGATTTTTCATGTGCGATTGGTTTTTAAGTTAATAATAATTATGGTTAGGGTTTAGTGTGCTAGAAAAGAAGCATACATCAAAAAGTAAGCGTTAGTTTTTAAATAAATTAAATTTCCGGTATAAATATATCGGCGAATTTAGGAAAATTAAATGAACCGTGCAAATATTTCTTAAATAATTAATACTAATTCAACCATAAGATTATTAATGAAGTCGTTTTGCAATTAGAAGCCTTCTAAAATTATCCAAATGTCCCCAAAATTGCTATATTTTTCCTCTTTTTTACACCATTAAAATATAATTTTAAAGTATTTTTTGGTGCTTTGATTTAAAGCCCTTATATTTGTCCGCATTTTTAATGCAAAAATGCTAGTTTGCTCCCCAAAACTAAACCTAACCAATACCTATTTTCATTAACCAAAAAACCAAAGCACATGAAAAATCTCTTTTTAAGAGTGACCATGACCCTTGCTTTGCTTGCCGTTGGCTTCACCGCCTTCGCACAGAGCACGGTTACTGGTACTGTGAAAGATGCTTCCGGTGAACCTGTCATCGGAGCAGCCGTTCAGGTGCAAGGAACCCAGAACGGTGCCATCGTCAACGTTGACGGCACCTTCACCCTCCCCGGTGTCAACCGCGGTGCGGTTCTGGTGTTCTCCTGCATCGGTTACGCTAACCAGGTAATCACCTGGAACAGCGGTCCCGTCAATGTGATTCTCCAGGAAGACACCGAAATGCTGGAAGGCACGGTGGTCACCGCCCTGGGTATCAAGCGTGCCGCCAAGGCCCTCGGTTATGCAGTGACCGAGATTAAGGCCGAGGAACTCAACGGTAACCTCATCAACCCCGTCTCTGCCCTGCAGGGTAAGGTGGCCGGTGTGGAAATCAACGGTTCCGACGGTGGCATGTTCGGTCGTAACAAGATCCTCATCCGTGGTGCTTCCACCCTGGGTAAGAACAACCAGCCCATCTTTGTAGTGGACGGCATTATCCTGGACAACGATGTGGTTGACCCTTCCGCCGACTGGGATTCCGACAACCTGGACTATGGCAACCAGCTCAAGAACCTGAACCCGGACGACTTTGAGTCTGTTTCCGTGCTGAAAGGTGCTGCCGCTACCGCCCTGTACGGTTCCCGCGGTCTGAACGGTGCCATCATCATCACCACCAAGAGCGGTCGTGGTTCCCGCGGCCTGGGTCTTTCCTTCACCCAGACCATCGGTTTCGACAAGGTTACTTCCGGTCCTACTTTCCAGAATGTATTCATGGAAGGTTACTTCAACGGTTACGGCCAGTATTTTGACGCCGCTTCCCGTTGGGATACCCACCGTGGTAACATCTGGGCCGAAGGTAAGGAAGGTGAGGTCTACTCCCTCAAGCGCATGTACAGCGATATCGGTGCATGGGGCCTTTCCTTTGGTAACCGCTTTGACGCCCAGCCTTCCCTGGAGTGGGTGGATGGTTCCATCATCCCTTCCAAGGCCAAGGAAAACAACTTTGTAGACGCCTTCAACACCGGTTTCAATACCAACACCAACATCACCCTCTCCGGCGGTAACGAGAAGAGCTCCATCTACGCTTCCCTCTCCGAGAAATACTCCACCGGTACTCTCCCTAACAACAGCTTCAACCGTTTCAACGCCCTCCTCAAGGCTACGCACAAGCTGAACAACGCCATCGAAGTGGAAGGTTCCGTAACCTTCACCAACTCCGACGCCCGCAACGCCCAGCCCAACATCGGCCAGTACTTCATCGGTGAAGGCGAATTTGACCGCACCTACGATGCCAAGTACTTCCGCGACAAGTACAAGGGCGATCACGGTGGACTGGCCCAGACCGCTTACGGTGACAAGTGGGGCAACATCCCCGGCCGTTCCGTATGGTGGAGCATCTGGGAGAACAACACTTCCCAGAAGGAAACCGTCGTACGTCCCAACCTGAAGGTCACCATCCAGTTCACTCCTTGGTTCAAATGGGTCACCGACGGCTCCTTCAACTACTATTACACCCGTCAGGAGACCAAGCGCCCGGATCCCGGTTACGCCAACTCCGGTAACGATGGTTACTACGGCCTGGCCAACAGCACCCAGGAGCAGACCAACCTGAACACCAACTTCATCTTCGACTACAAGATCAACGAAGACTGGCAGATTGGCGGTTTCCTCCGCGGTGAATACTACAACAACTACAGAGAGGCCACTGCCGCCTGGACCGATGGCGGTCTGGTGGTTCCCAACCGCTACTTCCTGGACAACTCCAAGAACCCCGTCAAGGGTAGCGGCTCCGTGAGCGGCACCAAGACCATGCTTTCCATCGTAGGTCAGGCCACCGCTTCCTTCCGCGACCAGGTGTTCCTCGAACTCACCGGCCGTAACGACTGGTCCTCCGCCCTTGTCTACGCCGACAAGCACGGTAACTACTCATACTTCTATCCGTCCTTCAGCGCCTCCTGGCTGCTGCACGAGACGTTCGATATGCCCAAGAGCATTTCCTTCTTCAAGGTTCGCGGTTCCATCGCCCAGGTGGGTAACGACACCGATCCTTATACCATCAACACCGCCTACAGCATCAACAGCTTCCGTCACGACAGCGAGAATGGTACCAACTATATGAGCATCCCCGACTCCGTGTACGACCAGGACCTCAAGCCTGAGCGCAAGACCTCCTGGGAAATTGGTGTTGACTACCGTATGTTCAACAACCGCATCGGCCTGGACGCCACCTTCTATAAGGAGAATACCCGCAACCAGATTATGAGAGTTCCCCTGCCCGGTGCCTCCGGTGTTTCCAACGCTTTCATCAACGCCGGTAACATCCAGAACACCGGTATTGAGATTGCCCTCAACACCATCCCCGTGGAAACCAAGAATTTCTCCTGGGATTTGAACTTCACCTTCACCAAGAACTGGTCCAAGATTGTAGAACTGAGCGACCTCGTGGCCGACTACATCAAGCTCCAGGGTGATGCCGACTATGGTAACTACCGTATCGGTTCCGTTGCCAAGGTGGGTGGTACCTACGGTATCCTGATGTCCGACTCCGCCCCCTTGAAGGACTACACCTATGATGATGAAGGCAACATCACCGGCGGTTCCGGTCTCCCGGTTCTGTACAACTGGCAGACCAACTACGGCACCACGCTGTATCGCCGCAGCGGTAAGGTGGAAGAGGTTGGTAACTCTGTTCCGGACTTCCTGGGTTCCCTGAACACCGGTATCCGCTTCAAGAGAGTTACCCTGCGTGCTTCCTTCGACGCCCGCTTCGGTGGCTATGTTGCTTCCTATCCTTCCCACTACGGTACCGCTTACGGCTATATGGCTACCGCTCTCGAGGGTGCTGACGCCGCTCACGGTGGTGTAACCTACACTTCCCGCTGGGACGGTATCACCTACGACGACGGTATCATCCCCGAAGGTATCTTCCCTAAGGGCACCAAGATCCCTCAGCCCGACGGCAGCACCTACGAAGTCGAGGGTGGTAAGTTTGGCACCGGTGAAACCTTTGCCGAGGTTTATGCCAAGGACAAAGTGGATCCTTGCCACGCTTCTGCCTGGACCTATTACACCAACAGCTGGAGCAATTTCGTCGTCAAGGACAGCTGGTTCCGCAAGCTCAACTACATCGCCTTCCGTGATGTTTCCATCGCCTGGGCTATTCCTGAAAAGTGGGCCAATGCCATCAAGTGCCAGGGCATCACCCTCCAGGCCAACGCCCACAACCTGGGTTACCTGCTCAACTCCATGCCCAACAAGGAGAACCCGGAATCCGTCCGCGGTACCGCCGCCTCCGAGTTCCGTATCCGTAACCTCCAGGGCGTGACTACGTACTTCACCTTCACCATCAACGCAAGATTCTAATCTGGGAAAGTACTATGAAAGCAAATAAATTATTCATTGCATTATCTCTGCTCGCGGTGGTAGGTCTGACTTCTTGCCGTGACAAATTTGCCGAACTCAACCAGAAGCCGGATGCCGTTACCACGGCCGAGCCGTCCTTCCTGGCTACCAGCGCCCAGACGCTGTTCGAGACCAACGACTATCTGTTCTGGTTCTACAACCAGGCTTACTACTTCAGATGGAGCCAGATGGGTAACTCCGGAGTCTTCTCCGAGGGTTCCTATGGTATGGATGCTTCCGTGGTTAACCGCCAGACGGCATACATCACCATGCTCACCTACAGAAACGACATCAACCAGTTTATCGAGAAGTATGAGCGTCCCGACGCCAAGGCTTATGCTGCCATGTGCGGTGTGCTGGCCGTCTACAGCGCCATCTACGCCATCGATATCAACGGTGATATCCAGTACACGGAAGCTTCCAAGTACCGCTACGGCGGAGAGCTGAAGCCCAAGTACGACCACGTGGCAGACCTCTATGACCTCTTCATCAAGGAACTGGACGAGTACATTGACACCTTCCAGGACGACACCCAGGTTGTAGTGGCCAAGCAGGACATCATCTACAACGGCAACATGGCCAAGTGGGCCAAACTGGCCAACTCCCTGAAGCTCAAGATCGCCGTCCGTCTGTATGCCAACGACGCCACCAAGGCCAGCCAGATCGCTCAGTCCGTGGTGAACAGCGAAGAAGGCTATATCGACAGCCTGAACGACGCCTTCATCTTCCACAAGGCCGATGCCGCTACCGGTGGTGACCTCGCTTACCAGACCGGCAACAGCATCACCATGATTGGCGGTAGCGAGAACGTGATTGACTACATGGTAGCCTCCCGCGACCCTCGCGTGCGTTTCTTCTACACCAAGAACGGCTTCAACTCCAAGATCATCCAGGAGTTCATCACCGAAGGAAAGGCTGCAAAGCTCCCTCCTTTTGTGACGGAGAATATCAACGTGGATGAAAAAGGCAACTTCGTTTCCTACAAGCTGGGAGAACCTTGGTGCCGTTATCAGGGCCGTCCCGTGGTTTGGGAAATGTCTCCCGAGTACGAAGCCTACAAGGGCATCTACTTTGACTACACGGACCGCTACCAGCTCACCGTTGGTGATGCCACCAAGTCCTATGGCCTCTTCTCCTCTCTCTCCGAAGAGATGGTCCGCGGCCGTTGCGGCTACTCCGTTCCTACCATCCCCGGCGGTCCTGTGATCCAGGACAACACCGAGATGCCTTGGTGGGGTATGTACCTGGGTGCCGGTGAAACCAACCTCTACCTGGCCGAACTGGCCCAGCTCGGTGCCATCAGCGGCAGCGCCAAGGCCTACTATGAGAAAGGTGTAGAACTCTCTGTGAAAGAGTGGGACTACGTGGCCGGCAAGAACAAGATTCCTTACTACGGAACCACTTATGGTTACGATCCGCTGGAGGCCAGCATCGAGCTGAAGGAAGGCGAAATTGCCACCATGCTCAGCACGGACGCCGTGAAGTGGGACGGTTCCATGGAGAAGATCTATCTGCAGCAGCTGATGAACTTCACCATGCTTCCCAACGAGCTGTATGTCACCGCCCGTCGTTCCGGTTATCCCAAGGTGGGTTCCACGCTCCTTCCTTACGTGAAGTTCGAGAAATTTGAACTGGCCGGTGTCCCCCGCCGCTTCGAATTCAACGAGCCTTCTCCTACCGACATCATGCACGATATCCGCATGGAGAACCTGAAAGAGCAGGGCCTTACTCCTGGTAAGAACCAGTCCGGTATGGGTTACGCCACCACCACGCTGCTCAACACCGAGCGCCTGTGGCAGGACAAGAACGCTCCCCAGTGGGGCACGCCCAAAAAATAATCGGCCTGTTTTTTGAATGAATCGTGGCGCCGCCTTTGTGACGGCGCCACTTTTTAACCCGCTTTTTATGAAACGCACCTTGTCGGCCCTTTTTATAAGCCTCTTTGGGGCCTTCTCCCTCCTGGCCCAGCAACCCGTCTTCCTTTTCCCCGAATTTGAGCCCGCCACCCTTTCTTTCCAGGGCTTCGAGCGAAAGGAACAGGTGCTCCTGAACATTGACGCCATGGGCCAGCGCGTCTTTTACCTGCAGGGAGAGACGCTGATGGAGCTAACCAATATGTACCTGATTGACACACTCCTGGTTAACGGGAAGCGCTTTGTGATGAAGGAGGGGCTTCTGTGCGAACAGTTGGCCTGGCCCGGAGACACCGTCTACGTGAACTGGAAGTTCAAGAACGTAAACAAGGGCTCCAAAGGAGCTCTGGGAGCCACTACGCAGAACAAAGTGGACGTTCTGTGGACCAGCCTCACGCCCGGCGAACCCATCAAGGGAGAGGGCGCATTTGCCCAACGGGGAGATTATGTGCAGGAGGTATGGCAGCGGAAGGGCAACAACACCTACATCTTCAAAATAGAGGGCGTAGAGTACAAGGTCAAACGGCTCAGCGACCTGTACAAAGCATTCCCGGACAAGGCTCCCGCCCTCAAAGCTTACGTAAAAGAAAAGAAATACACTTTGGAGAACGCCCAGCAGGCCCTCCAGGTTATTTCCTATCTCAAACAATTGTTTTAGTCCCTTAGGGCGACCCTCCGGGGCCGCCCTTTTTTACGGGCCATCAAAGGAATAACCAATATTTTATGCTAAATTTGTAGACCACATACAAATGTTCTTATGAAGCGTATACTTGTTCCTATTCTTCTGCTGATGGCCGCCTGCGCGCCCAAAGCCAACCTTCCCAAGGTCCCCATACGTACCTATAACGCCCCTCAGGCCACCGGCCCCATTGTGATTGACGGTATCCTGGACGAGCCCGACTGGCAGAACGCCCCGCTGAGCGAACCTTTCGCAGACATCCGCGGCGTTGACTTTGAGCCCAAGCCCACTAAGAACACGCAGATGAAGATGCTCTGGGATAAGGACAACCTCTACATTGCCGGCATCATCGAGGAAGACAATGTAACGGGCAACCTCACGGACCGGGACGCCATCATCTACCACGACAACGACTGGGAGGTGTTCATTGATCCCGACTCCGACTGCCGCTTCTATTTTGAAATCGAACTCAACGCCCTCAACACGGTGATGGACCTCCTCATGGACAAGCCCTACCGGGATGGCGGTAAATTCTACCTTCCCTGGGACCTCCGCGGCCTCCAGACCGCCGTGCAGATTGACGGCACCCTCAACGACAATTCCGATGTGGACAAAGGTTGGACGGTGGAAATGGCCATTCCCATCGCCTCGCTCTGCGTAGAGTTCCAGACGCCCGAAGAGCTCCGGGCCAAGGACTGGAAGATTGGCTTCTCCCGTGTAGAGTGGCTGGTGGCCGGCGGCCCGGAAGAGAACTGGGTCTGGAACCCCACGGGCCTTGTAGACATGCACCAGCCCGAGAACTGGGGCGTGCTTCGTTTTGTCAAATAAAAACACACCTATATGAAAAAGCTTATCCTTGCTGCCGCCGCGGTTCTGATGGCCGCCTGCAGCGCCCCTCAGGCTAATAACGATCCCGCTTTCTTCGTTAATCCCAAGATTGGTACCGGCGGTCACGGCCACGTATTCGTGGGCGCCAACGTGCCCTTCGGCCTGGTTCAGCTGGGTCCCACCAGCATTCCTCAGGAATGGGACTGGTGCTCCGGCTACCACGACAGCGATTCCACTGTCATTGGCTTTAGCCACATGCACCTGAGCGGTACCGGTATCGGCGACCTCTTTGACATCACCGTCATGCCCGTGATTGGCCCCACCACGCCTGCCCGCGGTACGGAGGACGATCCTGACAGCGGAGCCTGGAGCTACGCAGACCGCACCAAGGAAGTAACCGAGCCCGGCTACTACAGCGTTCCCCTGCTGCGCTACGGCATTACAGCCGAACTCACCGCCACCGCCCGCGTAGGTATGCACCGCTATACCTTCCCGGAGGCCGACGACGCCGCCATCCTCTTTGACCTGCAGAACGGCGGTTGCTGGGACACCGTATACGACGCCGATATGGAAGTGATTACCAACGACGGCGGAGACGTGATTGCCCTGAGCGGTCACCGTTACTCCCACGGCTGGGCCCGCAACCAGAAGATCTTCTTCTGGGCCGCCTTTGACAAGCCCATCGCAGGGGTGGAATTTGAGAAAGGCAAGCTCTATGGCCGCTGCAAGATAGGTCACACCAACGCCGGCGACCAGATCATGCTCAAAGTAGCCCTCTCCCCCGTATCGGTAGAAGGCGCCAAGGCCAACATGAAGGCCGAACTCCCCGGCTGGGACTTTGAAGCCGTGAAGGCAAGCGCCCGCACCGCCTGGAACGATGAGCTGAGCAAGATCTCCGTAGAGACCACGGACAAAGACGCCAGAACCGTCTTCTACACCGCCCTCTACCACACCATGATTGCCCCCAGCATCTACAACGACGTAGACGGCCAGTACCGTGGCAGCGACGACGGCGTCCGCCAGGGAGACTTCCGCAACTATACCACCTTCTCCCTCTGGGATACCTACCGCGCCGCCCATCCGCTCATGAGCCTGATCCATCACGACATGATGGACGATGTGGTGGCCACCTTCTACCACATTTACAAGGAGCAGGGAGACCTGCCGGTATGGCACCTGATGGGCAACGAGACCGACTGCATGGTGGGTAACCCCGGCCTCATTGTCTTTGCCGACGCCACTGTAAAGGGCTACAACGCCCGCCTGACCGACCAGGAGATCCTGGACGCCATGGTTACCACCGCCAACATGCCCGACCGCGGACAGAACTTCCGCATGACCTACGGCTACATTCCCGCCGACCTCTACGCCGAGTCCGTGGCCAACGATATGGAATACGCCATCGCCGACGCCGCCCTCGCCCATGCCGCCTCCTTCCTGGGACAGGAGAACCTGGCCGCCCAGTTCACCGAGCGCAGCCACTCCTGGAGACATTTCTGGGATCCCAAGACCCAGTTCCTCCGCGGCCGCAAGACGGACGGCACCTTCACCGAGCCCTTCGATCCCATCTACTCCCGCCACGAGACCTCCGACTACACCGAGGGTACGGCCTGGCAGTACCTGTGGCTGGTTCCCCAGGACGTAGACGGCCTGGTAGAACTCTTCGGCTCCGAGGAAGCCACCCTGGCCAAGCTGGACGGCCTGTTTGAGGCTCCCGACCACGTGGAAGGCGAGAACGCCAGCCCGGACATCTCCGGCCTCATCGGCCAGTATGCCCACGGCAACGAGCCCAGCCACCACACCATTTACCTGTACTCCCTGCTGGGCCAGCCCGACAAGGCGGCCGACCGCCTCCGTCAGGTATACAAAGAGATGTATTTCAACGATCCCGAAGGCCTGGCCGGCAACGAGGACGTGGGCCAGATGAGTGCCTGGTACGTTCTTTCGGCCATGGGCTTCTACCAGGTGGAACCCGCCCTGCCTCGCTTCTGGTTTGGCGCTCCCCTGTTTGACAAGATGACGGTGAAGATGCCCGGCGGAGAGCTGGAAATCATTGCCAAGGGTGCCGGCGAGAAGAAGCCCCACATCAAGAGCGTCAAGTTCAACGGCAAGCCCTATACCCTCCCCTACATCCAGTACGAAGACCTGATCCAGGGAGGTACCTTAGAATTCGAAATGGGAAAGTAAAAGCGTATGACTCCTTTAAAGTTTGAACCTATCCTTAAGACCATTGTGTGGGGCGGTGAGAAGATCGCCCCGTACAAAGGCATAGAAACCGATCAGAAACACATTGGCGAGAGCTGGGAGCTCTCCGGCGTGGCCGGCAACGAGAGCGTTGTCTCCGAAGGACCGCTCAAGGGAAAGACCATCGCCGAACTGGTGAAACAGTACAAGGGAGAACTGGTGGGAAAGCACGTGTATGAGAACACCGGGGACGAATTCCCCCTCCTCATCAAGTTCATCGACGCCCTCACCGACCTCTCCATCCAGGTGCATCCCAACGACGAGCTGGCGGCCGCCCGCCACAACGGCTCCAAGGGAAAGACCGAGATGTGGTACGTGGTAGCGGCCGATAAGGGAGCCCATCTCCTGGCCGGCCTCACCAAAAAGATTACCCCGGAAGAGTACGCCGCCAAGGTAGCCGACGGCACCATCACCGATGTGCTGGCCCGCTACGACGTGCATCCCGGAGACGTCTTCTTCCTGCCCGCCGGACGTATCCACGCCATCTGCGGCGGCTGCTTCATTGCAGAGATTCAGCAGACCTCCAACATCACTTACCGTATCTACGATTACGGCCGCCTGGGCCTGGACGGCAAGCCCCGCGAGGTACACACGGAACTGGCCAAGGACGCCATCGATTACACTGTGTATCCGGACTACCGCACCCACTACAATCCGGAGAAGGACGAGGAGCAGGAAGTGGTCAGCTGCCCGTACTTCACCACCAGCATCTATGACCTCACCCTGCCCTTTGCCAAGGACCTCTCCGGCATCGATTCCTTTATGGTAGTGATGTGCCTGGAAGGCGAAGGCACCATGGAGGTAGACGGAGAAGAAGTCTCCGTTCACCAGGGAGAGACCGTCTTAATACCAGCTACCGCCGACGACCTTTGTTTTGTCCCCGACGGTAGCATGAAGGTATTAACCTCTTATATCCGGTAGGCTATTCCAAGCCTCTGGCACGCATCAGAGCAGAGGGGTCGGGTTCGGCTCCTCTGAACTGTTTGTAGAGGGTCATGGGTTCTTCGGAACCGCCCTTCTCCAGGAAGGTCTTGCGGAAGCTTTCGGCCGTGGCCTTGTTGAAGATACCGTCGGCTACGAACTTCTCCCAGGCGTCTACGGCCAGCACCTCACTCCAGAGGTAGCCATAGTAACCGGCGCTGTAACCGCTGCCCATGATGTGGTTGAAGTAGGTGGTGCGGTAACGGGGGATGATCTCGTCAATGAGGCCCATCTCCTTGCACACCTTGGTCTCGAAGTCACGTACGCTCTGGGCGTCGGAGAACTGGGCCAGCTGGGCCGAAGAAAGCTCGTGCCACTTCATATCCAGGATGGAGGCAGCGCAGAGTTCGCCGGTGGTGAAGCCCTGGTTGAACTTAAGGCCCTTCTGGACCTTGTCCACCAGTTGGGCCGGAATGGGCTCTCCGGTTTCCCAGTTGTTGGCGTAGTTGGCCAGGATCTCAGGAACAAAGGCAAAGTTCTCGTTGAACTGGGAGAACATTTCCACAAAGTCGCGGGTTACGGAAGTGCCGGAAACGGTCACGTAGTTGCACTGCGAAAGGAAGCCATGCAGGGCGTGGCCAAACTCGTGGAAAGCGGTCTGTACGTTGTCAATGGTGAGGAGGCTGGGCTGGGGCTCAGTGGGATCCACGCCGGGAGCCGGGAAGTTGCAAACGTTCACAATGATGGGACGCACACCGGCTTCCTCTTCACGGAAGTTGTTCATCCAGGCGCCGCCGCGCTTGGTGGGACGCACAAAGTAGTCACGGTAGAAGATACCGATGAGGGAGCCGTCGGCGTCGGTGATCTTGTAGGCCTTGACAGAGGGCTGATATACCTCAACCTCGCCGGTCACTTCTTCAAACTGAAGGCCGTAAATCTTGGAAGCGGCGGTGAACACGCCCTTCATCACGCTGTCGGCCTGGAAATAAGGCTTGGTCTGGCTCTCGTCCAGGGCGTACTTCTGGGCGCGGAGCTTTTCGGCATAGTAGCTGTAATCCCAGGCTTCGATCTTGTGACCGGCCATCTTTTCCATTTCCTTCATCTGGGCCTTTGCGCTGCGCATGGCGGCGTCCATGATGGGCTGCAGGAAGTTATCTACGGTCTCGGGGTTGCCGGCCATCTTGTTGGAGAGCTGGTAGGAGGCAAAGTTGGGATAGCCCAGGAGCTCGGCCATTTCGGCCCTCAGGCGAAGGGTCTCCAGCACAATGGCGTTGTTGTCGTGCTCGTCTCCGTGGTTACCGCGGGAGCTGTAGGCCTTGAATACCTGCTCGCGCTTGGCGCGGTCCTCGCAGGAGCCCATGAAGTCATAATACTCGCTCACGGTAATACCGGTGGCCTCCTTGAAGGCGTTGTTCTCGGCCAAAAGATTCTGGCCAAACTTCTGGCTCAGCATGGCCAGACGGGTGTTGATCTCTGCAAAGCGCTTCTTGGCCTCGGGTTCCAGACCCACACCGTTGCGCTCGAAATTCTGGTAGATCTTCTTGACCACCATCTGCTGCTCGCGGGTGAGGCTGGCGGAATTGTCGTACACGGCCTTAACGCGGGCATAGAGGTCTTCGTTCATCATAATCTCGTTGGAAGCCTCAGTGATGAGGGGCATCACCTCTTCTTCGATGGCCTGCATCTCGGGGGTGGAATCACTCTCGGAGAGGTTGAAGAACACGCCCTGTACCTTGTCCAGGATGGGGCTGGCCTTCTCAAAAGCCAGGATGGTGTTCTCGAAGGTAGGTTCCTCCGTATTGGCCAGAATAGCCTCGATATTGGCCTTCTGCTCTTCCAGACCTGCCTTGAAGGCGGGCATATACTGGTCGGTGGTAATCTTGGAGAAGGGGGCGGTCCCGTAAGGGGTGTCCCACTCCTGCAGGAAGATGTTGGTGGTTTTCTCTGTGTTGCAAGCGGTAAGCATAGCCATAGCTGCAAAAAGGACTAAAGATTTTTTCATATGCTGTAATAATTACAATCTGCAGAAGATACGGGCGGAATAGTGGCCCGAATAGCCACTCTTCCCAAAGATAGGACGGAAGCCGGCCGATACGCCCAGCTGGCGCTGCTTCTTGAAGGTCCAGGTTTTACCGGCCGAAAGGTCCACCATATTATAGGGGGCGGCATACACGTAACCCCCGTCCACAAACCAGGCTTTGAAGTTCCAGGACAATCCGCCATAAGCCTGATAGGCCGCAAAACGGGTTTCCTCCCCAAAGCGTCCGGCAATGACGCTTCCCTGAAGGGATGTATTGGGAATTACGAACAGCGGGACCTTGAAGGCAAGGTCTACACCGGCATAATAGTCATCGCTTCCCAGAGGGACCTCGTAGAAGCCCGTGAGCTTAACATTGAGGCCGTTGGTATTGAGCTCCAGATTGAGGTCGGATGTAATAAACTCATCCCCGGCTCCGGGGCAATAATAACCACCGTTGGCATAGATTCTCAACTGGTCCGTAAGGATACGGGAAACACCGGCTTTGGCGCTGAAAAGACCGCCGCCGCCATAGGATTCCCACCAGTATCCGGCCCGGAAACCGGCGTTAACGCCCCACTTGCCCAGGGCCAGCAGAACGTTGCTCCAAGCCAGGGCCTGGCCGGATTCAAGCCGCTCACCAAGCCCGTGACGGGCATCTACGCCACCAGCCACTGTAACCTTGGCCGAAGGGCGCCAGGTAAAGCCGCTGGCCATATGGGCACTGCCCAATTGGGAGAAGCGCCCCAGGGCCGTCACATAGAGTTTAAAACGGGCCGAAGGGGTATAGTCGTAGCGGAGGAAGGAAGTGGGGGTGTCCGTCATGAAAAAAGCTCCGCTGAGCTGATGGGCGTTTGAGAAATGCTTGTCAACACCCAGATAAGCCGTGAATAACGGGGTCATGGCGTTGCACAGGAAGCGACCGGAGACATCGGCCGCCACAGCCCAGCCGGATGCAGTCACGCCCGTTGCATAGGAAGCTTCGGCACGGAGGCCGTAACGTGCATAATCCGTGGTAAGGGCGCTGCTGAAGCCGGAGCGGAACATAGATGCCGTACCGGCCACCTCAGCCGTGCCGTTAAAGCCACCAAAAGTGGTCTCTGACAGGCCCGCGCCGGAGGTATAGGTATTCTCCCGCAAGGCCTCCATAAAGTGCGGAATCAGCGTAGTTCCGTAGTCCTCTATCATTACACCGGCAATGGTGAGGTCGGTCTGCAAAAGATGGGCTTTTCCCCCTATGTCTCTCCGGATGTAACCGGTTATATTCCTTTGGATATCCGTAGAACCCAGGGGATCCTCTTCCCAGCTGTCGGCAGCTTTGTCAACCTCTGCCAGCAATACGTTGAACACGTTCTTGACACGGCCTTCGGTCACGGCTACGGGAAGGCGGTTCTCCAAGTAGCCGGTTGCGCTAAATACCAGTACGTACGAGCCGCTCTCTACATCTTCCATAACAAAGTTTCCCTTGGCGTCTGTGCGGACTTCGGCCTTAAGGGCTGCATCCTCGTACAGGAGCACACGGGCGTGCTCTACGGGATAACGGTCTGTCTTGGACAGCACGCGTCCCTTGACGCCGCCGGTGAGGGAGGCGGCCAGCAGGGCGACCGTCCACAGCAGGGCGGTCAGGGCACAAAGTAAACGCTTCACGCTATCTTGAGATTTCTATAAACGTGGGATAATGGTCGGAATAGCCCTTGATGAACTTGCCGTTGGAGAAGGTGCGGAAAGGCTGGCCCTTGTACTGGCCGCTCTGCTGGGTCATATAAGGCTTGGAATAGACCACGCCGTAGTATTTTCCCATCCTGTCAATGCGGAAGCCCTTGCCGTTCACCAGGGAATTGCTCACCAGGATGCAGTCGAAGATGTTGGGGTCTCCCCTGTAATAGAGGGAGCCTATGCCGTCGTCCAGCATCTCCCAGAAAGGGTTGAAGAAATCTCCGGATTTCACCTCTGCCAGGTTGCGGCGGCCGTGGAGGTACTGCGACAGGGAGGCATCGGCCGGATTGTCGTTCATATCTCCCATTACCACGCACTTGATGCCGGCATACTTCTGCTGCATCTGACGGGCGTGGGCGTAGGCGATTTCCGCTGCACGGGCCCTCAGGTCCTGGCCCTTGTCTCCCCTGCGGGAAGGGAAATGGCACACATAGAAGACGAAGTGCTCTCCGTCAATGGTGCCGTGCACCATAAGGATGTCACGGGTACGGAAGTCTTCCTGTTCCTGTTTATTATAGGTGGTAATGGGAATCTTAGTATTGAAATCGTACGGAAGGGCGGCACACTCGATGAATTTGAAGCGGGCGGGGTTGTACAGCAGGGCGCAGTCTATGCCACGGCGGTCCGGGCCCTCCATATGTACAATCTTATAGTTGGCATTGGCAATGGCCGGCTCTTTCACCAGGTCTTCCAGCACGTGGCGGTTCTCCACCTCTGCGAGGCCCAGCACGGTGTGCCAGATACCATTGTCCTGGTGCATATCCGCAATCACGCGGGCCATGTTCTGCAACTTGACGGCGTACTTGTCTGCCGTCCACTCATTGGCGCCGTCGGGCAGGTACTCGTAGTCGTTCTTGCCTTGGTCGTGCACCGTGTCAAAGAGGTTCTCCACATTGTAGAACCCGATGATGTGCCGGTGGTTTTTCTTCTTGGCGTTTCCCTGGGCGGGAAGCAGCAGCACCAGCGCTGCCAGCAGGAGGATATACCGTTTCATATTACTAATACTCAGCAGGCTTTACATTCCACCAGAAACCGTTTTCCTTGGGGTCTTGAGCTTTGACACTTGTAGCTGTAGATTCGGGGAGATTAACAAAGAAAGTAAGCCCCACCTTCTCTTCCAAAGCCTTAAGGGAAAGGGCAAAATCCTTAATAGGCGTGTTTTTGTCGATACCGGACACATGGTTCAGATAGAAACCCGCCCCGGAATAATTACCTTCCGTATCCAAACGCAGGAGTGCCTTATAATAGGCCTTAGGAATAGATACGTTCTGGTTATTGTTATCGTATACGGTAGGGCACTCGGGGTTGACAATACAACCTGTTACCACATAAAGAGTATCGGTACCATTGTTCCCTGCAGCCATATCTCTCACTTTTATTTCCAACTCATTCCAAATCCCCTGGTTGAAATCTGATAATTGAGGGGTCAGGTTAACATGATAGAATGTCTGCATATTGGCCATGGCGCCTCCCGTTCTGTCAGCCGAAGGAATCTGGTGGCCTCTATCATAGCTATTGCCCTCCGTATCATTGGAGAAAGAGCGATTGGCAACATTAGATTGCTTCTTATGAGCAGCCTCCACAAAGGGATCGTTGCCCCAAGGATCTCCCGACCAGGAGGAACGGTTCACTCTTGGTTTAGCTATTTGGTCATACAACGGATAGGCTACCCAGTCAGAAACCAGGCAAGTCTCGTTGTAACTGAAGGAGAAGTTTCTAACACGGTCGAACCTCAAGATGGTAGTATGGACAAAGTAAGTGCTGGGATCCGCTGTCTGCGGCAGCTCCATCCATGCGGGAAGAGAGGTATACTGGTCTCCTTTGTCGTCTATCGTAATAACTTGAGGGACCTTGGATACTTTCACATTCAGGACCTCCCAAGTACCAGCTACCGTTGTAGTGCTCTTGTAAACAAAAGCAAACTTGACCTTTTTGTTAAGATACTCGTTCAAAGAAACATTGCCAGACTGATCCAACTCAAAGTAACTGTTGGGAAGACGCCACTGGTCTGTCGGAAGAGGCAGATCCTTCCAGGTTTCGCCATCATCATCTGTAATCTTAAGGCCGAAGAAATCTTGAGGTTTTCCGCTCCTCACATAAGCAAAGGCGTGCTCAAAATAGAGATAAAGTTCAGTATAACCTCTTAGGTCAAGCACCGGAGAGATAAGCCATCCTTCGGTAGCAAAATTGGTTCTGTTGCCGGAATTGTCTTCCACAGAGCCAGTGGCTTGAGCGCCATACTTGGACTGACTTCCGGACTTATACTTCCAAATATCTCCTCCACTGAATCCTCCTTTCTCCTTGTTCTCTACCCTAAAGCCTCCAAGACCATTTGTGAAGTCCTGGAAAAGAACCGTTTCGGGAAGAGTAGAGGGATCTATAGGGCCTTCTTCAGAGCCGCCCTCCCCTTCTCCTTCCTCGCTGCCACCCTGTTCCTGTTCCGGTTCAGGGTTAGGAGTAGGCTCGGGAGTAGTGTTCTCTTTTCCACAGGCAAGCAGAAACATCAGAGAGAAAAGAATAAGCAGGATTCTTTTAGTTTTAGCCATAATTATAATCTTTTACAAGTTTACAAAGATAGGCATTTTCTATCAAAAAGAAGAGGCCCGGGGCATTTCTGCTCCGGGCCTTCCATAAAATCACTTGGGGAGATTACTTAACTTCTTCAACGAAGCTACCACCCCATATACCCAACTGTTTGGTGGACTTGTTCACAGTAGGAATGCAGGTAACGTTATACTTCTTACCTGACTCCATAAGAACATACTCCTTAACCTGAACATAGGCTGCAATTTCTTTGGTACCGTCAGAGAGCCTACCGGAACGGTCTCCAGAAGTCTTCTTCCCAGTTTCGGGATCAACCACCTCATAGGTAGCCTCAATGGGATCAGTAACTGAGAGGCCCTTGATAGTAACCAAGCGGCAGAAGTACTTATCCCAATTGTCCAAGAGCTCAGCAAGAGTAACCTCAGTGGGCTGAGGAAGTTTGGCCTTATCCTTAGGAGCATCGGTAACCTTAGCAAGAGCCATATTGAAAGCAGTGGCCTCGGGAAGGCTGTTATAGGCATAACCTTCACCAAAGACACGACCGGTTACGGTCTGACCCACATTGAGTTTAACCTCAGAACTGTAAATAAGCAGACCACCATTTTCATCTTCAAGGAAGATATTGCTACCATTCTTATAAGTAACCGTAGCCTTGCTGATGGTGTAATCGAAACTTACTCTCTTGCTGCTGGAACCCGGAGCGATGGTATTGCGGATGTTAGAAACCGTTCCGTTGGTGGTCTCTGCCAACTGGATGAAGGTCACCGGAACCTCGGAGGACTTATCACCATCCGTGCTCTTGAAGGTAACAACACCCTTACGATTCTTTCCAGTAGTATTCTCGGTAGCATAAAGGGTAAAAGTAGCTTTGGTACCGTCAATTGCATAACCATCAGCCACGGTGAGCCAATCGTTATCGCTCTCAAAGTACAGGCCCTTACCCTTCTGGGTGACGTCAAAGGTGAACGTACCAGCTTCCTTGGTGATTACCTTCTCCTGGCTCTTCACAGCGAGAAGAGCCTTGGTAACCTTAATAACAGAAACGTCTACCAGTTCAACCGTACCATTGTAGGTGGTCTTGGGACCCTGAACGGTCACAACATCTCCAACCTCAATGCCAAAGCTGCTCCAATTGTAAGCACCTGCTGCATCTACGGTACCATAGATATAGAGGGTCTTGTCGTAGGAATCGTCCTTGAGGTACCAGTTACCATACAGGGTACTGGAGATAGAGGTGCAGACACCCGTTACCTTGAAAGTCTTGGAATCCGGACCATTCATCACATCCTCAACAGTGGAGAGGGGAATCTCGGCAGAGGAAGACTGGCTAACGATAATGCGCTGAACCTGGTCTCCAGCCTTGAGGAGGATGGTCTCGGAACGGGAGTTTCCTTCGGAATTAGTAGCAGAAATGGTAACTTTGGTGGTACCAGCATTGCCGCTCTTAGGGGTTACAGAAATCCAATCATAGACCTCTAACTGATCCTCATAGTAAGTCTCCGTAACCTTACCCTTCTTAGCATCGGTATACTCCTTCTGCTGAGGAATCTCTACAGAGAATGTCCAGTCCTGCGTAGCAGAGACTTCAATGGTGGCACTGCCGCCATCAGGACTAATGGCAACGTAAGATTTGTCTACCTGTACGTTTTCAAGATAGGTGTCGCCTTCCATTTTGCAACCGGCAACCACAGCGAGGGTAGCAAACAGGGCTACGATAGTATATTTGAGTTTCATAAGATGTGCCGATTAAAATTAGTTGAACAGATATTTAATACCGATAGAAGCATACCAGCACTGGGCCAAGGAATGGTTAGGGGTCCAGAGTTCGGTGCTACCGGAAATGGAAGAAGGAGTAGAGAAGGTAGCATAACCGTCCTTGTCGGGTCCTTCGTACTTGAGAATGCGGGCATCGGTACCGATGGCAGGGTTCAGATACTTAGCCACGCCCCAGCTGGAGTTGAACAGGTTGAGCACGTTCTTGAGGTCGAAGCTCAGCTGCAGGGTGTTCTTGGTCTGGCCGATCATCACGGTGAAGTCGTGCTTGTAGCTCAGATCCAGACGGTGTACCCAAGGGCTGTAGAGGCTGTAACCTTCTGCATACTGACCTTGGTGCTTGCTCAAGTAGCCGTTGTTGTGGACAAAATCCATGAAACGGGTCTTGTCACTTTCAGAGACAAAACGGAAATCGCCGTTAGCAACCTGCTCGTCGGTGGGGATATAGATAGCGTCGTAGTTGTAACCGTCGCTATTCATATCGTTGGTAGTCATGAAAGAATAGTTGTAACCGCCTCTCCAAGCCTCATAGATGAGGGAGTAGTGGTTGCCGCTCTTGTCGTGATGGGTTGCGGAAGCAACGATACGGTCAGGGGTAACGTACTGAGAGTTGTGCAGTTTAATGTAGTTGGGACCCTCGGAGGTAGGAACATAGGTGAAGGCAGACTCGGCTGCGGAGCCGGGCATACCGGTGATTTCCTTGTTCACAGTGTGGGTGTAAGCGGCCATGAGGCTCAGGCTCTCGATAGGCTGCATATTGAGGGTGACGTTGGCGCTCCAACCATAACCCTTGCTGGTGTTCTCCAGAACAAAGGCCTTGGTGCCGGTACGGTAACCATCAGGATAGATGGGACGGTTGTCGGCTCCGTTCAGACGGGGGAAGGCGCCTACATTAGGAATGGACCAGTCGGAGATGGAAACAGCGTTGATGGTCTTGTTGAAGATACCTTCGGCCGTGATGCTGAACGGGAAGGAGGTGGGGAAGGTATAATCAAAGGCCACGGAGGTCTTCCATACCTGAGGCATCTTGAACTTGGGATCCACAGCGTTTACAGCAGAAGGCACGGTGCCATCTTCCGGAGAAATGGTGGAAGGATAGCCCAGAGTAACGAGCTTGTTCAGGAGGGCGTTGATGGTAGCCTTGCCGTTTTCGTCGGTCACGAGACCGCCAGCAAAATCATCCATGGAGAAGCCTCTCTTGTAAGCATTGTCAACATTGAGCTGAGCCTGGTACTGAACCATACCGCCGTTGGTGGGCATGTTGGTGAAGAACACCAGAGGCAGACGGCCGCTGAACAGGCCGGTACCGCCGCGAACCTTCAGGCTCTTATTGCCAAATACATCCCAGGTGAAACCGACACGCGGGGAGAAGGTCACCTTGGCGGTGGGCCACTTACCGGTATCGATGTGGGTTTCCTGGTAGTTGTAAGCCTTGGGATAGTAGGAAAGAGCAAGAATAGCATTGTTGGTCATGAGGTCGCTGTTGTTGAAGAACAGGCCATCAAGACGCAGACCATAGGTAAGTTTGAAATTATCGGTTGCATTCCACTCATCCTGGGCATAAAGACCAGCTTTGTAGAAGCGCACACGGGCTGCAGGGAACTGCTCGCCATCGTAACCGTAGGTGAGGCAAACGATCTCAGGGGTACCACCCGTCAGGAAGTCATCCACAGACTGATAACGATAGTAACCGGTACCATTACGCATATACTGGTTGTCGGCCATCTGGTACTCGAAGTTGATACCTGCAGTAACCTTGTGCTTACCGGCATACCAGGTGAGGTCGTCCTTGATGTTGGCAACAGTGTTGTGAACAGCGTTGTTCCAAGTGAAGAGCTCATAACCCAGGGCAATGTAGTTATTACCGTCCTTAAGGATATCAATGAAAGGGAACTCATCGGAGTTGGTGCCACGGATATCGTTAAGCTGAGAGTAAGTAGCCAGGAACTGGTTGGAGAGGTTGTCCGTGAGACGGCTATTCAGATCCAGGGACCAGGTATTCACGATGTTCTTCATGGAATACATGGCGTTGGCGTAAGACATGGAGTACTGGGACATACGGGCACCGCTCATACGGGTACCACCATCCATGGAGGAACCGTTAGGGCTGTTCCAAACGTTATTCAGAGTGTAGTTGTAACGCAGGGCCAGGTGGTGCTTCTGGGTGATGTTCCAGTCAAGGCGAGCCAGGATCTTGTAGTTATCCTCGTTTGCGGGGAAATCGGTCCAGGAACCAGTATCATAACCATACTTGGAAGCTACGTGTTCAGAAACTTTCTTAAGGTCCTCGTTTGTAGTGCGGGAAATGAAGTTATCGGCATCGGCCTTGCCATCCGAAGAACCTCTCCAACGGTTGACCACAGAAGGGACCTTGGACATTTCAGCATTTACGAAGAAGAAGAGTTTATTCTTCACAATGGGACCGCCGAAGGTAAGGCCATAGGTGGTGCTGCGGTTCTTTTCGCGGGCACCGGCAATCTGCTCACCGTACACGGCGTCTCCCTGCAGGTTCTCGTTCTTGTGATAGATGTATGCCGTACCCTTGAAGGTGTTGGTACCGGACTTGGTGATAGCATTAACACCGCCACCGATGAAGTTGGTCTGGCGAACATCGTAAGGGCTGATAACAACCTGGAGTTCCTCGATAGCGTCGATGGAGATGGGGTTACCACCGCCAGGGAGGTTGGAGGACAGACCGAAGTTGTTGTTGAAGTTGGCACCGTCAACGGTGAAGTTGGCGGTACGGCCATCGGAACCGGCGAAGCTCATACCGTTACCGCCGTAAGGAGAAAGGCGGGTAACATCGGTGATGCTACGGTTCACAGTAGGGATGGCAGTAATCTGACCATTGTTGATGTTGGTCACGGCGCCGGTGCGCTCCTGGGCGGCAAACTTGGAGGTAGCGTCTGCTACGATCACAGTTCCCTCGAGGAACTCGGAAGACTCGGCGATTTTGGCATTCAGGCTGAACGTCTCGGCCAGCTGGAGGGTAATGCCGGTGTAGGTGGCATCCTGGTAACCCAGGCAGGTGAAGTCCACCTTGTAGGGACCGCCGGGACGCATACCCTGGATGGTATAACGGCCGTCGGCGTTGGTTACAGCGCCATAGACGGTACCGGAGGGCTCGTGCAGGGCCACAACGGCAGCGCCGATGACAGGTTCGCCGTTCTGGTCAACCACGCTACCGGAAAGGGAGGACGTGGTCACCTGAGCAAAGGCGACAATACCCGCAAACATGGTAATGAATGCGAGCGAAAGGCTTTTAAAAGCTTGTTTCATAAATGTTTAGAAAATAAATATTGATACTAACAGTATTTCCCAACTAATTGAAAGTGCAAAGATACTAAGAATTCGGAAAATAAAAAAGCGAACTCCGAAGAATTCGCTATAAATCAATCTAAAGATTGAAAGCCTTTTGAAGGGCCGGAACACTGTCTAAAAGTTCCCATCCAAAGAATTGGACAATTTTCTCTTTTCCCTGCACTTTCACCATCTTCTGGAAAGGCTTTCGGCCCATGTGGCCATAGGCGGCCGTGGGGGCGTAAATGGGATTCTTGAGCTGGAATTTTTTAATGATGGCAGCGGGCCGAAGATCAAAGAGCTCCTGCACCTTGGCGGCAATCTCTCCGTCGGACAGCCCTTTGGCTGCGGTGCCGTAAGTATCCACGAAAACGCTCACGGGCTGGGCCACGCCAATGGCGTAGGCCAGCTGGACCAGGCACTCGGAAGCCACACCGGCGGCCACCAGGTTCTTGGCAATGTAGCGGGCGGCGTATGCGGCGCTGCGATCCACCTTGGAGGGGTCTTTTCCGGAGAAGGCTCCACCGCCATGGGCGCCCTTGCCACCGTAGGTGTCCACGATGATCTTTCGGCCCGTAAGACCGGTATCCCCGTGAGGACCGCCAATCACGAACTTGCCCGTGGGGTTCACGTGCAAGATGAAGCTGTGGATGAGGCGGGCGGTTTCCTCGGGAAGCAGGGCCTTGAGGCGAGGGATGAGGATGGTCTCCACATCGAAGCGGATCTTGTTACGCATGGCCTCGTCCACGGTAGCCTGGCCGTATTGGGCCACGGCTTCCTCATAGGTCATCTTACCCAGGCTCTCGGGCACAAACTCGTCGTGCTGGGTGCTCAGGACTATGGTATGGACCTTCACCGGCTGGTGGGTCTTGCCGTCGTATTCAATGGTAAACTGGCTCTTGGCGTCGGGTCTCAGATAGGGCATCAGAGACAGCTCGTTGTGGCGGATATCTGCCAGAACCTCAAGGATTTTGTGGCTCAGGTACAGCGGCAGGGGCATATAATCCTCGGTGTCCTTGCAGGCGTAACCGAACATCATGCCCTGGTCGCCGGCGCCCTGCTCCTCTTCCGTGGCGCGCTCAACGCCTCGGTTAATATCGGCGCTCTGCTCGTGCAGCGCGCTCAGCACGCCGCAGCTGCTGGCGTCAAACATATAGTCGGCCTTGGTGTATCCGATTTTGCGGATGGTGTTGCGGACGGTGTTCTGGATATCTACGTAAGCTTCGGCCTTTACCTCTCCCATCACCACCACCATGCCGGTGGAGCAGAAGCTCTCGCAGGCCACCTTAGCCTCAGGGTCCTGCTTCAGGAATTCGTCCAGGATGGCGTCGGAAATCTGGTCCGCCACTTTGTCGGGGTGGCCCTCGCTAACCGACTCGCTAGTAAATAAATAGTTCTTAGCCATGTACAAAAAAAATTAGCCCCGAGCATATGCGGAGGCTAAAAACACAAAACACTGATATGAAATGTAATTTTAGCATTTTTTAACGTGGTTGCAAGCAGCCAAATCTATCCACATATGTTTTTGGGGCGGCAAAGGTATAAAGAAAATCCGAATCCGCAAAATTTTTTTACGGTCTCACCCAATGAATTTGAACTCCGTCCCTCTCCATGCCGCGGAACCAGGTCATCTGGCGCTTGGCAAACTGGTGGATGGCATTGCCCAGGGCCACCACCATATCTTCATAGGACAGCTCTCCCATCACATACTGGGTAACGAACTTATACTCAAGGCCGTAATAGAGAAGATCCTCGGGCGGTATGGTCTTGAGCAGCGTGCGGATTTCCTCCACCAGGCCTTCCTGCAGGCGCTCTTCCAGGCGGCGGTCAATGCGGGCCACCCTTTCCTCCCGGGTTACGAGAGTACCTATATAATAAGGTTTACGCGGAAGGGCCTCGTCCGGTAACCCGTTCTGTTTCTCAAACTTATACGCCCGGGTCACGGATTCAATGTACAGACCGGAGCCTCCGCAGAGGATGGGAATAGCGCCGCGGCTCCGGATATCGGCATACGCCTTGGCAAAGGCTTCCTGGTACTGGTAGATGTTGAATTTGCTGCCGGCCGGCACAATGTCTATGAGGTGATAGGGCACGTTTCCGTACTCCTTGAGGTCCTTCCCCGTACCAATGTCCATGCCCGTATACACCTGACGGCTGTCGGCCGAAATAATCTCGGGAGAGGGCCCATCGGGATTGGCCATGAGGGTGGCCAGCTGCACGGCATAGTGGGTTTTACCTGAAGCCGTTGGACCCACCACACAGATAAGGTCTATGTCCCCGGCATAGTAAGCCTGGGCCAGGGCGGAGGGATCCACCACCTCGGGGTCGGGCAGCTTGGCCATGGGCGGAATGCCCGGGCGGTCTGGAAGTAACTCGGTTTTGTTCACGAAGGCGAAATTACGAAAAAAGTGCTACCTTTGCAATCCTATGCCCAAAGCCAAGAGCACCATACAGATCAAAAACCGCCGGGCCTCGTTCGATTACGAGTTCCTGGAGACCTATACCGCCGGCATCCAGCTGGTGGGAACGGAGATCAAATCCATCCGCGCCGGCAAGTGCTCGCTGCAGGATGCATACTGCTTCTTTGTGGGCAACGAACTCTTTGTAAGGGGTATGAACATAGCCCTGTATCACTGGGGCAGCTGGGGCCAGCACGAGCCCGTGAGGGACCGCCGCCTCCTCCTCAACCGCAAGGAGCTCAGGCATTTGCAGCAGGCCGATAAACAGAAAGGCCTCACCATCGTGGCCGTGAAGCTCTTCATCGCGGACAACGGTTTTGCCAAGCTGGTGATTGCCCTGGCCAAGGGTAAGAAAGAGTACGACAAGCGCCAGTCCATCAAGGACAAAGACCTCCGGCGCGAGATGGACAGATCCGGGTATTAGGTTGGATCGAAGGACTTCGGAGCGAAGCGACCCAGGGGGTCTGGGGGATTAGGCCCCCAGTCGTCGAAGACCTTTGGACCATGGACGTCAGTCCATGGTATTAGTCCATGGATTGGCTGGTCTTCGCAGCCATGATTCTCATTCTGGAATAATCCTCCGGAGAAAGGGAGGAGAAGAAGTAGTCAATGGGGTCCTTGATTTCTCCGTTGTGGTATACCTCAAAGTGAAGGTGAGGGGCGGTAACAAACGTGGATACACCCACCGTACCCAGCACCTGACCCACTTTAACCATTTTTCCCTGGGTTACGGAGATGTCTCCCAGGAGGCTGTACTTGGTCACATAGCCGTTCCCATGGTCAATCTCCACCTCGTTGCCCAGGCCCTTGCGGGAACGGGTCACCTTGGTTACGCGTCCGGAAGCGGCGGCCAGCACAGGGTCTCCCTGCGGGGCGATGAGGTCCAGGCCGTCGTGCTGCACCTGAAGGTCGTAAATGGGGTTGTGCTTGATGCCCACGGAGGCGCCCACCTGCACGTAAGACATATTGTTGAGCGGGAGGGAAAGCGGGGGGATGCTATCGGCCCTCTCCTGGAGAATGCGGAAAACTTCCGCAAAGTTTTCGTCTATTTCGCGGGCCTTCTGAAGGAGGCTGTCGGACTGGCTGGAAGCCGTTTTGACGTAATAACGCTCCGGCAGGGTCTCGCTTTCTCTCATACCCACACCGCGGTAGCCACCCACTTCTTCCAGGGAAGGCGGCGGGGTGTCAAAGAGTTCTTCGTAGATGGCGTCATCCCTTTCCATAAGCCCCTCCAGCACATCTCCAATGAGCTCTTCCTTGGCTTTCATGCCCGAGTACATATTGCTGTAAAGGTGGTTCTCTCTCTCCAGGCGGCGCTCCTCCTTGGTGGAGAAGAACAGGGCAAAGAGCATATAGAACACAATGCCCGCAGAAACCGATGCCACCGTATACCGCAGGATGGCCATCAGAATCTGCTTGGTCTTGCTGTCTTTCTTCTTGGCTGCCATCAGTTCTGCGGTTTTTTAACCATTTCGGCGTAGTCTTCGGCCGAGATGGTGAGGTCCATGTATAAGGCGGGGTTGACGTATTCCTTACGATACATCACCTCGTAGTGCAAGTGCGGTCCGGAGACCAGGCCGGTGCGGCCCGTGAGACCCAGGCAGTCACCTCTGGTAACCCGCTGACCCAGCGTCACGTCTATGCGGGACATGTGGGCGTAACGCGTCTTGTAACCAAAGCCGTGGTCCACTTCCACGTGGGTGCCGTAGCCGCCACGCTCGCGGGCCACCTTTACAACCACACCGTCACCGGTGGCGTAAATGGGATTGCCGGGCGGGCAGGCGAAGTCCATGCCGGTATGGCGCTTTCTATAGCCCAAAACGGGGTGCAAGCGATAGCCGAAGGGACTGGACATACGGTAGGTGGAAGGGTCTGTATTCACAGGAGAAATGGCGGGAATGTGGGAGGCCAGGTCACCGGCGGTACGCTGGAGGGTGGACACGTCGTCAAACGACTTGGACTGGATGTAGACGCGTTTTTCCAGCTGGTCCAGGCGGCGGGCGATATCCAGAACGGCCGTTCCTTCAAGCTCCCTGTATCGGCTTTCTCCGCCAAAACCGGAGCGGCGGATGGCTTCCGGAATCTCATCCAGACCATAGACGGAACGGTAAACACGGTCGTCCCTTTCTTCCATCATGGAGAGCAGCTCCTCGTAGCGGTCGAGCTGCTGGGACATCTGGTCAATACGGGTGTTCCACTCGGCGTTCTGGTGCCTAAGCATCGAGGTCTTGGGAAGGTCCTGCTTCATGACAGAGACCCTTACCCACATGAAGAGCAGGAACAGAAACAGGCCGGCGATGCTAACAACCAGCACCTGCCAGCCCTGAATACGGGTCTCCTCCTGGACATCCACCATGAGGGTCTCCGGGTTCATCACGTATTTCTTCTTGCTCTTGGCCATCTTCTGCAGACAAGTCTACAAAGGTAACAATTTTCTTTAAATCCCGGGGAGTCCTGCATATTCTGTGCCCCCGTTCAAGGATTTTCGTGGAAATTTGTGTATTTTTGCAAGTTATATCTTATAGATAATAGAAACGTACTCAATATATGACATCTAAAGAAATCCGCCAGAAGTATCTGGACTTCTTCGCCTCCAAGGGACACACCGTGGTTCCTTCGGCCCCCATGGTCATCAAGAACGACCCTACCCTCATGTTCACCAACGCGGGCATGAACCAGTTCAAGGACATCTTCCTGGGCAACACCGCCCCCAAGTTCCCCCGCGCAACCGACTCCCAGAAGTGCCTCCGCGTGAGCGGCAAGCACAACGACCTGGAAGCCGTGGGTCACGACGGCCGTCACCACACCATGTTCGAAATGCTGGGCAACTGGAGCTTTGGAGATTACTTCAAGACCGAGGCCATCGACTGGGCCTGGGAGCTCCTCACGGAAGTGTACAAGATTGACAAGACCAAGCTGTACGCCACCGTATTCGAAGGCTCCGAAGAAGACGGAACCACCCTGGACACCGAGGCCCAGGCCGCCTGGCTCAAGCACCTTCCGGCCGACCACGTGCTCACCGGCAACAAGCACGACAACTTCTGGGAAATGGGAGACACCGGCCCCTGCGGCCCCTGCTCCGAGATTCACATCGACCTCAGATCGGACAAGGAGATTGCCAAGATCCCCGGCCGCGAGCTTGTGAACGCAGACAACGACGAGGTCATCGAAATCTGGAACCTGGTGTTCATGCAGTATGAGCGCAAGGCCGACGGCCACCTGGAGTCCCTCCCCGCCAAGAGCATCGACACCGGTATGGGCTTCGAGCGTCTGTGCATGATTCTCCAGAACAAGAAGAGCAACTACGAGACGGATGTCTTCTCCGGCCTCATCGGCCAGGTAGAGACCCTCTCCGGCCACAAATACGACGAAGGCGGCAACGTACAGGTTGCCATGCGCGTAATCGCTGACCACGTACGCGCCATCGCCTTCTCCATTGCAGACGGTCAGCTGCCTTCCAACGTGAAGGCCGGCTACGTAATCCGCCGCATCCTGCGCCGCGCCGTGCGTTACGGTTACACCTTCCTGGGCTTCAGCGAGCCCTTCCTCTGCCGCCTCATCCCTCAGCTGGTGGCCGATATGGGTGAAGCCTATCCCGAGCTCAAGGCCCAGCAGAAGCTCATCACCAATGTGATCAAGGAAGAGGAAAACGCCTTCCTGCGCACCCTGGACCGCGGTATCCGCATGCTGGAAGAGAACATGGCCAAGAACGCCGACACCAAGATGGTGGCCGGCCCCGACGCCTTTGAACTCTACGACACCTACGGATTCCCCATCGACCTCACCCAGCTCATCGCCTCCGAGAAAGGCTACACGGTGGATCTGGAAGGCTTCAACGCCGAGCTCCAGAAACAGAAGGAGCGCGCCCGCAACGCCACCGCCAACGAGTTTGGAGACTGGATGGTCTTTGGAGAGGCCGATGTAGTCTTCGAGGGCTACGACACCCTGCGCGTAGAGGGAGCCCGCCTCCTGAAGCAGCGCACCGTGAAGCAGAAGAACAAGGAACTGTTCCAGCTGGTCTTTGACCGCACTCCTTTCTATGCCGAAATGGGCGGTCAGGTAGGTGACACCGGTTTCATCGAAGGTGAAAACGGCGAGCGCATCCAGATTCTGAACACCGTCAAGGAGAACAACCTTACCATCCATCTGGCCGAGCGCCTGCCTTCCACCAGTACCCAGGCATTTACCCTGGTAGTGGACAACAGCCGCCGCCGTCACATCCAGAACAACCATACCTGCACCCACCTGCTGCACCAGGCCCTGCGCTTGGCTCTGGGTACGCACGTAGAGCAGAAGGGCTCCTTTGTGGGACCGGACTACTTCCGCTTTGACTTCTCGCACTTCCAGAAGATGACCGACGAAGAGCTGCGTTTTGTGGAAACCCGCGTAAACGAACTCATCCGCTCCAACTACCCGCTCTGCGAAAAGCGCGACGCCACCATGGACGAAGCCCGTTCCATGGGTGCCATGGCCCTGTTTGGAGAAAAGTACGGAGACGTAGTGCGCGTGGTACGCTTCGGAGACTCCATCGAGCTCTGCGGTGGTACCCACACTCCTTATACCGGCACCATCGGCCTGTTCAAGATTGTTTCCGAGAGTGCTGTTGCAGCCGGCGTACGCCGCATCGAGGCCGTCACGGGTGCCCGCGCCATGGAAGCCATCCAGCACACGGAAGATGTCCTGAAAGACATCAAGGGTCTGTTCAACAACGCCCCCGACCTCACCGCCGCCGTAGAGAAACTGGTGCTGGAGAGCGCCGAAGCCCGCAAGCAGCTGGAGGCCGTTGCCAACGAAAAGGCCGCTGCACTGGCCGAGAAACTGGCCACCATGGCCGAAGACGTGAACGGCATCAAGCTCGTTCGCTTTGACAACTCCATGGATCCGGCCGTGGTCCGCAACGTGGCCCTGCTTTTGCAGAAAAAGGTCCAGAACTTTGTGCTGGCCGGCGCATACGCCTACGACGAAAAGCCCAACCTGGTGCTCATGTACTCCAACGACCTCGTAGCCAAGGGCAAGAACGCCGGTAAGGACATCCGCGAAGCCGCCAAGTTCATCCAGGGCGGCGGTGGCGGACAGCCCGGTCTGGCAACCGCCGGCGGCCGTACGGTAGAAGGCCTCACAGAAGCTCTTAACAAACTTGTAGAAGTAGCTACCGCCTAAGATACCCGGTCAAGCCGGGTATGACGCCCAATGAAAAAGCTGGATCAATTCATCATCAAGTCTTTTGGCGTGCCGTTTCTGGCCACGCTGGGGATTGTGGTGTTTATTCTGGCCATGCAGTTTCTTTGGGTGTACATTGATGAGCTGGTGGGTAAAGGCCTGGAATTCAAGGTAATCCTTGAGTTCATGATGTGGGGCAGCTGCCAAGTGCTCCCCCTGGCCATTCCCCTGGCCACCCTTCTCAGCGCCATGATGACGCTGGGAGACATGGGTGAGAAATTCGAGCTCACGGCCATCAAGGCCTCGGGCATCTCGCTCACCCGCGTACTGGCTCCCATGACCATCATGTGCCTGCTTATCTGCGTAGGCGCCTTCTATGTGGGAGACCGTCTGGTCCCCTACGCCATCAACCAGATCTACACCATGCGAGACGATATCCGTCGCACCAAGAGTGAGATCAAGATCCCTACCGGCATCTTCTACGATGGCATTGACGGCTATATCCTGCGCATCGAGAAGCGTAACAAGGAGACCGGGATGATGTACAACATCCAGGTCTACGACCATACTTCCTCCAAGGGAAATACCAGCATCACGGTGGCCGACAGCGGCATCATCAAGATGTCCAAGGTCAAGGACTACCTCACCTTCACCATGTATGACGGCGTAAGCTACCAGGAAGAGAACGTGCGCAAATACAGGGATACCACCCTGTCCCTGCAGCGCGTGGCCTTCTCCAAGGAAGAGATGGTGATTTCCCTGGAAAACTACGCCTACCATCAGTCCGACAGCGCCCGATACGGTGAACAGGTTCGCTCCATGAACCTGAAATCCCTCCACAACGGGCGGGACTCCCTGCTAACCCTGGTGAACGACGGTACGCGCCGGCACGTGGAAGAATTCCTCCGCAACAGCGTCATTGACAACCGCAAGCAGCTGGACACCAACTGGCGTTCCATCTCCTCCACGGTGATGGATGTGCACACCAACGGCCCCTGGAGGTCCCTTCACGACAAACAGAGAGCCTATGACAATGCGGCCAACGGCGCCCGACAGTACGCCAACGCGGCCCGCAACATGGTCATGGAATCGGCCGACTATACCCGTCTCATCTACCGCACCAATGTGGAAATCTGGAAGAAGTACGCCCAGGCCCTGGCCTGCCTGCTGCTCTTCTTCATAGGCGCCCCCGTGGGTGCCATCCTCAAGAAGGGCGGCCTGGGTGCTCCAGCCATTATTTCCATGC
>Ga0265299_10000284_pt1 | contig 64849 bp, 50 predicted proteins | sample AusTroGonzalo_MG_4_FD_193485 | JGI IMG/M metagenome (GOLD analysis project Ga0265299, IMG submission 193485) | Bovine rumen microbial communities from tropical cattle in Woodstock, Queensland, Australia - Gonzalo_02 | ecosystem: Host-associated > Mammals > Digestive system > Stomach > Rumen ... | reverse complement strand
GTCGTTGGTGAAGTCGGATGCGGAAGCTTTGGTTTCGTTCAAAATGTCCATTCCTGTCGCAATAAAATTGGGGCGGGATCGAAATCCCGCCCGTCGTTCTACTTCTTCGGCACAAAAATATAGGTTTTGTTGCCTACCGCTTTTGCGGTGCCGCCCATCTTGTGCGCGGCGTTCATCAGTTCGCCGGACGTGGAGTACGTCTGGCTCATGCCGTTCGGAAAATTTAAGGTGTACATCATCAAAACCCTGATACGTGTCGGGTGCAACTTTTGGTGAAAACTAAAAACTCGGCAAAGATACAACAAGGGTGTGCCAATGTGTGACACAGTAGGGCTGCCGCAATGCGACAGCCCTACACGTTTGAAGAAAAAAAAAGAACTAAGGGTTTCACCCCGCGAAAAACGTCAAAGGTTTTATTCGGCAGCTTTGAAATTGAACACAGGCTTGATGATATTCTCCACGCTCACCGTGTCCTGTATGTTGGCAAGAATCTCATCCTTCGGCTTATAGGCCATAGGAGCTTCATCAAGGGTGTCGTTGGTAACGGTTTCGCTGTAGATGCCTTCCATCGAGCTTTTGAAATCTTCCAGCCGCAATTCCTTGAACGCTTTCGCCCGACTCATCACACGCCCTGCCCCGTGTGGTGCAGAGCAGTTCCAGTCAGCGTTGCCTTTGCCGATGCAGATGAGCGAGCCGTCGCGCATGTTGAGCGGAATGATGCACCGTTCGCCTGCTTGGGCCGAAATGGCACCTTTACGAATCAAGTTGTCGTCACTGATATAGTTGTGCACGCTTTCAAAAGCACCGTCAGAAACTCCGCGTGCGAAATGGTTTTCCTCAAGGAAGTCTGTAATCAGGTTGGCAATCAGCCTGCGGTTGAGGCGCGCCCAACGCTGGCAAAGCCGCATGTCGTGCAGGTACTCGTTGCGCGGCTCGCCCTCCAAATAACAGAGATCGGGCGGCACGGGCGGGGACTGCATCTTGAAATCGGAATGCAGTTTGGCAATGGCGGCCTGTATCTCCTTTCTCCTGCCCTGGCTTTTGTAGTCCTCTATGATTCGTTTTTGTTGTTCCATCACCTTGTCCCATCCCGAAAGCAGTTTACGTGCCTCTTTTTGGTACAGGTCGGCCACCTGTTTGCCCAAGTTGCGGCTTCCCGTGTGAATCACCAAATACCATATCCCCTGTTCGTCGCGGTCGAGCTCAATGAAATGGTTGCCACCGCCCAAGGAGCCGATAGATTTGTCCAAACGCTTGCTCTCCTTGAGAAGCCTGTAGCAGTGCATCTCACGAATAATGGCTTTGGCTTCGGAATAGACCTCCATATACTTGTGGGGCAGCGGCAGGTATTGGTCACTGCGGAAGTCGCGCCCCGACGGTATGGCCTTCAGGATGAATGTGTTGAGCGCGTGGAAATCGATTGATTCCGGCACATCGAGCGGTTGCACGAGGATACCGCAGCCGATGTCAACGCCCACAATGTTGGGGATCACCTTGTCGCCCAGGTTGCCCGTAAAGCCGATCACACAGCCCGCGCCAGCATGTACATCGGGCATAATACGGATTTTGCAGTCGGCGAACACCTTGACGGAAAGCAGGTTCCGAATTTGTTCAAGCGCTAACTCTTCTATGTTGTCCGTGAAAATTTTAACGTCGTGGTTGGGAATGGTTTTCATATTTGAATAAGAATTTGCAAAGGTAATAACTGAATGATAAAATTGTGCCGGCAAAGATAACACATAGGTGTGCAAGAATGTGGCACAGCTTTCGTTATCAGTTGTTCTTGTTAATCAGATTCACCACCACCTTCACCATCACATCCTTTTCCTCAGGCTTGCTTTCGGCAATCATCAGGGTGAGGGCTACAAGCGTATTGTCGGCAATGCGCTTGGTGCCATCCTCGTGATAAAGGATGCCGTTGTTGTTGAGGAACCAAAGGAACAGCGTGGCGGCAATGCGTTTGTTGCCGTCGCTGAACGAGTGGTTCTTGGTGACCAAATAAAGCAGCATGGCGGCCTTTTCTTCCACGCTAGGATATAGGTCGTTGCCGTCAAATGTTTGGTATATTTGGCCGATGGAACTCTTGAACGAGCCGTCCTTCTCATTGCCGAAAAGGGCACTTTCGCCGAAGCGCTCCTTGAGAGCCGCGATGGCTTGCTTTGCATTGTCGTACGTGGCCTGAAATCGCGTTTCTGTGGTGACATTATCCACAGAAAGTTGCTGATAGTCATATTGGTCAAGCAGATATAGCGCATAAGAGTAATCCGAAACTATATGAAAGAGTTCGTCCCGCCACGAGGTTTCATTCATTGAGTACCGATCGATTATGGAGCCATCTGCGTCCCGCAGATGAGAATCTTGCAACTGCGAGGACGCAGTTGCCTCCGTGTCGAGTGCCGCCTCCACACAATAAGGGATACTGTCATCCATTACTTTTGCCAAACTTTTGTCATTGGCAACGATGTATTTCAACACATTCTTGTAATGGTCCTCAGATCTAATGATTCTATCAAAATATTCAGATTGCCATAGCCGACCGGATCTGTGCATAACCTTGTTTATTTGCTTGGCGGTGAAACTTTTTAGCGAACGCATGACGTTCTCTATATTGATCCCTTTTTTCAACTGCATGAGCAGATGCACGTGATTGGGCATTACCACAAAAGCTTTCAGGTTATAGCGTTCTCCGTCAAAAAAGAGTAGCGCGTTTTCTGTGATTTTTCTATTTTGAGGGTACTTCAGCAGGCATTCACCATAATTCGAGTCCAACCATTTGTCTATTTTTGATACAAACTTGTCGTAATAATCATTTTCGTCCTCTACATTCCACGGCTTCGGATGCTTTTTTAGCCATATTTCTTTTTCTTCTTGTAGCACTCTCAGTTTTGCTTTGGGCAAAGAATCGGCCAGCCGGAATGTGACAAAAACATATTTGTCATCTTGATGCCAGTGCGGCAGACATGTCGCCCAACGTAGTTGCCCACAATCATGCTTGTCGAAATAAGGGGTGATGTACTTTTTGCTTATGGAGCCATCTGCGTCCCGCAGATGGTCGGTTTTGGAGTCATCTGCGGGACGCAGATGAATATCTTGCAACTGCGAGGACGCAGTTGCCTCCATATCAAGTGCCGCTTCCATCTGATGGTTAACAATTTGTTCTTCAATGTTTTTCATATTTTTTGTTTTTTGATTATTAATATGGCAAATATAATAATTTTTTTATTTTGTTTAAAATTTTATTTTTTTAGCTGGTTGTGCTTGGTTTGGCACGCATCAGTATGCGTCATGCTATCGGATCCCCGCAATACTTCCGCCGCAGGCAGTTCTTGCAGTGCATTCCCATCCACACCTCGTCTAACTGTTGCATGGCCTGGCGCACCAGCTCAGGCTCATCGGTGAAGATACCCGCCTCGAAGTTGCGGGTGTTGGCTCCCTTCATGCCGATGCCCGCACCCGTAAGGTTCGCACTTCCGAGATAGACTGCGCTGCCGTCAAAGACGAGCATCTTGAAGTGAACACGGGGACAGAGCACCCGCTCCAGACCTTTCGCTAACGACGGGTACTTGTCGAAGTCCTCGCGGAAGGCCGGCCCCGGCTCCTTGGCGTGGATGAGGCGCACCTCCACGCCCTTCCGCACCAACTGCGCCAAAACCGCGAGGAACGGCAGCGTGCCGTCCCCGACTTTCACGTAGAGGTCCTTGATGTCCGCCGTGCCAATCCACAGCGACTTCCTGATGGAGGCCACGCGGGAGAGGACGAGGTTGTAGTGGTCGGTGTTGGAGATGTAGGTGAGCATATTTCGGATGTCTAATGATGTCGCTGGCAAAAATACGAGATTTCCTTACACAAAAAGAGACAGTCAAGCAAGAAAAATGAACCAAATTCGGCAAAAATAGGGTACAGGTGTGCGGGTTTGTGGCATTACGCCTGAAACCCGATGCAACTCCCTTTTCCCCCGTCCCCGATCTTCTCGTGTCGGCACAGCTCCTCGATCTCCGCCAAAGTGGGACGGGCGCCGTGGAGCACCTCCTCCATCACCACCTTGCGGACGATGTTGTCGATTTCACCGCCAGAGAAATTGTGGTGGGTGGCTAATTGGCGGCAGTCGTCGTCGGTGAGCCAAGACAGTTTGTCCTTCCAGATGCTCTGCTTGGCCTCCTCTGTTGGCTGCCCGAATTTGATCTTGAAGAGGAAACGGCGCTCGAAAGCTCCGTCCAGGTTGTCGATGAGGTTGGTGGTGGCGATGAGGATGCCGTCGAGTTTCTCCATCTCCTCCAAGATGATGTTTTGGATGGCATTTTCGGTCTGTGCCACGTTCGATGAGGTACTGTCCTTTCGCTTGGCGAAAAGCGCATCCGCTTCGTTGAAGAGCAGGATGGGCTTCAATGTGGCTTTTTTGCACTGCTCGGCATAGTCGGTGAAGATGCGCTTGATAAGTTTCTCGCTCTCTCCGAACCAACAGCTCTTGGATCCCGCAATGTCCACATGGCACACCGGACGCCCCGTGGCTTTGGCGATCTGCATCGCCGTCTCGGTCTTGCCGGTGCCAGGTAGCCCATGGAAGATGGCCGCCACCCCTTTGGGCAGCGATTGTTCTTCTAACCGTTTCTGTAACTCCGCGAAACGCTCCTCCTGAAGGTTTTCCTTCAGCAGATTCAGCTGTCGTGAGAGCTCATCGTCGTAAAACAGGGTCTTTTCGGGAATATCTTCGGGATAAATCAACCGTTTGTCTTTGTTTTTCTCATCAGTAAACAGTTCAAAGTCATCTTCGAGGAACAGTTTCCGCCCTTTTTCTGTCAATTTCATGCTGGCATCCGAAAACAAACGTTCGGGCTCTATTTCAATGAGGTCGAGTTGGATGAGTTCGTATTCTTTTCGCATGAGCAATTTCCCCCACATAAACCGTTCCGACACGGAATCGAAAATGTCATTTAATGTGGCATTAATATCGCTCATGCGCATGCGCGAGGAGATAAAATCGTAACAAATGTCATAAAACATCACTCTGCTACGCCCATCCGGTATCATCTTCTTCACCGTTTTCACAAAAGACAGTGCCTCCGATTTTTTTTCCTCCACCTCCATTCTTCGCAGCAACTCAAATGTTTTAATATCGTTGTCCGCCACCCACTCTCCGATAGTGGTTACGAACTCGTAACGGGTTATCTCTTTTTTCTCTTGTATAATTTTTCCGATTGGTATATTGTTGTGAATGGCAGAAAGAATTTCCTTGGGAATGATATAGTTGTCCCTACGTCGGGAATCTGTTAATTTAAGAAGATTTATCTTCGTCAACTGCTCGAAATCGTTTTGGAGTAACTGGGCGTCAATCGTATCAATGTCGAAAAAGCGGCGAATATCGTCGAAATCAACTGATCTATTCCCGGATCTTGAGAACGCGGCGGTAAAAATGGCAGTTTGTAAGGGTGTGCAATGCAAATACTTTGACAATTTATTCAACTCGCGAATAACCTCTTTAAGGGATTCTTCACTGACATTGTCCTCTTCTTTCCAAGTGAACTGGTTTGTGCCGAAAGTGACGAATTTCTTTTCAGACACGATCAGTCCGGGCTGGATGGCATTAAGTGCATAATGTTTGGAATCTTCCATTTGTTTCGCGAGGAAACATAATCTTTGCAGCGTGGTTCTTTGTTTTTTCTTCATTTTTTTGTGGTTTTAATTTCAACGCTGCAAAAATAAATCGACACTATGCCATTTCATTGCACAATAATAATTCTCATTATGCAGTAAATCGGCATAACATTTTTCAACTGTGCCATAGAATTTCACACCAATTGCTTATCTTTGCCGCATTTAATTTTATATCCACTTGCTATGACAAAGGAACTGATTAGAAAGTATATCTGGCTGATAGATACGGTGAACCAAGCAGGGTCCGAGGGAATCACGTTCAGCAGAGTCTGCGACAAATGGGAACGGAACTATGGACTCTCCGGCGGGGAGGCCTATCCGAAACGCTCGTTTCATAACCATGTGGCGGCGGTGCACGAACTGTTCGGCATCGAGATCGCCTGCCACAAGAGTACCAACTCCTACTATATCGCCAACAGCCGCGACCTCAAGGACTCTTCCGGCTTCAAAGGGTGGCTTTTGGATGCGCTTTCGCTCAACAACCAATTGGAGGAGAGCAGCCAGCTGAAGGACCGCATCCTTTTAGAGGAAATTCCCTCCGGCAAGGAGTTCCTGCCTACGGTTCTGGAGGCCATGCGCGATGGCAAGATGCTGACGTTCAGCTATAAACCGTACTGGGTGGAAGACGACTACGTGTCGAACTTTTACCACATGGAACCCTACGCCTTGAAGGTGTTCAAACGGCGGTGGTACCTGCTGGGCAAGTATGGCGATAGCCCGCTGAAAGTTTATGCGCTAGATAGAATGCAGGATATTGACATAGAATTTGAAAACTTCACGATGCCGACTGATTTTAACGCGGAGAAATTCTTTAGTTCCTGTTTCGGTGTGATAATCACGGAAGAGGAACCGCAACTGATTAGACTTAAGGTGGCAGCTTTCCAGTCGAAATACCTGCGCTCACTGCCGTTGCACCCGTCGCAGAAGGAGGTCGAGCGTGCGGAGGACTATTCCATTTTCACTTACTTCCTCCGTCCCACCTTCGACTTCATCCAGGAACTGCTCTCTCTCGGCATCTCCACCGAAGTGCTGTCGCCCAAAACGTTACGCAAAGAGATATCCAAAATCGGCAAGACGGTGTGGAAGTTGAATGGGTGAGCGGCTTTACAACTCTTTCACCGGGAACACAAAATAGGTCTCCGGATACGGCTCGTCCTTCAACGTGAAGTGCCACCATTCGCTGTCAATGGGCTTGAAACCGTGACGCAACATTGCCGCACGCAGAATCATGCGGTTGCGGAACTGCTCGGCGGTGATGGTACGGCCGGCAGGCGACGGCTTTCCGTTATAGACCCCTGTCTCGGGGTTTCCGCCGAAGTCGGGATGGCTTTCCTCACCAAACCAGTCGAAAGTTCCACCCATGTCGAGTTCCTTCTCCGTGGTCATGTCGAAAAGGGTGAGATCGACGGTGGAGCCGCGGGTGTGACCGCTCTTCGCCGCAATGTAGTCCAAATCGAACAACCGGCTTTTATCTACATCGGGATAGAAATATCTTCGCATCAGCGTATCAGGAATGTCGGCAGCCCAGCGCACGAAATGGTCAACGGCCATCTGCGGACGATAGGCGTCGTAGATCTTCAACCGGTAACCCATGCGCATCACATCGTCGCTCACCGCCTTCAGACTGTCGGCAGCGCGTTTCGTCAACAAGGCAGTAGGCTGTTGGTAGCCGTCAATGCGCTCCCCCACAAAGTTATACGTACCAAAGTAGCGAATTTCCAAAATCGCATCCGGCACCACATCGGTGATGTTCACGAACTGGCTGGCGTCCTGTTCGGGAGTTGAGTCAGGGATCTGTAATTCCGTGATACGCACTGTTTTCTGCTTGCCCTGAATGTCGAAGGTGAGTGTGGCTCCATCCGTGCGCACGTCAAGCGTGACCGGCGCACCCATCACGAGGGGCAGGTTTGCCTTTTCGTGACCGGCGGGGAAACCGCAGAGCATCGGGATGTTATACGGCACAATGTATTCGCGTAACATCGCCTCCACACTCTCGTAGCCCACATCATTTGTGCAATCGGTGAAGCCGCCTAAGATGATGCCTTTGCAATGTGCCAGTACACCGCTTATTTTCAGCATGTTAAAGAGTCTGTCTATGTTATGGTGCGTCTCCTCCACCTCCTCCACAAAGAGGATAATGTCCGAGTTGCCAATTTCCTTGACTTGAGAACAGAGCAGCGGGGCGAAGGTGGCGAGATTGCCGCCCACGAGGGTGCCCGTAGCCTTACCGAGAATGTTCTGCTTGTGGGCAGGAAGCTCGTACTTAGGCAGTTGTCCCTTAAGCAGGTCGTGCACTAGAGCGCAGGATTGTTCCGTACCACCGCGTGCGGCAATATTACAACCCATTACCCCATGGATGCCCATCACCCCGGCACAAGCCTCCATGCTGAGCAACGTAGTAATATCGCTGTAACCAATCATCCACTTGGGGGCGGCAGTCATCTCCTGCAAAGGGAGGCCTTCTACCAACTGCAGGGTGCCGTAACCGCCTCGCATACAGAGGATAGCTTTGATGTTGGGATTGCTGAGCGCCCATCGAAGGTCGGCCACCCGCTCCTCCACAGTACCGCCGTAGTGGGTCATGTATTTGCTGCCGACATTCGGTCCGATCACCGGCACGAACCCCCAGCTACGCAGAACCTTAGCCGCCTTGCGGACGCTTTCTTCCTTGCCAAAATACGAGGGCGTGATCAGCGCTACCGTGTCGCCAGCCTTCAAGTAGGCAGGAGCCACACACTTGAGCGGCTTCTTCGGTCCTGCGCCTTTCACTACGGGCATCAGGGCGATGAAGCACAGAAGCGTGATTATGATTCGGATCGGAAAGATTCGTTTATGCATCATTTTTCGTGAATTTATTGATTAGAAGGACAACAACATTACTTATCAACGCCGCCGCTCCGAACAGGGCATATATGAAAAACGCTGTTACAAACTCGTCCCTGCCTCCAAACCATGGGATAATTAAGATCACGAACAGATAAAATAAGCATGCAGCGATAAGGTGTATCACATTTATGTATTTAAGGAAGCGAGTGTTCTTGACAATTTGCCCCTTTTTGACAGCAAAAAGCACACGCAGACTGAAGGCAACAAACACCAGGGGAATGAGCAAGAGTATCATAATTGTCTTGTATTTAAACCGTTAATAGCCAACAGCTAACAGCCGCTCACAGCTCTTTCACCGGAAACTCAAAATACGTTTCAGGGAACGGCTCGTCCTTCAACGTGAAGTGCCACCACTCGCTGTCGATGGGTTTGAAGCCGTGGCGGAGCATCGCCGCCCGCAAGATCATGCGGTTGCGGAACTGTTCCTCCGTGATGGTGCGGCCCGCAGGGGACGGTTTCCCGTTATAGACGCCCGTCTCGGGGTTGCCGCCGAAGTCAGGATGGCTCTCCTCGCCGAACCAGTCGAAAGTGCCGCCCATATCGACCTCCTTCTCGGTGGTCATGTCGAAAAGGGTGAGATCGACGGTGGAGCCGCGGGTGTGGCCGCTTCTCGCCATAATGTACTCTAGTTCGAACAGCCGACTCTTATCGACCTCGGGGTAGAAGTAACGCCGCATCAGCGTGTCGGGCACATCGGCAGCCCAGCGCACGAAATGGTCCACGGCCATCTGCGGACGGTATGCGTCGTAAATCTTCAGCCGGTAACCCATGCGCATCACGTCGTCGCTCACCGCTTTCAGACTATCGGCAGCGCGTTTCGTCAGCAACGCGGTAGGCTGTAGGTAACCGTCAATGCGCTGACCTACAAAGTTGTAGGTGCCATAATAACGGATTTCCAGAATCACATCCGGCACCACATCGGTAATGTTAACAAACTGGCTGGCATCCTGCTCCGGTATGACGGTTTTTCCGGGTTCGCTGCTTGTGCAGGGTGTGATTTTGGCAGTGAGAATATGTCCGCCTTGAGCGGCACCCGTCAAGGTAAGGCCCAGCACAAAAATAACGCTGTACAACAACTGTTTACAATTTTTCATAATCGTTTTTTTTCATTCAGGTTTCAAGTTTCAGGTTTCAAGTTTCAAGTAAAACGTAAGTACTATCCCTTAACTGCTAACTACTAACTGCTAACGCCCTCGCTCCCTCTCCAATCTCCGCCACATAAAAATCGGCACGGATATTAAACCGCTGCTCGTAGGCGTTTCCGACTTCCTTGACAAACGCATCTACCTGATCCTCAGCAATCAACGTAACTGTACATCCACCGAAGCCTGCACCGGTCATGCGGCTGCCGAGCACGCCGGGGAACTGCTGCGCCTGGTCGGCCAGGAAGTCTAATTCGGAACAAGTAACCTCGTAGTCATCGCGCAGGGAGGCGTGCGAAGCGTTCATCAAATGCCCGAAGCGGGACATATCGCCACGTTTGAGGGCAGTGATTGCCTCGCGCACATGTCCGTTTTCCCGCACCGCGTGACGTGCCCGCTTGAGCACATCGCCCGCAAGGTTCGAAGACAATTCATCGAACTGTGACACCGTTAGTTGACAGAGATTCTCCACGGAGGTATGCTGTTGCAGAATCTCCAATGCTTGCTGACATTCGCTGCGCCGCTGGTTGTATGCGGAATCCACCAAACCACGTTTCTTGTTGGTGTTGGCGATGACGAACTTCAGTCCTTGCATCTCCAACGGCACATGTTCGTACTCCAACGTATTGCAATCCAGCGCGATGGCGCAGTTTTTCTTACCAAACCCAGAGGCGAACTGATCCATGATGCCGCAGTTCATCCCCACGAAGTCGTTCTCCGCATGTTGGGACATCTTCACGAGCTCCAACATTGTAAACGGCTCTCCACAAAGGGCATTCAAGGCAACGGCGCTCACCACCTCAATGGAAGCCGACGACGAAAGCGCCGCCCCGATGGGCAGGTCGCCACGATAGTGAAAACGGCAGTACGGCACGGATAACCCTCTGTCCATAAATTCTTTAAGCACACCTAATGGGTAATCCACCCAGATGTGGTGTCGTTGTGTCAGTTCCTCTTCTCGGAGGTCGAAGGCAGCGGGATCGTTCTCGGAGGAAAAATGGTAACAGTCGTCCTCCGAGGGACTTACGGTCAGGTAGGTGCCCATATTGAGCGCGGCGGGGAACACAAGTCCGCCGTTATAGTCGGTATGGTCACCGATGAGGTTCACGCGCCCGGGGGCGAAAAAGTGCCATTCGGTTTTCTGCATAATTGGAAATATACCTTTGTAGAGACGTGGCATGCCGCGTCTCGGATTTCAGGTGGCAAAGGTACGATTTTTTTATCTCCTCGTATCGCGCGTATCTGTACGTATTATTTTGCGAAAGTCTGCGTAGTCTGCGGAAGAAAATTCAGTAGATGACCATACACCCGTAATCGTATAACTTGATTGTCAATCCGTTATATGTCCATTTTCTGCAATTGTAGTAATCCTGCTGAGGTTTCGTGCCGGTGAGTTCGGTGAGAATGGCGGAAACCTCCTCGTTTTTAGCCGATATCACCTCATTCCAATCCTTTTTGTCCCATCCATGAGGTCCATAATAGGAACGTCTCCATTCTATGAAGACTGCTTTTACCACAGAATCCTGTCTCTGTACGCAATACGCCCTTCGGTATACTAATCCATCATCTAAAATTCTGTAATAGGGATACTTGGCATATTTTTTATCGTTTTGATAGGCAAGAGGGAAATAGCCGTTATTTAGAGGTATGAAACGGCCTAACCCGACTTCCGATAGTTGTTGCTCGCAGCTGTCCAATTTGGCCAAAGGGATATTGGGCAAATTGTTTAGAAGGAAATCAAGAATTTGCGCTGTAGCATTATCAGGGACGATGGGAACCGAGTCTTCCTCCTGATGATAGAGAAAGCGTCGGATATAGACGGTCGTGCCCTCCACATCAATAGTCCCATAATCTCCGAGACTATTTGATAAATCCAGATGACAGCTGTTTGGTGCACGATTTAAGTCGTTGTTATGGAGCTCTGATATTTTAATGTTTTGAAATAGCGGTTGAACTTCGCGAAATGTGCCATTTTCATTTTGAGCAATGAACGTTCTGTCCGAAACACTGATAATAAAATACAATTGGTCGTTGACATAGAAGGCATTGTGAAATACAGTGTCTAATTCGGGTTCCCGATACCTTCCGCCTCCCAATCCACAACAACCACCGCAACAAAGATAAATCCAACCACTCTGGTCTCCCTCAAATGCCCACTTGTCAGTTGGACCGAACCTGAATTCCTCAAAAACTTTGCCTAAAGTGTTTGTATAGCCAGGTTCACCCGGACGGTTGATGGGCAAACTGTCAATCTTCTCTCTACGGATGAAAAGATAGTGGTCTTTTGTTCTGATAATCCGACTTCCTCCATAATGATTTATATAAGGGCGGCTGACAGGCTCCATCTGCAGCCAGCCGTTTTTTGTCTCCGGATACCATGTGGTATTTTTTTCGACAAAAAGCAATTGGTTTCCACGTCGCTGAAACACATAATAGTTCTCATCTTCATAAAAATAGTTCGGAATAGGCGATACAGAATGCCATTCCCACTTGTCATAATCGAAATAATAGCCTTTTTTATTATAATTGTAGTCCCAAGCCTCGAGATATAGTGTATCATTCCAAATGAACAAGTTATCATTCCAAAGCTTGTTTATATCTTCTGGTTTTTCAACTATTTTAGAAGAACCATCCTTTACGGAAATCGCCAGTAGAGTCTTACAGGAGTTGTATTCGAACTTAAATGATTCATACAATTCGCAAAAATAGTAGTCTCGGTACTTTTTGATATTTATCAAAGATGCTTTGGACAGTTTGTTATACGGTGCCAGATCGTTAACAGACACCGTGTCCATTATCACCGTAAACCGCTGCTGTCCTCTCGCGGGCCGCACTGCCAGCAATAGCAGCACGGCAGCGAAGAATATGGCCAAATGCGTATGTCGGTGGTGATTCATAACGGACTATTTTATACGTGCGAAAATACGTTTTTTTTATCTCCGCGTATCGCGCGTATCTGCACGTAATATTTTCTGCGAAAGTTTGCGAGTTCTACGGGGAAAATACTATCTTTTCTCATTAATATGACGCAGAAATCCCAAGGGGTTGCACAATGTTGAAAAATATTTTTCTTCCTATATATCGTATCTTATTTATTTTTGTATTTTTGCCGCGTTAACTTTTCATATATATAATCTTAATATATAAAATCAATATTAAATTATCATAACTTTAATGTTATATGACAGACGATTATGCTGAATATTCAATACCTGAATTGGTTCGGATGTTGGGTGCCCGATTCAAGGACTATCGTTTAAGGGCCGACCTGACCCAAAAGGAGGTCGCGGAAACGACGGGGCTGTCCGTGCTGACAATTCATCGCTTTGAGAACGGAACGGTGACGAACGTCTCGTTGGGAACGTTTCTTTTACTTTTGAAAGCGGTTGGAAGCATCAACGACTTGAAAGAGCTGATGCCGGAACAGCCGGAGTCTCCCTATTTGTATAACGACAAAAAGAAAAAAGCACAGCGCGTGCGGCATAAGAAGTTATGAAAGAGATACTTAAAGTTTTCCTATGGGGTGAGGAGATTGGCAGGCTGGCCTGGCACGAAAGCCGGCAAATCTCTTATTTCACGTACAATCCGGAATTTCTTCGTGGGAATCTGGATATTGCACCGTTGACAGCTTCTATCCGTAACCCCATGAGCAGCCGTGCCATTTTTGGGGAAACGGAACGTATCTATCAGCGGTTGCCGTCTTTTATCGCCGATTCCTTGCCAGATGCGTGGGGAAACCAACTTTTTGAGCAATGGCGCAAAGAGAACGGTCTCTCAGACAGAAATGTGACAGCATTGGAGAAACTTGCCTTTATCGGGAAGAGGGGCATGGGTGCCTTGGAGTTTGTGCCGGAGGTGGACAGAGGTCCGGTGGCGGAAAAAATTGACATCAAAGCTTTAGCTGATTTGGCGGAAAAGATTGCAACTGAGCGCGAAAAGCTGAGTATCATGCCGGATGAGACCCTCACGTTGCATTCGTTGATATCGGTTGGAACGTCTGCAGGAGGGCGCCAACCCAAAGCCATTATTGCCATTAATCGGGAAACGGGTGAGATTCGTTCGGGCCAGACTGAGACAAATTCTGCATTCGATCATTATCTTTTGAAGTTTGGCGATACCACGCGTTCGTCAGCCGAGTTAGAACAGACCTATTATGAGATGGCTCGGGCAGCAGGCATCAATATGATGGAATCACGTTTGCTTGAGGTGGAGGGTACCCGACATTTCCTCACCCGACGGTTCGACAGAGACCATTCGGGGAAATTGCATACGCAGACAATGGCGGCAATGGCCCCTGATGCAGATAGTTACGAGAAACTTCTGACAGTCTGCCGGAAGTTGCATCTTCCCGAAGTGGATTGTCAGGAAGTATTCAGACGTATGGTATTCAATATCCTTGCCAACAACACCGACGACCACAACAAGAATTTCACCTTTGTCATGAATCGTCGAGGCCTTTGGCGTCTTTCGCCCGCCTACGACATGACCTTCATTTTTGATACGGGCGGTTATCTGCCTAACCGAGAGCATTGTCTGATGGTAGGTGGAAAGCTTTGGGATATTCGTTACGAAGATATCCTTTTCCTTGCTCATGAGTCTGGAATCCGTGCCCCACAATCCATTGTCCGAAAAGTGGCATCCGCCATTGCCTCCTTCAGGACTTTGGCAGTGAAGAACGGGGTTCGTGACGAGTGGACAGGCCGTATAGATAGTTGTCTATCAGAGCATTTGGCTGCATGGGGGTTAGGTGCGGAAAGTCGGTCTTATAACGGAACTCTTCCATCGGGTCATACGGTTGAAGATGCTCACATTGAGCCCGCATACAAAGGCAATTATCATCTGATGGCCACGATTGATGGGAAAGAGTATAAGTATGTCATTCGCAAAGGAACGAAAGAACACGAGGAAATATCCTCGACAGGTTTGTCGGAGATGACTGAGGAGCGGCTTAAAGATCTGGTGGAGCGTTATTTAGGGATGAAATTACCCTAATTATGCTAATAGCATTATGTTGGTAGCATAATTTTTTTAGAAGGGTTTTTATCTCCACGTATCGCGCGAATCTGCACGTATCTTATTCTGCGTCAATCTGCGCATTCTGTAGGAGAAAAAACTCAGTAGATCACCATGCGGCCGTCGTTATATAACTCAACAGTCAAGTTTTTGTAAGTCCATTTCCTGTGATTCTTCCCTTGCTGAGGCTTATTACTTGTGATTTGGGTAAGTATAGCAGAAACCTCAGCACATTTCGTTGTTACATTGTCACATGCGCTACTACTATAATGATCCGAATCGAAGAAATTTGTCTCTACCCATTTCAAATAAACGCCTTTGACCATGGAATCCGGCAAATGGACACAATATTCAGTGATAAGTGTCTGCTTCTTGTTGGCTATTTTGTAAAAGGAGGTACACTTATAGTTGTCGTTTTTCTGATAATTATTTGGGAAATAGCCATTTACTTCACGAAACAAATGATTGCCTGTTCCGTTCAACTGCGATTCGTAGCGACAGAGGTCATCCAAGGAAAGACTGTCCAAGTGGTTCAGCAGATACTCCAACAACGGTTTGATGTTGTCCTTTCCGACAATGGGCAACGTATCTTGATTGTGAATCAGGTATCGAATGCAGATGATCGAATCCTCCACCTCCATCATGCCATAGGTGTAAAAATCCTTTCTGAATTGAAGAAAACATCTGTTGTCGGCAAGGTTTTCTCCTCGAAACATTCCACTTTGATAAAAAAAGTCGTATTTTTGGCCAAAATCATAGACTTTCACCGCCTTGTTGTTTCTGATTTGAGCAATAAAAGTGGCTTTTGGCGCAGTAGTGATGCTGTACAGTTGGTCTTTGATACGGAATGCGTGATCAAAAAGAGTGTCATATTTCGTGACAGTTTTACCTTCATCCCACCAATCTGTACTGACAACTTTTTTCCCTATAAATTTGAAAATATAAGGAAAGGGGTCCACTTTGTTTCCGTTCTTTATTTGTGTCGGAAGATAAAAGTCTAAAAAGGCATAGTCTAAATTTGCACCGACATGGTAGGCCGTCGTGTCATTGCAGAGAATCCCTTTTGCGCCAATAACAGGCGTAGTGACAACACTGTTCGGATGAACAAAATAGTAGGTGCTATCCATTCGGATAATTCTTGAAATTCTCCCAGGCCGTATATATTGATTGGGATTGTCTCCCAGTCTTTTAGCGCTTTTACCAGGCCTTTCCATGAACCAGGTATACATACCCCATTCTCCCACATCCTCGAAAGCAACTTGATATGAATCGTCCTCGTATATAAGGTTGGAAACGCCATTTGCAGGTATCCATTTCCATTGTTTCAAATCGAAATAGTAGCCGAGTGGATCATGGGAAGAGTAGTAGGTGTGGAGAAAAAGGGTGTCGTGCCATACATACAAATCCCCGTAGTAATTATGTTTGAAATTGTCTGGACAATCCACTTTTCGGATTGTCTTTCCGTCTTTGGAGATGGCCAAAAAGACGTTCTGACTTCTCCAAAATTCAAAGACGTCCATCTCTTCAAAAATGCAGAAATACCAATCCTGGTAGGCGACCGACCATTTCATTCTGACAGTGGAAATGGGACTGAAATAGTCCGCTGCGTTAATGTGGACGGTGTCCCGTATTACCGTGAACCGCTGTTGTCCCCGTGCAGGCCGCACTGCCAGCAATAGCAGCACGGCAGCGAAGAATATGGCCAAATGCGTATGTCGGTGGTGGTTCATAACGGTCTATTTTACAAGTGCGAAAATACGATTTTTTCATCTCCGCGTATCGCGCGTATCTGCACGTATTTTTTCTACGAAAGTTTGCGCGTTCTGCGGGAGAGCAAACTCAATAGATCACCAGACGGGCGTAACCGTACAGCCTGATTGTCAAACCTCTGTAATCCCATTCCAGATACTTTTCCACCTGTTTGGGCTTTTTGCCGGTGAGATGGGTGATAATGTCGGAAAGATCTGCGCATTTTGCCTCATCGCCCTTGGCGGAAGCACTCCAACGAGAGTCTGAGTTGAAAAAATTAGTCTTAACCCACTCCATATAAACACCTTTGACCATCGAATCCGGCAGATGGATACAGTATGAGGTGATGAGAGTTTGGATATCGTCAACTACTTTGTAGTACTTTGTCTTACAATATTTTGTAGCATTCTTATACTCATCAGGAAAGTAGCCGTTGTCAAAAGATTCGAATTGGTGATTGCCGGTACCGCCCAGTTTCTGTTCAATACCGTCTAAATTGTTTATAGATAAGTTGTTGAAGTTGTTTAGGAGGTGCTCTAACAGTTTCCCGACATTGTCTGTACCCAAAGCATGTAGGGTATCCTGATTGTGTGTGATGTTTAGGATTCTGATAACCGTATCTTCCACATCTATTATACCGGAGGTGTGATAGCTCTCCTTAAATCCGAGAAAGCTTTGGTTGTTGGCGACATTTACACCTCGGTAGCAATCGTGTTTTAAAATGAAGTTGTATTTGCGGCCAAAGTCAACCACCTCCTGCAACTGGCCATCTCTTACCTTTGCAATAATGGTCTTTTGAGGGGTTGTGACAATGGGGAACAACTGCTTTCCGACACTAAATGCGTGATTGATAATTGTATCGTAGTTGATAATATCAAAATATAAACTTATAATGTCTGTATCCTTTTTCCCTTTGGAAATAAAAACAGATGGTTGTGGCTTAACCGTGGATAGGGTTGAGAGCATTTTCGAGTTGTTCCGGAACATGTCGCGCTCAAACAGCCACATGGTTGAATTATTATAATGCCACAAACCGTTGCTCCGATGGCCCATCGTGTCAGACACGAAAGCAGAATCAATCCGGTTATGGTGCATAAAATAATAGACACTGTCAATTCTTACTATTCTGGAGAAACATTCCGGTCGGATGTACTGGGCTTTATTCCTCTTTTTGATGAACCATGTATAGTCTCCCCATTCTCCATAGTCCTTAAAAGCAACAGTGTATAGATCATCATCGTAGATAATGTCAGAAATGGGATTCGCTGGTTTCCACGACCAGTTTTTATCGTCAAAGATAAATCCTCTTCCGGCAATCTCTGTATGATATGGTTTAAGTATCAGCTTTCCTTCTCGGACAAAAAAGTCACCGTAAACGCTGAATTCTTTGGAGGGAAAATCCACCCTTTTGACCTCATGTCCGTCCTCAGAAATCGCCAATAGGATTTGATTTCCTTTCCAAGATTCGAAAATGTCCGTTTCCTCAAAAAGACAGAAGTACCAGCCCTGATATTTAGCGAACCATCCAAGCGATACTGTGGAGATGGGGCTGAAATAGTCCGCTGCGTTAATGTAGACGGTGTCCCGTATCACCGTGAACTGCTGCTGTCCCCGCGCAGGCCGCACCGCCATCAGTAGCAGTACAGCGACGAAGATCGTGATCAAATGCGTATGTCGGTGGTGTTGATTCATAACGGACTAATTTATTTTATTTATAGGTGCGAAAATACGATTTTTTCATCTCCGCGTATCGCGCGTATCTGCGCGTATTTTTCCGCGAAAGTCTGCGAGTGCTGCGGGAGAATCATCTCCGCGTATCGCGCGTATCTGCACGTATTTTTTCTGCGAAAGTTTGCGCGTTCTGCGGGAGAGCAAACACTGTCTTTTCTCATTAATATGACGCAGAAATCCCAAAGGGTTGCAGGATGTTGCCGAACGACTTGCTTGACATGTCAAGCGTCAAATACTATGACCTGTTCCGCCACGCCCTGCAGCGCATGTCCGAAATATTTCTCCAAAGTTAAATTGTTAGCGTACAATGTATCGGAATAAAATGTACTTTTGCCTTCGAAAAATCAAACCTTAAAAATTTAAGCATTATGGATTTAAACAGTATTATCTCCGCCATCACCGGCAACAATATGATCGGTGAAATCGCAAAAAAATTCAACATTGACACGAACAAGATTATGGACGTGATTAAAGCCGCTATCCCTAAGATTTTGAGTGCCATGCAGAAAAATGCCGGTACTGCTGCGGGTGCAGCCGCTTTAACGCAAGCCCTCGGCAATCATGCAGGACAAGCTTTTGGTCTAGATATTGAAGATGGTAAGAAAATCTTGTCCAAGATTTTTGGTGGTAATTTGGGTTCTGTAATCTCTTCCTTGGGTAAACAGACAAACACCTCTAACGATCAAGTAACCAATATTTTGTCTTCTATTGCTCCGAATTTGCTCAATGTACTGGGACAAGGTAACGGAGGGGGCAATGTCGTTGACCTGTTAGGCAATTTGCTGGGCGGTATCGCCGGTGGCGGTTCAAACGGATCATCAGGCTCTTCCGTCGGCAAAGTTTTAGGAGGATTGTTTGGAAACCTGTTTGGCAAAAAGAAATAGCAGCATTCCTAGTTGCACGACGTAGTAAAAATCACTGTCGCATGAAAGATTATAATCCTATCATGCGGCAGTTTTTTTATCGAATCAATGTAATGCTCCCGTTGAGCAAATAATGGATTTCTCCTGCTAGAGTGTTGACGAAAAGTTTGCAACCGTAATAATAAACCCCATCAGAGGCGGGAAGGTGCGTGGTTTCATCGGTTCCATCCCATAGAATGTCGGGATTTTCCGTATGAAACACCCGTTTACCCCAGCGGTTGTAAATTTCTGTCTCCACCTTATAGACTCCTATATACGGCATGAAAGGGGTAAAGAGGTCGTTGAAACCATCACCGTTTGGGGTGAATGCATTGGGGAGTCTGTACTCCAAACAGTCGAACACGTCTATACACACAGAATCGGTGAGTGGTGTAATGTTGCGGTTACTGTCAGCAACGCACATGGCATAGCAACCGACCAGCACCGACGAACCAGAGACATTGATACTGTAGGTACAAGGAGAAAGATAACAGATTTGTATGTTATCAAAGGAGTCAATGCAGGTAAAAGTTCCTTCCAAGGTGGGTTTGTAGTAGATGTAGTAATGTACAGCGTCAGTGGCGGCGGAATCTGAACTGAACAACCAACTGAATTCAACATTTTGACAGTCCGTGGAAATGGTAACGTCGGGCAGTTCGGGAGGTTCGTTGTCTATAGGCATACCACATTCCTGTTGAGAACGGTTCCACAGTGGACCTATCGTGTCGGGCAGCCAGTAATAACCTTCAGCTTTTATGTAATAACAGTAAGTTTTGCCGTTTTCAAGATGATAATCGGTATATTTTGTATCGGTTACTGTTGAAATAGAATCCCAATCGACGGTATGCGTGTTGTATCTGTATATCGTATATGCGATGTTGTTCCACGGTTGTATATTGGTCCAATGGAGTTCCAAACGTTTGTCCGCCGATGTTATGGTAAGGAAGATAGAAGTAGAAGGATCGGAATTTTCGATAATTGTATCGGAATTTAGAATTACTACTTTATAAGTATAATCTGAATCTGATGTGTTTAAATCGTGATCTAAATAAGAAAGTGTATCAGTTGGATTTATTGGAGCGGTGGTTTGATAAATCATATTTTCATTTCCTATGCCAGATTTCCGGAACAGCTGGAATTGATATGGCGGTGGAAAAGCGGCGGAATCGATCTCAGGAGGGAAAAGCCAACGGACATGTAATGTGCCGTTTTCCATGTCAGTAGTCACTACATCAGTATTGATGAGGACGGGGGCGTCATTCGCAATGTGAGCGCAAACACGCTCAGACACAATACTTTCCGATCCATCCGGGAAACGTGCAACTACGCGGTAACAATACTCATTGCCGTGATAGAGTGGCTGCGCAGAACCGTCATCGGTAAATACAGTGTCCGACCAGCTTTCCGTAGAACCAATCCAAGTGTATCCCGCCTCAGCCGGGATTCCGGTTTGACAGGAGTCAGGCTCGAAGTCATCCATACCGTTTCGGCGATAAATATCATATCCGATTGCGTTAGAGCAGCTGTCGGTTTGCCATTCCAAGTGAATTACATTGCCTTCTGGATAGGCATTTAAGTTTTTTGGTGCAGGCCCGATGATACGAATTCGGTATGTTTTAAAGGATACAAGTTCCACCTGCGGACCGTTGTCTTTTGCTTTGAAAAGAACCTCGTAAGGATTCAGTTTTATGTGATTACAGGTAGTTTGCCAAACAAAATGCGTGGCGTAGGGTACATTTTCAATGATTTCAGAGAATTGCGCCGGAGATTCATTGACCATAAAAGGCTCTCCTGTGGCAGTTAGTTTAACTTTCGTTGAGGTGCTGTCATACACCCAAACCAATTGGTCTATTTTGCTTCCAGCAATAACGCATGTGTCGTATATTTCCACCTCGGGTGGTAGGTTATTGCACGGTGCTATAGTGATTTGCATATCGCGGACCATACTGCCGATAAGGACACCATTCCGCCACTCTTCAATCAGGATTGCAATGTTGTACTCACCGGCCATGATGGGCGAATCCCAGGTTAAATCGCCCGTCAACGGGTCTATGCTGATATAGTTTGTCGCAGCTGGCATGGTGTAGCCGGGGATATCCTCTCCGTCATAACCCCGGCAGTTAATCAGACTATAGGAGAGACTGTCGCCGTCAGGATCAAATGCGCCGGGATTGTGATAATAGGGAACATTCGTACAACCGTTGTCCAAGGGTGGATTCATCAACTGTGGGGAGGAATTGCCGCCAAGGAAAGGATTGATAATCAATATAGTTTCAATAAAAAACGGGATTTCAACAGAACTGGGAATATTGACAATGCCGGCATTGCGGTTGGGATCCTCAAAAGTGACATGGAACGTACCCGCCGCGGAAAAGGTATGTTGTGTGACATAGATGTTTTGGCTGATGTTGTTCTCCATATTGACCTTGATATTCCGGTCAATAATGGAGGAGGTTCCGTCGCCCCAAAACACTTCGATTTGAGGTCGGTCAGCAGGACTCGGTGTGTAAGTATATGTCGTGATCGTGAACTCGAAAGTGAGTCCGGAAATATACGTATAACTGATCTCGCCTGCGCGCTGGTGCGTGGCGTATGCCGTTGGCAAAGTGAAAGCCAAGACAATGATTATCAGAAGAATACGCAACAATTTCCTGCACATATCACTTAATTCTTCTCACTTGGTTGTTTGTTAACTGATAGATTTGCCCGCTTTCTGGACATGCGGCCTCACCCTTGTCGTCGAAACTTAACCGACAGCCGTATTCACTTACCCAGCCGATTTGCCGGGCAGGATTGCCTGTAACAAGCGCGTAATCAGGCACATCGTGAGTAACCACCGCTCCTGCACCCACAAGCGCGTAACGGCCGATAGTGTGCCCGCATAAGATAGTGGCATTTGCCCCTATGGAGGCCCCTTTTCTCACCAAAGTCTGTCGAAACTCGTGCTTCCGTTCAATAAATGCCCGCGGATTGATGACATTCGTGAACACGACCGAAGGCCCCAAAAACACGTCATCCTCACACGCAACCCCCTCATAAACAGAGATATTGTTTTGGATTTTTACATTGTCGCCTATCATTACGCGATTGGCGACCATCACATTCTGTCCCAGTACACAGTTTTTCCCGACAACGGCTTCGGCCATCACGTGGGTGAAGTGCCAGATGCGGGTTCCGTCGCCAATGCGGCAACCCTCGTCCAATACTGCGGTTTCGTGTGCGAAGTAATTTTTCATAGCGGGAAATTCTTGATTGTGTGACAGATATATTCCAATTGCTCTTCTGTAAGTTCGGTATGCATCGGCAGTGAAAGCACTTCTTCGCAGAGTTGCTCCGCCACGGGGAAATCTCCTTTATGATGGTTCAGAAAAGCGTATGCCGGCTGCAAATGCGCCGGAACAGGATAATAAATGGCGGAAGGAATACCTTTGTCGGCAAGGTATTGCTTGAGTGCGTCTCGCAGTCCATTTTTCACTTTGATGGTGAATTGGTGGTAGGTATGGGTAGAGTTTGGGGATGTAACGGGAAGTGACAACCAATCCAAGCCCGATAAGGCTGAATGATAGTACGTTGCGGCTTCTCTTCGGGCGTCGATGTATTCTTGTAGATGACCCAGTTTTACGGTCAATATAGCGGCTTGCAGGGTATCCAATCGGGAGTTCAGCCCAATCCGTTTGTGGTGGTAGCGTTCCACGGAACCGTGTCGACAGATGGACCGGAGTTTTCCAGCCAGATCTGCATCATCAGTCATCAATGCGCCGCCATCGCCAAAGCAGCCGAGATTTTTGGAAGGGAAGAACGACAAACAGCCGATATTCCCCATTGTGCCGGCCTGTTTCACGTTGCCGTCCGCGAAATTGTATTCCGTCCCTATTGCTTGGCAAGCATCTTCTATCACACTGATATTATGCTGTTTAGCAAAATCCAGTATGGGTTCCATGTCCGCGCACTGCCCGAAAAGGTGAACGGGAATTATGGCTTTGGTTTTCGGGGTGATGGCACTCTCTAACCGGTTCACATCAAGCGTGAACGTCGTTTCACACACATCCACGAACACGGGCGTCGCGCCCACTAATGCGATAGCTTCCACCGTGGCGATGAACGTAAAAGGCGTGGTGATAACCTCATCGCCTGGTCCGATTTCCAACGCCATAAGGGAGGCGGTCAAGGCATCAGTGCCATTTCCACAACTTATAATATACTTAGAATCAGTATATTGAGATAAACAGTGTTCGAATATTCGGACAGGCTCCCCTTGAATAAATGCCGTGGAATCCAATACATGATGAACGGTTGCGTCAATCTCGTCTTTGATACGCAAATATTGTTTTTTTAGATCCACCATTTGTATGGATTCCGTCATTTTGATTTACATTTTGGCTGCAAAGGTACACAAAAAACGAATATACGCGGATATATGTTTTTTATAAGAGCCGTCGGGGCAAAGTGTCTGGATGAAAAGAAAAAAACCAAGTCAAGGACTTGGCTTTTTCGCAGGGGAAGAGAGATTCGAACTCCCATCAATGGTTTTGGAGACCACTATTCTGCCCTTAAACTATTCCCCTGTAACAAATCGGGGTGACACAACATCACCCCGATTGATATTGATTATGAAAAACTTAGTCTAAGATTTCGGTAACCTGACCAGCGCCGACGGTACGACCACCCTCGCGGATAGCGAAACGCAGGTTTTGGTTCAGAGCGATTTCAGAGAGCAGTTCCACCGTGATTTCAACGTTATCACCAGGCATAACCATTTCCACGCCAGCAGGCAGGGTGATGGCACCGGTCACGTCCGTGGTGCGGAAGTAGAATTGCGGACGGTAGTTGTTGCCAAACGGAGTGTGACGACCACCTTCTTCTTTCTTCAGCACATACACAGAAGCTTTGAAGTGTTTGTGAGGATGGATGGAACCGGGTTTTGCGATAACCATACCACGACGGATTTCGTCCTTGTCGATACCACGGAGCAGAAGACCCACGTTATCGCCAGCTTCACCTTCGTCGAGGTATTTGCGGAACATCTCGACACCGGTAACGACGGATTTCAGTTTCTCAGCACCCATACCGATGATATCAACGGGATCGCCAGTGTGAATGACACCAGTCTCAATACGACCAGTAGCAACGGTACCACGACCGGTGATGGAGAACACGTCTTCGACGGGCATGAGGAAGTCTTTATCGACGTCACGCGGAGGCAGCGGAATCCAAGTGTCGACAGCGTCCATCAGTTCAACGATTTTCTCAACCCACTTGGGCTCCATGTTCAGGCCGCCGAGGGCAGAACCGCGGATAACGGGGCTGTTGTCACCGTCGAAACCGTAGAAAGTGAGAAGCTCACGAATTTCCATCTCAACGAGGTCGAGAAGTTCGGGGTCGTCAACAAGGTCAACCTTGTTCATGAAGACCACCATTCTCGGAACGCCGACCTGCTTGGCGAGCAGGATGTGCTCACGGGTCTGCGGCATGGGACCGTCGGTAGCAGCCACCACGAGGATAGCGCCGTCCATCTGGGCAGCACCGGTAACCATGTTCTTCACATAGTCAGCGTGGCCGGGACAGTCAACGTGTGCATAGTGACGATTAGCGGTTTGGTACTCAATGTGAGCGGTATTGATGGTGATACCACGCTCTTTTTCCTCAGGAGCGTTATCGATGGAATCGAAGGATCTGAGTTCGGAGAGACCTTTCTCAGCCAACACGGTGGTGATGGCCGCGGTAAGAGTAGTTTTGCCGTGGTCGATGTGACCGATGGTACCCACATTCACGTGGGGTTTAGTACGTTCAAATTTTTCTTTTGCCATTTTTTATAAATTTTATGTTTTTGATATTTTATTCCTTATGTTCATTTCAAAAAAAAAAGAGCCGTTGATGAGAGTTGAACTCATGACCCCATCCTTACCAAGGATGTACTCTACCACTGAGCTACAACGGCTTTTTTTCTTTGCTTAAAAAAGAACGTTCCCTTTGTGGGAAATAAGGTGCGCAAAAATACACTTTTTTTTAATATTGCGTTCCTCTCCGAAATTTTTTTTTATTTTAACGCAACTTATTGATAATCAATCGCAAACTATCTCTCCAATAAGGTATCTCCAAACCTATAGCCTGTTTGATTTTGCATAGATTGAAGACAGAAAAGGCAGGACGGTGCGCTTTTGCGGGATATTCCGACGTGGGGATGGCCTCCACACGGCAGTCCAATCCGCCCAACTCCATAATCGCCTTCGCGAAGTCATACCAACTGCAAACGCCCTCGTTGGCGAAGTGATAAAATTCCACGCCGGTTTCCGGCTGATGACCCAACATTTTGAGAACAGCACCGGCCAGGTCGCCCGCGTAGGTCGGACCTCCGATCTGGTCGCTCACCACTTTCACCATGTCTCTTTCCGCACCTAACCGCAGCATCGTTTTCACGAAATTGTTCCCGTATTCGGAATAGAGCCATGACGTGCGGATAATGACCGCACGACAGCCGCTCTCCACAATCGCATGCTCGCCCGCCAGTTTCGTACTTCCATAAACGGAAAGCGGTCCCGTCGGATCCATTTCAGTGTATGGCGTGCAGGCATTTCCTGGAAAGACATAGTCCGTGGAAATGTGAACGAGGAACAGTCCGTGCTTCTTCGCCGCCTCCGCCAGATTTTTCACCGCCATGCAATTGATGCGGTGGGCGTTCTCCTTATCGTCTTCGGCCTTATCGACCGCCGTGTAGGCCGCAGCGTTGATGATGATGTTAATATGATGGTTAACGATATACTCTTCGACAGCCGCCGCATCGGTGATATCCAACGTGTCAACATCTGTATAATAAAAATTGTACGAATTCTGATAGTCGGCCGCAAGGTCGCACAAACAGTTGCCTAACTGTCCGTTGGCACCGGTAATCAGGATGTTTTGTTTGTTTTCCATATCTTTCTCGTAATTATTGTCGGATATGTCCGTTTGTAGAGACGCAAAATCTTGCGTCTCTACGACAATTCGTAAGATTCTCGGAACTTTGGCACATACGCCTGTTTAAATCCGGCGTCCTTGAGATGTTGGGCATAGGTGTGGCGAACATCTCCCTCCCCGTGCACGATGAAAATCTTTTTCAACTTTTTGTTGCCCTTCTGGCAGGAGAGGTAACGGATGAGTTCGTTGTAGTCGCCGTGGCCGGAGAAGGCGTCGATGCGGGCAAGCGTGGCACGGACCTTGTATTCGTTGCCGAAGATGGAAACCTTCTCGTCGCCGCGCATGATCTTCGCCCCCAAGGTGGTCGGGGCGCAGTAGCCCACGCACAAGATGGTCGTCTTCGGATTTTCGATGTTGTTAGCCAGGTGGTGCTTGATGCGCCCGGCCTCCATCATGCCGGAGGCAGAGATGATGATGCAAGGACGGTTGTGCTCGTTCAGCGCCTTGGAGTCATCGATGGTGCGCACATAAGAGAGGTTGTCGAAACCGAACGGGTCGGGGGTGGATTGCATGAAAGCGCGCATTTCCTCGTTGAAACAGTCGTCGTGCAACCGGAAGATATTGGTGGCGGAGCAGGCAAGCGGACTATCCACAAAGCACTCGATGTCGGGCAAATCACCGGCGAGTTCGAGGCGGTGGAGGGTATAGACGATTTCCTGCGTCCTGCCGATAGCGAAAGAAGGAATGAGCAGTTTGCCCTTGCGTTTTGCGCAGGCGTCGCGCACCACGAGCATCAACTCCTTGTCGGCCTCGTCCAAGGTGGAGTGCAGCCGGTCGCCGTAAGTGGATTCGGTGATGATGTAGTCGGCGTAAGGGAACGGTTGCGGGTCTGGCAGGATTCGTTTGTCGTAGCGGCCCACGTCGCCGGTATAGCAAAGCGTGCGCGTCTTCCGCCCCTCCTTGAAAGTGATGTAGATGGCACTGCTGCCGAGCATGTGGCCACTGTCGATGAAATCGATGGCCACGGTCGGGGTGATGTTGAAGTGCAGCCCGCGGGGAATACTGATGAATGTCCTCATACACTCCACGGCATCCTTTTCGTTGTATATAGGTTCAATGGGGGTCTTGCCCACACGCTCGGTCTTTTTGTTGAACTGTCGCGCATCGGCTTCCTGAATCCTACCCGAATCGGCCAACATTATGGCGCAGAGATCGCGGGTGGCCGGCGTGCAGAACACCTTGCCGCGGAATCCTAACTTATATATATATGGTATAAGTCCGGCGTGGTCGATGTGCGCGTGCGAGAGCAACACGATGTCGATCTCGGTCGGGTCAAAGCCCAAATCGCGGTTCATGGCATCGGTCTCTAAACCCTTGCCCTGGTACATTCCGCAGTCTAACAGGATTTTGATTCCGTCCTTCGTCGTCAGCAGGAATTTGCTGCCAGTGACCTCTTCGGTCGCGCCTAAAAAGTCTAATGTCATAATCTTATTATTGAAATAACGTTAAATTGATGCGACTCCTTCCTACGCCTTTCTTTCAAACTTCGGCACACCTTGCCGGAACGAGGGAATTCCCATTCCCTTGGGTAAGGGGTGGCCGTAGGCCGGGGTAGGGGTTATTCTTTCTCCCTGTTCGGCCACACATTCCGCCATCCGTAGAAGAATCCGAGATGATACCGCGCCGCAAAATAATAGACCGCGTGACGCAACTTACCCAACGGCATATAGAGGAACAGCAGAATGCTACTTATATAATATAGTATGGAGACGGACCCGCAACAGGTCGAACAGCACAGGTAAAGCGTGGTCATAAGTTGGAAAAGGGTCACCAAACAAACGGAAATATAGTCATCCGGCATGGTAAACATCTTCAAATCCTTGGAAATCAATCTTCTAATAAACAGAATGATGCCGCAGACGGTTCCCAAAGCGGTCGGAATGGCCAGCACATAATGCCAGTTGCAGCCGCCAATCCAGTTGTTGAAGAAGGGGAAGAAGGAGAGCACAAAGAAAAGTAGGCAGCAGAAGAGTCCGATGTGGAACAGCATGCCGGTGGCGTAGGACGGCAGATGCAGGTACGCCGACTCTTTTTCTTGGGGCATCATAGCCCGGGTGTTGGCATAGACCACACCCTCTTTCACACTGCCGCTCGGCTCCGACTTGTCCTTCGGAGCACCCAGACGAATCACCTTGACGAGATGTATCAACAAACTAACTAGGCAATAAACCGCTGCAGCTATCGCCAAATATTGCATTGTACTCATAATGATAAGGTTTAGAGTTTAGGGTTTAGTGGTTTAAACTGATAGTTACTGGCGAAAAATATAGCCAATAGCTAAAAGCCAATAGCCTGTTATACGCAGCCTTCGGGTTTCGGGAGGCCAGCGACGCGGCAGGCACCTCTTGCAGGACCCAACGGGAAAAGTTCATAGATGTCTTTGAGTTTCAACCCGGCCGTTTTGCAGATGGTGCGGATCATCGGGGCAATGCCCTTCTCCTCATAGTTGGCGCGGATGCAATCGACCACTTTCCAATGGTTTTCCGTTAGTTCCTCAATGCCGTCTTCCTTTGCGATGACTGCAGCAAGCTCTTTCGTCCACTCTTCCGGATGAACCATGAAACCGTCTCCGTCCATCTCGTAGGTTTTGCTATTAAATTCGATATTTGCCATAATGATGTATTTTTGAAAGTGCAAAAATAGCATTTTTGCGGTTTCCATAACTGTATATTTTGATATTTCTTTTGCTTGAACTGCAACCCACAACAATCAAAGCCAAGTCAACAGTCAATGAAGAACCCATTGGAGGCAGGAGGCGCTTTCGGGCAGTTCGGTGCCGGGTAATCGAAATTTTCCGGACCGTATGCCGCGACGGCTTGGCGCCAACAGTTGCCCAAACCTCGTCGGCAAGCGTCAAAAGCCTTGCATGTTTTGCATGGACTGCTATCGCGCACTCTTTCCTGCGAAAATTCCCACAAGGAAATGGCCTTTCTCGAATTCCACACCTCCATGATGGATTGTTTTTTGAGATCTCCCAAAATAAAATATGGATGCCAGTATAGCTGCTCGCAGAGGGTTACCTTGCCATCGGGCAGCACAAAGAATCCATAGACATTGCCGGTGCATAGGGGACGTAGAGGAAACTCCCGTTCCCGCTGCTCTACGGTTTTGTGCTCACGGTATCCTAAAAATTTCAGTTCGGCAGCACACTCTTTGTTGCGCTGTTCCACGATCGTTTTCAACCTTGTCAGTTGGGTGCGGGTGCTGTAGTAGGTGAGCGGCTTGAATTGGCTGAACTCGGCCGGTGTGAAAAGGATTCGCCGGACATTCCCAAAAGAGGTAAGTGTGTCGATAGTGTTGTTGACAGATTCCTCGGAATCGTTGTATTTGGTAATCACAGGTTTAATAGTGATCTCGATGCCGGCCTCGTCCAGCAACCGCAGTCCTTCAAGCACTCTCCCGGTGTATTGTTCGTCAACATTCAATATCCGTTGCATCTCTTGGCTGTTGACGCTGTCAATAGATAACTGTATATGACGTATTCCCAGTTTTTTCAATTCGTCCACAATGGGCCGGGTCATCGGATATTTGGTGGAAATGTTTGGTTCATAGTCGTATCGGAGCATCTCAACAAGCACCTCACGCCAATGTTTATAAAGGAAGAAGTCTCCGCCGTCCAGATCCAAATACGCCATGTCGAGCTCATAGGCTTCTTTGATTAGCTCCTTGACGCGTTGGAAGGGCAGCGGTTGAAGGATTTTCGGTTTGTCGGCGTAGCAGTAGACGCAGTCCGTCGAGCAGTCTGTATTGAGCATCAGCACCATGCTGTTAGGCACATGCAGCCGCACTTCTGTTAGATTGAAGAATTTTCTGATAAAAGGGAGATCGATTTTGCCGAGCAAGTTGTCGCGCACAGTGCCGTCGGTGGCCGGTATCAGGAAGTTTTTTGGAATCGGGACCCAATGCTGTTCACCGGCCGGAATGAGGACTGGTTCCTGATTAGAGAGACAGGAGGACACGGTGTCCAATAATTGTTGCCTGTCCATGTTTCTGTACGCCGAAAAGTGTTTCGCGATTTCGTCTAAGGTTCGGGTACCGTCGAAGAAACTGAACAAATAGGCTAAGTCAGGATGAGTGCACCATGCAAAAGAGGTGGTGATTTCATTTCGAAGCGCATAGGAGTTGTATCGCGCAGAATTGTTGTTCGTGATGATGATGTTCGAGTGGTCACCCCTGAATTTGTAGGCGTGGTTGACCACATATTTTTGGTTTAGATTTGTTGTTTTCATAATTCATTTTTTATTAATGCCTCAAATTGACTATTGATATTAATTGTTGACATTGATTGTTGCCTTCAAAATTGGTTTTTGGTCCTGTTTTTTCGAAGCAAAGATACAACCAGAAAAAGCCTTTGTCAAGTGTTTTTATAACTTTTTTCTTATTTATTTTAATTTCAATGACTTAAAACGGCTAAAAATCATTATTTACAAAAGTTTTTTAACAATTAATAGTTAAAATTTCAACACGATTTCGGATAAATTTTGTATTATTCAAAAAAAATCAATTAATTTGGATTGGGCATTGTGCGTTATGGAAAAAAGTGTATTTTTGCCGCCCGAAAAATATAAGGTAAAATAAGTAAAATAAAAGCAGTTAAGAAGTTATGTATTTGACAAACGAAGTTAAAAGAGAAATTTTCGCAAAGTTCGGTAAGAATGAAAACGACACCGGATCCCCCGAAGCTCAAGTTGCCCTGTTTACACACCGCATCAAACATTTGACCGAGCATGTGAAACAGAACCGTGGTGACCGCGTGACGAAGCGCGCCCTTATCACCTTGGTCGGCAAACGCAAAAAAGTGCTTGAATACCTCAAACAGCAGGATATTGAACGCTACAGAGCTCTGATTAAGGAATTAGGATTGAGAAAGTAATTTTAAGACAGAAGATAATGTATTCAAAAAAGGCAATTTTTGAGAAAATTGCCTTTTTGAATATTTGTTATTCTCTAAAATCTCGTATAAACTTATTAAAAATCAATTTATTATGAATTTAGGAGTTAGAACAACTTTTGATATTGGTGACGGTCGTATGGTTACGATTGAAACCGGAAAACTGGCGAAGCAGGCTGACGGTGCTGCCGTTGTCACAATGGGCAACACCATGCTTTTGGCCACTGTTTGTTGTAAGAAGGAGGCCGTTGAGGGCACGGATTTCATGCCCCTCCAAGTTGAATATCAGGAAAAATACGGTGCTGTGGGACGCTTCCCCGGCGGTTTCTTCAAACGTGAGGCTCGTCCCTCCGAGTATGAGATTCTCATTGCTCGTCTGGTTGACCGCGCCATCCGTCCCCTCTTCCCCAAGAACTTCCACGCTGAGACCCAAGTGGTTGTCACTCTGATTTCTGGCGATAAGAATTTCCTGCCCGACTGTCTCGCATGTCTCGCCGCCTCATCCGCCATTGCCGTTTCCAACATCCCATTCGAGTGCCCCATCTCTGAAGTGCGCGTAGGCCGCGTGGATGGCAAGTTGGTCGTCAACCCCACCGTCGAGGATATGGACCGCTCCGACATTGACATGATCGTGGCCGCCTCCATGGACAACATCATGATGGTGGAAGGCGAAATGAAAGAGATTTCTGAGGACGATATGGTTGAGGCTTTGAATTTCGCCAAGGAAGCCATCAAGGTGCAGTGCCAGGCTCAGCTCGACCTCGCCGCACAAGTGCCTACCGCCAACCCGAAACGCGAATACTGCCATGAGACCGACGACGAGGCCATTCGTGAGCGCATGAACACGGAACTTTACGACAAGGTGTATGCCGTCGCAAAATCTTTCAAAGGCAAACAAGACCGCAACGCCGATTTCGACCAGATTCTCGCCGACTTCATCGAGACGATTCCCGAGGAGGAACGCGATGAGAAGGCCGTTATGGTGAAACGTTACTACGACGAAATTCTCTGGCACGCCATGCGCAATATGATCCTCGACGAGCGTATCCGTCTCGATGGCCGCCACACCGAGGATATCCGTCCTATCTGGATTGAAACCGGTTATCTGCCGTCCGCACACGGTTCCGCAATCTTCACCCGCGGTGAGACGCAGTCGCTGACCACCTGCACGCTTGGCACCAAACTCGACGAGCAAATCATCGACGGCGCTGTGGTGGAAGGCACCAACCGTTTCCTGCTGCACTACAACTTCCCGCCTTACAGTGTGGGTGAAGTGAAACGTATCGGCAGCACCTCCCGTCGTGAGGTGGGTCATGGCAACTTGGCAAAACGCGCGCTTAAGCCGATGATCCCGTTTGACGATCCGACATTCCCCTATACCGTCCGTTTGGTTTCCGACATTCTCGAATCCAATGGAAGTTCCTCTATGGCAACCGTTTGCGCTGGAACACTTGCACTGCTTGACTGCGGTGTGAAGATGAAAAAGCCCGTTTCCGGTATCGCCATGGGTCTGATTACGGACGAAGCCACCGGCCGTTATGCCATTCTGTCCGATATTCTCGGCGACGAGGACCATCTTGGTGACATGGACTTCAAGGTCTGCGGTACCGAAGACGGTATCACCGCCTGTCAGATGGACATCAAGGTCAAAGGACTTTCCGCAGAAGTGATGGCCGAGGCGTTGGCCCAGGCTCACCGTGGCAGAATGTTCATTCTCGGCAAAATCAAAGAGGCCATGCCCGCACCGAGAGAGGATTATCGCCCGTTTGTGCCGCGTATCGTCCAAATGCAAATTCCGCGCGAATTCATCGGCGCGGTCATCGGACCTGGCGGAAAAATTATCCAAGAAATGCAACGTGAGACGAATACGGTTATCAATATTGAGGAGGTCGGCGAGTTCGGCATCATTGATATTGCTGCTGCTAATGTGGACGACATCAACGCCGCCATGGAGCGCATCAAACTCATCACCACACAACCTGAGGTGGGTGAGATTTACGAGGGCACGGTGAAAACCATCACCGAATTCGGCGCTTTCGTGGAGTTCCTGCCCAACACCGACGGCCTTTTGCACGTGTCGGAAATTGCCTATCGCCGCATCGAGAACGTGAACGACGTGCTCAGCGTGGGTGACAAGATTAAGGTAAAACTCATCGAAATTGATGAGAAGACCGGCAAGTTCAGACTGTCACACAAGGCGCTTCTTCCTAAACCCGAAGGTTACGAGGAAGAGAAGCCGCGAGGCAACGGTGGCCGCAATGGTGGCAACCGTCCCGGTGGACGTGACCGCGACCGTGGTCGCCAAGGCGGCAACGGTAACGGCGGCGGCAATCGCAACGGCGGAGCCCCCCGTCACGGGAACAGCAACCAGCACGATGGCCAGCGTCATCGTCAGGAGCGCCGCGAGCTCCCCGATTTCCCCGACATGGATTAATCGGCGGTATTGAATAACAATGCGCCGTGGCAACTACCACGGCGCATTGTGTTTATGGAGAGACACACGATGTAGAGACGCAAATTTTTGCGTCTCTACCCCATCGATAATAGACAAGATTTTAGACAATATGACAATCAAAGACGTAACTACCTACTTAGAACAAAAATTTCCCCTCTACCTGCAGGAGGATTTCGACAACTGCGGCGTGCAGTGCGGCGATGTCAGCCAGGAAATCACCGGCGCAATGGTCTGTTTCGAAATGTCGGAACAAATTATTGACGAAGCCATCGCCAACGGCTGCAACCTTGTGATCTCTCACCACCCGTTGATGCTCAAACGCGGCATCTGCAAAATCGTACCCCGTGACAGAGTAGGGGCAATGATTTGTAAAGCATTGGCACACAACATGGTGCTGTATTCCATGCATACGAACATTGACAGTGGGGAAGGCGGAGGCAATGATGTGCTTGCCGAAAGGCTCGGTCTGCAAAAAACCATGGTTCTGGCACCGCACAAAGGTCTTTATCGCAAACTCGTCGTTTTTGTGCCTGCGGATCATGCCGAAAATTTGAAATCCGCGCTATTCGCCGTCGGATGCGGAAAACAGGGCCTATACGACAGTTGTGCCTATACGTTGGATGGAACCGGACAGTTCCTCCCACTGGATGGCTCACACCCTTATTTTGGTGAAGAACATACGTTGGAGCATGTGTCAGAAGAACGCATAGAAATGATCTACCCAACAGGCCTGCAACGCACTGTGGTACAAACAATTTACGATAATCACCCCTATGAGGAACCAGCTTTCGACCTGCTGCCGTTAGAGAATGAAAGCCGAACCGTCGGATTGGGGCGCATTGGCGAACTGCCCGATGGCATGGTTGGGTACGATTTTATGAACTTCTTGAAAGAACGGCTTGATATTCAGTATTTGCGCTATAGTGGGAAGAAGGACTGTTTTGTCAAAAAGGTGGCGGTCTGTGGTGGTGGCGGCGCCGGTTTCATTGACCTGGCCATTTCCTCCGGCGCCGACGCATACGTGTCCGGAGATTTCAAGTACCACGACTTTTTCAAATCCCATTCAGGGACTCTTTTGGTGGACATCGGGCACTATGAGGGTGAATATTTCATTAAAAATATCATTTTTAACTTACTAAAAGAAAAATTTACTACATTTGCCACTTTGATTTCTAAAATAGAAGAAATTGAGGTTAAATTTTTATAAAATATTGATAATTAAATAGATATATTAAAAATGGCCAAGAAAAAAGTTAATGAAGAAGAGGGAGAAAACGGCACAAAAAAAGTGAAAGTAGAAAAAGTTGTCCCCAAAATGAAAAAAATCACCCCAAAGAGAGTGAAGGTTCCCCAAGTGGAGGAAGTGAAAGCGGAGGAGCCGGAAGAAACTGTTGAGGTGGTAAATGAAGTGGTGGAAAAAGAGCCGGAAGTAGCCCCGAAACCGAAAACGGCCAAAAAAACGGTGGTAGAGACGATTATTGAGGATGATGAGGTGACGGTTGAGAAAACGTCAGACGGTGTGGTGGAGGTGAAGAAACACGAAAGCACCCAGAGTTCCGCCGAAGAACTCTCCATTGAGCAAAAATTACTTTCTCTCTATCATTTGCAGCAAATTTGCACTAAAATTGACGAAATCCGTATGATTCGTGGTGAATTGCCCGAAGAAATCCGCGATAGTGAGGATGAGTGCGAAGGCTTGAATACCCGTATCAACAAATTAACGGAAGATATCAAGAACTTGAGACTCAAAATCGCTTCTGAAAACACGAACATAGAAGAGGCTCAGGCAACCATCAAAAAGTATGAGGAGCAGCAGAATTCTGTGCGAAACAACCGCGAGTATGAGGCGTTGAGCAAGGAGATAGAATTTCAGCAACTGCAGATTCAAATCGCCGAGAAACATAAAGAGAAACACGAGGCGGAAATCTTGGAAAAACAAGCCAAGATTGAAGAAACGAGCAAACGCGTGCAAGAGATTAAAGAGGATCTGGAACAGAAGAAAGCTGAATTGGACGTTATTGTAGCTGACACGCAGAAGGAGGAGGATGAATTGCTGGCCAGAGCCGAAGAGCTGCAGGCCAAAGTGGACACCCGCCTGCTCGCCGCCTTCGAACGCATCCGCAGAAATGCCCATAACGGCCTTGCTATTGTGAAAATCGAGCGCGATGCCTGCGGCGGTTGCTTCAGCAAAATTCCGCCGCAACGCCAGTTGGACATCTGTCTGCACAAGAAAATTATCGTGTGCGAAGCCTGCGGCCGTATCTTTATCGACGACAAGCTCGTGCGCGAACATGAAGCCGAATTACAATAATTAAACTATTGATGACGTTTCATAGTCTATAATCATGTTTTTGAAAATACTTAATTATTCACCTTTTTAATAAATTAAAACTATTATGAAAAAAGTATTAAGTTTAATTTGCATGGCCCTTCTGGCCGGAGGTATGATCTTCACCTCTTGTACGAAAAACTTCACCGTTACGGTGAACTCTAACAATGAAGCATGGGGCACCGTGACCGGTGGCGGTACTTATGCTGACGGAGCTACTGCTACTCTTACAGCCACTCCTAAGGCAGGTTATCAGTTTGTGCAGTGGAACGATGGTGATAAGACCAATCCTCGTGAAGTCGTCGTTAAAGAGAACCTTACCTTCACTGCTACGTTCGAAGCTATCACTCCTGGCGTGAAAGTGACTTTCAACGGCACTAACTGGGAAGCTGGTTCCATTAGCGGTTTGTTCTACGAAGGTACCAATTCAAGCGGTGCTCCTTATTCTGGTTGGGTTGTGGCCGCCGCTCAAACCGATGGCAGCAGCTATCCTGAATGCGATGTGGCTATGTTGTCAGGCAAGAACACGGGTTCTTTCTCTGGTACCGCTGGCAGCAATGGTGGCCTCAGCTCTGATGACTTCAACTACATTGAGTATTATGAGTCAAGAACCCTGACGGATGGTACCTATAACTATGGCGACTGGTGGGCAAAGAGCGCTACGGTGAATGTCACTGCATTCGACGCAACTGCTCTCAAAGTGACGGCTAATGTCAATGCTACCATGTTCGATGCTTATGAAGCTCTTGTTGACCAAATGGGCATTGATGCTGCAACTACCGCTCCCATGACGAATGCTATTACGAGCATTACTCTCGAGACCTCTAAAGGTGCTGTTAAAATGAAAGGTGCCAATAAATTGGCTGTTAAATAATTAACCTTTATCAAAAAAAAATAATGCTCACGTATAAACGTGAGCATTATTTTTAAATAAACACCAGCAATATGAAACAGATAACACTCCTGCTCAGTGTATTTGTAATGTCCTTGTTATTAACGGGTTGCAAAAGTGAGAAATCTTTGGTTGAACAATCCGCATTGGGTTATCTTACCGCTATGGGCAATTATAAAATCGCTGAGGCCGAACCATTCGCAACAGAAGAAACCATTGAAAACACCCTGCATGCCATCGAAAAATACATTATGCCGAACTTGGATCCCAATGTGATCAAGCAAAACACGCCTGCAACTATTGAAATAACCGAGGTCTCTATCCTTGATGACACCACGGCTGAAGTATCCTACAAAAAAACCACCCCTATAGAGGTTCAGGAAGGCAAACTGGATATGGTAAAACGTGGCAATGCATGGAAAGCACAAGTCAGCATCCAAATCCCTGACATGCTGAAAATTCAATATGATTTGGACAAAAAAGCGATTGAAGATAAATACATGGGCAAGTTAAGACCGGTTTCTCCCGATTCCGTCAAGCCCCGTCGTTTCGAAAAACAGTCCGATTAGTCGTTGTTGCCTAACACGATTGCGTCGGCCACCACCTCCGCCACGGACTTGATTTCGACGCCCAGTTTGTACTCGTGGTTGATTTGCGTGAGCTGGTCGGCACAATTGTGGCACGGCGTAATCACCACGCTGGCACCGGTGGCTTTGATTTGGTCGGCTTTGATTTTTCCGATTTTCAGCCGACGCTCGTTAAATTCGCTCATGGCCAACATACCGCCACCACCGCCGCAACAGAAGTTGTCGCTACCGTAAGGATCCATCTCAATCAGTTCCGGCACCGCTTCCTTCACCACAAAACGCAACGAATGGAACAATCCGCCATTGCGGACAATGTTGCACGGGTCGTGGATTGTATAAGTTTTCGAATTCAGCGACTTGTCCAATTTTATTTTTCCCGATTTTATATAGTCCTCAAGGAGTTCAACCAAGGAAATTATCTTAAAATCAGGATGTTGACCCATATAGTTGGGGGCTTCCCAACGAAGGGCGCGAGTGCCGTGACCGCACTCTCCAAGCACCAATGTTTTGCATTTTAACTTCGCCATTTCATCATACATGTGTTGCGCTATCTGCTTGGCATGCGCGTCGTTGGCGGAAAAATAGCCGTAATTCGTCACATCGTACATCTCATCGGAAAGCGTCCAACTGGCACCGGCCACGTGGAAAATTTTGGCAGCAGCGGCGATGGAAAGCGGGAAAAACTTCGGCTCGCGCGGGTTCAGCGTGTAAAGAATTTCGGCATTCTCCTTGTTTAGCGGAATCAGCGTCTCCTCCGTTTCCAACTCATCCTGCAGTTCCTCCTGCATCCAGTCGATGGTATCCACGAAGTCCTCCTTCGGGATGGCCATATTATTTTTTGTGTTGAGGGCGGCATCCACGGTGGCCTGCAGCGTATCAGGCACGCAGCCCATGGTGGCCAACATCCGGCGTCCTGTACGCACCACAAACGGAATGTCTACACCGATGGAGCAGTGCTTCACGCAACGGCCGCACATGGTGCACGCGCCATACAAGGAATCCACCATTTCTGCAATATAATCCTCCGTCAACTCTTTGGCGTTTGTCAGCGTCGGAGCCACCTTGCCAAGGAAAGTGCAGTAGCGTCGGTAAATCGACGAAACCATGTCCACTTTTTTACCGGGAATATATTTCGCTTCTTTGAAGGTCTTGAAAAACAGACAACTGGAGTCGCAAAGCCCGCAATGTACGCAAGCGTTGAGATGCGTCATCAACTTGCTGTCCGTGTGCTGGGTCAGGATGTTGACGGCTTTTTGGATGCTTTCGGAGGAAATCTCTTTCATATTCGTTTATTTTAAACGGCAAATGTACACAAATTTTAAATATGCACAGAAACAGTAGAGACGGGGCATGCCCCGTCTCTACGAATAACAGAGAAATAATACGATTTTTTTAAAATAGGGATTATGGAAGCATTTCAGGTTGTAAATAGGGATTTTATTTGTTGAAAATTGATTTTAAAGTCGGATTATCATACTTTTTATGTCAATTTTTGTGTATCTTTGCACCCTTAAAAAATTAACAATAAATAGTTTATAAAAGAGGCATGCAAGGTTTTTTCAGGGTATTCATCTTATTGATAATGACGGGTTTGTGCTTGTCTCTTTCTGCACAGAAAAGAGTTGCGGATTATCAGGAATTTTATTCTGAAGCGGAGATTTTGGCTAACAGCGGCATTTATGATGTTGCAAAGCAGTACTACTTTAAAGCTTTGAATGCAGTGCCTTCCGCGCGCAACGACCGCGAGATCAAAAGCAAAATCAGACAGAAAATCCTGCGCATGGAGTGCTACCAGCGATTCTATCATCTTATGGGACAGGCAAACGAACTGGAAAATATGCAGGATTTTGAAAGCGCCCAAAAATATTTTGCGGATGCCTTGAACTATGCGATTGACGAAAACATTGATATCCAGCAACTTGATTCCTTGAAGTCACGGCTCCAGATTGTGCAACAGACTGCGGATCTCTGCAAGAATCTTTGCACGATTGAAATTCTGAATATGGAAGGCGAGTATGCCGCAGCTCGAAACCTGTATCATCAATGGGTGGAACAGGTTGAAAGTTATGGTTACAAGTGGAAAAAATACAACTTCCCCGCCCCATTTGTCCAGAAAGTGGACTCCATCACCAACTTCTTGTATGAAGACCGGAACACCACCCTCCCCTATCGTTCTGTGTTCCCTGAAGAATTTTTAGTAATGGATGGCTACTTGTTCCAACTGCTCAATACGACTGCCTGCGAAAATCCCCAGCCTATCGAGTCGGATATCACGTTTGTGGTTTCGTTGGACACAAACGGTGTTGTTCAGACTTATGTTGATGGTAATCAGATAGATAACGATTTTAACGCCGCCCTTCTGAAGGATATCAACCTGAGGATGTCGCAACCTTACCGTTACGGTTTTTCCATTCCCGTCAAGGAAGAGCTCAGTTATCATATTTCCTCTAACAAAGCGTCGGTTTGGGTTAAGAAAACCAAAGACGGATATGTGGTGAAAGACCAGGAGTTGGGCAAATTGTACGCCAATGAGTTCAGTTCAGAACTGGCCACCGCCCCCAACGGGAAATATCTCTTCCAAATTCATCAGAACGTGATCGACAACCACGCTTTGTCCACCGTCCGCCTGACTGACGCCAAGGGCAGCAAGGCAAGAAAGTGGTTGAGAACTCGATAAAAAATGTACCTTTGCGTCTTGTTTGAAATAAGAGACCATGTCTATCCTAGTTAACAACGTTACCAAAGTTTTTGGGCAGCAATATGCCTTGAATAATGTCAGTTTTGAAGCCCGAACAGGCGAAATTGTCGGTTTTTTGGGACCGAATGGTGCAGGCAAAACCACCATGATGAAAATTATCACAGGGTTGATACCGCCCACCGAGGGTAATGTTTCTGTCTGTGGTTTAGACATCTGGAAGGATTCTCAGAAACTGCATCAGATTATCGGATACCTGTCTGAGGCAAATCCGCTCTACTATGACATGTATGTGCGTGAATTTCTGGAGTTTGTGGCTGGCGTTTATAAGTTGAAAGACAAGCAGAAATGTGTCGCCGAAGTGGTGGAACGCACAGGCCTGACCCCTGAACAGCATAAAAAAATCGGTGCGTTGTCACGGGGCTACAAACAACGTGTCGGCATCGCCCAAGCACTGATTCACAATCCCGAAGTGCTTATTTTGGATGAACCCACCACAGGGCTTGATCCTAACCAACTTATTGAAATTCGCGAACTTATACGCTCTTATGGTAAAAAACACACCGTCCTGCTCTCCACCCACATCATGCAGGAAGTGCAAGCCATGTGCGACCACGTTGTCATCATCAATAAAGGAGAACTGGTGGCCGACACGATGACGAAAGACCTCCATCTCCTGGCAGAAAAGATGGGTCTGAAGACAGCCGCCGATCTTGACGCCCTCGGCATGGAGCAACTTTTCCATCGGTTGACCCAGGAATGATACCATAATTCAAGAATTAGAGAATTGGATTATGAATCAACGAGTTGTGAACCCTATAATCAGGCGAAACGGGATATCAGAAGCTGTTTCGTTTGAAGAAGCTCTCCAGTTTATTGCTCAACGGTTGCGGAATCCCGGAACTAACGAAACATTAGTGATGAGTTCCGGCAGCTACTCCAACGAAACCCTTTACTTGTTGCAAAGACTTGCCCGTACTACATTGAACACCAATGCGTTGGGCTCTTTCGACTACTATCGGCGCGGAACTGATTTCTTCTCCGACAAGAATGATATTCTGCCGTTTGCCGAGATGTTCCAGTCCGATAAATTTTATTGTCTGTTCGAGCCGGAAGAGGCAATGGCGCACGATGATCCACCTCAACAAAAGGCGGAAACATTAAAAGCCGTGTATGAGATTCTGAAACGTTGTCCCGACACACCTCGCTATTGGTTTAATACGCCGGAAACACTGAATATCACCGATTATTATGCCTTTTTCAGAAGTGTCAATTACTATTTGATACAACATCATCTGGAAAAAGGTATTTATGTGGAACTGCTGGGCAAGAATTATGGCTCGTACAAACAGGCGTTACTGGCTGATGACTTTGCCGCATTGTTAAAGAGAAATAAATTACAAAAATCTGATATACAATGTTTTGTTGATGATTTGAAGACTGTTTCTGCGCCTGCGTTCATCGTATGGGAACGTTGGCTGACGGCGGAGGGTTACCATGAGTTGGAAAATCTTTGTATGCTATTGGATGTCCAGTCAAAACCTGCGGCCGGCTTCCTTACAATCAAAGGCGAGTTGAACAGTCAGGGATTGTATGATATGGGATTGTTTCCTCATATTGCGCCTGGAGGTCACACGCTGGACGGCACGATGCGCCAAAAGATGGAAGCGGTGTTGGGTACGACTGTGTGCGCCGAGCCCGTGAATGTGGCCGAAAAACTCGATTGTGCCGGATTCAAGAATGTGCTGTTGTGGAACGCGCTTAATGTCGAATTGCCGCAAGAAATCTTAAATCAAGTGAAAAAGGCTGATTTTGTACTGTTACAAACAGCATATATGCCTGATAATGAGGAACTTTTTGACGTAATACTGCCCGCAAATCTGCCTGAGGAGATTTCGGGTACTTATACCGACACGGCCAAGGTTCCGCATGACTTCACCGCCGACACAGAAAGCATATTAGAATACAACAACTTGCAGCAAATTGGAAAATTAGCGGAATGTTTTGGAAAAACATTCCCTGTCAATAAAGAAGACGTTTTTTTGGAATATATCTCTTTCCTGGAGGCCGGATGCCACAGTAGTGAACGACATTTCTTCAAATAAGTCGGAAACACATTGTGATATTTCACCGCTGGGCAATAAAAAAGCCCCGAAAAATTCGAGGCTTGTGGTGCTGGCGGGAATTGAACCAGCGACACACGGATTTTCAGTCCGTTGCTCTACCAACTGAGCTACAGCACCATCGTTGGTTTGAGGGTGCAAATATACACTTTTTTCTAATACTTGCTCTTTTTTTGAAAATTTTTTATAAAATACTGATATATAGCATTATATAGGATTCCTGAAGGGACTATTTACCAGAATTTTGACACGGGAAACAGCTCCCGAAGGGGATTTAGCGTATGAAAATTGCAAGAATGAAACAAAATTTCTTCATTTTTTGAGGTGGTCATAGCTTCAATTTCGCCGTGGGGGTTGATGATGGCGCAGCCGCCGGCATACTTCCGTCCGTAACCGTCGACACCAGCTCGGTTAACCACCATTGCGTAAGCCTGGTTTTCGACGGCGCGAGCGCGGACAAGCGTAAGCAATTCGCCTTCGCGTGGGGAAGGGAAATTCGCGGTATAGACCAGACAGTCGTAGTCAAACTGACCGTTCACCACATGATTGCGACTCCAATCTGGAAAGCGGACATCGAAACAAGTGAGCGGTAAAAATCTGTATCCCAGTGTATTAACAATTGTTCGTGTTGTTCCGGGCGTAAAGAATTCCTCCTCTCCCATAAACAGATGCCGTTTGTCATAACTGCCTAAAATGCGGTCGCGGGAAAACCACACCAATCGGTTGTAAAGTTTGCCGTCTTTCAGGATAGGCAACGTGGCCACCACATCGCATTTGAACTGATGAGCTGTCATATACAGGAAATAGATGCTGTTCCCGTTGTCAGGTTCGGCATCATCCATGATTCCCGGAGAAAATCCGCAGTTAAACATTTCCGGAAACACCAGCAGATGCACAGGTTCTTTAATTGCCTGTGACAACCATTCCGCATAGTGCGCCAGATTTCCCGCTTTGTCAGATGGTTTGATATCTGCCTGTATCAGTCCTACCGTAAACATTTTATTCGTATTCGATGATAATCCGATCACCCGGCTCCAAATCGGCTAAAACAGACACATCTGATTGGTAACCAGCTATTTCAATGAGACCCAAGGCGTTATTGCAGAGGTACATTTCGTCGTTCAAGGGTCGATATAAATCCGTGTATGTGGTGATAGTCCATATTCCTTTAGACTGGATAGTGGCTGTAAAACGGCGTTTCCCCACGACTTTTTCCATTAAAGAAACTGGAATGTTCGTAATGGCGTTGTTAAAAGCATCAATATAAACAATCTGTCCTTCAATAGTTTGTTTTTCTGGCGAATGCTCGAAGTTTTCGGTGAACATCCGCTTGAATTTCTGATATTCGGAAGTGTTATCTGACAGTTGACCGTTGGTTATCAAAGAGATCAGATGCAGAAGTTGATCGAATGTATTTCCCTTGTTTTCAGTAAGTTGAAGACCTTTTAAGGCTGCCTCTTGACCAAACATCAGGAAGAAAACCCCGTTGTCTTCCCCAATGAAATAGTGTCCGTCGTGACAGAGCACTACGGGGGAGAATGTGGAATTCAATGACATGTTGGTCAGTAACAGGTGCACCGAACCTTTCGGGAACGACTTGTAACTGGTTTTCATCAGCAAGGCGGTCTGAATCAGGTTGAACTTGTCGATGTAGTGAGTAATGTCGATAATTTGTGCCTCGGGTTGTGCTTGGTAGAGCATACCTTTGAGCATCGCCACATAGGGATCGCGCAACCGCCAGTCGCTTAAAAGAGTAATTATCTGATTCATAACCTTTTGTTGGAAAATTTATTTGACGGGCAAAGGTACTATTTTTTTGGAATAGGATTATCCACCTCTTTTTCTTTGAAGATGCATTTTTTAATTAATTTTTGTTATTTTTCCTCTGTTATTCGTAGAGACGGGGCGTGCCCCGTCTCTACACACAGCCATTTCACTATATCTGTGCATATTTAAAAATTGTGTACATTTGCCGTCATAAATACATTCTTTGTCGCAGGTAAAAGGGCTTTGCCTGCAATAAAACAACTTAATGCAAATTTAATAAATACACTATAATATGACAGCAGAAGAATATCGTCAAGAAGGATTCAGACTTTTTTACGGGGAAGATTGTGAACCTGATGTTGATCAAGCCACAAAAATGTTTTATCAAGCCGCAGACGGCCATGACGCTATCGCCGCTGTGGCACTCGGGTCGATTGCTCTCGACAACGAAGAATATCAGACGGCTAGGGAATGGTATGAACAAGCTTTCAGTTGGTATGTTGATGCGGGTAAACCCGAAGAGGATGCCAGTTGGCTTGCCTTTGGTCACTTTATGATGGGTAAGTTATACTATTATAACTATGAAGAAATGCCTGAACCATTCGAAAACTTTAATAAAAGGATTGCCTTTTCGCATTTTAAACAAGCTTACGAGATGGGGCTTTATTCAAGTTGCGAATTGCTTGGCCGATGCTACTATGAAGGAGTTCACGACATCAGCGGCACTCCCAACCAAGAACAAGCGCTCAAGATTTGGGAAGTAGGACATGAAAAAGGCGAAAACAGTTGTACCTTATGCTTATGTATCCATTACGTTGATGCAGATGAGGCAGACGAAAATACGGTTAAACTTCTTGAACAACTTGTAAATGATCCGGATGATCCTTGTGCCGACGCCTGTGCTGTCCTTTACCAATACTATATGGAAAAAGGAGATGAAGACACCGCTTTCAAATGGAGAGAACAGGCCATTGATATGGAAAGCGATCTGATGGAGTCCATATTAGAAAATGAACGCGAACAGGAGATCGGTGAAGATGATTATACGGATTCGGACGATTATGAGCAAGAGTTTGAAGCATACGACGATGAAACGGAGGCTGCTGCTCCAGCTGCTAAACCGTCATCTCCGGGTGACCTTTGTGTAATTGTGGTGGACACGGACGGTTGTTTCCGCATCGAGCATGCGGACGCCTCCGATTGGGATACTTTGCCGTCATTGATTGATGCCGACCGCACGGACAACCTGCGTTGCAACAAGTTCAGACAAGCCTCAGCGGATCTTAAACTCAGAGGTACGCTCCTCGGACTGCTCGACAGGGATGCGTTCAGAAAAACCGATCTTGAACCCAACTGGCATGCTTCGCAATGGTATGACGGGATGGCCGATCTCTACGGGGATATGATTATTTGCATGGAAGACAGCAGTTACAACCCTATCAGTTTTGCCAACGAAGCCGAAGCACAGCGGGTAATTGATAAATTGAAACAATAAGTTTCCTCTGTTATTCGTAGAGACGGGGCATGCCCCGTCTCTACATACAACATATGATTGTGCATATTTAAATTTCGTGTACATTTCTACAATAAACATGCTGTTTTTAAAGGTAGATAGCCCCGCCGCAAGAGTCTTTGCTTGCCCCGGTGACGCTACTTATGCAGTTATTTTCCCCATTTAGGCGCAACAACCCTAAAAATGCGAAAATGAGTGCTTCTTTGTAGTCGACAATCAAGTCGTTGGGGACAATCACTTCTAATTCTTTCCTTTTACTTCGCAAACAATCAATAAGGTATTTGTTGTGTGCTCCACCTCCGGTCACCAGCATAGAACGGGCATGTTCAGGTACATTGGCCGCAATTTGCTCGGTAATATGCTCCACCACGGTGCAATCCATGTCGGCATCGCTAATCCGGTTTAGGAACTTAATTAGTGTGAAATAAAAGCACTCCTGATACCATTCTTTACCCAAAGATTTTGGATTTTGTTGCCGATAATAACCCAATTTGTTCAGTTCTTGAAGCAGTTCTGGAATTACTTGTCCGCTGGCCGCAAGTTTCCCGTCAACATCGTATTCCATGTCATTTCGTTTGGCAATGGGGTTCAGGGCCATATTGCACGGACAAATATCGTAAGCAATACGTTTATTATCAACAAGATAGGAAATATTCGCAATACCTCCGAGATTTAAACAAGCATCGTATTCTCCGAAAAGCAGTTCATCGCCGATAGGAACTAAAGGAGCTCCTTGTCCGCCTAATGCCACGTCTGTAGTGCGGAAATCGCAGATGGTCGGGGTTTTCGTCTTTGCGGCAATGATGGCTCCATTACCGATTTGCGAGGTTAGTCCAATTTCAGGTTGATGAAAAATCGTGTGCCCGTGTGAGGCAATAAAGTCCGGACGAGGACTGTTGCCTAACCAATCATTGATTGCTTTTGCGATAGCCTCGGCCACCTCGTTGTTCAACTTGACGTAATCCAACGCAGAAAAAAGAGGGAAAGAGGCGTTTTCAAGTTGGTTTTTCAGTTCGTAATCATAGGGAACCGTCACCGCCTTTTCTATGCAATAGTCCCATTTTCCATCACTTTTTTTGGAAAACTGGCACCAAGCCAAGTCAATACCGTCCAAAGAGGTGCCAGACATCACGCCGATGCCGTCCCATTCGTTTTTCATAAGCCCACAATAGAAATTAATTTGTTGAGGTGAATGCTGTTAGAACCCTTAACCAAAATCATGGCATTCTCCAAAGGATGATCGGTGAAAAATTGATTGGCCTCATCCACGTTGGCGAAAACATTATGATTGGTCACTTTGCCGAACTCCTGGCCCACAAAATAGGTTTCAATATGGAGACTTTCTGTCAGGTGGAAGATTTCCGTATGCGCTTCTAAACTAAGGTCGCCGAGCTCGCGCATATCGCCTAAAACGGCCACCTTGCGCGGGTGCTCCAGCTGTGACAAGTTTTTCAGCGCTGCCGTCATGCTGGTCAAGTTGGCGTTGTAGTAGTCGGAAATGATAATGTTGCTGCCAATACGATTCACTTGCGAACGGTGATTAGACGGAACATACTCTCCTAACGCTTTGGCAATTACATGATCTGGAATGTGGAAAAACCGTCCGATGGCGGTCGCCGCAAGGAAGTTCCAGATATTGTAGCTTCCCGTGAGATGCGTTTCCACCGTTTCCTTACCGATACGGACAGTTAGGTATGGATTCATTGAAACTATCTGATTTTCAGCATCTTTCCCATAAAAAACAACCTTCTCATGAGTTAGGCCTTCGCGGAGTATTGTATCACTCTCATTAACGAAAAGAGTGCCGTTTTTGGCAATAACATGCTGATACAACGCTTTTTTTGTTTTAATGATATTCTCTTTGGAACCGAAACCTTCAATGTGCGCTACCCCGATGTTGGTAATGAGGCCATAGTCAGGGTCGGCAATAGAGCAAAGATCTGCAATTTCTCCAACATGGTTTGCCCCCATTTCCACAACCGCCATTTCGTCCGTAGGTTTGATGGAGAGTAGTGTTAGTGGCACACCGATATGGTTATTGAGATTGCCTTGTGTGCAAGCGGTTTTATAAGTTGTTGATAATACAGTATTTATAAGTTCTTTGGTGGTTGTTTTCCCGTTTGTGCCCGTGATACCGATAACAGGAATGGTCAGTTGTTGGCGATGATAATTTGCCAGTTGTTGCAGTGTTTTCAGCGCGTCCTCCACAACGACTGCGCGTGGATTGCCCGCCAATTCGCGATTTTCGGTGATAACAAATTTCGCTCCTTGCTCTAAGACATCAGAGGCGAATTTATTTCCATCGAAGTTAGCCCCTTTTAGGCATACAAAGAGACAGTCAGGAATAAGATTGCGGCTGTCGGTGCAGATGCACGAGGCTTGTTGGTATTTTTCGTATAGGTTTTTCATTATATCGTTGGTTTTGGTTTCTATCAAGCCCCACACTGCGACTGATGCCTTGTGTGGGTTTTTTGCGCTTCGTGCACCCCACACTGCGGCTTCGCCTTGTGTGGGTTATTTGCGCTTCGTGCACCCCACACTGCGCTTCGCTTGTGTGGGGTTACTTGCGCTTCGCGCGTTTTGCCTCTTCGAGGCTGCTCGCGGTATGGTGTCAATCCCCACACTGCGGCTTCGCCTTGTGTGGGGTTATTTGCGCTTCGCGCGTTTTGCCTCTTCGAGGCTGCTTAAGGAAATATCATTGTTTATTTCCCAATCTCTCGGTACTTGATGCTCAGCAGGTCCTGCTCTTTTGCGATTTTGTCGATGACTTTCTTGAGGATAATATCGAGTTCGCTGTCTTGGGTGTAGTCTGCGGGGCCGATGTAGTCGGCGCGTTTCTGTTTGATGATTTCGATGCATCGCTCGCGGGCGCTTACGGGGCGTTCTGGTGTGGCCACAGATTTAGGATTGTAAACGGCGATGGTCGTGCCGCCGTAAAGATTGACCATTTTCATGGCGGGCACGTCGGTTTCCCCGTCGCCGATGTAGATGAAGTTGGAGAACGGCACGGCGCGTTCGTCTTCCGGCATAGACTTGTTAATCAGAGTGTTATCATACGAGTTGTAGATACCCTTGTTGATGCGGAACAGGAACTGCGTCTTGTTGGTGTAGTTCACCCCGAGGGCCGGCCAGCAGGCAATGCCGTTTTCATCGTATTGGAATCCCGATGCATAAATCGTCTTGAAATATTTGGCGATGCGCGTCCCTTTCACGATTTCACGCAGCCCCGAGGAAATGATAAAGTGCTCAAGATGCAAATTCTGGCTTACTGCGTAGGCGTTGATGCGGTCGAAATAGGTCTCCACCCCTTCAAAAAAAGTGATCTTCTCACCGTATTTCACAAACGTGCCCTCACGGATATCGAGGTTTTGCTCCTTGGCCTTGATCAGCATCAGGTGCATGTAGGCCAGCACCTCGTCCATGTCGTGCCGCTTGGCCATCTCGTTGGCCTGCTTCCAAAACTCCCCTTTGTCCATGTTGAGGTCGGGGATGAAGTTGTACTCCTGCATGTTGCCCGGCGCGAGCGTCCCGTCGAAGTCGTAGGCGATAGCGACGTTTCTGTTCTCTGTAATCATATATCTATCAGTATGTTATAGATTTTTTATCTTTGTTTAATTCTTTGGCAAAGATAGTGATTTTTTAGTGAACAGTGATTAGTGAACAGTGATTAGTGAAGCGTGAAAAGTCATAATATGTTTTTTCCCTCTGTATTGTGTAGAGACGGGGCATGCCCCGTCTCTACTTACGGCAAGTTCATTATGTCAATGCATATCAGAAATTTTATGTACATTTGCCGCAAATTTGTGATATGGTGCGACTAAAGCTTTCGAATATCAGTGTGCCGGTAGAATCTGCACGGAATGTTAAGAACTTCGTTTGCAAGCAGTTCAAGATTAGAACAGAGGATTTGTGTGATTTCAAGATTCTGCGACAATCTGTAGATGCTCGGAAGAAGAACAAGGTGCAGTACAATTTCCAGGTGGAGGTGACGCTGCCCGACAAATATTCTTTTCTCATTGGTTCACCGGGTGTGGGAGAGCCGTCAGCGGCGTTGGACCTTTCCTATCCAAAATGGCCGCACAACCTTCAGCCTGTGGTGGTCGGGTTTGGACCTGCCGGCATGTTCGCGGCACTCTATCTCGCCCGTTGTGGCGCTCATCCTATAGTCATCGAGCGCGGCGAGCGCATCGAAGATCGGCAACAGTCAGTACAACGCTTCCTTCAGACCAAACTCCTGAATCCTGAATCCAATGTTCAATTCGGAGAGGGAGGTGCCGGAACTTTTTCCGACGGAAAACTGAATACCAATGTCAATAGCGAATACAATCAGTTTATTCTCAATGAGTTCCACTCTCATGGAGCCCCTGAAGAAGTCACCTACCAGCAGAATCCTCACGTTGGTACCGACTATTTGTCCAAGGTTGTGAAGAATATTCGTGTTGAGATCGAAAAGTTAGGCGGGGAGTTTCACTTTAACACGTTGTTCGAGGATTTCAACAAAGACGGGGCACATCTGACAGTTTGTTGTCGAGGTGGTAAAGAATTCAAAACCAATCATTTGCTTATAGGATTAGGGCATTCGGCCCGAGATACAATTCGGATGTTGCATGCTCGCGGACTGCTGATGGAGGCTAAAGGTTTCTCTATCGGTGTGAGGATGGAGCATTTGCAGCGTGATATCAATAGAATGCAATACGGTCCCTCTGCCAGTTTATTGCCACCGGCGTCATACAAAGGGGTCGTGCATTTGCAAAACCGGGGTGTATATACTTTTTGCATGTGTCCCGGTGGAACAGTGATGGCCTCGGCAAGTGAGGAAGGTACCATTGTAACAAACGGAATGAGCGAGCACAAACGTGACAAATCCAATGCCAACAGCGCTCTTTTAGTAAGTGTTACGCCGGAAGATTTTCTTCAGGGGTCTGTCTTGGATGGTATTGAGTATCAGGCAAAATATGAACGATTGGCATTTCAGATGGCGGGTGACGGTCGAGCACCGGGCAATCTTGTCGGAGAGTTTCTGAAAGGACAGGTGGCGGTACGCCATCGGAAGGTGGTTCCGACTTATCCGCACGGTCTTTACTACGGTGACCTTTCCCGCTGTCTGCCTGACTATGCGGTGCAGGCCTTGCGGGAAGCACTGCCGCTCCTTGAGCGCAAATTGCCAGGGATAGCGAATGTTGATACCGTGCTGACAGGAGTGGAAACGCGTTCCTCATCCCCGGTGCGCATCTTGCGAAATGATAATAGAATGTCTTCAGTATCAGGAATTTATCCTATTGGAGAAGGAGCCGGTTATGCCGGTGGCATCATGAGCGCCGCCATTGATGGATTACGCACAGCTATTTCTGTTGCTCTTTCTCGAAATTCAGAATGACACCGGAAAAAGGCAGATGCATTCCTGCTACTACAAGTTTATTGTCACGAATATACTGGTAGGCATTATGGCGGGTCTTTGCAGCCTGTATTTTGTTGGCATCATATTTCGCGCAATACTCCGGATGGGGAATCTGTAATGCAGCAGCATGAATCAAATCTCCTACAATCAGTAAGTTATCCAATTGATAAAAGGTGTGTCCCGGCGTATGCCCCGTTGCATCAATAGTACGGATATCATCCAAAAGAACATCCCCGGCCGTAAACGGGTGTATCCGTGAACCATACACGTTGACCATTTCCCGAGTCTTCGGGTCATTCTTAAACGCTTCCAATTCTTTATCTGAGCAATATACATCGGCATTGGGGAAGAAAGCTTTGCCCTGTGATACCATTCCGCCAATGTGGTCCGCATGGCAGTGTGTGATGCAAATGGCGGATATATCTTCCGGTTTGATGTTCAACAGGGTAAGTTTGTCAACCATAAACCCACCGTTTTCAAGTCCGAGGCCAGTGTCAAACAGGATAAATTTTCCATTCTTTTTGATGAGAAAGGTGTTGATGGCAGCATCGGCTTCGCCGTTGGGCATATATTGACTAAGGTCGCTCTTTTTTGCGTCGGGAAAGAGACTGGCCGGCATTTTCCGTTGGATATCCTGCAATGTCCAAAGATCAAAGTTTTTGAACATAAAATGGTACACCCCGTCAAGGATAGTCGCTTCTTGTTTTGGAGCGGAATTTACGGGTTCGGACTCTGTCTTTTTCTCTTGTTTCTGCTGACAGGAAACACCTAAAATGACAATGCAGAGGAGGTAAACGATTCGTTTCATTTTGGTAAATTTGTTGGCAAATGTACACAATTTTTAAATATGCATAGACATGATGAAATTGCTGTATGTAGAGACGGGGCGTGCCCCGTCTCTACGAATGAATGTTTATTGATAAAAAAAGCGGGCGAACCATCAAGATTCGCCCGCAATAGTACTTTATTCTATCTGTGATGACACTATTTCATCATTTGTTTGAAGCGTTCGGTGTGACGGTAACGCTTGAATTCGGCATCGCGTTTGGCTGTATTCTTGTAGGAGGCATCCAGGTCAATGGCAGTAGCCAGATTGCTGTAAACCTCATCTTCGATTTTCATGCGGGCGGCAAGAACTGCCTTCAAGTAAGCGGTTTTTGCGTCCACATTATCAATACAGTTGAGCGTGGCTTTAGCGGCGTTGTAGTCCTTCTGCAAAAGTTGGACCAACGCAGTGTTATAGTCGCAAGAATTGTTGCTCATCAGTTGGTTTGCTTTGGAGTAGTCTCCATTGAGAATACTGAGCGCACCCGTATTGTAGTTTTGATTCACGGGTTGTACTGAAGCATTGGCCGAGGCTTCGAAACTGGACTGAGCGGAAGCGAGATCGCCGTTGAGATAATCGGCGATAGCCATATTGTTGAGTATGATGCCGTTATTCGGGGAGAGCGCCGCAGCTTTCTGCAGATAGTTCAGTGCCTCTTCCAAATCGTTTTGGTTGCCGCTTTGATAGAACTCGTTCAGTTTCATGGCACCGAGATTGTTATAAGCGCGCCAGTCGTTTTCCGTGTTCTTGTTGTTAATCAAAGCTTTGTAGATATTTTCTTTCACAGACATGTCGGTAGCCACGGAGGCTGCGTAAAGACGTTCGTTGACCGAAAAGTCGTTGGGTTTGGATTGAACGAGACGGATGAGTTCGGCATCGGAGTAAGTGTCATGTTTCTTGCATATCATTTGGATTTCTGCGCGGCGCAGCGGGGGAAGGATGGCATCTGCAATTTCAGGATAAATATCCGTCATTTCGCGAATCTTCTGCTCACGCATCTCATTGGAGGATTGAGAGCGCACCACGTTGAGAATCTGATTTTTCTGGGCAATGTTTGATTTTTCGATTGCGGCTTCGAAGCCGTCCCAGTCTTCACCTTTAGCGTTGTTCACATACTCGAAGACAGGTGTTTGCAAGTCTTTCATTTTGATGTTATTACGCTTCGCATAGTCTTTCAGATAGGCGTTGAATTTGTCATTAAACCATTTTTTGCCGACCTGAAAACGTCTTTCAGAGAGTCCTTGATTGTTCGTTTCTTCACCTTCCGGGGATGCCCAGCCGGAAATCACAACGCGGTCGATGATGAAGTCGTTGCCCATGAAGTCGGTAAACGCCTTGATGGAGTCTTTAGCGGCTTTTGTCTTGTTGTTGGGATTGTTCCAGTTCATGTTCGAACTGTTGAGGTCGAAGAAGAGCGTGGCGGTGCGTCCGATGAATTCGGCTTGGTAGTTATGGGGCGCGAGGAGGAAGGCAGTGCCACTGTTGGCGTTGTCAGTCAATTTCGGAGTGAGGTTCACGCGTGCGCTGGTGTTGCTGATTCCTTCACCGAGATTTCGGTCACCAAAATTGTGTGATTTTTTCTTGAGATTAGCGACTGCGCCCGTTACGATGTCGGCGTTTTCGTAACTCTCATCGAATTTAAAAGTGCCGGTTTTGGTGAAGGTGCCGCCGGTTTTATAGGGGATGGTGATACCGTCGCCCTTGGCCTTTTCTCCCTTCAGGGTGATGGTGGCGAAAGGAGGTGTGACCTTTTCACCGTCAACAACCAGTGACGGCGTGAAAGTCATTGTGGCTCTTTTATTCATGTATTTGGGCGGGATGGTTCCCTTGATCGTGTAGGACACTTCGCCGCCTTTGTTCTCCAAGTCGGGATTATCAAGCGTTATCGTAACTTCCGGATATTTCTTGATCATTTTCCCGAGTCCGCAACCGACCAAAAGCATTGCGGCTGTTAAAACCAAGCTCAATGCAAATAATTTTCTCATAGGTTATTAAGGTTTTTATTTGATGTTTCTAAAACGGCGCAAAGATACGTTTTTTTTGATATATAATAGTCAAAGTTAAAAGTCGAAATCAAAGTCAAAAGTCAAAAAAAATGTATCTTCCTCTGTTATTCGTAGAGACGGGGCGTGCCCCGTCTCTACATACGGCAATTTCATTATGTCTGTGCATATTGAAAATTTGTGTACATTTGCACCCAAATATCAATATAAGTCAGAGTCAATGAATTATCTCACCGTAGATAAGGTGTCCAAGTCAGTAGGAGAGAAGGAATTGTTCCATCAGATCACTTTCGGACTTGAGAAAGGGCAGAAAAGCGCCCTCATTGCTCGCAACGGTACAGGTAAGAGCACGCTTCTCAATATTATTGCCGGATTTGACACCCCCGATGAGGGTCAGGTGATTATCCGCAACGACATTGTAGTCTCATATCTTCCACAACGCGATGATTTTCAGGATGATAATTCTGTTTTGGACGCGCTTTTCGATACGCAAACACCTGTATTCGAAGCTATTAAAGAGTATGAAACCTGCCTCTCCCTGATGGAAAATGGTCATTCCGATGCGGTGTTGCAAGAACGTATGGAGCGGGCTATTTCTGATCTCGACCGTTTGCAGGCTTGGGACTATGAGACGAAAGTCAAAGAGATTCTTTCGAAATTCGGTATTCATGATGTGCTCAAGAATATGGGCGAGCTCTCCGGCGGGCAGCGGAAAAAGGCGGCTCTCGCCAAAACGCTCATCGCCGACACGGACTTGCTCATCCTCGACGAGCCCACGAACCACCTTGACATTGAAATGACGGAATGGCTGGAGAACTATCTGACTACCGCCAATATCACCCTTTTGATGGTTACCCATGATCGCTCGTTCCTTGACCGTGTTTGCAATGACATTTTTGAGCTCTCCAACGGTCAATTGTACCATTATCGGGGTAAATATGACTACTTTTTGGAGAAAAAGGCCGAGCGTTTGGCTAATGCTGCTGCCGAACAGGAAAAATTGCGTCACCTTTACCGCCGCGAGCTTGCCTGGGTACACACCTCTCCTCAGGCCCGTACCTCCAAGGCTCGCGCTCGTATCAACAATTTTGAAAAATTGCAGGAGCAGGTGAATGTCCGAAATGAGGCCGCCCCCGAAGGGTTTAAGGTGCAGTCTGAACGTATGGGACATAAAATTTTGGAGATCAGTCATTTAGACTTCGCCTATCCCGATCAGGTCATAGTCAAGGATTTCTCCTATATTTTCAAAAAAGGCGAGAAATGCGGTATTGTAGGCAAAAATGGTTCAGGCAAAAGCACTTTTCTGAAAATGATTATGGGTGAAGTAACCCCCGATGGCGGTAAAATCACTCCCGGACAGACAATTAAGTTCGGTTATTTTTCACAGAACGGGATGCTTTACACAGGCAATAAAATTGTGTTGGAACTGGTGAAGGAACACGCCGAAGTCATCCGTATGGACAACGGCAACTATATGAGTGCCTCCAACTTCCTGAATCATTTTGGGTTCCCCTACAGTCTGCAATATACTTACTATGATGACCTCAGCGGTGGTGAGAAACGAAAACTTCACTTGCTCATCACCCTGCTTGAAAACCCCAATTTTCTCATTCTTGACGAACCTACTAACGACTTTGACATTGACACGTTGAATCTTTTGGAAGATTTCCTTGGTAATTTCGAAGGATGTTTGCTCATCGTTTCCCACGACCGTTGGTTGATGAACAAATTGGTTGATCACCTTTTCGTGTTTGAAGGCGATGGAATTATCCGCGACTGTTGGGGAAATTATGAGGATTACCGGCAGCAGCGTGAAAAAGAACGGCGTATCCAAAAGCGCATTGAGAAAGCTTCCCGCCCCGAACCTGTGAAAACGCAACGCGTACCTCAGCAAAACAAGCTGACTTATAAGGAGAAGCGGGAGATGGAAACCTTAGAGACCGATATTGCCAATTTGGAAATCGAGAAAAAAATTCTCGAAGAAAAAATGGCCATGGGAAAGGGTACACCGGAGGATTTCGCCGAATGGGGCCGGCGCTATAACGAAATCAACCAGCTGCTTGACGACAAAACCGAGCGCTGGATGGAACTTTCTGAAAAAGAGAATTAGCCATGCATTATTTCTACGCCCCCGATATTTCACAACCATTGGTTACCCTAAGTAACGAAGAATCAGAACATTGCGTGCGCGTTATGCGCCATCGCGAAAGGGATGAGGTGTGCGTGACAGACGGCTGCGGTCACTTGGCCGAGGCGGTCATAGTTGAAGCACATCCCAAGAAGTGTCTGTTGGAAATTCGTCGGCAGGTGACAGAAAACCTCCTAACACACAATGGATTACATCTTGCCATCGCAGCGACTAAGAATGCCGATCGCATGGAATGGCTTTTGGAAAAGGCCGTGGAAATTGGTATCTGCTCGCTGACGTTTCTGCATTGCGACCACTCTGAGCGATCACACCTAAACCTTGATCGGCTGCAACGCTTAGCGATTGCCGCACTTAAACAGTCTCAAACCACTTGGCTTCCGCCTCTCCGTATGGAATCCTTTTCCAGTTTTATTTTACAAAACAATGATATTCAAGCAGATAAATTTATTGCTTGGTGTGATGAAAACAATCAAAAGCAGTTGGTAAACGCACCACGACAATTTTCGGAGATGATTCTGCTTATCGGTCCGGAAGGGGATTTCAGTGAAGAGGAAATTACTTTGGCGCGAGAATCAGGTTACATGGAAGTAAAACTCGGTGACCGTCGTTTGCGCACGGAGACTGCAGGACTGTATGGATGTTTGGTGGCTTCCATATTCAAATCCTGACCCTTTTCCAGCCCTAAAAGTCCGTGGCCAAGGAGAACATAAACATTCCCTTTTTGTTCGCAATTTTCCAGTCTTCGACACCCCAGGCGTAATCGAAGCGGAGGAAATAACCGAGAATAGATATTCGTGCGCCGATGCCGAATCCGCCCACCCATGGATCCACCTGCCGCTTCACTTCCGCATGGATGGGGCCGCTGTCAATGTAGCGAGTATAGAGGCAATTGTCCGCAGAATAAGGGGTGAGCCCGGTCCAAGCCGTTCCGACATCCCCGAACAAATTGATCTGTAGCGAATTAAGCATATTCCATGATACTTTCCTTCCCGCAATAAGTTGTACAATGGGAACGCGCAGTTCACCGTTGAAAACCAGGAAAGAGTTGCCGTTACGGATGTTCTGTCGGAACCCGCGCATATTGGTCGCCAAGGTCTGGTAAGCGTAATTTTGTGTTTGATCGACGGAAATGTCGCTGTTGAATTTTGCTCCGATCCAGTTGTCCACACCGCCCATGTAATAGACCAGTCGTGCGGATCCGACATTGGTGCTTCCGGCAAGTCGTAGCGCCAACGTCATGTTTCGATATAGTTTAATGGAATGGCGCGCGTCAAAGCCGACTACAAAAAGATTACGTGTCTCTTTTTCAAGACGTTGCTCATATTCTGCAAACAATTTCAGTTTGGTGCCGCGCCAAAGGTTGGTATACAGTTCTTTAGAAGAATCAAAAATGTACTCCAATTTTGCGCCCACCCATACGTGCCGCGCATCAGGTGCCTGCAACGTCTGGTCGTTCAGCGCGGCCACTACGTTTGTCTCATAACGGCCTTTTAATGTCAATCGCACGCTGTTAATCTTGTTGAACGGCAGTTTCAACGTATAGAATATGCTGTTTGAGTTCAGTTTATAGACGTAGCCATTCACTTCCGAACTGATAGACTGACGATAGAGTGTGATCTGCCGGTCAAGCCGTTTCGAAAGGTCTTCATAGCTGAACATAAATTCATAACTATTTAAGTTCCAGCCAATTCTAAATCCTCCTGTGATTCTGTAATCTTCAAAAAGATCATTGATGCCCAGCATAAACAGAGCATTAAAACCGGTATTTAAGTAAATGGGCGAACTGCCGCCTGCAAATTGTTGGTAAGAGGTATTTAAGAAACTGAAGTCTGCTTGCGTAATTACTTGATCTATAGAATATTGTACCCTATAGGGTAACCCTACCGGAATAGAAAAACGAGTAGGAGACTTATCGGACAGAAAAGTGGTGTCGCTGTCTAAATCGTCCGTTTCCTTCTGTCTGACTGTCTGTTCCGTAGGCAGGGCAAATCCATGAATTTGCTCCCCGTCAACTGTTTTAACACTATCTTTAACTAATTGTTTATCAAATTGTTGGATAATATCCTGCCGCGTCTGTTGATGGAACTTGGAAGGTGTGATTTCAGGATGGTACAGGGTGTGCAGTTCTGTGAACCAAATGTGTTTGTAATTGTCTTTCAGCGAAATGTCAGCCAAAGTGTTGGTGGCTGGATTGTATGCCTGCTCTACGATGTTGTAGGCACGGTCCGTGAGCGGGTTTGTTTTAGCGTAATACATGTAGTGCACCGCAGTGTCGATGCGACTGATGCTACTGTCGAAAACGGCCTCATAACGGTTGACCACCCCACCCTCGTCGCTAAGGAACAAAATTCTTTGATTATCTGTAACTTGAATGTCAAATTCATCGGCATACGGAGAATCGGTCACCCGAAGCAATGCCGTATCTTTGGTTTTATAGTTATAAACAAAGAGATTATACTTCCGTTGTTTGGAAGCATCTAAAAAATTGTCTTTCAACAAGATAGAATCTACAGGCCGATTGGAGGCGAATACAATCTGCTTTGGATTCATAAAGACAGGGTTGTAGTCGTCGTAGAAATCATTCGTGAGGTTTTGGAACGACCGGGCGAGGAAACTATAAACAAATAGGTCTGACTGCCCGTTTTTGAAGCCCGAAAAAAGCATCAGTTGCCCGTCGGGGGAGTACTGCCACGAGGTGATCTTCTCCACATCTACCAGCAATTTTTTGCCCCATTTTTTCTTTTCAAGGTCGTAGGGCATAAATAGACAGTCACCCTTCGATTCGAGGGTGAGTCCGAGGACTTCGCCAGAGGGGTGCCAGGCAATGAGCGGGAAAGAGAGGTCGGGATTGTCCTCAGTTTTTGCATATTTGCGCAGGATGCACCTGGGAGACTTCCATTCCGGCCGTTTCAGCCAAACACGCACTTGGCCGGCCTCGTTGGTGACGTATGCGTATTTTTCACCATCGGGAGAAAAACAGAATCGAGCATAATCGCGTCTGGGGTTAGGTTTTTGGAGAATCTCATCGCCAGCGGGCATCGACTTGCTCATGTCGGGATGGAACATCACCATATAGTACTTGTACCACTGCGTGGCTAATACTTTGAAAGGGGTTAGGGTGGCGCGGGCCATACCGTTTTCCAGACTTTTACCAGAACGGGTATAATAGAGCGTTTTCGAGATGACATCCTCGCCATAGACATCGACAAGGTATCGCCAGAACGAGTGACCAGCGTAAGTGGCATCCACAGGCGGGAGTTCTTCCAAACGCTTGTAACTACCTGTAAGTATGCCATTTTTAACGTGCGTCTCCACATCGCTATTCCAATGTTCTCCGAAATAGGAAGCCAATCCGCTGTAGTACCATGCGGGCACATTCATGAGGTAGTCGTAGGAGATGTTGGAACTGATGGTCGCCCCTTGCACCACCCAGTGGGCATAAACGTTCATGATACCGGCCCGAATCATTTTGTCAAGGTGCGCCCGATTACCATCAAAGTAGATGTAAATCTTTGTGCCATAGATATTTGTAACACCACCTTGGTTGTAGAAATCTTCGTAGTCGTAGGCAAAGTTCGATTCGCGGAAGTCAGCCTGTGTATTATAGACAATGATCTGCAACTTCTTCTTTGAAGTATAGTTCAGCATTTGTTCGATTTCGGCGATAACTTCGGGTGCTTTATAGAAGACGTATTGGGCTAGTGCACGGCCCGTGGGGTAGTAATAGACATCGTACTGCTCCGCGCGCAGGTACTGCCAGTTGAAATTCTGATACTGCACTCGGTTTTTGCCGAAAGTGATATGCGAACCGTTGTAGAACTGCGCGTGGGAGGTTAGGAACAGGCACAGAAATGCCACTGCCGCCACGGTTTTTCGCAGCAGCAAACAAATTGGCCTTCTGTGTTTGGTTCCTGTTTGCATATTGTTCCGTTTGTCCGTTTCGTAGAGACGCGCCATGGCACGTCTCTACAATGTGGTGCATGCGTCTCTACAACGTGCCATTACGTTTCTATATCATAAATGGTTTTAAAATTTCCTCAATAAACGCCCTCTTCTCCTTCAACAACGCCTCCGTTCGGGCCTCCATGAGGAGCCGCAGGTAGGGTTCTGTGTTCGAAGGACGAATGTTGAACCACCAATCGGGGAATTCCACGCGATAGCCGTCGAAATCGAGGATTTTTTCGGGCTTCTCCTGCGCGATAGCCGTCTTCACGACCGCCTCCATCGCCGCCTTTTTTTCCTCAATAGTGAAATTGATTTCGCCGGAATTGGCGTAGCGGCGAATCTTACCTATGAGTTCTGACACAGAAATCCCTTTCTTTTTCATTTCGGCGAAAACGTGTAGCAGCACCTGGGCGGCAATCATCGCCGAGTCGGAGTAGAAGAAGTCGCGGAAATAGTAGTGGCCGGCGTATTCTCCGCCGAATGCGCCGTCGATTTCGCGCAGTTTCATGGCAGCGTAGGCACGACCCACACGCCAGATGTACATTTCCCGGCCCATCTTCTCCAAATATTCCGCCACCGACTTAGAAGTTCTAATATCCTGAATGACAAGTCCTTGTATATTTTTCTCTTCAATAAAGTAATGACCTAAAACGGCAATCATCAGATCCGGCGGGATGAAATCGCCGTGCTCGTCCACGAACATTACGCGGTCGGCGTCGCCATCGAAGACCACGCCGATGTCAGCCTTGGTCTCGCGCACCTTTTCCTGCAGCGCAACGATGTTTTCCGGTTCTAACGGGTTCGCCTCGTGGTTCGGGAAAGTGCCGTCCAGCGTATCAAACAAATAGAGTGGCTGTTCCCCGAAAATCTCCTTCACGAGGATGGAAGCCATGCCGTTGGAACAGTCCATCACCAGGTTCAAGTTGTCAATATTATAATGATACTGCGACTGGAATTGCAGGTATTCCTCTTTGACGGGATAATCGACCACCTTGCCTTTAGTGGCTGTGATGACCACCTCATCGTGCAGCACCTTCTGTTCCAGTTCTCCTAAACCAGTGTCAAAGCCGACGGGCAGGGCATCTTTCCGGGATACTTTCAACCCGTTGTATTCCTTGGGATTATGGGAGGCCGTAATCATCACGGAAGCTGGGAATCCGTGCTTCGCGGTGAAGTAATAGACCATTGGGGTGGTGGTGAGCCCCATATCATACACATCCGCGCCCGCGTCGGTGATGCCGCGTGCGAGGGCGTGGAACATGTCGTCGGAGGTCAACCGCATGTCCCTGCCTATCAGTACCTTGTCAGCGTGAAGCAGCTCCGGTAGGAAGAACCCGAACTTGTAGATGGTTTCCAGATTGAAATCTTTGCCGAAAATTCCGCGAAAGTCGTATGCTTTGAATGCGCCCATAATAATCCTAAATTTAAGAGCGGCAAAGGTACATTTTTTTGGGGAATGGGGGTTCCTATCTAAATATTTTGTATTTTTGCTGCGGATTTTCTTGAATATCCGCAATACTATTGCGGATATTATAAATATTTCAAGTTTCGCATGCTCTTTTTTGTTGCAACCGTTGGTGAATTTTCATGATTTTCAGTAGGAAATGCCACCCGCTTACTACGTTCGCGGCGGAATGGTGCGCACTGCCGGGCGAGAGAGGAGAAAAGGAAGGCGCAGCTGCATTGGCCGCGCCCGTTGTCAAAACACGTAAAAATCCGTGTGATACGCGGAGATCACTGTTTCACCACTTTCTGTACGGCTACGACATTCCCGTCTGCCACGGCTTTCACAAAATAGACGCCAGATGCGTAACGGGAAAAGTCGATTTGGGTTTGTACTGATAAACCGGGTTTGTCCGTCTGTAGAGACGCAAAATTTTGCGTCTCTACACCGTCCGTTGACCGTAACAATCGCCCGAATGCGTCATAAACCAGAATCTTTATCGTTCCCGCCTGTACATTGTTCATTGTACATTTTACATTGAAGATGCCGGTGGTAGGGTTAGGCCAGACATTGACAGAACCCATCGCATAATCGGAAATCCCTACAGGTTCTGTTACTTGGAGAATTTTCATCACGTTTGGGGCGGCCATATATTGGTCGTTGCCGGGTTGTGAGGCGGTAATGATAGCCAAGCCCACGCCGTGCATCGTCAGGATGCTGCCGTTGATAGTGGCCACGTTCTCGTCGCTGCAGTTGAACTGCACGGGCAGACCTGATGTAGCGGCGGCAGCGAGCACTATGGGGTTGTCACTCAAGGGGAAGGTCAAATCCTGTTCCCAAAGAATGCTCTGTTCCTGGAGCTCGGGGGTGGTGCTTGTCACGGTGAGGATTTTGGAGATGGGCGCAGCGGCGTTCCAACTGGCGTTGCCGGACTGCGAGGCGATGATGACGGCTTGCCCCACACCAACCAAAGTGAGTGTATTCCCATTCACCGTGGCGATGCTTTCGTCGCTGCAAGTATAGCTTACAGGCAAGCCTGAGGAGGCGGTGGCGGTGAGTTCCAAGATGCCATCGTTGATGTTGGCGGTCAAGGTCTGGTTCCAGGTGATGGTCTGGTTTAGCACAGGGGCTAATACATTAAGAATAAGACTAACATCCGCAGCAGGCTGATACAGAGCGTTTCCAGTTTGTGAGGCGGTGATGAGGGCGGTCCCAACACCCACGAAATACAGACTGTCGTTGCTGACGTAGGCGATGCTTGTATCACTGCTGCTGTAGTTCACGAGCAAGCCCGAAGATGCGGTGGCGGTCAAGTGGATGGGTGCGTCGCCCAAGGTGGCGGTGAGCGTCTGGTTCCAACTGATAGTCTGGCTCATGGTGGTTTGGGTGCATTCGTAAGCCCCAATGTCGGCTATGTTATTGTAAATGCGCGGGTTGCCGTCCATGTCCGTAGCGGGCAGGTAAGCGATGAACGCCGTGTTCGGGTCGCCAGCGTCCACCAAGGGGGAAGTGGGCTGTATGTGCCAGTCGGCGGCGAAGTTCGACAAATCCGTGGCAATGGTGGTGGCACCCACCATCGCCGACGGCGCGACGAACATCGGCAGATTGGCGGTATCCAACACGATGTTGGTGCTGTCGGCTGCAAAGTCGCTGGTGGGGTTCACGTCACTGGCGCAATAGGTGTAAGGAACAGAGAAGTTGGTGGACCATCTGGTGTTGGAGACTGTACTTCCGCGCTTGTTGTTCCAGGCCACTGTGTTCTTGACCGTGGCGGCCTTGGTAGTACGGATGCCCCCGGTGCCGTTGGCATGGGTGGTCTGCGCGAGGTTGTTGGCCACCACACAGTTGGTCATATACAATCGCCCCACAGGATTGCCGGTGTTGCTGGAGGAAGTGGAAGTCCCATTGGCAAACGATGCCACCCCGCCGGTCACGTCGATACCCTCGGTGGAGATGGCGCTGTTGTTGGCAATCACGCAGCCGAGGATATGCGTGTTGTGTGTGTAAGCACTGACACCGCCGGCAATATAGGGCCAGCTGTTGTCCGCGCTGGCCGTGGTGGCCGTGGTATAGACGGTGTTGTCAATAATGCGCGAATTAAGGATCCTCCACTCGCATTTCGTGTTGACGTAGTCGAAGTCGTTGCTCTGCGTGAGGATGCCGCCGGCCTTGGCATTCAGTCCAGAAGCGACATTCTTTGTGATGTCGCAGTTGCTGACAACAATGATGTTACTTGTAGCATAAGAGTATGTGTTGAACCTCATCCCGCCGAACTGACTGCCGGTGTTTTCTGCAATCACACAGTTGTCGAATTCAAATGTGGCCCCGTATGTCTGGTTGCCGTTGTACATCTGCACGCCGCCATAGGTGGTGTTTCCGATGATTTTACAATCAGAAACCTGGAATGTGGAACTGTAGTACGTGTTGTTATATGACAAGGTCAAATACAGACCGCAGGCATTCCCCGTCATGGTGCAGTTGGAGATGGCGTGTGTGTTATTAGCCAGATCGTAAACGCCATACGAGGTGCCGCCTGTCACATAAAATCCGTCGAGGGTGTTTCTCCCGCAATGATAACTGTTATTGTAGTAAAAATAGCCGTCAATCAGGACGGCGTAGCTGCTGTTCTGCTGCGCATCGATTCGGGAGCAGGAACTGTCGGCGGCGATGCCGTATGTAAGCGGCTGTCGTTCGTACAAGTGAGCCTCCGTACCCGCGAACCCGCCATACACATGCGTGCCGCTCTTGATGGTGCAGGCCGGATAGGTGCCCGCCGCCACGAACACCGAATCATCGTTGACCGAGGTGATGAGTGCCATCGCCCCGTTGATGGTGGCCTTGGCCGTCGCCCACGACAGGCCGTTATTGCTGTCATCCCCTTGGTTTGAAACAAAATAGGTGCTTTGCGCCTCTACTAAACCGAAAATCATCATTACGGTTACAGATACAATTACGCATTTGAAAACATTCTTTCTCATTTGTTCTGTATTCTTTGGGTTTTAGCGAACAGTTGGAGTTTATATTACGGTGGCGAAAATACGAAAAATATTGGGTTGTAGCCGTATTACGGAAAATTTTGGTGTCATGCATTTTGTAGATACACAAAATTTTGCGTATCTATACCCTCGGAAAACCATTGCTTTTCAACGTGGATGGCAATGTTTTACGTTTCATCGTTCCCACCAACATACCCATTTTTCACCCAATCCGCTCCATTCGCCGACAAAAAAAGGCGCCGCACTGCGACGCCTTTTCCATATCATACAATCACACGGATTATTTCTCCATGTCTCTGTATTCTTGAACGATGTTTTTGACATTCGCGGGTGCGAGGCGGCCGAAGACCTTGCCGTCAACCAAAGCGACGGGAGCAAGACCGCAGGCGCCGACGCAACGCAGGGAAGTGAGGGAGAAGAGACCGTCCTTGTCGGTTTCGCCGGGCATGATACCCAGTTCTTTCTCGAAAGCATCCAGAATCTTCTCGGCACCGCGCACGTAGCAGGCCGTACCCATACACACGGACACCGGATATTTACCCTTCGGAACCATCGTGAAGAATGAATAGAAGGACACCACACCGTAAACCTTAGCGGTCGGGATGTGCAGTCTCTCCGCAATCAACTCTTGGGCCTCAGCGGGCAGATAACCCAGGAAATCCTGTGTCTGATGCAAAACATTAATCAATTCGCCAGGAGCATTATTGAATCTGTCGCAGATCTCAATAATCTTGTCGCTGACTTCCTTTTTCATTTTGATAATTATCTTATCCATAATGGTGTTTTTTTAATTATTGATGAATACTG
>Ga0265299_10000283_pt1 | contig 64923 bp, 61 predicted proteins | sample AusTroGonzalo_MG_4_FD_193485 | JGI IMG/M metagenome (GOLD analysis project Ga0265299, IMG submission 193485) | Bovine rumen microbial communities from tropical cattle in Woodstock, Queensland, Australia - Gonzalo_02 | ecosystem: Host-associated > Mammals > Digestive system > Stomach > Rumen ... | reverse complement strand
ACCACATAACCCCACATACGCGTAACGAAGTGGAGCGCAGTGTGAGGCCAGCCAAAAGAAAGAAACCTCCTGAAGCAGCCTCGAAGAGGCTAAACGCGCGAAGCGCAATTAACCCCACACTGCGGCTGACGCCTTGTGTGGGGCACAGCGGCAACCCACGAGGCAAGCGTGTCGAGACACGCAACTATAATCGAAAACAAAACACTTACCACAACCTGAACATCACCGGCACCTGGTAATAACAACGCACCGGCTCACCCTGTATAGTGGCCGGTTTCCATTTCGGCATGGATTTGATAATCCGAACAGCCTCCATGTCACATTCGGGGAAAAGCGGGATTTTCACGTGTATATGGCTTATGGAGCCGTCTTTCTCCACGATGAACTCCAAAAGGACAGTACCTTCTATGCCGTTTCGGGAGGCTATTTCAGGATATTGCAGCGAATGTTCAATGAAAGACGTCATCGCCGCTGTACCGCCTGGATATTGGGGCATTTTTTCAGCGAACTGATATACCTCCTCCAAGGAATCCGCCAAAAAATTCTCCAAAACGATGTCCTCGTCATCTGAAAAATCAGTGCAAATGAGCGGTTGGAGCTCTATATCGAAATCCGTTTTCTTCTTCTTGAAATCATATCTGACCGGATGGGACTCAACAATCCGCAACACCTGCTCAACGCCCAACAGCTTGCCGTAATCAACCGTGTCATAGTCCAAATCCGTAACATCGCATCGGTTTCGGATGTCAATCAGGTCGAAACGGTCAATAAATTCCAGCGGGGCGACCAAATACCGCCTTCTTTCATCTGAAGTCTCGAAAGATACGGTGGCCACATAAAGACCCTTGACTGTCTTGGCTGGCTGCAAAATGGTCTGGCAAATGCCGTTACGGCTTTCTGTTTCGTATAAATAGCCCAAAGTATCCAATATCGATTGTCGATAGTAACCATGATAAGGTAAAATATAGAGCTCCTGGCCGTAAAACATAAACGTACTGTCCGTAAACTCCATCACGTATGGGTTGTCGGCGGAAAAGTAGTATTTGCCACGATATTGCATAATGGGGAACCATAAGCGAGGATAGTCGTATATTTTGTGATGCACCACGTTGGGATATGTTTCGAGAAACAGCGGCAAATAAAAATCTTCAATGGAGCCGTCTTCCTCAAACCAATGTTTCGAAGCAATCCGCATAACATGTTCCAGATGATCCTTCTGATTCCGAGAAATGGTATAATAGTTTGTCACACAGGTGTCTATGCTGCCATCTTCACGTTTGCTTATGCATAGCAGCCGCCAGATGAAATTCGTGTCGTGTTCGGTGAAAGGCTCGCTGATTTCGTAGCAACGGTAATCCGGTCCCTCGTCGAAATAGAGGGTTGCCGCCACCTTATCTCCGTTAATAACCGTATAGATGACCGAATCCGCCGCCCCGTTCCCCACATTGCGCACGATTTGCGCGAATCCGAAGTGGGATGTGAGGACGAGGATTATCAATAGCATTCTTTTCATCACCATAATTTCCGCAAAAATACAATATTTTCGAAACGGCAGAGCAACACAAAAATTTCGCCCAATCCATCCAATTCGCCGAAAAAAATGTATCTTTGCGGCTCTTTCATCGAAATACGAATCTTAATCAAACATAAAAAAGAAAAAACAATGAATCAAGAACTTTTGAACCTCTATCCCAAAGGATTATGGGACATTTTCGGACACATTTGCGACGCCCCGCACCCTTCCAAACACGAAACCGCCGTGGTGAAATGGTACAAAGAATGGGCGAAGGAAAACAACATCCCCGTGGTTGAGGATGAGACCGGTAACCTGCTGTTCAGCGTTCCGGCCACGCCTGGCTTCGAGAACCGCACGCCCGTCGTGCTGCAGGCGCACTGCGACATGGTGCCGCAAGCCGACAGCGACAAGGCCCACGACTTCCTGACCGACCCCATCGAACCGATCATCGACAACGGCTGGGTGCGCGCCAACAAGACCACCCTCGGCGCTGACGACGGTATCGGCGTGGCCGCTGCTTTGGCCGCCATCACCGACCCCGCCTGCCAACACGGTCCCATCGAGGTGCTCGTCACCATTGACGAGGAGACCGGCATGACCGGCGCCTTCGGCCTGAAGCCCGGCTTCGTGAAAGGCAAGATCCTCATCAACCTCGACTCCGAGACGGAGGGCGAACTGTACGTGGGCTGCGCCGGCGGTCTGGACGCCAACTTCCACCGCACCTACACCACCGTCGCCACGCCCGCCGACATGAAGGGCTACAAACTCTTCGTCACGGGTCTGCACGGCGGTCACTCCGGTATGGACATCAACCTCGGCCGCGCCAACGCCAACAAGATCGCCACGCGCTTCCTGTTGAAGGCCGTCCGCAATTTCGGTGCCTGCATCGCTTGCATCAACGGCGGCGGTTTGCGCAACGCCATCCCGCGCGAGGCCACGGCCATCATGACTGTTCCCGCCGCGAAATCCGCTGAATTCGAGGTATTTGCAAAAGATTTCGAAGCGATTGTGAAGAAGGAGTTCGCCCTCACCGAGGAAGGTCTCAGCCTCACTGTGACGGCCACGGACGCTCCCGCACAAGTCATCGAGCCCAAGGCTCTGTGCCAGTTCCTGAACATGATTTTCGCCATCCCGAACGGTGTGCAGCGCATGAGCGACTCCATGCCCGGTTTGGTTGAGACCTCCAACAACTTGGCTAACTTCGTCGCCGAGGACGGTGAGATGAGCGCCAAGTGTTTGTTGCGCAGCAGCGTGAACAGCGCGAAAGAGGCTCTGGGCGAGAAAATGGTCGCAATCGCCGAGCTCGCCGATTGCGGCATCGAGCTCACCGGTGCCTATCCCGGCTGGAACCCTAACATGCAGAGCCCCATCATGAACACCTGCATGAAGGTCTATAAGGAGAAATACGGTGTCGATCCCAAGGTGATGGCCATCCACGCCGGTCTGGAATGCGGCCTCTTCGGCGTCTGCTATCCCGACTGGGATATGGTCTCCTTCGGCCCGACCATCGAGCACCCGCATTCCCCCGTCGAGCGCGTCAACATCGAGAGCGTCGGCAAATTCTACGACTTCCTCGTGGAAGTGCTGAAGAACGTGAAATAATCACGGAAAATCCGTTTAAAACCTTCGTAGAGACGCGCCATGGCACGTCTCTACGGCGTTTTAAAAGATTGCATTTTTTTCAAAACGACCTATCACGCCATATCGAAAAAAAATGTATTTTTGCGCACTCTTTTTGAGGAAGGAAAGTTGGCCGAGCGGCTGAAGGCAGCGGTTTCGAAAACCGCCAGGGTGTAAAAGCTCTCACAGGTTCGAATCCTGTACTTTCCGCAAAAACAAGCGCCCGAATGTTGAACATCCGGGCGCTCTCATTATCAACCTTTTACCTGTGCCAAATCAGCTGTTCTTCGGCGACAGAATCACAAACGGAATCATCATTTCCTCCATGGAGATGCCACCGTGCTGGAACGTGTTCTTATACAAATTCACGTACTGGTTGAAGTTATTCTGATAAGCGAAAAAGTCGGTCTTCGTGGCAAAAATGAAACGCTGCGTCATCGTCTCTTTCGGCAGAAAAGCTTCATCGGGATTCTTGATCTCAAAAACCTCCTTGACGGGATAGTCCATGCTGCTACGACCCACCTTGTAGCGCAGGTTCGTGTTCAGGTCGCGCTCGCCCACCATCTTTAATGCCCGGTCAACCTTTATCGTGCCGTGGTCGGTGGTGATCATCACCGGAATATTCCTCTCCGAAAGCCATTTGAGCATGTCGAACAACACCGAATTCTCAAACCAGGAGGCCGTGACACTGCGGTAGGATTTCTCGTCGTCGGCCAACTCGCGCACCACATTGACGTCCGTGCCGGCATGCGAAAGCATATCCACAAAGTTGAACACTATGACATTCAACGGGTTGTTGAGCATCTGGTGGAAACTGTCAAACACCTTCTTGGCAAAGTCGGCATTCAGAATCTTGTGATAAGTATACTTGATATTCTTGCCGTAACGCTTCAAATATTCACCCAAAAGCTGCTCCTCAAACTGGTTCTTGCTTCCTGCATCACCCTCGTTAAGCCAATAAGCCGGGTATTTCTTGGCAATCACTGCTGGCATCAAACCCGAGAAGAGGGCGTTGCGTGCATAGTGCGTGGCCGTGGGCAGGATGCTGTAGCATAGAGTTTCATCCTGAATATAGTAATAGTCGTGAAGCAACGGGTAAATACTGCGCCATTGGTCGTAACGCAGATTGTCTATAACAAACAGGAAGGTGCTCTTTTGCTCGCTGAGTCTCGGGAAAAACTTCTCCTTCAGCACCGTGTGAGACTGTATCGGCTTGTCATCCGTGCGGCCGTTGACCCAGTCGAGGTAGTTCCGCTGCACGAACTTGGCAAACTGCACATTCGCTTCCTCCTTCTGAGCTGCCAACATCTCTGTAACACTCTCATCTTCAATCTTTTCTATTTGCAATTCCCATCTAACCAACTCTTTGTAAAGTTCCTCCCACTCCTGCACGCTCAGACGGTCGGAGATGCGCATGGAGAGCTCACGGAACGACTGCTGGTAGTTGCTGGTGACCTTTTCGCTCACCAATTTCTTGTTGTCAATATTCTTTTTCAAACACAGCAGAATCTGGTTGGGGTTCACGGGTTTGATGAGGTAGTCGGCGATGTTGGAACCGATGGCGTCCTCCATGATGTGCTCCTCCTCGCTCTTGGTAATCATCACAATCGGGATGTGGGGATAGTCCTTCTTAAGCCGCTGGAGGGTCTCCAAACCGCTCAAACCGGGCATATTTTCATCCAAAAAGATAATATTCACAAACTCGTTCCTCAGGATTTCAAGCGCCTCCAAACCACTCATGGCCGGAATAACATCGTATCCCTTTGATTTCAGGAACAATATATGCGGTTTCAACAGATCAATCTCATCGTCCGCCCATAAAATCTTCGTATTCATCAGCTTCAATTTTTTTATAAAACAGAGTGATAACGACGGATATGGTGATTTATTTTATTTTGAAGGAAAAAAAGTGAATTGTGAGATGTGCGCTATAAAATTTGACAATAGAGGTGTCGAATCTATAAAGTCAGATTAAAATTGCCAACCATTTAAACTATTTCATAAAAAATGTATCTTTGCGGTTTGAAAGGAATTGAAATTATTAATCACAAATACTTGAGAAAAATGAAAAAACAAGCACGTTTTCTGATGATCATCGCCATGATGATTTGTTCAGTCTGCGCCTTCGCGCAAAAGCCCTTTGCCGGCAACATCACTTTCGAAATGTCCGCAGAAGGCAGTAACGACCCCAATCTCACCGCCCAATTGGCCGAACAATCCGTAGAGTACATTGTCATGGGCAACAACAGCCGCATGGAAGTTAGCCAGGGCATTGACGTTATCACCATCGCCAACGGCAACAACAAAACCTACACCATCATTTTGGGTATCCCCGGTTATGGCAAATATTACATCCAACAGACCGAAGAGGATCTCCAAAAAAGACTGACCACTGCAAAATACGACTACAAGTACACCGAAGATACCAAAACCATTTCCGGATACAACTGCAAGAAAGTTATCATGACCATCACCGACCTCGAAACCGATGAATCGGAGACGTCTGTGCTTTGGGTGACTGAAGAACTGGGGCTCGGCGATGACATCAACTTCTACGAGCGCCCGGGCCTGAAAGGCTATCCGCTCAGCATGGAAACCCAGAAAGAAATCAACGGCGAGAACCTCACACTCATCCAGACGGCCACCAAAATCGTCCCCAACAAGAAAGTGAAATCTACGCAGTTCCTCCTGCCTTCCGATGCGAAACCCTTCGAAGAGGCTCCCGAAGAACTCAAACAGATGCTCGGCGGCATGGGCGGTGATGATGATGAATAACCAAACACCCGTATGGCGCAATCTGACAAACGCTGAAATCAGCCTGCTGATTCAGCAGAACAACAGCGCAGACGACTGGACCCAGATTTCAGTCGTCTGCGCTTTTTCCGTTGATCACATTCGGAATTGCCATTTCAGCGGCCCCGTCTTTCTGGAAGAAGACCTTGTGCTTGAGAACATCCGTAATATCCGCCGATACCGCATCTCCGCACACTGCCGCATCCGCAACGTCGGCGATTTGGACTTCTCCAAAGAGCGATTCGCCTACCCTATGGAACTCTGCAATGAGGACGGACAGCAGCAGGTGGAGGCCGTTTCCGGCATGAACAGCACGGACGTGTTCTGCGCACTCGCCCGGCATTGCCCCACCCTCTTTAGCCAACATGCAGAAACACTGATAACCGGTACGATTGGAGAGCACGCCACTATTGAAAACGTCGCTATTGTCCGCAATGCCTGTATTGGGCCTTTTGCCGAGATCTCGGGTTGCAGCAGGATTGAGCAGACTTGGGTCGACTCCTCCCGCGAAGAGCCTTCCCAGTTGGGCTCCGGCCTCATCTTGCGACGTTCCATCGTCCACAAAGGGGCACGCCTCGACACAAACGCCATTCTGACCCATGTTCTTGTCGGACAACAGGTCAGCATCAGCGACGGGGCTCGGGTCTATCACAGCGCCGTCGGGGACAACAGCCATATCGCAGGATGCGAGATCGGGCACGCATTCCTCTATCCATGCCACGAACAACACCACAGCAACTCGTTCCTGATTGCCGCACACATTCAAGGGCAGAGCAACGTGGCCGCAGGAGCCACCCTCGGCTCTAACCACAACGGACGCAAAAACGATGTCGATTTGATTGCCGGACGCGGTTTCTGGCCAGGACTTTGCACCTCGCTCGCTTTCCCTTGCCGTTTCGCCCCCTTCACGCTTATCGCCAAAGGAGACTATCCGCGTCCACTCAATATTCCATTCGCTTTCGCGCTTGTCAACAATAACATCCACGAGAATTGTCTGGAAGTGATGCCCGCTTACTGGTGGATGCACAACGCCTACGCCCTGATGCGTAACAAATGGAAATACCAACATCGTGACAAACGGATTGAGTATACGCAATATTATGATTTCCAGCCGATTGCACCGGATACCATCCAAGTGGTGATGGAGAACCATCGTCTATTGACCCGGCATCTTGCCGGTGAGACGGAACTTCCGCCAATGGAAATGTCCGGCCGACCCGTGAAAATCCTAAAGGAAAACGACGCGGTAACCGCCTATCGTGAAATGATGCTCTGCTACGCGCTTGCGGAAGGGGTGTTTGACAATTCACCGGAAGACCTGCTTGACTCTTCGTATAACACTGATATACAATGGATTAATGCAGGAGGAAACATTCTGAATACCGAACAATGGCAACAAATCTGCAATTCATCTTCTTTGAAAGAATTACACCAGTTGCAATTAGATTTTGTGGATGAGAATCTCTCTTTTGTACACAAGAGGTATGCCGTATCCGTTTTGAGATATTTGTGCGACGGCGATGTCACCGTGTCGCGCATTCTGGCTCTTTGCAGAGAGGCCATCGAAGCACAAATCCGTTTCTATGAGCGAGTTATCGAAGAACGGAAAAAGGACCTATCCTCCGAATTCCGAACAACCGGCACCCCCTACCCCTCCTTGCCTCCTACAGATGTTTTCAACGATCCCATCTGCCAGTTGGCTGCGGAAGAGATTGCCCAACTGGAACGAAAGCTACACTATTAAACCTTCTCAATTCACTAATCACTAATCACTAATCAAGACCACAACATCATGGCAGACAATTATTTAGGTGATAAATTTGACGAATTTCAAAGTAGAAAAAAGATTGTTTACAGGAGTTCCGGACGCTCCTTGGATGCACTTCTGAAAAAGAACCGGAGTTACCGCGGTTATAATCCGGCCTATAAAGTTCCCCTGACTATTTTGGAAAAGATGGTGGAGGTGAACACCCTGCTCCCCTCGGCCAAGAATCAGCAAGCATTGCGCTTCAAACTCGTAACCGAAGATACTGGAGCTGAAAAGGTGTTAGCCAATATCAAGTTAGGCGGAATGCTGCCTGAACTTCACCTGCCATTCGCTGGCACTGAACCGAAAGCGTTCATCATCGTATGCACGAGCGTGCCCGAGAGCAAAATGCTATGTATAGATGCGGGAATTGCCGTTCAAAGCATGTTGCTGAAAGCGGTTGAACTTGGCTATAATGGACTGATAATCGGTGCATTCAACGCCAAAAAAGTCACAGAGGAGTTTGCGCTTCCCTACCCGCCTATTTTGATTCTGGCAGTGGGAAAGGGAACGGAAAAAATCGAGCTTACCGAAATCGGAGCAACAGACAGTCATGCATATTACCGCGAAAACGACACGCATTACGTGCCCAAAGTTCGGTGGCAAGACCTCATTATCTGAGCAAACCGCCGTCCCGACATCTCGGGCCAAACGGATAAGTAGCTGAGTAAAAAATTATTAGTCGAACAGACGGCTGTGGCCTTTTCTAAGTTCCTCATCCGTTGGCTCATTGTTCTTGATGGTGTCCACATCGATCACCAAAGGACGGCGATAAGGTTGAGGAACGGCCTTGGTCTTTTTTCGCTTAATCGTATCAACACGTTTCGTTTCGTCATTCTCCAATTTTGAATTTTGCTTTGGAGAAGCGACAGAAGGCATCGGGGATTTTGGTGTAATAGTCTGATCTTGAGTAGATTCTGTCACTTGTATAGTTTCCATCAGTATGGTATCGTCAGGAATTTCCTCAATATTCTCAATCGTCAGCGCAGAATCGGAAACTGAAAGGTTTGGAACGGAACTAGTGCCATCGGGGGCATCTGAGCCGCCAAGGGATATAAACGCGGTAACGCCTCCAATAATCACAGCGGAAGAGATTCCTGCAATCCAATATTTCAACGTGCTATGTCCTAAGCCCGCCTTATGTTGGAAACTCTTCCATGCGGACGGTTTGTAGGCGTATTCTGCCTGTTCCGCTTTCTCTCTGATCAATTTGTCGAAATCCGTCATAGTTGTCACAATTCGTCATACAATTTACTTATCGCCTCTTTAAGTTTGGTTCGTGCGCTGTTCACATGCCAGGCGGAAGTGTTTTCCGATATATCCAACTCCTGTGCAATCTCCTTATGCGAAAAACCCTCGAAAACAAACATGTTGAACACAGAGCGGGTGACCGGCGGGAGCATCTGTATTAGTCCTACCAACTCTTGCGATGACATCTTTGCCACGGCATCGTTCATGGTATCATCCGCCATCTGTGTGTCCGGGACCTCATTGATGTCAACAAAATCCACAGGGGTGTCGAAGCGCCGCCTATAATCCACTGCGGCATTGCAAATCACACGTTTCAACCAAGCCTCAAAAGAACCTGTGTTTTCATATTTTTCTAGGTTAGAAAACACTTTCAAGAACCCTTCGTTGAGCATATCCTCGGCCTCATCCGCGCTTCCCGCATAACGCATGCAGATACGCATCGCCGAACTGTAGAAGTGTTCGAAGAGTTTTCGCTGAGCACGGGAATTACCCTCCTTGCTCGCGCGAATCCATTCTTGCACATCTGGATGCTCTCTCATATTGAATAACGAATTTTCAGGTTAAATTCTTGGGTCAGATATTCAAAAAATATTGTTGTAGAACAATAAAATACTGATTTACAGTTATTTGATAAATTTAAATCCGAGTGATAAAATAAACACATTCATCTGATTCGTTTGGGAGGTGCCTTGCTTATTGTTTCGGAAATTGTCGGCGGCGATGCAATAGTTGAAATCAAAGGCGAACCTCCAAACATCAATGCCAACCCCAATCTGACCGCCCCATTGCACTACATTACTATGCCAATCGGAACCTTCCACGTTGTCCCTCACTTTGAAATCGAAACGGGGGCCGAGAGTCAACCTGAATTTAAAATTCTCTTTGTTGATAAAGTGATATCCTAACAGAATAGGAACCGCGATGAAATGTTGCTTTAAGATAGAGTTCGACGAATATTCACTTGACTGGTCATTAACGGAGGATCTCTTAAACGAATAATTGACCTCCGGCTGGAAGAAGAATCTATCGCCAAGCCGCATAAAGACACCCCCTTCTATGCCGAATTTAAGATTTGTCAACTGCATGTAGTTGCTGGCGTTGCCGGCGACCTTGATGCCGATAGTGAATTGGGCATTGGCATTCCCAACGGAAACGATAGCCAAAACGAACATCGCAACAAGGCACAACAACTTTGACTTCAACTGATTATTATCCATACGTCTGACCTATTTAGTTTTACAACTTCTATACAACAACTGTTATTTTGTCGGTTTACAGGAGTGTCGCCATTCCTGGCGAGCTGCGCGGAAAGGATACCGCACCTCCTAATACGCAGCAAAACAACGAGAAATCTCCTGATTTATTATCAAAACGGACACAAAACATAGTCACTTTCGGAATGTCTATAGTCGAGCGCTATAATCAGCAAATTCCACGGATATCGTTAATATCGGAAATGCCCTCCCTTTGGCAGAGGGCGATCAGATCATCCAACACTTCGCACCCTGCAAGCGGGTTGTTGAAATGGACAGTGCCTAACTGGATCGCCGTCGCACCGGCCATGATGAACTCCAGCACATCCTCCGCCGTATAGATACCCCCGATGCCTAAGACCGGAACGTGCACCTGCTTGCATACGGAATGTACCATTCGCAGGGCGATCGGTTTAATGGCAGCTCCGGAGAGACCGGCATAGACGTTGTTGAATACCGGTTTCCGCTTGCGGATATCGATGGCCATCGCCTGGAAAGTGTTGACCAACGAAAGGGCGTCGGAACCGGCCTCTTCACACGCGAGTGCCATGTCAACGATATTCTCTGCATTGGGAGACAGTTTGACAATCAAAGGCTTGACACACACTTTGCGAACTTCTGACACGACCTCCCTGGCCACCTTTGCCTTGATGCCGAAAGCCATACCTCCACTCTTCACATTGGGACAGGAAATATTCAGTTCCAGCATGTCAATATCTGAGTTCGAGAGCATGGAGGCGCCCGTGATATAGTCGTCCATGCTGTGACCGCCCATGTTGGCGATGAGCACGTTACCGAAACGACGCATCTGAGCGATTCCGGTCTGGATAAAGGCTTCCACCCCCGGATTCTGTAACCCGACACTGTTCATCATTCCCGAGGCGGTCTCCCACACCCGAATGCCGTCATTGCCGTCTTTAGGATGAAGTGTCAGTCCTTTGGAGCTGATTCCACCAAGGCAGCCCACATCGTACAATTCGTTATATTCCTCACCAAACCCGAATGTTCCCGAGGCGGCGATCAAAGGATTTTTAAAGGCAACGCCCGCTACTTCCACGGCTAAATTCACATCAATATCCATAGTTTATTGTATTTTATTATGAAAATTGTGGTTGCTTTTTTGAGACTTGAGACTTGAGACTTATGACTTATGGCTTATGACTTAAGACTTTAGGGTGAATGGTTACCACATCAGTTCGGTGCTGAGGAAGACGGGGCCGTCCTTGCAGACTCGTTTCATGCCACTTTTCGTATGGATACTGCAGCCCAGGCAGGCGCCGATACCGCAGGCCATATGGTGTTCCAGCGAACAGTAGCAGGTAACGTCTGCCGCAGCACACATCGCTGCCACCTTTTTCATCATCACCTCCGGCCCGCAAGTCAGAACAGCACTGTAAATCGCCGGTTTCAACAAATCGGTGATAAACCCTTTGTACCCCTCGTCGCCCTGTTCGGTGGAGATAAAAATGTCGTTGCACCACGGTTCAAAGTCCTCCACTGCGAACAACTCGTCACGATACCCTAAATAGGCATCGACCGTGATACCGTTTCGTTGCAGTTGTTTGGCGGTTTCGCACAACGGCGGAATTCCGACCCCGCCACCGACTAAGGCCACCCGGCCTTGGAATCGATCACAAGGATAACCATTCCCACACGGTCCAAGCAGACGGATGCGCCCACCCTTTTTCAACATTGACATTCTTCGTGTTCCTTGCCCGACAACGCGATACATAAACCACAGGTATCCGTCTTCAGCCTTAAACACACTAATCGGCCGCATCAGGGTCTGTTCCGTATCCCAACTTTTCAACATGTAAAACTGACCGGCTTTGACCTCGTTTTCCTGAGACGCGACACTCATGACAAAAATGTTGTCCGCGACGGGTCGATTACTGACCACTTTACCCTCCAAATATTTCATAATCAAATATTTAAGTAGCAATTCTTAATTAATATCCACTATTGGCATTCAATCTGCGAATATAGCAAAAATATTGTAGCGGACAAAGATTCCACAGCGAATAATACCCAATCGATTGTTGAAAAAGGGGGTGGCGCATGAGGGGCTAACGTCAGTGGGTCAAGATCAATTTTTCAAGGGTCAAGGGAATGTAACCGCTCATCACGCGTAGCAGATAAACCCCGTTGCTCAATCCGTTCAAGTCCACTGTAGCGTCCCTGACGAAGTTTCCTTCAACCATTCGTCTACCGGCCATATCGAAAACACTATAAGTCAAAGACTTGTATTCTACAGCATCTTGTGATGGAGTATATTGTATATGCAATCGTTTCCCCGAGAGGAGCGTAAAATCCACAATTTTTTCTCTGTTCAGCTTGCCGTCCGACAGTGGAAACGCTACCCGTTGTTGCGCTGGCGCTGAACACAGCCCTGCGTTATTCTCAGCTACGACCCCGAAAACAAGATTTTGTCCAGGAAGCAGTGTGTACACATGATGACAGGACAACATAGTCCCGTTATCCTCCCAACTGGGGCTCACATACGGAAGCGTCATGGCCGAATTGTGATAATAATACCGCCGTATACCCGACTGTGCATCCGAGGATGGAGACCAAGATGCCGAGACATGGATGAGTTGAGTTTCGCCACTTTGCGGTTCCGTGTCAAAATAAAGTTGCAGATTGGTGACCGCCGCCGGTGCTGTATAATCCACCTTCAGCGATTTCTCTACAAGGTTAGACATCTTGTAAGCCTTGTCCATCACAATGGATTTCAACTTGGTTCGGCTCAAACCGTTCACCGCCTGCTGCCGGAAGTGACACTGGTCAGCCGCACCAACCGCAATATGTACGGTTTCGGCACGGGAACCGTAAACCCTCAAATTGTCAATACTGACAGATGCATTTCGAGTCACGAAACCGACATACGAATTTGGCGTTGTCGCCAACACGCCATCCACCGCTCTAATCAGTCTGTTGGCGTGACGCAGGACGACAATCTCTCCGGTTGAATTGTCGAAAATAATCCGGCACAGATAGTTAGTGCCTGTCTGGAAATACACCTGCGTATTCGTCTTCAGCAGACGTTTAGCACCCAATATATTGCGGAAAACGCTCACGGTATGATTTGCTCGGTCAAAACAGACCTCATAACCCGAAAAAAGGGAGGTGACCGACGGTGCGTTATTGCAATTGAAGAAAAATGAGCATTTTTCACCGGACTTGAAATTCAGATAGAAGTCATAAAGATACGCCGTGTGCGAGGTCCCATTATGATGAGCGGACACCCCCGCATAATCCGCCGCCGCATTGTTCTGGCAAAGAGCGCCGTTCAAGACAGACCAAGGATTGGACGTGCCGTTCACCCAGATTTCCCCATTCAGTGCATTGTCAAAATTGTCGCACAAGAAGCCCTGTTCAGGACGGGCGCTCCAGACACTCCCATCAGACTCCATCACCTGATAGAAACGCCATTTCAGACCGGAGTCGTCAGAATCCGAAAAGGTAGCGGTAAAGTTATGTGTAATCCATTGATAATCAGCGATATTTATAACTGTTTGCGGCGAAGCATTATCGGAGATGGGTTCCATGTCGTCCGGTTCCCAATCGTTAATTTCCTCCTCGTCGTCATCGTCATCGTCGTCATCATTATCATCATCGTCATTATCGTCACCTTGATTGCCCGGATCAACCGTCACCGCCTGCCACGTGGCGCTCCATCCGGCGGCGGTGGTAGCGCAGTCGGAACGGAATTCGACCAACATCTGGTCTCCGGCGGCAACCACGCGTCCCGGCGACTGCGTATTCCATCGCCCGAGCAGCGGAGAAAACACCGACCCGCCGGCATAAATCCACATAAAGTCGTAGTCCGGCTCAAGCGCGAAACTTTGGAACGTCAGCGCGATGCTATCGGCGCCGGCCACATGGATACGGAGGAGCCGTCGCTCGTCGTTTCCATAATCGCCTGTTGCGCCGCCCGAATCGGTAAAGGTTCCTGTATTGTCCGTGACGACCGTGACCGAGGGATTGTCGTTGATGAGTTTGTAGTACAGATTCCAATCCCAGTATTGCCCCGGATCCGTGTGCGTCTGGCTCGGATAGTGTTGGTGGCCGCGAATATGCGTGCAGGCGTTAGCGCCGCCCAGACTATGCACCCCGTAGTTCAGAACCGTTCCATCGTCCAAGGTATCCCGATAGAAAACCCGATGAGGATTAATGTTGGACCGCCGTGAGCAGATGTTTTTTACCAAATTTGCAGACGACTGGTACATACTCATTGTAAAATAGGAATAGATGTTGCCGTATGCCTCATGTTCAATGCCGATGGTATAGCTATTCGCGACGCCTACGTGCCAAGCCTTGTCTGCCTCCGGGACCATCTGGGTCACCTGCCCATCCACAGAACGGATCACATAATGCGCGGAGACCTTCGCGCTGCAATTCTGGAACCAAGCGATAGCCCCGGCGTAAGTGCCTTGTGTGTAGTGGATGGTGACTGACGAGATTGTTGTCCCTCCACGGCCTGAGGTGTAGTTGCAGGATGCGGCCGGCACGAAAACCGCACCGGGATAATCGGGCAGAGTGGTGCCGGAACGGGATCCGCGAACTTCAGCGCGGCTGCCGCGCAAACGGGCATACTCCTCCCCGAATAACAATTCAAAATCAATTTCCCGATGAGGCACACCATATCGGGCATATTCGCCATGGTCCAAAAAATAATAGATCATATAGAGGAAACTGTTCCTTGCGAAGTCGTCCGCTCCCTCCTCCGGGGCGGGCAGCTCGCACAATTCCAAAAGAATGGGCTTGTATTGCTCCACCGCATCTCCGTAGCAGCCGTTCTTTTGCTGCAGCTGGGCGAATGCACACGCATAGGCCTTCACCGCCGTACCCGGCTGCCACAAAATCGCATCCAGCGAATAGGGCGTCCTTTCCGCCAACAGCCGCGCATTTTCTCGAAATATGTCTTTGCCGTGCAAGGTCAGCCCCATCACGGAATATACCCTAGGTATCTCCGACGGGTCCGTTTCCACCGTGTCCGTCACCACATTGGACGAAAAGCGGGTGTATTGGAAAGCCACCGCCTCCAACATTCCTCGGGGAACTGTTGGATACTCCTGATAAGCATCTTCAAACCAGATACTTGCATCCTGATACTGCCGCCATAGCAAGTCGGCAATTTGGGTTTCATACGCGTTGCCGAAACGTTCATAAGGTTCCAGTCGCTGCGCACAAATTGACTCTGAAAGGATTAGGCAGAGTACACCCAAAACAAAAAATCTCTTCTTGTTTTTCATAGTTTTTTGATTTAGTTTTTAATTTTGTTTTTGTCATGGCAAAGATACAACGAGAAAATGCGCTTGTCAAGAGGAAAACGCATTTTTAACAATAATTAACAGCAAAAATATCATCTCAATACAAATCAGTTATTTATGAATTTTCAAAAACATCAAATTTGTAATTTTTGTATTAAGAAATCTTAATTTCAACAAAGGTTAACCCTTCGAATGTATGTCTATTAGGAAAAGTCAAACTCGAATTTCGCATAAATCTCACATCTTGCACGCAAAACCAATAAACCAATAAACCAATAAACCGCTAAACCATTAAACCACATCAACCGTTAGCCCCTCCTCGGCCAGCACGACGTGAGGAAAATAGCGGGTGGCGCAGTCCAGAAAGCAAACCTCCGTCTTGTATCGTGAAGAAAAATGGCCCAGCAGTAGTTTGCCGGCGCCGCACGCCCTGGCGAACTCGGCCGCTTGGGCAGCGGTGGAATGGTCGTACTTGGAGGCCAGTTCCTCATCCCCCTCGCAGTAGGTGGCGTCGTGGTAGAGCAGGTTCACGCCCCGCAGCAGGTCGGCGTACCGCATCACCGGCCGGGTGTCGGAGAGGTAGGCATAGCTGCGGACCGGATTCGGCGGGGTGGTCAGCATTTCGTTGGGAATCACCCGGCCGTCGGCGGTGGTGAAGTCTCCCCCACCCCGAATACGGTTGATTTCCGAGCGCGGGATGTCGTATTCCTCGATACACTCGGGGATGATGTGCCGCTCCCCCTGCTTTTCACGAAACAGGAATCCGTAGCACGGCACACGGTGCTCCAGCGGAAAAGCCGTCACATCGAAATGCTGGTCCGAGAAAATCAGGGTCGGCTCCTGACAGTCTATCGGGTGGATGTGGATGGCGAATTCGGCGTGGGTGACGAAGAAGTCGATCTGCGCCTTGAGGATGTCCACGAGGTCGGCCGGCACGTGGAGGTTGATGTCGGCAGTGCGTTGGTCGAGCGACAGGGACGAGAGCAGCCCGGCCAATCCTAGGCAGTGGTCGCCGTGGCTGTGACTGACGAAGATGTTCTCCAGCTGTCCGGGGCGAAACCCGTACCGCATCAGTTGTGTCTGCGTGCCCTCGCCACAGTCAACCATATACAGTTTGCCTAAACGGCTGATTATCTGTGAAGAAGTGTGGTGTCTAAGGGTTGGCTTCGCGCTGCCGCAGCCCAAAATCGTGACGGTGTACTCTACCATGGGAACGTGATTTCTATGTGTGCAAATGTACATAAATTTTAAATATACACAAACATTATGAAATTGTTGTATGTAGAGACGGGGCGCGCCCCGTCTCTACGAATAACAGAGAATAGAAACAAATTTTCACCCAAAAACAAATCATTAGCGCATAATCATATCTGATTATCAATATTTTATATTTCCTAAAAAATGTTAATTTTGCAGCCGTGTTTTTGAAATAGCATAAATTTATGAAGATTCTATTTGTAGTTAACAACATCTATTGTCAGGGCAACGGTCTTGACGCTTCCGCACGGCGAACGGTACAGGCACTTCGCGATGCAGGACAAGAAGTGCGCGTTCTTTCGTGCGAAAATTTGAAGGATCCCAATGGTTCGCAACCAGAATACAGACAGAAGGAATTCATTTTCCCGATAGTTCAGCCTATTATCAATGCACAAGGTTATTCTTTCGCCAAATGGACGGGAACGGTCATTGAAGAAGCGGTTCGTTGGGCGGATGTCGTGCATCTTGAAGAGCCGTTCTTTATCGAACATGCAGCTATGAACTGGGCAAAGAAACTTGGGAAACCTCTCACGGCGACCTATCACTTGCATCCCGAAAACATTTTTTACTCGCTCGGGATTGGCAATTGGTCGTTCCCGAACAACATGCTCTTGCGATATTGGATTCGCGTCTTCCTTGACAACTGCCAATATGTGCAATGTCCTACCGAAAACGTCCGGGAGCGATTGAATAGTTTCCAAGTCAAAGCCCAATGTATAACGCTTTCCAACGGATTGGTGCCAGACAAATGCATTCGTCCCGCGACTCCGCCGGAGGACTATTTTGACGAAAATCGTCCATTGGAGGTGATTTACATCGGTCGCCTTTCTGGAGAAAAGGATCAGCCAACGCTGCTGAAAGCCATGCGCTACAGCAAATACGCTCATCGGATCCAATTACACTTCGCCGGTGGCGGCCCCAAAGAGAAGCAATACAAGCGTCTTTCGTCAAAGCTCATGAAAGAGGGCGTGCTCAAACACGAACCCATTTTCGGGTTCTACAACCGCGACCAGCTGCGCCAAATTGCCGCCAAAGCCGATTTGGCCGTGCATTGTGCCATCATCGAAGTAGAAGGTTTGAGCATCATGGAGGCCATGCAGCAGGCTGTGGTGCCGGTGATTGCTGTCGGGCGTTGTTCAGGCACATCGCAATTCGCCTTGGACGATCGCTGCCAATTTCCGGCAAAGGATCCGAAAGCCCTTGCAGAGCGCATCGACCACTGGCTCGGCCACCCGCAGGAGCGTTGGGAGCTGGGCTTCAAATACGCCGAGTCGATGGAGCAATATGACATTGCCAAAAGTGTGAAAGGCCTCGTCGAGATGTTCGAGGCGGCGATACACGGGCGTGGGGAGCGGAAATCATAAATTGTGAGCAAGAGGGAGGTACGGTTGCTGTGATTGCAAAAAACAGGAGGTTTTTTGCAGATTATATGGGGAAAAATGCTATTTTTGCAGCGTTAAATAATTTTTAAACACTAACCAAATTGAATTGCCTATAGGAGAAGAGGACTTCTTTATACAATAACATATACGAAAGCATTAGCTTTTTGTGTGTCTATCAGAATCCGGAAAATTTTGAAACAGCACCAGCAAAAAGTAATGTCTGCGCAAGGGCGTGGAGTTACTTTATTTGTGCTGTGGGTCATTTCCGGAACCCTGATAGAGAATAAAGTGGTTCACGCTTCTTTTTTGAGGGCGGAAAGGAAGGAAAAAGAAATGTTCTATGTGACATGGGATCCGGAAACAGGAGGGGTGAAACTCAACACCCTTCGCTCCAAAGAAACACTTGGCGTGATTCCTCGTCCCGTGTTTTATGAAGAACTTGATTTGCTGAAACTTGATGAATTGGGTTGGAATTATCCAAAATGCAAAGAACCTTTACTTTGGGCATGTAATAAACAATATTTCTACCGTGGTGATTTGGTTTTTGAAGTCAAAGGCGCAAACATCTACGACCCTGCCACTGTGATTTTCCAAGAAGGATTCGAGAAACTTACGTTGAGCCACGTCGACGTAGAGGCAATGCTTGAAGCGTGTAAAGATGAGATGTTTTTGGCAGAAAGTGAGGCAATTGATTTTATTCGCAATACGTATATCCAATATGCTTCCGCTCGGGAAAGTGTGGAACGCGTAAAAGCCAATCAGTTGGACTTTGAGGCTATGGTGGCGAAATTAGAGAAGGAAACTAAAAAGAAAATGGCCATCGTGAAGCAAGATTGCGACAGCTTCGACATCATGGAAGAAGTTAATGCGCGAGAGAAAGGCAAGAAAACATACGTAACCACCAAAATTGATAAGTTTTTAGCCTCGTTTTCTGGAGGTAAGGACAGCCAAGTGGTGTTGGATTTGTGTACAAGAGCCATTCCACCGTCAGAATTTGAGGTTATATATAGTGATACTGGTTATGAGTTACCTACCTCTCTTACTTTGTGGGAAGAGGTACAAACCTACTATAAAGCAAAATATCCCGAATTGTGTTTCCGTACCGCACGCAATCATGAAACTGTCTTAAACTATTGGGACAAGATAGGAACCCCTTCAGACACCCATCGCTGGTGCTGCTCCGTCATGAAGACTGCCCCACTGCATCGTTTACTTAAAATTGAAGGGACAAACAAACAAGCGAAAGTAATGGCCTATGAAGGATCTAGAAGCGAAGAAAGTGTTAGAAGATCTTCGTATGATAGAATCGGAAAAGGAGTAAAACACGCAAACGTAATAAATGCGAGACCAGTTTTTTATTGGAATACAGTAGAGATTTTCCTCTATATATTCCGACATAAATTACCAATTAATCAGGCTTATCGATTAGGAAAACCTAGAGTTGGATGTTTGATTTGTCCTTTTTCTTCAGAATGGGATGATATGATAACAAATACCTGCTTTCCAAATGACTTGCATCCTTTTGTGGAAAGATTGGAACGATGGTCTGCCACACGTGGGATTAACAATGTTGATGAATATATTAAAAAACATAAATGGAAATTACGTGCAAGTGGAAAATATATGGACGTGCCAACATCCGTAACTTTTTTAACCAAGGGCAATAATTTGATTGCAAAGGTAAAACATAGCAATAAAAACATTGAGACTTGGCTACCCTCCATAGGTGATTTTGTTTGCACAACAAATTACAATATTACCACTGGAGAACTCAAATATAGAAAGGATATTTATTCGTTTAAAATTGAATACGACAAAAAAGATAATACAAATTGTCAACTCTCCCTATATAATGTCACTGATTTGTCTTTAATCGGCGCAATAAAACGCGTAGTCTACAAAAGTGCATATTGCATTCAATGTGAAGCTTGTGAAGTAGAATGTCCAACAGGTGCGCTATATGTCGTTCCCGATGTAAAAATAGATAAGTCTAAGTGCACACATTGTCTGAAATGTTTGTCATTTCATAGTTATGGGTGTGTTGTTGCAGATTCATTAAGTATGGCAAGTGATAATTCATCAACAAAAATGTCCGGAATTAGCGGATATGGAACATTCGGACTTCGTGACGAATGGTTGTCAGAGTTTTTCGTAATGAAAGATGATTATTGGGCAAATAACAGCTTGGGAAAGAAACAAGTCCCTTCTTTCAAATCATGGCTTAAAGACGCCCTAATAATTGACGATAAAAACAAATTCACAGCCATAGGAGAAATCCTTTGTGAATTATACCAAGATATGCCAGATTTGGTATGGGAAATTATTTGGATAAACCTTTGCAATAAGTCACCCTTGGTTTCGTGGTTTATTAACAAAATTCCTTTTAACACCAACTATTCAAAAAATTCCATTGTGGATTTATACAGAGAAGACTATTCCGAAGGAATTACAACATTTGAATATTCTCTTGGAGCCTTATTTAATATGTTTTCGAGTAGCCCATTGGGAGAGCAATTTGGATTTAAAAGAGAGGTGGAAAATAATATTTTCGTGAGAAACTATTATGAAGAATTGTCTCGAGAGGCGTTAGCCTATTCTTTGTTCAAATATGCTGAACAAAAGGAAATTAAATCTTTCAGATTGTCAGATTTGTATATTCCTGACAATAACGGCGGAGTTTTTAAGGAATTTGGGATAAGTAAAACTGGTGTTGAAAAGCTCCTACGATCGTTAAATAGCGAGTCAAATCGAGTTCTTACTGCTGATCTTAATATGGGGTTGGATCATATTTATTTGAATGATGATTTGGATTCTACCAAAGCATTGTCCGCACTTACTAACATTCAAAGATAATAATAGTGGCGAGATGGAATTTCAATATTATAAGAATTGCCTTTTGCAGGTAAAACGAGGAAACAGCAAAGGCCATCTTAGTAAGGCGAAACCTATTTTCATGCTTTCTCTTATAGAATCTATTGAAAAAGAACTATTTGTAAATAATCAATTTTTCTATAACGAGAATTTCAAACGTGTGTATGAGAACAATTATAAAAGATTCGCTCCCGAAGAAATACTATCTGATTTTTGCAATCCTTTCTTTCACCTTGAATCAGATAGGTTTTGGCATATTAAATGGAAAATAATTCCCAAACCAAATAAAACCTCGGATTATAAACTGCGCACGTACGTAGAATATGCATATTTGGACAATGCTTTGTGGGATTTGCTTCAGGACAAGGATCGTCGAAACGCTTTGCGAGAAAGCATTCTCAATTTTTATTTTAGACAAAAATAATGTATTATGGCAACTAAATATAGTGACATCATCACCCTTCGGGAACAGAAAGCCGCCTATAACATCGAAAATGAAAAAGAAGGTGACTGGGAAATGTTTCTCACGAATGAACAATTTAATAATGAAGTGCTGAAAAAAGTTATCGCATCTGTGCGCAACAACGATACCAATCTGCACAAATCGTTTTGGTTGGAAGGCACATACGGAACTGGAAAGAGCCATGCAGGTGCTGTTATCAAGCACCTGCTATGTGACCCTTTAGATGCCATTAAAGGTTACATTGAAGAAGAATACCACGATCCTAAATTTGCACTCCTGCGCAACGATTTGCTTAAACTACGCGAGAATAAGCGACTGTTTCCTGTTACCATGTACGGCACACAAAGCATCTCACATCGCGATGATTTGTCTTTACAGTTACAGCGTGCGGTCTCATTGGCACTCAAGAAAGCTCGTATCGACATCACCGTAAAAACCGATTTCGACAACTATATCAGCCATATCAAAGCTAATCGTCATGGCTTCTGGGACAATCTGATAGCCGACAGTCCGAAGTTAATGAATATTGTACCTAATCGTGAGCGGCTGATATCTGAATTACAGGACGGGGACACCGGTACACTTACCAAAGTTAAGGAAGTTCTTCGAGAGGAACGACATGACATCCGTATGGACAGCGCGGATTTAAAACAATGGTTTTTCGAAGTGCAAAACGAGTTAGCGGCACATACCGAATACAACGGCCTCTTTGTTATTTGGGATGAATTCACCGATATGATGAACTCGCCAATAGGCCAAACCATTTTGGTTGCATTGCAAGAAATCGACGAGACTGTAATGAATAGCGAGAACAACTCATATTTCTTCTACATTTCACATCCTTCAGCCTTGAATTCGCTCACAGAACAGGAACGAAACAAGACAAAAGGCCGCTACCATTATATGCACTACAATATGGAGCCGGTGTCGGCTTTCAAAATCATGTCAAAAAAATTTCAACCCAAAGAAGACACGAATCGAGAGGCACAGCATAAATTGGCTGAAAGATTCTACAATGCGCATCGTGATCTTTTGGACGTATATTCCCGCACATCTACGGATTCTGAAGAGACTAAACAAGACTTGATGAATTTGTTTCCATTGCATCCCTCAACAGCCAACTTGGCCACCTATTATGCCCGTGAAGCAGGGTCATCTTCACGCAGTGTTTTTCAGTTTATAGGCGAGAATGACGCCGTTCGAGCTTTCTTGGACAGTGAGGAACATTTTTCTCGTCATGATACTATAACGGCCGACTTTCTATGGGATTACGTAGTAGGAGAATTTAACGACAATGTTACCAAATACGGAGCCGTTACCGAGCGATTCAATTCACGGAAATTGCAGGTTGAAAATAAAGGAGAAGATTATTTCGCGGTTTTCAAAAGCATATTGTTGCTTAATGCTTTGAATAACATCGCCAATACGGAAACCGTAACCCCTTCCGAAGAAAACATTCGAAATATATTTGCTGGTACACGGATAGAAGACCACATAGACGATATTCTCAACTATTTCGATGAGAACAGCATTATCCAGCGATTACCTGGCGGATTATTTTCTATAATGTTCTCAGCACTTCCTCCACAAGAAATTGAGGATACAAAAAACAGATTGAAAGAATCCAGCTTCAGATTTACCAGTCAAGTAATTGGTTTTGGTGACACTGCAAAAAAATTGCTGGACTTGCAACTAAAAAACGTGGTTCGTCCGATGCAATACAGGTTTTATTCGGAAGATTTACACGAGCACGCGCTAATTGATCAGATAGTAAAGGGATATAAAGAATGTAAACCCTACGAAGTGTTCGTTGCCATGCTCTTCGCCCGCAACGCAGGGGAACTTAACAATCTAAAAACATTCGCTGCCAAATATGGTAATGATGAACGTTTACACAATATTGTTCTTGTTGTATTCGATACTATCCTCACCGACAAAAATTATGAACGTTTCATAGAATATCAAGCCAATGCCGCATGTTCACTCAACCACTCACTAGCGGATCAAAAATTGACGCACGAAAAATCAGCTTCGGATATGATTAAAGAGTGGGTGAACGATATAAAACGTGGTAATTGTACATACTATTTGAGAGGAAATCAAACTGTGAACTCCACAAGCAAGATTACGACCTATATCAACAACGTTATAGCTCCTATTATATTCGAACATGGTCCAGAATCATTGGAACTGATACTGTCAAGACCTACAGCCACATACTGGAAAAAACAATCTACAAAGGCTATCGTTGATGCAATTCTTTTATACGATGACAAACAAGAAATTCTTTCCAAATGTATAGGCCCGGCCCAACATATTCCTTTATTGTTGCAGGATTCTGTGGATGATACTATGCAATGGAAACAAGATGTTGATCATAATCATCCACTGTGGTTGGTATCCGAATTTATTGATAGGAAGTTTCGTTATACTGACAAGAATCAGTCTTTCAATCTGGGAGACAAATTGATAGAACTAACTCAACCTCCATACGGATTATTTGAAACATACTCTTGTATGGGTATGGTTGCATTTGCTATGCGTAAATATAGAGGACAGATTTTTGATCTCAATGGTCGACCGCGTGAAGCCAAACATCTAGTAGATGACATTGTTGATATGTTCAAAGCTTGGGAAAATGGAAAATCTAATCGCAAACTTGAATTTCGATTTGAAACTAAAGAGAGTCGCAATCTGTTTGATGCTTTTGTCAAAACATTTCAATTGAATAAGTTAAGCGGGGTCAACGAAGTCACAAGCCTCACTAATGCGAGATGGGCTATTACTCACAATTTTTCCTCAAGTAAAGGTTATCCTCTTTGGGCATTGAAATACACCTATGACAAGGAAGGGTTTCGAGAAATGATTGACAACATCATCAAGATATGTGGTGAGAATGACATGCGCAATCCCGATCTCATCAACAACACATTGAATGGTATGGAAACTTATCGCTTCGAATTGGGCAACCTAATCAATGATGTGGATAGTTTCCGCAATGGCTTTATCATGTTTCTCAAATCCGTGGAGGGTGTCAATATGCAAGATAATGAGGTCGAGGAAGCTATGGCCTATCTAAAGAGTCACATGCAGGGTGATGTCGGGCTTTGGGCTGAGGATGAAGTAAGTAAGCAGCTCACTTTATGGAGAATGGCCAAAAATAACGAAGAAAAGAGGCTGCGGGAAGAAGAAGAACGAAAAAAATGTGAACAAGAGGAAGAGAAAGAAAGAGAAAAAGCGAGGTTAGAACAGGAAGCAGAGCGACAACGGAAAATAGAAGAAGCTCAAAAACAAGCAGTCTCTGCAGATAAACGTGTGTCAGCTAAGGGCTGCGTAAAAAAAATCTCCAACATTAACAAAGCACAAGACATGTTAGAAAGAATCTGCGAAATCGCAAATGATGAAGTTTTGGACATAATCAATAGCTACGATGTATAACACGTTCTATAATTTTGATGAATTGTTATGTCAGGTGAATACCGATAAAAACGCATCGGGTTCGCAGGCATTCACTGCAAACCGATACCCAGTTCGCTTTGTACTTTTCGATAATTTTCGCGACTCTTATTCCTTTGTAGAAAAGATGCAGTCTGAGTACGGATGCCAAGTGGAAAGTATTGAACATTGGTTTGACGAGCCGCATGTAGATATATTGTTCACACACAGCAAACTTGCCAAACAGTTCAAACAATTCGTGAACGTACATCAGGATAAAGATTATGTTGTTACACCTTTCTCCGAGCTCATACGGTTTTATGACAACGACAAATATCCCGAATTCCATACTCTAGTGGCTACCATCAAGGGGATTGAAAACGATGGCAATCCAGCCCACCGCATTTATGTACCCATTGTCGGTTTAGAGGGAAAATTTTCCCAATTTGATACTGATTCGCAAATTTTTGTTTGGTATTTTAATAATAACGCCTTGCAACTTAACTATCGGCTTGTTGTAACAAATGGTTCAGATTACGGAGTAAGACATCTCGAGGAAAAATACACGGTCATTCACAATATGAAAGAGTGGTTACAAGTATGGCGCAATCAGAATGCATTGCAACAAATCATCTCCTTGTCACCTTCCATCGCTTCCAACATTCAATTTGCACAACCAGACAATGCTTTCACATACTGCTCGTGCCACAATGTTTATGAGTTTTTGACGAATGGTCTTGGATTAAGTTTTGGAGATGTCACTTATAAAGAAAAAGAAGAGCATTATTGGCTTCGATTAGCTCAAGAAGTCAACATTCTTGATTTTTCTTTCGAAAAATTCTTCAATACTTATTTCCACATAGATGATTTGGCAGATTATACCATATTTCTCAAAACGTGGTTTGAATGCAAGGATGAATTTGAAAAATGGTTGTTATGCAATTACTACGTATTCAAATTCTGTAATGAGGGTTATCTATGCAAAGTCATTCACAAAAGCACTTCGTATATTGATTATCAATTCTTTAGTGAATTATTGCTAGATATTTTCGAAGAAGAAAATCCAGAAAAGTATCTCGTCGAACGCACAACGTGTCTGAACTATGCTGCTCAAAAGGGTGTCATGCTCAGTCAAGACTCAGAAGAAGTTTTGAGAGAAAATCTTTGTCGAAAGGCTGGTGAAATAGGATATATCTCTGTATTACAATATTTTACAACATTCACTAATACTGAAAAATTTCTTTTGATTGAATGGATAGGTCAAGAATTTATCAAAAGAGATAGTATTGAGAATGTTTTCCCTGAACTTTACAATTATTTGGGAAATGAATTCAGATTGGATGGTAATTCACATTGGTTAGAACAGTATTTGAAAGCTTACCGTAATAGCAAAATCAAGAATTGTTATACCGATGAAATCAGAACTGCAATAGCAGAGAAAAACGCATCTGAAGTATCATTTAACGGTTGGTATCAGGATTTCAAGACTGTAAAAACCATTCTCAACAATCGCGCTGACATCGAAGTTTTCTATTGGATAGATGGATTAGGAGTGGAGTGGATTCCCTTCATATCACAATTAGTGAACAAAAAGCCAGGAATGTTTTTAAACGAAGTTCACGTAGCGAGGGCGCATTATCCCACTACAACGTTTAACAACAGGAATGAGTTGCAAGAACTATCTGACAATACATTGGAAAAAATCGGTGACTTAGACTCTTATGCTCACAAATCAGGTAGCCGATATCCTGAGTATATTTGGGAGGAGATGCAAATTGTTGAAGAGGCAGTCAACCAGATCTTGAATAATTATGCGGGCAAAAGGATTGCCATCGTCTCCGACCATGGCCTGACTGCCCTTTCTCAATTCTGCGATGGACTCAATTTGAAAGGTTATAGTTACGATCACTCTGGTCGCTTAGCGATTTCTGATAGCGGTATGGTAACATTCGACACTGCATACGTTAAATGCGAGGACGCTAAAACTATTTGCGCGTTACGTCACGAATCTTTGGGCAACAAAATACCAATCGGCCAAAGTGCACACGGTGGTTGTACTCCAGAAGAGATACTCGTTCCCATATTTGTCATTTCAGACAAAGAAAATGCTGCTCATTATCAAATCACTCTACAGACAAAAGAAATATCTGCCATCAATGCTGTAGCTATTTTCAAAATTAAAGGTTTGGGAGCATCGGATAAACCGTATTTGATGTATGCCAAACACAGGTATGAATTGAGTAAAAAAGAAGAACGTTATTATTCCGAAAAGATGACTGTTAACACCGGAAACGATACGATCACCGTCTTCATCGGCACTTACAAGGAGACATTTCGGGTAAAAATTAATACTGGAGCGGAAGAAGAAGACCCTTTTGTATTCTAAAACAAAGAGACAATGAAACAAGAAATTGAAGAAAAAGTAAGGAGCAATTTCAGCACCAACGTAATCTACAAAAATCCGGAAGTGACGGGTAGCCTTTTCGCTGGTCGTAATCTACCGTCATTTGTCAAAGATTTTCTTATGAAGAAGTTTATTAATCAAGACGGGGAGGTGGACAAGAGTCTCCTAACATCATTTCTGGATTCTGTTATGCCAAAAGGTTCTATTAAGGAACGTCTGAGGAATTTCGAGGAGATAACTGTGCTAGCGCGTTTCATCGTTAATATAGACTTGGTAAAAGGGATTACTCGCTTTTCTATTCCCGATCTGGGCATTAAAGAAAAAGAAGGTCAAATACCTGAATATGTCTATTCTAAGCACAAAGGAGTACTTGTAGATGGGGAAAAGTGGGGCATAATAAAGCTCTGTTTAATGCCAGATGCTGATGGAAAGAAAAACCATATCGAAATGGTTGATTACAAGCCGTTCAAACCTTATAAGTCCGTAGACATTAACTATTTGCGACAAGCTAGGATTGCTTTTACAACAGAAGAATGGTTGGATGTGCTGTTGTCTGCTATGGAATACGATGCCGATGGTTTTGAAAGTGTAGCGCAAAAATTAGAATTTCTCACACGGTTATTAATTTTTGTAGAACCAAGACTGAATGTGATTGAACTTGCCCCAAAGGGCACGGGAAAATCATACGTGTTCGGCAATTTAAGTAAATATGGCTGGTTGGTAAGTGGTGGCAAAGTTACAAGAGCAAAACTTTTCTATGATAAACAAAAACAACAGAACGGTATCATCAAAAATCATGACTTTACAGCATTTGATGAAATACAGACAATTGTTTTTCAGGAACCTGCTGAAATTCAGGCCGCATTGAAATCGTATTTGGAAAGTGGCAAAACCACTATTGATAATAATGAGTTCACCTCCGAATGTGGATTGATGCTTATGGGGAATATCCCTTTGAACAAGGAAAATAAACCTTTGTCTAACATGTATTTTAACTCCTTGCCTATCAATTTTAGAGAATCGGCTCTTCTTGACCGTTTTCATTGTTTTATTGAAGGTTGGTATTTGCCCAGAATAAACAAAAGCATGATATATCGGGGGTGGAGCATCAATGTGGAATTTTTTTCCGAAATTCTTCATACGTTACGCACTCAAAATGAATACGGGTTGTTGTTTGACGAGATGGTCTCTTTCGAGAAAAATGCCGACATGCGTGACTTCAATGCTGTGAAACGGATTACAGTTGCTTATATGAAACTGCTTTTCCCACATTGGACGACAAGAGAAGATGTTAATCTACAAGATTTTGACAACTATTGCTTACAACCGGCTATCCGACGCAGAAGCATCATTCGGGAGCAATGTCATAACATTGATGCGGAGTTTAAAACAAGGATGCCTGTAATTGAAATTAAAGCCTAAAAATATGAAACAACTATCCGATTGCACTGACGAGGATCTTGTCTCTATCGCCCAAAAGATTGTTGAAAAATATTCTAAACTCTATTCCGATGCCAAATCTATCGCGGACGAATACGGTTTTTCTTTGGGGGAATCACAAAATATCATACTGAATACCGTGTTCTCCTCTCTTAAAGAGAAACGCGATAATATCACAAAAGAGAGTCTTGAATCCAGTTTCAAGAAAGCCTGTGAAATTTTGATAAGTAGAGGCGATTTCAATTCAGTAAATCGATTGACTACTCTTTTCATTGGTGAGAACTTCAAAGATGTTCGAGATATTCTCGACAATATGAACCTTCTCGAAATAAAGAGTCATCAAAATAAATCTGCAACTCTGAATTCTAATCCTAAACGTGGTCGTGATTCTCGTCTTCGAGTCATTTTCTCCGATGGAACAATAGTGGAAGAAAGAACTGCGGCTGGCACTTTTGTCAAAACAATTGAAAGAATTGGGGAAAATCAAGTTGCGAATCTTGGTTTGATGACGCGAGGCCAAGAACTTGTATCGCAAAAACGTTATGAAGATGGCTATAAGCAAGATGAGACTAAGAAAGGGTGGTTGATAACTACCTATTCTGGTACGCCTGAAAAAGCGAAACAATTGCAAAGAATTTCTGATCTTATGGGCTTGAAATTGAAAATTTTAGTAATATGATGTGTGATTCACGAATTATAACCTTTTTGAAATGAAAGAACAATTATTCTCAAAGGAACAGGTCATAGATTTGGCAACCAGTCTCGGACGAAAAGTGACACTTAGTGAAGTCCTAAATGCTTTTGAAATATCGGAAGATCAAAAGTATTATGATTCTTCGCATGGTTTCTGTGGCCTTTACATAGAAGGACAACATTATCGATCTGATAATGCTATTTTTTATCCTAATGGAGACAATTCTCCTGCAAATTATACTGATGTGGGGAAAAAAGCTCGAGAAAGAGCATTTGCTAAACGTGGTGAAGTGGCCGATTTTCCGTACAAAACAAAATCTTCTGTTAGAATCAGAAAGATATCTTCTCTTGCCACACAAAGCGACGAAGATCTCGTTACCATCGCACAGAGGACAACCGAACGTTTTAACAAGGCAATTGATGAGGCAAGAAAAATAGGGCACGAATTTGGTATCAACGTAACTGTGTCGGAACAAAATATCCTCAACTTGGTTTTTGCTAAACTAAAAGAACGCAGAGATATGGTCACGAAAGAAAGCGTGGAAAAAGACTTACAAATTGCAATTGGAAAATTAACTCGCATTGGAGACTATACCAAGGTTACCGAACTTACAAATCTGTTTATTAAAGAACAATACAAGGAAGTGCGGGAAATGCTCGAAGAAATCTTATAACAATTGATAACAAACAATTATGAAACCCTTATCAAACTTATCAAACTGCTCAGACGAGGAACTCGTTGCCATAGCACAGAAAAGTACCGAAAAATTCAGCAAAGCCATCGCGGATGCCCGAAAAATAGCAGAAGAGTTTGGATTCTCCATTACAGAATCGGAGAACAACATCCTCAATATAATTTTTGGCAAACTTAAGGAAAAAAGGAATTCCGCTATAAAAGAGAATGTTGAAGATGTTTTCAAATCAGCATTAGAAAAATTAAGCCAGCGGGGCGATTTCACCCACATGTCGGAATTGCTCGCTTTGTTCCAAGCAGGCAATTATCATGAAGTCAAAGCAAAACTTCAAGAATTAAATCTCTATAAGGAACGCATGATGAAGAGTACGTTAGCACCACGTGGGGAAAGGATTGCTAAAACATGTCTGCGTGTCACATTTCCCGATGGTACTATTATCTGTCAACCCAAAAGTGCAGATACCATGGCAGATGTAATTGATAAAATAGGTCCTGAGAAAGTGGCGGAATTAGGAATGAGAATGAGTGGCCGACCTCTGGTTTCTAAAGAAAAGCATGAAATGTATGAACGCGGCCAACACGAAATTTCAAACGGATGGTTTGTTACAACCCATTCCAGTACAACCGAGAAAGTTCGCCGACTTAAACAAATATCGGCGGTTTTGGGGTTAAATTTGAAAGTGGAAGAGGTGAATAAGGAATCCGCCACTAATTTTGATTGAAAAATTCGCTATTTTCGGGTCATTACATTCTATTGATTTAATCCAAAAATCGAGCAATAAATTCCTGTTTCTCAACCATATACACAATTATTCAATTTGAATAATTCAATTTGAATAATTTGAAAAACTCCGTATGCACTTGCATCCCCCCCTACCCCGGCCTGCGGCCACCCCTTTCCGTGGAAGGGGAATTCACTCGCGTTCAACTAAACAGGGTGAACCTGCAGAAAGTGCTCCTGTTCCAAATTCCTCCCGTTTTCAAAAATATTTGTACCTTTGCCGCCGAAATCATCTTGGCTATGAAATACCCTATCGGCATACAGACTTTTGAGAACATCCGCACGGAAGGCTACGCATACGTGGACAAGACCGCGCTGGTCTACAAACTCGCCAATGAAGGCAAATTCTACTTCCTGAGCCGGCCGCGCAGGTTCGGCAAAAGCCTGCTGCTCTCCACCCTGAAGGCTTACTTCCAAGGCAAGAAGGAACTTTTCGACGGACTGGCGATGGCTGAATTGGAGACGGAATGGAATGAGTATCCCATCTTCCATTTCGATTTCAACACCGGGCTCTACACCAACCTTGAAGGGCTCAACTCGACTATGGACTACCAACTCCTAAAACTGGAACAGCGGTTCGGCGTCGACAAGGCAGACCTCTCACTTTCCGACCGGTTCAGAGAACTTATTTCTCGTGCTTACGAGCAGACGGGACAAAAAGTCGTCATCCTCGTGGACGAGTACGACAAACCGCTGTTTGAAACCATCGGGAACCCCGAATTGCAAAATGAATACCGAAAAATCCTGAAGTCGTTTTACGGGGTGGAAAAGACCATGGACTCCTACATCCGATTCGCCTTCTTCACCGGGGTGACAAAGTTCTCAAAGGTGAGCATCTTCAGCGATTTGAACAACTTGGATGATATCTCTCTTAACAACCATTACGCTGATATTTGTGGCGTTACTGAGCGTGAACTCTATAAGAATTTCGATGAGTCCATTGGAGAAATGGCTGCAATAAATGGGATTAGCAAGGACGATTGTTATGCGAAACTTAGAAAGCAGTATGACGGTTACCATTTCAGCGAGAATTCGGTGGGGGTGTACAATCCGTTCAGCTTACTGAAAACGTTCAGTGAAGGGAAATTCGGCGATTTCTGGTTCGCCACGGGCACGCCCACGTTTCTGGTGGAGGTGCTGCAGCATACGGACTATCCGCTCGACCGGCTCACCACCGAGGAGGTGGATGTGCGCACGATGGACAGCGTGGATATGATGTACAGCAACCCCATCCCGCTGCTGTTCCAGAGCGGCTATCTGACCATCAAGGATTTTGATAAAGAGTTCAAGAGTTACCGTCTAGGATTCCCGAATGAAGAAGTGGAACGGGGTTTTGCACAGTTCCTCGGCACCTACTACTTCTCGGGCGGTATGAACGGCTCTTTCACCATCAACAACTTCGTCAGGGATGTCCGAAACGGCGACATCGAAGGCTTTATGACTCGTTTGCAAGCGCTGTTCGCCGACGGCGATTACCAGGTGATGGGGGAAATGGAAATCTATTTCCAGAACACGCTGTCAGTAATCTTCAAGCTGATGGGCTTTTACGTGCAAGTGGAGCGGCACACGAGCCGCGGCCGCATGGACGTGACCGTCCAGACCCGCGACTACGTTTACATCATGGAGCTGAAGGTCGACAAAACCGCCGACGAGGCCTTGCAGCAGATTGAGGACAAGCAGTATGCCGCCCCCTTCGCCGCTGATCCGCGCAAACTCTTCAAGGTCGGGGTGCGTTTCGGCAGCGAGAGCAAAGGAATTGACGAATGGAAAGTGGTCTGAAGACTATGCACGGACTTGTGACAAAATCGACGGGAAGCTGGTACTCTGTGTTGAACGAGGCCACCGGTGAACGCGTGGAATGCCGACTGCGCGGACAGTTCCGTATACGCGGCATCAAAGACACCAATCCCGTGGTGGTGGGCGACCGCGTGAACTATGAGCTGGAAAAAGACGGCACCGGCGCCATCACGAAAATCGAGCCTCGGAAGAACTACATCGAGCGGAAATCCACCAACCTCTCGAAAATCAGCCACTTGATCGCCGCCAACATCGACCTGGCTTTCCTGGTCATCACGCTCAAGGAACCTCGGACTTCTTTAGGCTTCATCGACCGCTTCTTAGTGGCGGCCGAGGGTTTCCGTATCCCCGTCTGTCTGGTCTTCAACAAAATGGACCTCTACAACGAGGCCGAACTGGACGTGGTTGAGGAACTGTCGGAACTCTACCGGAATATCGGCTACGGAATACTGCACACGTCCGTGGTGAGCAATCGGGGCATTGACGAGCTGCGGGGGATGATTGACGGAAAAGTATGCCTTTTCAGCGGACATTCGGGCACGGGAAAGTCCGCGATGATCAGCGCGATAGACCCGACGCTGAACCTGCGCACGGGCGACATCTCGAAAGTCCACAACAAGGGCAAGCACACGACCACTTTTGCGGAAATGTTCCCGCTTGCCGGCGGCTATATGGTCGACACGCCGGGCATCAAGGAGTTTGGCCTGATCCAGTACTCCAAAGAGGAAATCCGCGACTATTTCCCGGAAATCAGGGCGTTCAACAACCGCTGCAAGTTCGATGACTGCAGCCACACCCACGAACCGGGTTGCCGGGTCCAGGAAGCCGTGGAAAACGGCGAAATCGCCATGTCACGGTATCTCAACTACCTCGCCATCCTGGAAGCCGACGACATGAAACTTGCCGACTGGGAATTGAGATAATTGCCTTTTAAAATTTACTATTGACTCTTAATTCTGAGTATAGATTTCAAAACTGTGGTCGTCGTAGAAGAAGATGATTTTCTGTATCTTTTTCACCGGCGGTACCGTTGGCGCGTGACGCTCACGACGGGCAGGAGCGGGTGAAGGCCGATCCTCCGAAGACGGTTTTCTCGGACGCACCGGCGCTGCCTGCGTTTTCACTGACACAACAGGAGGGACTACTGGCGCTTGAGCCACGACAGGCATGTCGTCTTCTTGCTCATCTTCCTCATTATCAGTTTGTTCCATCAGTTCAGAGAGCTCTTCTTGCGATTGTTGCGTGTGCATATCGCCTTCAGAATCACCCAGAGCAGCGTATTCGCCAAACAGATCGACCTGACTGCCGATTTTTGGATTCTCAGCGGGATATGCCTCATGCGTGTTTTCGGGTGCATCTGGAATAGCCACCTGAGATGGATCTTCCTCAAGGCGAAACATCTCTCCCATACCCATAATTAGCCATTCTGTGGATATTTCCGGGTACTTTGCGAGTATTTTCCGGGCAACATCGAGACTTGGCTGGTTCCGGCCGGACAGTAAATGGTTCAATCCAGAACGACTGATACCGATGTTGTCAGCAAAAGCGGCCGATGACAATTGTGAATAGTCCAATACTTGTTTAATTCTGTCTATCATATTACAAATGTGAATTATTTTATTTCTAGATGTATCTATTTGTATACAAAATTAATTATCAATATTATTATACACTACAAAAAGATAATACATCTATATACGAAAATCAACTTATTTTGTTACAAAAATAACACCTTCAAAAAAGGGATTTTTTCATTGCTCCTACTGCTTTTCAAATTGTTGATAACTATCATAAGTATTAAATTAAATAATTATTGTAAATATTTGATTTTCAAAAATTAATGTTTTTAATGATATATTATATGGATAATGTTCATATCTATTGCATTTTATCTATACTTATACTATATATAAATAATATAAAATATATGGAAATGAGCACTTTATAATATTAATACTTATATATTAAATAGGTCATTGCGAGATGTCACTCGGAGTGTCCTACTTGCACTAAATTTTATCGCATCATTGACGATTTTATCGCTAGTGTACTTGTTGTTGTGCTACAAATATACTTTGCAGTTCCATTTGTTTTGTTTCCGTAGGCTTATTTGGATACAATTATTTTGTTGTCAATTAATACGTTTGTATCGTTGTTGTATTGCGTGTATTCTTTTTGTAAACACATATTCTTTTTGTATCATTTCCGTTCGTTTCACGCACAATAATAAATGCAGTCGCGAAAATTCCCCTTCTTTTTAAGAAGGGGTGCCCGAAGGGCGGGGTAGTAATACACAAGATTGGCCGATAGGCCATCTTTAATATATGTAAAGGCTGATAGCCTTTGTGATACCCCTACCCCGGCCAAAGGCCACCCCTTCCCCAAGGGAAGAGGAGTTTTAAATTTCGCATCAGTTGTATTTTTCAATATTTCAGCCTGAAAGTTAATTCTCATTTGAAAATTGAATTCTGGAAGCGATATCAACCGTGAAGAAAATTGTATACTTTTGCGGCCGCTTGGGAAGGCCTCCCCTACCCTTTTGAAGAGTCTATAGGCCAGATTGTTAACGTTATTGAAGAATTAAATTAAATATAATATGATGAAAGGAGTTTACACTTTTCTGTTGTTGATTTGTTCCAACGTATTCATGACCCTCGCATGGTACAGTCATTTGAAGTTGCAGAGCACCGCGTGGTTCAGCAAGCTCTCCTTGCCGTTGATCATACTCTTCAGTTGGGGCATCGCGCTTGTCGAATACTGTTTCATGATACCGGCCAACCGGATTGGTTTCATCGACAACGGCGGTCCGTTCAACCTATGGCAGCTCAAGGTCATCCAGGAGTTCATCTCCTTGACGGTCTTCACGGTCTTCATGCTCATCTTTTTCAAGGACCAGTCCTTCACCATGAACCACTTCATCGGCTTCTGCCTCCTGGTACTGGCGGTGTATTTTATTTTCAAAAAGTGATTTTCAGACCTGAGACTTGGGACTTGAAATACTACTGATGCGATAATTTTCAAATACTACTTAAACACGTTGATACACACTATACTATAGATATTTCTTGAGTTTTCTATTTGATTAACGCACGATAAGTGCGGTCACGAAAATTCCCCTTCCCCAGGGAAGGGGAGCAGGGCTCGCGCCGTCACTGCGTGCGGGCTGGAAAGTATATCGTATAATGTTATGTTATTATACTACTCAACTCTATTCTGCTCAGCTAAACATTGGGAAATATTGCATCAGTAGTAGACTTGAAACCTGAAACTCAGGTGTTTAGATTTATTGTAAAATTTTTCTTGAGGGATACAATATTCTGAGGCGGGCGGCGTTATGCAATTGTTTTTACAATGTTTACTAAATCAATTGCCGATGGATAAAGATTTTACACCTGTTACAAAAAAAGCGGTCAAAAAGGAGAAACCCTCGAGGAAAATCATCGAGAATCTCTTAAATTATTCCAAATCCCTGAGTGTTATCATAGGGATATCGCCGCAACCGCTGCTTTTCATCAATAATTAGTCCTATCTGCACGGGAGTCGGTCATGCCGCATCGCGCCATTATCGGTCTGGGCAGCAACCAGGGCATTCGCTTTTTCTACCTTCAGTTGGCCAACAAGCTCATTGACTGGGAGGTAGGGACAGTTGTGCTGCGCTCGTCGGTGATCGAGACCCCATCGTGGGGCTTCGACTCCGACCCATTCCTCAATCAGGTTATTGTGGTGGAGACCGGCATGGAGCCGTTGGAGCTTTTAGACGCGCTTCAGCGCATCGAGCGGCGGCTGGGGCGCACGGAAAAGAGCACCGTGGCAGAGGACGGATCGCCCGTCTATCACGCCCGCACCATCGATCTGGACATCCTGGACTATGACGGGCTGCACTACCACGACGCCCGCCTCACACTCCCCCACCCCCGCATCCCCGAACGCGAATTCGTCCTCACCTCCCTTCACGAACTCGGACTAACCATAAACCAATAAACCTATAAACCTATAAACCCATAAACCATTAAACCATTAAACCTCGTTAACCGTTAGAATGAAAGTACCGTACAATTATATCGTCGTGGAAGGAAGCATCGGCGCGGGAAAGACCACGCTGGCCACGATGTTGGCCCGCGATTTCAACGCTGAGCTTGTGCTGGAACGCTTTGCCGACAACCCCTTCCTCGAAAAGTTCTACAAAGATCCCGAGCATTTCGCCTTCCCCGTGGAGATGACCTTTCTCATGGACCGCTACCAGCAACTCAAGGGGCTGCTCACCGCCCGCGACCTCTTCACCGACTTCGTCATCGGCGACTATTTCATCGAAAAATGCCTGCTCTTCTCCAAAAACAACCTCTCAAAAGACGAATTCAACCTCTTCAAGACCGTATTCGACACCATCGCCGGATTCCTGCCCAAACCCGACCTGATCCTCTACCTCTACACCAAACCCGAGCGCCTGCTCCGGCAGATTGCAAAACGGAACCGCTCTTTCGAAAAGGATATCACCGCTGAATACCTCTCCGATATCCAGGAAAAATACCTCACCTATTTCCGTGAAAATCAACAGACCCCCATCCTCTTAGTGGACACCGAAAATATCGATTTTGTAGACAAAATATCTGATTACCAGCAATTTAAAGAACTTATTCAAACCACTTACGAGGCCGGCATCCACCGAATCCTCTTTTAATCCACAATCGGATTTTGAAAATTATTTTGCCGAAGAATTATTTGTTGTCATTTTTTTACTACTTTTGCAGGTAATTTTAAAAATAGGTAAATAATCAAAAAAGTTATATAACATTATGAAAATTAGAAGATTACTCATTGTCTTAATGGCTATCGTGGTGGTCATTCTGGCCATCTTTGCCGCACGCAGCATCATGCGTCCCGAGAAATTCAAAACCGTTTACGAGATCCGCAAAGAGGCCAACGTGCAAAACCTGCTCGCTATCCGCAGCGCCCAGGCTGTGTACAAAAACGTCCACAAGGTCTATGCCGATGACATTGACAAGTTGGTCGACTTCGTCAACAACGGTACCGTGCAGATCGAGAAGAACGTCGGTAATTTCCCCGACACGATGAGCGAGGCGGAAGCCTTCAAACTCGGCCTCATCCACAAAGAGGTGGTCGACGTGCCCGCCATAGAGAAGATTCTCGACATTGACCACAAGGTCCCGGCCGAGAACTTTAAGAACTTCCAGTATATCCCCTTCTCCAACAAGGAGATGAAATACGAGATTCAGACCGACTCCCTCTCCAGCAAGACCTACACCATCTCCGTTTTCCGCATTGACGTGGATTTGGACAAGCTGCTCTGCAACATGGAAAAATCCATCACCCCGGACAACGCCGGTTTCTTAACCCGTCTCTGGAACAGGATTTTCTACAACGATCTCGCCAACGAGAAACAGTACCGCTCCCAGTATGAAGGAATCTACATGGGTTCTCTGACCGAGGCCAGCACGGCCGGCAGCTGGGAATAATACCGCTTCCATGAATCCGACTTTCCCATTATACGAAGGAAAATCCATTCGCATTGCGCCGGATGGATTTTCGCTTTATAGAGCGGAGGGCGACCGGACCTCTGTCCAAGAATTCCCGAATGACTCCGGTGCTTTGCTGTCTGTGGAAGCGCCCCGGTTTTTCGGAAACGAGGATCCCGTGGCCGTCATCATGGCCACCCATATCCCCATGCTCGTGCCCGAGGAACTCTACGACCCAAACAAAGACAGCGACTACCTCGCCCTTCAGTTTGACACGTCGAAGCTCGGCGACACCCGCACCGACACCCTCCCCCGCTACAGAGCCGTCTACTTTCTGACCCAGAACGAAAGCAACGTCATCGGACGTCTGCCTTTCCCTCACCAGGTGATTTCCGAGGCCGCCCTGATGTGCCGTTTCCTGCAGACTAAGGTCCCCGCCGGGCCGGCGCTCTTTGTGGCCCTGAACCCTGACCATATCGATGTCGTCGCCTGCCAGAAAGGGGAACTCATGCTGATGAACCGTTTTTCGCTTGTCACGCCGGAGGACATCCTCTTCTATCTCAGCCACGTCATCAAGCAGTACAACCTGCGCCAGCCGCGCCTTTTCCTGCATTTCTACACCCCGCAGAACAAGAAACTGCTGCAGCTGCTGAAAACTTACCAACTGAACCCAGAAACCGTATAAACATGCGCATAATCAGTGGAAAAAACCGGGGCCGTCACATCGTGGCGCCCACTAACTTGCCGGTGCGCCCGACCATGGACATGGGCAAGGAGAGCCTGTTCAACATCCTGAACAACTACTTCTACTTAGACAATGTGCGGGTGCTCGACCTCTTTGCCGGCACCGGCAACATCACCTACGAATTCGCCTCCCGGGGTGCGCTGTCGGTCATCGCCGTCGACGAGAACCTGTTGTGCACCAAGTTCATACAGAAAACCATCGACCAGCTGCAATACAACGACCAGGTGACGGTCATCCGTCAGGACGCCTTCGCCTACACGGCCGCGTGCCGCCAGCAGTTCAACATCATCTTCGCCGACCCGCCCTACGACTTGCCGAATATCGAGAAGATTATCGACAACGTGTTTGAACACAATCTGTTACTTCCCGACGGCTGGTTTGTGCTCGAGCACTCCGGCAAGCACGACTTCTCGTCGCACCCGCGTTTCTACGACCACCGCCGCTATGGGAAGCTGCATTTTTCCTTTTTTGTAAATATGACTGAAGAAAGCGAGGAAAACGATGGAGAATGAGAAAAGATATCTGATTGTGGGTCTTGGGAACGCCGAGCAGCAGTATGCCGGCACGCGCCACAACTACGGTTTTGAGGTGGCCAACGCCGTGGCGAAAGCCTTCAACGCGACCTTCAAAAGCGACAGGCTGGCCTACGTGGCACGCGCCACCTTCAAAGGGCGCGAACTCGTCATCCTGATGCCCACCACCTATATGAACTTGAGCGGAAAAGCCGTAAAACACTGGTTAGCAGCGGAAAACGTATCCGTAGACCATTGTTTGGTGATTTATGACGACATCGACCTGCCGTTAGGCATCTTCAAGTTGAAGCCCAAGGGCGGCGCCGGCACGCACAATGGCATCGGCAACATTATCGAGATGCTTGGGCACACCGACATCCCGCGCATGCGCTGCGGCATCGGCAAAGACTACGCCATGGGCTACCAGGTTGACTACGTGCTCAGCCGTTTCTCCTCCGAGGAGCTCAAACTTGTCGAGCCCTGCCTCGAGCGCGCCGTCAGCGCCGTGAAATCCTTCGTCACCATCGGCATGCAGAACACCATGAACCAGTTCAACGCCAAGGAGACGGCGTTGGCGAAGAAGTTGGAGGAGGAAGCAGCGAAGAACGAATCGGACACCATTTAATAAACATATCACTCACAAAAGACTGAAAGTCAGATATTTTCAACCTTGAGTAAGCGAAACAAGTCCTTGGCAGAAACAAAGAAAATAGCAATATCATGAAGAAATGGATCATCCTCACCGCGTTGGCCGTCGCCACGCTCACGGCCGGAGCCCAGAATTGGTACCAATTCGGGTTCAAGGTCGGGTCACAGTTTGCCATCACCCGGGAGTATTCCCCTGACACGCACCTCAATTCGTTGCGTTCGTTGTACTTTCACGGTTATTTCCGTGCCGGGGAGTACGTCTTCGGCGAAATCGGTTTCGGCTACCAGTATTTCAAAGACCGGTTGGCGGTCACCAATTCGGACGGGAAGGTGATCGAGGACTTGGTGGAGACCCGCCATTTGGTGATTCCCATAAAGGTGGTCGGCGACGTGCCGATCACGAAAAAGATTTCATTCCAGCCGCAGGTCGGTATCTTCTACTTGCCTTTGATACACGTCACGGACAACCTGTTGGGCTGCGACAAGACCAACATTGAGAATCACATGACGTTGCTCACGGCCGGTTTCGATTTCCGGTTCGGGTTCATCACCGTCGGGGTCGACTACCGCTACTCATTCCACCATTTCTTCAAAAACGACGAGGGCGAGCATCCGCAATGCATCGGCATTTCCGCCGGCGTGATCTTCTAAAACATTAGACAACAGATAATTACGAATTTTTATCCGATCAACCTCAATAATAACGAAAAAAGTGTATTTTTGCACCGCCAAACGGCAGGGAGCTTAGCTCAGTCGGTTTAGAGCATCTGCCTTACAAGCAGAGGGTCACTAGTTCGAATCTAGTAGTTCCCACAGAAGGATCAAGCACTTACAAAGGATTTTGTGAGTGCTTTTTTTGTGTGTACTAACAAATGGACTAACATTTTTTCCGCTTGTAAGTGCTGGGGTATCCACTCTACGACATTGTCGTGTGTCTGTTTCCTGTTTCCCAATGAGCCGTTTTCGCTTGAATTCCATTTTTGTCGCAAAGCCCCCGCAGGGATGCCGCATTGCGACATCCCTGCATGACCTTATCCTTATTTTAATGGAATATGGTCGCGAAGGGCACTGTTAGACAATGATGAGCATGCTCGCAGCTGTCTTAATCCTTATTTTAATCTTCGCCGAGATGGTTATGAAAAAGCACGTTTTCGCCTGAAACGACCCGGTTAACCGCACCTCGAAACGGCTCTATCTCATTAGGATACAGATCATTACCAAACCTTATTAATAGTGTTTTAACTTTGCTTAGCATTCGTGTATAAATCTACTTTTACTTTTGCAAAAATACAAAATATTATCATGAAAATCCAACACCATAGGCGAATAATCATTCGCCCCTACCCTTTCCGCAGACGTTTTCCCGCCAAATTCCATCCATCAATTTAACAATTCAACATTAAATTGTTAAATTAAAATTCACATCTATCTGAAAACCACCCGAATAAAAATCCTGCAAAAGCCTTGACAAACGCTTCGTTTTGTTGTATATTTGCAAACTAAAAACACACTGAACCTACAAACAAAATTCATAACAGTATGGAACAAAATAAAGACATAAGACAAAACGGCGAAATCATCCTCTACCAGCCCGACAGCAGCATCCGGCTGGAGGTACGGATGGAGGAGGACACGGTATGGCTCACGCAGGCGCAGATGGCGATGCTGTTCGGGTGCTCACAAGACAATATTGGCCTCCATCTAAAGAACTTATACGCAGAAGGGGAAATTGAACAAGATGCAACTACCGAGGAAATCTCGGTAGTTCGATTTGAAGGAAACAGAAGAGTTACAAGACGAATCATGCATTATAATTTAGATGCTATCCTATCGGTAGGTTATCGCGTTAGTTCAAAAAATGCCACAAAATTCCGCCAGTGGGCGAACTCTGTGCTGAAAGAGTACCTCCTTCGCGGTTACGCAATCAACCAACGAATTGAACGATTGGAGCAGCGTGTCAGCAAAACCGAAGAACAAATCGGTCTCTTCGTACGTACCGCCCTGCCCCCGAAAGAGGGCGTCTTCTACGACGGCCAGATCTTCGACGCCTACGCCTTCGTCTCCGACCTGATCCGCTCGGCACAAAAACGCATCATCCTCATCGACAACTACATTGACGACTCGGTGCTGCTGATGCTGGCGAAACGGGGCGAGGACGTTTCGGCGGAAATCATCACACGTGGCGGCGGTCGCAATACGACTAGCGGCCACAACACGACTGGCTGCCGCAATGCGACAGCCCTACAGAGTCTCGATTTGGAACGATATAACCGGCAATATTCGCCTGTAACCATCACAGAATGCGACCGCTACCACGACCGCTTCCTCATCATCGACGACACGGTGTACCACCTCGGCGCGTCGCTCAAGGACCTCGGAAAGAAACTGTTTGCGTTCAGCAGGATGGGATTGGGGGTGGAAAGAATTATGAATGTTGAATTATGAATGATGAATTACACAAGAGCAAAATGGAAAATACTATGAATAACGGCGAAATCATCCTCTACCAGCCCGACAGCAGCATCCGGCTGGAGGTGCGGATGGAGGAGGACACGGTGTGGCTGAACCGTCAGCAAATGGCTTTGCTGTTTGACAGAGATGTCAAGACCATCGGCAAGCATGTGAACAATGCTCTGAAAGAGGAACTGAATGGTTACCCAGTTGTCGCAAAATTTGCGACAACTGCCAGCGATGGCAAGACGTATCAAATGGACTATTACAACCTTGATATGATTTTGTCGGTCGGATATCGTGTGAAATCTAAACGCGGCGTTGATTTTAGGCGTTGGGCGACATCAGTGTTGAAGGAGTATCTGTTACGTGGAGGTGCAATCAACCAGCGGTTTGAACGGCTGGAGCAGCGCGTCAGCAAAACCGAAGAACAAATTGGCCTCTTCGTACGTACCGCCCTGCCCCCGAAAGAGGGCGTCTTCTACGACGGCCAGATCTTCGACGCCTACGCCTTCGTCTCCGACCTGATCCGCTCGGCACAAAAACGCATCATCCTCATCGACAACTACATCGACGACTCGGTGCTGCTGATGCTGGCGAAACGGGACAATGACGTTTCGGCGGAGATCATCACACGTGGCGGCGGCTGCAATACGACTGGCGGCCGCAATGCGAATGGCTGCCGCAATGCGACAGCCCTACAAAGTCTCGATCTGGAACGATATAACCGGCAGTATCCTCCCGTCACCGTCACGGAATGTGACCGCTACCACGACCGCTTCCTCATCATCGACGACACGGTGTACCACCTCGGTGCCTCGCTCAAAGACCTCGGGAAGAAACTGTTTGCGTTCAGCAGGATGGGATTGGGGGTGGAAAGAATTATGAATGTTGAATTATGAATGATGAATTACACAAGAGCAAAATGGAAAATACTATGAATAACGGCGAAATCATCCTATACCAGCCCGACAGCAGCATCCGATTGGAAGTCAGGATGGAAGAGGACACGGTATGGCTGAATCTAAATCAGATGAAGGATTTGTTTGGAAGGGACAAGTCAGTCATATCAAGACATATACGCAACATTTATTCTGAAGGGGAATTACAACGAGAGGCAACTGTTGCAAATTTTGCAACGGTTCAGATTGAGAATGGACGACAAGTTCTGAGAAATATCGAATACTATAATTTGGACGTAATAATATCAGTTGGTTATCGCGTGAAAAGTGTTCAAGGAACACGTTTCCGTCAGTGGGCGAACAGAATTCTAAAAGACTATCTTCTTCGCGGTTACGCGATCAACCAACGGATTGAGCACTTGGAGCAGCGTGTCAGCAAAACCGAGGAGCAAATCGGCCTCTTCGTACGTACCGCCCTGCCCCCGAAAGAGGGCGTCTTCTACGACGGTCAGATCTTCGACGCCTACGCCTTCGTCTCCGACCTGATCCGCTCGGCACAAAAACGCATCATCCTCATCGACAACTACATCGACGACTCGGTGCTGCTGATGCTGGCGAAACGGGGAGAGGACGTTTCGGCGGAGATCGTCACACGTGGCGGCGGTCGCAATGCGACTGGCGGCCACAATACGACCGGCTGCCGCAATGCGACAGCCCTACAGAGTCTCGATCTGGAACGATATAACCGGCAATACCCTCCTGTAACCATCACAGAATGCGACCGCTACCACGACCGCTTCCTCATCATCGACGACACGGTGTACCACCTCGGCGCGTCGCTCAAAGACCTCGGGAAGAAACTGTTTGCGTTCAGCAGGATGGAATTGAGGGCGGATAAAATCATGGAGGGTGTGATTACGGAATAGAACCCTTTTTACCTACAAACAAAAATCATAACAGTATGGAACAAAATAAAGCAATGAAACCAAACAACCTCCCTAAAGTAAAAGATGCAAAATCATGCCCCGTAACCACCAACACATCTATCGAATCAATGATTGTGGAGATTCGTGGGCAACAAGTCATGCTCGACCGTGATTTAGCCATGCTTTATGATGTAGAGACCAAAGCATTGAATCAAGCTGTAAAACGAAACATCGAACGCTTTCCTTCTAATTTCAGATTTCAACTGTCAGAAGAAGAGACGATTGAACTGGTCACAAATTGTGACCGGTTCGAAACGTTAAAACATTCGAGTTCGTTGCCTTTTGTTTTCACTGAACAAGGCGTGGCCATGCTTTCGGCCGTTTTGCGCGGACAAACAGCCGTACAGGTTAGCATACAAATCATGGAGGCATTTGTGGCCATGCGACGTTTCTTAGCCAGTCATGCTTCCTTATTCCAACGAATCGAGACTCTTGAACAAAACCAATTGCTCCTATTTAATCACCAGTCAGAGAATGATCGTCGCTTGGGAGAAGTTTTTCAACGGCTAGAAAATCCCTTACATGCGCCTAAAGAGGGCGTCTTCTACGACGGTCAGATCTTCGACGCCTACGCCTTCGTCTCCGACCTGATCCGCTCGGCACAAAAACGCATCATCCTCATCGACAACTACATCGACGACTCGGTGCTGCTGATGCTGGCGAAACGGGGAGAGGACGTTTCGGCGGAGATCGTCACACGTGGCGGCTGCCGCAATGCGACAGCCCTACAGAGTCTCGATTTGGAACGATATAACCGGCAATACCCTCCTGTAACCATCACAGAATGCGACCGCTACCACGACCGCTTCCTCATCATCGACGACACGGTGTACCACCTCGGCGCGTCGCTCAAGGACCTCGGAAGGAAACTGTTTGCGTTCAGCAGGATGGAATTGAGGGCGGAGAAAATCATGGAGGGTGTGATTACGGAATAGAAGACAACCCACAAACGAAATTCATAACAGTATGGAACAAAACAAAGACATAAGACAAAACGGCGAAATCATCCTCTACCAGCCCGACAGCAGCATCCGCCTGGAAGTGCGGATGGAGGAAGAAACGGTGTGGCTCACGCAGGCGCAGATGGCGATGCTGTTCGGTGTTGATCGCACTATTATCGTGAAGCATATTGGAAACATATTCAAAATCTAGGAAGTGGAAGAACCTCCAACATGTGCAAAAATCGCACAACTTCAGCAATCAGTTTAGAAAAAAAGAAGGAAATCGCATCAGAACCCCTCGCAGGGACGCCGCATTGCGACATCCCTGCATGTCCTTATCCTTATTTTAATGGAAGATGGTCGCAAATTCCCTTCACTCCCCCAGCAAATACTGCATAATCTGCACCGCGTTGGTGGCGGCGCCCTTGCGGAGGTTGTCGGCTACGACCCACAAGTTGAGCGAGTTGGGCTGGGAGAAGTCGCGACGGATGCGGCCCACAAAAACATCATCCAACCCCTCGGCGTATTTCGGCATGGGATAGACATTCTCCGTCGGCGCGTCCAACACTTTAACCCCCGGCATGTTGTTGAGCAACGCATAGACTTCCGCCAAGTCGTATTCCATCCGGAACTCCACATTCACAGCCTCGGAATGCCCGCCGGTAACCGGCACGCGAACTACCGTGGATGTGACTTGTATTTCATTATCCCTCAATATTTTACGAGTCTCATTCAACAGTTTCATCTCTTCAGTGGTGTAACCGTTGTCGGTGAAACTTCCGCCGTGAGGGAAGAGGTTCATGTCTATCGGATACGGATAAGCCGGATCGCAAGGCTCGCCGGCGCGCTCACACCGCAACTGGTTGACCGCCTTCATGCCCGTGCCCGTGATGGACTGGTATGTGGAAACCACCAACCGCTTGATGCCGAAACGCTTGTGCAACGGCGCCAACGCCATCACCATCTGGATGGTGGAACAGTTCGGATTGGCGATGATTTTGTCGTCCGGGGTGATCACATCCCCGTTAATCTCCGGAACCACTAACGGAATGTTCGGATCGCTGCGCCATGCGGCGGAATTGTCAATAACCACGGTACCGTTGGCAGCGAACTTAGGAGCATACTCGAGCGAGGCCGCACTGCCCGCCGAAAAAATGGCGAAATCGGGTTTTGCCGCAATCGCATCCTCCACAGACACGACCGCCACCTCGCGATCGCCAAACGGCAATAGCTTTCCAACCGATTTCGACGAGGCGGCAGGAATGAACTCACAATCCCCGAAACCTCTTTCAACCAATACTTTACGCATAACTCCACCCACTAATCCGGTGGCACCGACAAGAGCAATTTTCATCATTTTTTTACTATTTTAAAAAAAGTTATCAACAATACTTGATTTTTCACGGCAAATGTAGTATTTTTGCAGACATATTTGAAAACAAAAATTATTATGGTTAAAAAAACTTTGAAAGCATTACTGCTGCTATTTTGCATCCTATCCAAAACAACCCGAGTTCAATGTCAAACTTACGCTGAACCAGATCGTTACGACATTGTCATCAGCGAAATCATGGCCAAGCCGAGCCCCGAAATCGGACTGCCGCCGGTGGAATATGTCGAGTTCCACAACCGCCTCCCCCACCCCGTCACCCTCACGAATTGGCGGCTGACCCTCGGCAACACCAACAAAAACCTGCCCGAAATCACTCTCGACAGCTGCGGGTTCGCCGTCATCATCGCCCAAAAATGGTTGGACGACTTCGCCCCATTCTGCAACAATGTATATGTATTGTCTTCGCTGGCCATCACCGACGGCGGTCAGCGGCTGACCCTCTTCAACTCCCGAGACGAGGTGATCCATCATGTAAGTTTCAAACAGTCATGGCATACGGAAGAAATCAAACAGGAGGGAGGCTGGTCGCTGGAGATGATTGACGTAAACTGGCCCTGCGCGGGCGAGTGGAACTGGAACTCCTCCACAGACCCGCTCGGCGGCACTCCCGGCAGACCTAATTCTATTCACAACACACAGTATGACAACACTTTGACAGAAATCACAGGGGTCACCATGCCCGACTCGCAAACATTGCGCGTCCATTTCTCGAAAACCCTCGCCAAAACCACCGTCGAACAGGACGGACTGTTCCGTGTTGTGCCCGAGCTGCCCATCCAAAACGTCAGCGAAGTGCCGCCGACATTCTCCTCCCTCGACATTCACTTCGCCGAAGCGGTCCCGAATGCGATCATCTGCCACCTTATGCTTAACGGGACTCTATCAGACTGCGGAGGGAACATTTACACGACAGAACAGGAAATCCCATTCGGAAGAGCCTCGCCGCCAAAAGACAAAGATTTGATAATCAACGAAATACTAACCAATTCAGTTGGAGATGAGAATGCCGATTACGTGGAAATTTACAACCGTTCCGACAAAATCATCGATCTGAAAAAGGTAAAAGTCGGTTACGGCGGGGATACGCTGCCGCAGAAAGCGGTCATCGCAGTGCCCGAGGGACTGCAAATGCCTCCGAACACCTACATAGCACTCTGCAAACAGCCGGCCGTCACCCGAGAACAATATATCTGTAAGGACAATCGCGCACTGTGCTGGTGCGATTCCCTGCCCGACTTCGCCATCTCGAAAGGGATTATCCATCTGACAGACAGAAGTTTGCGTCCAATCGATCGGTTCGCCTACACCGAAGAAATGCATTATCCGAAATTGCTGACCACCAAGGGTGTGGCGCTGGAACGGCTGCATGCGGACCGGCCCACACAAGACGAGAACAACTGGCGGTCAGCTGCGGAGAGTGCCGGATTCGGCACTCCGGGATACGCCAACTCACAAGCCGGCGACATTCCGGATGCCGACGAATTTGATGTTACACCCGATGTATTTTCCCCCGACAATGACGGATTCGAGGACTATACAGAGGTGGTCTGCAAGTTTGCCAACGCGGAAAACCGGGTAAACATCGTGCTGTACAACAACCGAGGGCATCCTGTCAAACATCTGGCCAACAATATTTTATGCGGATTAGAAGAAATTTTCCGCTGGGACGGCACCGACGAGAACGGACAGTCCGCGCCCGCGGGAATGTACGTCGTGCAAATCGAATGTTGGAACTTGCGCACGCAAAAGACTATCCGGAAGCGAAAAGTGGTATCGATCTACCGATGATTCGTACAAGTGGTTCAACATCTAACTACTTCTTCGACTGTGGATTGTCGCTAATCGATGACCGTCTGCAAGCCGTCGTAACCTAAGGTCACATTGGGAGGCAGGAGTTTTTCCACGTTTGGGTACAAGCCCAGATGATGGGAAACGTGCGTGAGGTAGGCGCGCTTAGGCTTCACCGTGTCTATGAAATGCAAAGCCTGTTCCAGGTTGAAATGGGAATAATGCTGTTCGAGACGCAACGCATTGACAACCAGAACTTCCAAGTTCCGAAGATGCGCCAGTTCCGAATCAGCCACAAAACTCGCGTCCGTGATATAGGCAAAGGGACCGATACGGAATCCCAGGATAGGAAGCGCAAGATGGCGAACCTGAATGGGCTGAATTTCCTGATTCTGGACAAAAAACTTATCATGACGCACCGGATGCAGCTGGAACGCGGGAGCGCCGGGATAGGGATTGTCCTTGAAGGCATAGTCAAAGTCTTTGCGGACCACTTTCAAGACGCGCGGCATGGCGTAGATATCCATGGGGCGCTTCTGCCTGAAATAGACGGGACGGATGTCATCCAGTCCGGCTAGGTGGTCTTTGTGCTCATGCGTAAGAAGGACGGCGTCGATGCTGGTGATTTTTTCACGGAGGAGTTGCTGCCGCAAATCAGGGCCCGTGTCAATGAGCAGATTCAACCCGTCGGTCTCCACAAAAGCGGCGGTGCGCAGCCTATTGTCGCGCGGATCCGTCGAGCGGCAGACCTCACAATCGCACCCCACCACAGGAACCCCCTGCGAGGTGCCGGTACCCAAAAGCGTAATCTTCATCATATAGCGTCAGTTTTCCGGCTGCAAAAGTACATTTTTTTTTTGGCTGTCCACTAATCACTATTCACCGATCATTTGACTCGGGTATACAAAATAATTGTATCTTCGCAGTTTCAAAGTTGAAAATTCCAACATTATGAAAAACAGGATCATACCTCTTTGGCTCGCGTTCATCGCCTTGTGTTTGTCCACGAATGCGCAATATCGTCTGCTTTACAACGCCTACGCCGTAGGAGCCGGCGGAGACACCTCCCGCACAGAGGTACTGGCGGCCCAGAACTGTCTGAGAATCACTTCCGCAGACCCTGCCGAAGCCAACCCCATCCCCGGCATCGCCCAACATATCACCTATATTGACTACACCCGCGACACCGCCTTCTACCAACTCCACTATTCCGGGGCGGAACAGTATTTCTGCGGATTCGGGATTAACAACGACAACAACTACACGTTTGAAAAGACCGAGAAGGTGAACGGCTACAATTGCAAGAAATACACCACCTCGCTCTTTTCCAACCGGATAGAGATTTGGGTAACCGAAGATCTGGGCTTCCGGGCCACACCGAGTTCCGGCTTCGCAAACCTGCCCGGCGTGCTGGTGAAAACCGTGCGCAACGGCAACTATGCCAACGAACTGGCATCCGTAAAGAAAGACAAAAAGCTGTCCAACTTGATACCCGCCAATTTGGGAACCTACACCGAGCGCCGCGCTCTCGGAAATTTGGAGAAGGAAAAACTGATCATCACCATTCCCGTTTTCCATGACGCGCAAATCTGTTTCAACCCCAAACTGCCCAAACCGACAGTAATCCCCTTCGACACCACCCTACCCTGTTCCAATGGCACCATCATCCTGAAACGGATGAATTTAACACAGTTACCACCTCACTATCAGTTATTTGCAGAACTTACAGAACAATCAAACGGCGACGCCTACGACCGGACGGGCTCCCTTTTTGTGATTCCCGTCAAACAAGGCGGCCCCAGTTTCCTCAACGCGCTGATCGACAGTGTGGGCGTTCTTCCGACCTTCACCGACAAAAACGGCGAGCAGTACCAAGGGATTATGCGTACGGGCAACTACGAACCGCTCGTTGAACTGGTGCGTTTCTTCACTCCATTCGGCGTTCACCACTTCAACCAGTATCGCGCGCTAAACGACAAAGAATGGGAAGACGCCGCCTACTACAAGCAGGATATCAGCGACTTACGGCAGTATCTGCAAGGCGATGTCTATATCGGGGCCTTCATCGGCAACTATGACGGCGGAGGTCACAAGATTTCCCTTGACATCAAAGCCTACCCCGAGAGTTACGAGTGGTCGGGCAACGCCGACGAGAGCTGTTGGACGCTGCCGCTCTTCAACACCTGCAACGTGATGGAAATGTCAGGACAAAACTATGGGAAATTCTTTGAGACAGATAGTCTGACGGTGCATTTCACCGTGCCGGAAGGGCTAAAGTCGCTGCGGTTGCGCTATTTGAGCACGGGTCATGGTGGCTGGGAGAGCGGCGACGAGTTCGTGCCGAAGGAAAATGTCATCATCATCGATGGGGAGCCGCGTTTCCGCCATACGCCGTGGCGCAGCGACTGCGGCACATTCCGCGTCTTCAACCCCGCTTCAGGCAATTTCTGGAACGGTCTCTCCTCCTCCGACTACTCACGATCCGGCTGGTGCCCGGGAACCGCCACACAACCGGTCTATTTCGACCTCACAGGACTCCCTGCCGGCGAGCACACCATCAGCATCGCCATCCCGCAGGGCCAGCGCGAAGGCACCTATTTCAGCGCCTGGAACGTGTCAGGGGTGCTCATCGGCGGTCGTTAAATTACAGTTTTACCGCACATTTATCGCTCAAACGAGAACACCTCTTCCAGTTTATCGTTCTGAAAGACATCGGAGCAGAATATGAGGTCCGGGAAAAGCGGCAGATTATGCCTCCGGCCTTCAGAAAGGTCTATATCCAAAACCTGCTGGTACAGAAAACAGACCAACTCGGTGCAGTAGAAGGCGGTCGTGTCGTGCGTTTCAAAAGCGCCGTCAAACAACGGGTGCCGGCCATAATAGAGATTCAACGCCCGACTCCGCAAACGCAGCGTATCTTCCGACGAGAGGGGATATCGGTAAACACCGCCCATTTCGGCACGGTCACGGCGAAAATAGGTACCGAAGGTCTCCAGTTTCACACTGTCAGCCTCCTCTTCCGAGTCACGCTCTCCGGGTACGGCGTGCAGCACACGCCAGCCATCTTGAGTCCACACCACCATTCCGACATGTGTATATAACCCACTGCGATCCAATGTGTTGACCGCACGGCTCACGTTACTAATGCCTTTCCGGAAGACGAGATCTCCGCTCTGAAATTGGACCGTGTCGGGCATAACAAACAGTTCAGCAGGGACACTCTGATGACAAGCCGTAAAAGCGAGCAGCATAAAAAGGAAAAAGGTAGGAACGGACCATCGTCCACTCCTACCTTTCCATTTTTCCATTTTTAGTTTACGCATGGATTTTCCATTTGCCGTCCACCTTAACAAGTTCAAGTTCCTTTTCATCCGGAACAGGATTCGATTTTGAAGTGGAGGTCAACGTGTATTTGACTTTCACGACGGCGGATTCGCCATCATCGGAGATAGTTTCCGAAACAACCTCAAAATCACCAACTTGAATCTTAAAAGCCTCAAATTTTTCAATTTGGCTCTCAATATCCCCTTGGTCGGTCAAGTCTGTGTAGGACAACGCTTTCGCATAATCCGGAATTTGAAGGGCCTTGTAATAGCCTTCCACCGTAGCCGACGGGGAGTTTGAGGTGCATGAAGTCATGGCAAAGACCGCAACAGCGGCGCAAAGGATAAGAACAATCTTTTTCATAATTTTGATAATTAAATTTATAAAATATTGATAATGAATGATTTATTTTGGCAAAAAACCGGCATGGAAGGTATAGGGCAACAGATGGGCCACGCTTTGGAAGTGATAGATCGGCCCCTCTTGACCAGCGAGGACCACCTCAATCGGGTGCTCGAATTTCTGCTCATATTCAAACAGCACTTGTCGGCAGCTGCCGCATGGGGAGACAGGCTCCTTCAGCGGTTCGTCGGGGTTGATGGCTGTGATGGCAATCATATTGAACGGCACCTCGGGGTACTGGGCCGAGGCGGCAAAGGCAGCCGTCCGCTCGGCGCACAAGCCGCACGGGTAGACAGCATTCTCCTGATTGCAGCCAGTCACCACCTTGCCGTTGTTCATCAGAATGGCCGCACCTACCTGAAAATGAGAATATTTCGCATAGGCGCGGGTAGCCGCTTCTTCAGCTTGGCGCAACAGGTCGAGAATATACTCCGGAAGCTCTTCACGACTGTCATAAACCAGCATCTGGGTTTCCAATGTAATCGTCTTCATTTTCCTTACCATTAAAATATGCCGCAAAAATACACAAAAAATAAATGTCATCACCATCTCAAAATGAATTAATGTAATGTTCTACATCCCGAAAAAAAATGTACTTTTGCGCCGCAAACATCAGGAACATCTGTTTAACGTAAAAAATACAAACTATCAAAGAAATGGCAGAAAAAATTTTATCAAAAGTGAAACCCGGCGTGGTTTACGGCAAAGATCTGCAGGAGATCTTCCGCATTGCAAAAGCTAACCAATTCGCGCTTCCGGCCGTGAACGTGGTCGGCACCGACTCCATCAATGCCGTGATGGAAGCCGCCAAGGCCGTGAATTCCCCTGTGATGATTCAGTTCTCCAACGGCGGCGGCGTGTTCTGCGCCGGCAAGTCGCTGAGCAACGACGGCCAACAGGCCGCCATCCAGGGCTGCATTTCCGGTGCCCTGCACATTCACCGCATGGCCGAAATGTACGGCGTGCCCGTAGTCGTGCACACCGACCATGCCGCCAAAAAACTCCTCCCGTGGATTGACGGACTGCTCGACGAGGGCGAGAAATTCTACGCCACCCACGGCAAACCGCTCTTCAGCTCCCACATGCTCGACCTTTCCGAAGAGCCTCTGAAAGAGAACATCGAGATCTGCAAGAAATACTTGGCCCGCATGGCAAAACTGGAGATGACCCTCGAAATCGAACTCGGCATCACCGGCGGCGAGGAAGACGGCGTGGACAACACCGGCATCGACAGCGCACGCCTCTACACCCAACCCGAAGACGTGGCCTACGCCTACGAAGAACTGAGCAAGATCAGCCCGAACTTCACCATCGCCGCTTCCTTCGGAAACGTGCACGGCGTTTACAAACCCGGCAACGTGAAGTTGGAGCCCATCATTCTCCACAATTCGCAAGTCTATATCCAAAATAAGTTCAACACCGAGGCGAATCCCGTGAACTTCGTGTTCCACGGCGGCTCCGGCTCCGAACCCGCCAAAATCAAGGAGGCCATCAGCTACGGCGTCATCAAGATGAACATCGACACCGACACGCAATGGGCTTTCTGGCAGGGTGTTATGAACTATTACAAGAAAAACGAGGCCTACCTGCAGAGCCAGATCGGCAACCCCGAGGGCGAGGACAAACCCAACAAAAAGTACTACGACCCGCGCGCCGTGCTGCGCGAAGGCGAAAAGTCCATGGTCGAGCGCCTCAAGGTGGCTTTCAGCGACCTGAACTGCATCGACAGACTGTAATTTTTCCACCTGTCTTATCAAAACGGACGCTCTGTTTCGGGAGCGTCCGTTTTTTTGTCGTTGATTTATTGCCATGCGAAGCGAAATCATGTGCGGGGCTGCTTTAACAAAGGTATCTTTTTCTGTTATTCGTATCTGTTATTCGTAGAGACGGGGCATGCCCCGTCTCTACATACAGCAATATGTCTGAGCATATAAATTCATGTACGTTTGCACGCAGAAATCCAGTGCTATCTGGAGTGCATTGAAAACTGCAAAAACGGTAATTTCAGAACAGCCAATTCAAAAAAAAGTGTATATTTGCCCCTCCCCGAAGTAAGGGGCATTTTTTATTATATAATATTGATTTTTAATAAGTTAAAAATGAAAAAAAACTTTATTCTTTCGAGTGTCTTGGCACTCTGTTTCATTTTTTTAGCGACTTCTACCAATATGGCAACCCCTTCGAAACCTAAGAAACCGAAAAAGACGACCTCGGGCGTTAACGTGAGCAATCTTGACAAGACGGTGAAGCCCTCCGTCGATTTCTACCAATACGCCTGCGGCGGTTGGATGCACAACAACCCGCTGGGGGATGAATATGCACGCTATGGCAGTTTTGACGTGCTGGGCGAGAACAACCAGGCCCAACTCAAGGAACTGGTGACCGAAATCGCAGCCCAGAAACACGCCCCCGGTTCTATCGAGCAGAAAATCGCAGATTTCTACAATACGGCCATGGCCACTGGTGACCTCGAGCGCGGCGGCTGCGACCCGATCAAGCCTGAACTCAACACCATCAACAACCTGAAACGCAATGATTTGTCCGTGCAATTGGCTCAAATGCTGAAGAACGGACAGTCACCCTTCTTCGCCCTCTTTGGCTCCGCCGACCCCGACAACAGCAGCATGACCATGGCCCACATCTGGCAGTCGGGTCTCGGCATCGGCGACCGCGACTATTATTTAGACAAGGATCAACAGAACATCCGCGACGAGTACGTCAAATTAGTGGCGAAGATGCTCGGCATGTCCGGATACAGCACTTTGGCTAACTTTAAGGGCCACGAGACCGAGATGGCCAACCGCATCATGGCCTTGGAGACTCTTCTCGCGAAACACGCCATCGACAAGACCGTGCTGCGCGACCCCTACCAGACCATCCACAAATGCACACCCGCGGAGTTCCAGCAGCTGATTCCCGCCCTTGACGTGAACCAGTACCTGAAAACCCTGAACCTGAAGGTTGACACACTCAACGTGAGCCAGCCCACCTATATCCAAGGCGTCAGCAACATTCTGGAAGTCACCGACTTCGAGGTGGTGAAAGCCTACCTCGCCTGGAACGTCATCCGCGGTGCTGCCGGCTACCTGAGCGACGAATTCGTGGATGCCAGTTTTGACTTCTACGGCAAGACTCTCTCCGGCCGCAAGGAGAACCGTCCGCGCTGGAAACGCGTCATTGACAACCTCGACGACTGTCTCGGCGAGGCCGTCGGGCAAATGTACGTCAAGAACTACTTCCCCGCTGAGGCAAAAGAGCGCATGACCCAGTTGGTCAGTAACTTGCAGTGGGCCCTCGGCGAGCGCATCAAAGCCTCTACTTGGATGACCGACCAGACTAAGAAGAACGCCCTCGAGAAGTTGGCATCCTTCACGGTGAAGATTGGATATCCCGACAAGTGGCGCGACTACAGCGGACTGACCATCGGCACGGAGAGTTACTACGCCAACGTGCTGAACTCCCGTCGCTTCGACGTGGCATACAGTCTGGGCAAGATTGGGAAACCCGTTGACCCCACCGAGTGGCAGATGACCCCGCAGACGGTGAACGCCTATTACGACCCGACCACCAATGAGATTTGCTTCCCGGCCGGCATCCTTCAACCTCCGTTCTTCGACATGAACGCTGACGATGCGGCCAACTACGGCGCTATCGGCGTGGTGATCGGCCACGAGATGACACACGGTTTCGACGACCAGGGCCGCAACTACGACAAAGACGGCAATCTCGCCGACTGGTGGACCGAACAAGACGCCGAAACTTTCAAGGAGAAGGCCCAACTCATCGTCGACCATTTCAACAGCATTGAGGTGGCCCCTGGTGTCCATGCTGACGGTTCCTTCACCTTAGGCGAGAACATCGCTGACAACGGCGGTCTGAACGTCGCCTACACCGCTTTCCAGAAAGCCAAAAAAGAAGGGAAGATCAAAGGCGTGATGGACGAGTTCACTCCTGAGCAGCGTTTCTTCCTGGCCTACGCCGCCGTGTGGGCCGCCAACATCCGTGAGGCTGAGATTCTGCGCCGCACCAAGACAGATCCTCACGCCCTCGGCCGCTGGCGCGTGAACGCCACCCTGCGCCACATCGACGCTTTCTACGAGGCCTTCAACATCACCCCCACCGACCCCATGTGGATGGCCCCGGAGAAACGCTCCCACATCTGGTAACGGTTAACGGTTAATGGTTAGAGGTTAATGAAAGAATAATTCAAAGAGGGCTGAAAGCCCGAAGTATGTCAACATAGGGTGAACGAAGTGAGCCCTATGATATTGAAAGAATAATTCAAAGAGGGCTGAAAGCCCGAAGTATGTCAACATAGGGTGAACGAAGTGAGCCCTGTGATAATAACAAAAAAGTATGTCAGAAAAGAAAAAACTTGCCGTCATCGCATTCGGCGGCAACGCGCTGCTGAAAAGCAAACAGAGAGGCACCTATCAGGAGCAAATTGAAAATGTAACGGAAACCTGCCGCAACTTAATCCCGCTGATCGAGGCCGGCTATAACATCGTCATCGGCCATGGCAACGGCCCGCAAGTGGGCAATGTCATGTTGCAACACAAGGCTGGCAAAGAGACCTTCCAGGTGGAGGACATGCCGCTGAACTTCTGCGTGGCCGAGACCCAAGGCTCTATCGGCGCTCTCATTGAAGAGGGTCTGCGCCGCATTTTTGCCGAAAAAGGATGGGAGAAGGATACCGTCACGCTGCTCACGCATGTGCAGGTGGACGCCAACGACCCGCTCTTCCAGAACCCGACCAAGCCCGTGGGCCCCTACGTGAGCCGCGAAGAGGCCGAACAGTACACGGAAGAGACCGGCGACATCTACCGTGAAGACCCCAAAGGCAACGGTTGGCGCAAAGTGGTGGCCTCCCCGAAACCCATGCGCATCCAGAATGTCAAATTGGTGAAACAACTGGCCGAACAGGGCATCATCGTGGTGACCGTCGGAGGCGGCGGAATCCCCGTGGCCATGCAGGACGGCTACCTGAAAGGCGTACAGGCGGTTATCGACAAAGACCTGGCATCTGCACTCACCGCCGTGGAGATCGGCGCCGATGAATTCTACATCCTCACCGATGTGCCAAAAGTCTACATTAATTTCCGCAAACCCAACGAAAAAGCCCTCGACACCATTACCGTCAGCGAGGCAAAACGTTATCTGGAAGAGAAGCACTTCACCGAAGGCTCCATGGCCCCGAAAGTTCGCGCAGCCATCCAATACGTGGAACAAAGCGGCAAAACCTGCATCATCACCGAGGCCGGACGCCTCCACGACCCCGACTGCGGCACCCGTATCATCGCAGGATAACGCACTTACAGACCGGCCAAAAATATTTATTTTTTCCGTGCCGATTGTCTTATAAATTTTATACCTTTGCACCCGAAATTTGAAATTCATCAAACACCAAACTTAAATTAATAAATAGTATGGATCTTCAACAATTAATCAAACAAACTGAAGAAAAAAATCCCGGCCAACCTTTGTACAACCAGGCCGTTAGAGAAGTCCTCGAAACCATCTGCGACTTCGTGAACGAACACCCCAAATACGATCAGTACAAGATCGTGGAGCGCTTGCTCGAACCCGAAAGAATCGTCAAATTCAAAGTGACTTGGGTTGACGACAAGGGTGAAATCCAGGTTAACAGAGGCTACCGCGTCCAACACAATATGGCTATCGGTCCGTACAAGGGCGGTTTGCGTTTCCACCCGACCGTGACGGAAGACACCATGAAGTTCCTTGCTTTCGAGCAGACCTTCAAAAACTCCCTCACCACTCTGCCTATGGGCGGTGGCAAGGGCGGTTCTGACTTCGATCCTAAGGGCAAATCCGAGGGCGAAGTGATGCGTTTCTGCCAGTCCTTCATGACTGAGCTGCAGAAATACATCGGACCCGACACCGACGTTCCCGCTGGTGACATCGGCGTTGGCGGTCGTGAGATCGGTTTCATGTACGGTCAGTACAAGAGACTCCGCGGCGAACACGTTGGCGTGCTCACCGGCAAGGGTCTTGAGTGGGGTGGTTCTCTGATCCGTCCCGAGGCTACCGGTTATGGCGCTGTCTATTTCTTGGAAGGCATGTTGGCTGCCAAGAAGGACACCCTGAAGGGCAAACGCTGCATCATCTCCGGTTTCGGTAACGTGGCTTGGGGTACTGCTCTCAAACTCGCTGAGCTGGGTGCCAACCTGGTCGCTATCTCCGGTCCTGATGGCTACATCCTCGATGAGGAAGGCATCAGTACTCCTGAGAAGATCGCTTACATGGACGCTCTGAACGCTACCCGTAACAACGTGGTCGCTCCGTTCGCCGAGAAGTTCGCCTCCGCGAAGTTCTTCCCGGGCAAGAAGGTTTGGGAAGTTCCTTGCGAAATCGCGATGACCTGCGCTATCCAAAACGAGCTCAACGGCGACGATGCCAAGAAGCTGATCGCCAACAACGTGAAATACGTTGTCGAGGTCTCCAACATGGGTTGCACGGCTGAGGCTGTCGCCGAGCTGCAAAAGGCTGCCGTTTCTTTCGCTCCTGGTAAGGCTGCTAACGCCGGTGGTGTTGCCACTTCTGGTCTCGAAATGACCCAGAACGCTATGCACATCTCCTGGACCGCTGCTGAAGTGGACGAGAAACTGCACGGCATCATGAACAGCATTCACGAGAACTGCGTGAAGTACGGTACCGAGGCCAATGGTTACATCAACTATGTGAAGGGCGCCAACATCGCCGGCTTCATCAAAGTTGCTGACGCCATGATCGCCCAAGGCATCGCTTACTAATCGTAAGTTTGTTTGCTTAGAGAAAAAGGCACTCCATTTGGGGTGCCTTTTTTGATACTCGCAGAAATGACGCAGAAAGTTGAAAAAACTAATCTTGTGTTTGAATCTCCGCGTATCACACGTATCTCCACGGAGAAGTTCCGCAAAACTAAATGGTCTTGTAGGATGTTCTCAAATGTTGGCCTCGGAGTTCGTTTACCAAAGCGCCACACGTCCAAGCTTGCCGAGGTCGAGTGTAGCGGTCTCCGCCCCGAGAGCCTTGAACGCACGCATGATGGTACTGTATGCAATGCCTTTACCACTCTCTATCTTTGAAACAAAGGACTTTTTGACACCCATGCGCTCTCCTAGCTCATCTTGAGTCATCCCCTGTTTCTTCCGAGCCTGTTTGATAGCCTCTCCGATATAATAGTCGTCAACCTCTTTTTTGACTTTTGCCTCGAACTCATCGCGCTCAGCCGTTCCAACCTTGCCGATGAACTCGTCAAGTATTTCCTCTTCCGTATAAAACTTCTTGTTGTTTTCCATATCGCATTCTATTGTATGTTGTCAAAATAGTTTTTACGTATTAATTCCGCTTTTTCAATTTCCTTTTTTGGAGTTTTCGATGATTTTTTTACAATGCCATGGGTTGCCACGATTAAAGATTTCTTTTGGCTGTCCCAAAATGAAAACAGCCGATAGTAGCTTCCGCCATGTAACGTTCGGAACTCCCAAATATCCGTGTTATTGAGTTTCTTAAACAGGTTATTATCCATTACGCCCAAACGAACCTTCTTGACATTGAAAATGATTTTCTTTCGAGCTGTCTCATTGACACTTTTAAGAAAATCGCGAGCTTCAGGCAGATAGATTACTTTTATGTCCATATTTCAATTAGTTTTTTTTGAGACCGCAAAGATACAAAAGTTTTCTATATAGGAAACTTTATTTTGAAATAAATGTTGCCAATGACTTACAGTTTCGAAATTTTATATATTTGCGCTCAAAAAAAATATGAAGAGCATTAGAATACTTTAAATGAAAGAAATATCCCCTGAAGAGTTGTATTCCTTATATAAGGACACATTATTTAAATGTCAAAGCAAAATATTCAATTATGCTGATGATATTATCGAGATGATGGTTTTTGAGGATTTTGATATAGGTGTTCATAGTTTTTTACATGATGATTCTCTAAACACGCTCATTAACAATCATCTTATAGACCAAAAACAATATGATTTAAGTAGAAGAATTCGAGCATTGTTTTTGGAAATAGAAGACTGCGGAGAATTGACAATGGACTGTTTAAAGGGGCAATCAGAAAAATGGAAACATTTGGTTTCCCTTGTAGATGAAGCTGTTGCGGGGGTGAAAAATGAAGCAGTGTTGTTAGATTGTGAATTAGAGTATATTCACGATAGAATAGAGGAATTGTCAAGCGTGGATTTGCAAGAAAAAATGTGGTTAAATCAGAATAATGACACAGGACGTATTTCTTCGTATGCAGAACTAATGTGTTCTTTATATGACGATTTGAATTTAGAACTAGTCTTAAAAAAAGCAATGGAGAAATATGGACATTCCAATAATGCCTTAAACGAATTATACCAATTGAATTCTTTGCTTAACAACTATGAAGAGCCCTATACGAATGGACATATTGATGACGAACTGATAATCAAAGATTCAAATTGGCAAGTGATCGTTAAGCAGGCGCAAACAGTTCTTGCTAATTGGAATCAAATTCAACCTATTTTATCGCAACTTTGAAGTTAGATGCTCGTTAGAATCTCCGCGTATCACACGTATCTGCACGGATTGAGGAGCCTAATCATTAGTATTCCGTGGTGTTTCCAGACAAAACCTCATTTTGTCCCATTTCTTTCCCGATTTAAACGAACGTAGAGACGTACCATGGCGCGTCTCTACAGATGAGCGGTAGACGGCACTTCTAACATTGCTCTCTTTCAGCACAATGCTGGATGTGTTGCCCTGATTGCTGCCCTCCAAAAGGCAACAGACGGCATTTCCGGCAAATGGGTTTGTGGTTCTGATGCTCATATTCTCCTGCCCTGATTCCTATTGGTTGTATTCCTTTGGTTGGGTTTATAATTATGCTATACTTTTCACCTTACGAAGGGTGTTGATTGCCGTGCCAGTGAGTTTGCTCACGTTTGCCAGACTGTAGCCTTTACGAAGCAACCGTAATTCTTCGGCGTATTGCTCTTTCATTTGCTGGTCGGTCTTACGATACCCTTTCTTCCTGCCCACCTTGCCACCATTGGCACGGTAGTGGTTGTATCCACTCTCCATCCGGCTTCTGATTAGACCACGTTCCATTGAGTTGAACTGTGCCAGGATGCCCAAAACCAATTGTGCTATCGGATTAGGGTTCCCGTCTGGTTGCAATGTTTCAAGTCCGTTCTGGTGGATATAGACCGAAACACCCTGCTCGGTCAGTTGCTCGATGACGGTCAGGAAGTCAACAGCCCTCCTCGATAGACGGCTGCATTCGTAAATCAACACCTTATCCACTTCGTTTTCCTGAACGTAGTCCAATAAGCCCGACAAGGCTTCCCGTTCCTCGACCTTCTTTGCACCACTGACCTTCTCGGAGAACTCCTTGACCACCTCATAGCCCATACGGGTTGCATATTCTCTTAATTCGTCCAATTGTCTTTGATAGTCTTGGGTGTTGGTGCTCACCCTGGCATAGATTACTACATTCATATCCGTTGTTTTTAATCCACGGCAAAGATAAGAAAAATATCCATAACTATCTAAGCTAAAGCAGTTTAACATAAAAAATATTTTTGATAGGAAATGCTGCCATCAAAAATGGGTCAAGTGAAGATTATTTTGATAGGAACACTATTTTGATACGTCGTCAATGCATTCGAAATCATTTGGGGATTTCTGAATGCAAGCCGAAGTGGGGTTAGGATTGGGATGAAGAATTGTATTCCGACCGACCGTTATCCCGAAGCTCCATCAGCAACCGTCCGAGCAGGTTCGGACCAACATAGGAATTTCCCTGCAACTTCACTCCCCAAGTGTCTGCTGTCTTCTTTGGGAACGTACTCTGGTCTTCAACGATGTACTTGCCCTTGCTCCTTTCCAATGCTTCTCGAAACTCCTCACTTTGTTCGTACTTCAATTGGAGACATTGTTTCATAGCATCGACGATAATCATTCCCCAGTCACCCCGTCTGTGTGTCTTCTCGTAATGCTTCGCTGTCATCTTAGGGTTGTTTGCAGCATAGACGGCCTTCCTGACCTCTTCGTCCGTAAACTTCATCGTTTGGAACAACTGTTCAGCACTCTTGTACGTTATTCCATCAAACAGTATCGGAGTTCGAGCGAAATTGCACAATATACCCCATTCGTCAGAGACCTTCCGTATCGGAACACATTCCTCCATTGGGTAGGTCTCTATGGAATAGTACTGTGGGTAGTACTTCTCTATGAATGGTGCAACACTGTAAAAGCTCATTTCTTATCTGGATTGACTTTATCAACTTTGGTGATGGTAATGACCGACTCGTCAAGTACAGCCATATTATCGCCCAAGGCTGGATTCTTCCAAGAATAAGGCCAGCAGATGAAGATGACACCAATACCCACGAGGAACTTCGATGCTGCCTTCTCACCCTCGATGTCTATACCACCAGTAAGTTCTTTGGCAAGATATTTTCTGAAGTCTTTACCGTCCTCGATGTACTTTGGTGGAACAGGATGCCCCAACCGTTCTTCCGCCTTTGTAAGTATCGAGGGATTCACCCTCTGTTTGAAGGCGATGTGGTTTTCCTCCGTTTTGTCGGGCAATTCAAGGGTATAGACATAATGTTCGGTGGCAGTCTTGTTCGATGCCGAATAATGGACGGCGGATTCATATTTCGAGGTCACATATACTCCGAATCCGAACTTGACCTTACCGTCACCTTCGAGAGCGTGTGAGAGGTCGAACTTGTCGAACAATTTGTGTGTTCCGTGGTAGAATGTTTGCATATTACACCTAAGTTTTTCAAGACTAAACGGAATAATTCTGTTTTTATTTTTGCGATTTCATATTACAGTCCGAACAAAGTCACGACCAGCCACAACAAACCGACAAACAGTAATGCTTCGATGAGAAATCCGAGAATACCGCCGAGAAGGGCGAGCGGGAAGGTGAAGACATCCCAAAGCCTTGCAAGTATATCAAGCAAAATGGGGCCAAAAAATTTGAGAATGACCACCAAAATCACTATTATCAGAATTATGGAAAGTATCATATATCCTTTGATTTATAAGCGTACAACTATCTATTGGAGAACATTCAACGTCAAAAGCTGCATATCTGACAGCAGATAATCTCCATATTGAATATAATCTTCTATTGTTTGTGTCTTTTCTTCAACTGATTTCAACGTTTTTATACTTTCTCTCAATGCATCGTTCCATTTTGGAGTCAGTTCGTTGATACCATCTTCCTCGTGCATCCTATACAGATTTTCTATGATGAAAACAGCCTGCTTCACAGAATATTTCATCTCTTTAGTGTTGTTTTGCGTTTCCATATCTTTGATAATTACGCTATAAAATAGTATTGGTCACTTGTCACGGTCAATTTCAATTGTTCTTTTTTAATCCATTTTCCTTCTCACCGACCTCAATATCTCCACCATCGCCCAAGTATCTTGCTGACAGTAGCGTTTCAGGGCTTCACGACGGTCCTCTTTGGTATTCAAACCATAGATGGGTTCTTTCGAGTCGTAGTTGATATAAGTGATGTACGCTTGAACACCGTTACCCACATTCATACCCTTGTATGTGAGTTCGGGCACGAGTGTCGGCAATGTCTTCTTGATGGAATAGCTTCCGGAGAGGTCTTTATGGTAGTAGTTGAAAATATCGGCGTTTTTCATTCCCGTGTACAATTCCTTGTTGTTCTTCAACAGATGCATCAAATCCGCCGATTTCTCACAGATGGCAAGCAATTTGGCACTGTATTCCGGGAAGAGTTTGGCAAGCTCTTTCAGCCGCCCAATTTCAAAGCTTGTGTTCTGTGCAAGCATTGTTCCTTTGAGCGTGCCGTCCTCGTTGAACTCGAAATGGTCAATGATGGCTTCTGCCAATGCCCTGCGTTCATCATCATAGCACTCTTCGTTTAGGAAGATGAAATTGTCCTTCTCCTTGCCACAAACACCCGGCTCTCGTTCAATATGCAACGAGAACTCAAACACCGACTGCCTGTACGGTTCTTCACCGCGGAAGCGTGGCAACGGACAACCAAATGTTTCAAAATCGAAGTGATAGATGGGATATTCGAGCTGGCCAAACCAATACTGCATCTTTTCTTTATCGACATACTCCGTGCCGTTGTCGTAGCAATCACGTTGGATGAGATGCTTTTCCTTCACCAACCATTCCATCGGCACATCGTCAAACTTGTAATATCCCTCGTTAATCAGTTGGTACTTGCCTTCGATGCCCCAAGCTGTGAAACTTTTGTGGCTATCCAGATACTTGTTTGCCGAATTGGTATCCGGCACATCACGAAGCCTTTGAAAACAATGACTCCAAAAAGGACATTCAGTGTTCTCTCCCCAAGCACAATGCTTGCCGACATCGACCTTCTTGGTCAAATCGTGTGGGGTTGAGATATAACTTTCAAGGGTGGCAATCTCCTTTAAGATTATCGTCTGATACGCTTCGGTGGTCTCGTTCATATCCAAGAATGTGACAATCTCCTGACCACCCATATTGTTGTATACACATTTGCCGTTTTCGTCAAGAGTTCCATCATATTCATACTCACTATTGAGCACGGCAAGATAGTAATTTACGGGGCGATTGTCCCCCGCTTGACGAAGGGCGTGTTCTATGACGA